>Ga0105047_10011650_pt1 | contig 14246 bp, 16 predicted proteins | sample MAT04_FD_78384 | JGI IMG/M metagenome (GOLD analysis project Ga0105047, IMG submission 78384) | Freshwater microbial communities from Lake Fryxell liftoff mats and glacier meltwater in Antarctica - MAT-04 (megahit assembly) | ecosystem: Environmental > Aquatic > Freshwater > Ice > Liftoff... | reverse complement strand
CGCTGGCGCAGCCGCTCGCATCAGCAACGCGCACCCGCACCGAGGTGGCGCCACCGCGCTGATAGCGCGCGCCCAGCTGGCTTAAACTTAAGCCGCTGCGCTCAAAGACGCCATCACCGTCGACGTCCCAGCTCACCGTGTAGGGCGCTTGGCCGCCGCTGATCTGGGCGGTCAGGGTCAGGTCCTGATTGGCGTTGACCGGATTGGCGCTGCCGGTCAGATTGACGGTGGGCGCCGCACAGCTGCCGACGCCATCGACGAATTGGGCGCCGCTGTTGCCGGTATCCAGCCAGTCACGCAGCCGGCGGTTGGGGCTCGCGCCAACGCCTTCCCACGCGCTCGCCATGCGCCCGTACCAGTCCGCCAGATCATTCCCGCAGGACGCAAATCCGCCGCTTAACACGCCAACAAGGCGCTTTTCTGGGTTCCACAAGCCGCTGCCTGAGGAGCCAGGCTCAGTGGTTCCCAAGTCCCAGTCGGCAATTCGAAGGTGCGTGCGTGCGCCGGGGATGGTTTCCAGATAGTTGCTGATTGAAAGCGGTTGATTCTCGAAGCTGATGCGTTTGACTTCACCGTTGGGGTGATGGATGCCGGTGGCAGCAGACGGCGCGAGGTCGCGGCGATCCCAACCGCTCCAGAACACGTTGAACTGCGGCAGCGGCGCATCGTCTAACTCCAGCAGCGCGAAATCGGCATTGGTCACATCGGTATTTTCTGCGGCCTTGGAGCGGAAAAATGCGCCACTTTGGCTCTGCGCGAGTGAGCCATTGCCCACGCCGCCAGCGCCAATGGAGCCGGGCGCGCGACAGGTTGAATTCTGAAAGTTCCAAAATGCCACCAGCAGCGCGGCGTTCTCGGGCGTAACGCGACAGTGGTTTGCGGTCAAGAAGTACATCTTGCGATCCGCCGCGGTGTTGTTAACCAGCTGCCCGGTGCACAAGCCGCCATTGAGTGTGGTCCGCGCCACCGCCTGCATTTGCTGGCGCCATGGGTCGCCCACTGAGCAGGCGACGTCGACGTTGCAGTCGCCGACGGCCTTGGCGCTGGCGTTCCACCATTCGCGGTAACCCGCCCATGCGGTGCCAAATTGAAGCGTGACGAACGCAAGCTGCTCTTCGGGCACATTGAGCACCACCCGCGCGCGTGAGCCCATCAGCAGGGGCACCGCGAGCTTGCCGTGGACCTCGTTGTCGGCGTCTGTAAACGGCCCGCGCAGCAGCTTGAATTCAGGATCAAACACAAAAAGCTCAGCGCCGGCTGGCAGGTAAAACGCATCGAAGGTGAGATCGATTGAGCTTGCGCCAGGCGCCTCGATATCCAGCAGCCACTGGACGCGACCGTCTTTCAGCGTGTTGATCTGGCCGATCTGCGCGCGTTTGCTGAAATCGAGCGCGGCGATGGGTCGCGCCAGCGCATATTGCAGCGGCACTCCGAAGGCCTTGTCTGAGCGATCTTCACGAAGCGCTTTGGCCCGATCAACTGCCGCGAGGGTGAGATCGGCTTGACGCGCCGGCAGCGACTTAAGCGACGCGGGCGCCTCAATCGCGAGCGACAGGATGGGTGCAAGCAGCAAAGCAGCGAAGGTCAGTTTCATGGCGGCGGCTCGGGTTGTGGGCAGTCCTGTGGATGCTACTCCATGCGCTCGCGGGCATCTGTGCGCTAAATTGTCGTCAAGGAAGTCCAGCGCGCGGCGAAGATGTGGAATCACGATTGAGCCGCCGACCACCAGGCCCCAAGCTCATCACCTCAAAGATCTCGTCGTAGCTGGTTCCGGAGGCTTTACATTGGGCGATGTGATAGCTCACGCAGTCGCCGGGTGAAGTCCTCCAGGCTCATTGCGAGATGCCCAACAGCGCATCAAGCTTGCCCGCACGGTCCAAGGCGACCATGTCGTCGTGTCCGCCGACGTGAAAATCACCGATGAAGATCTGCGGAACCGTGCGCCGCGAAGTGCGGCTCATCATTTCATCGCGCTTGAGCGGATCAAGATCAATGCGGATTTCTTCGGCTTCCACGCCTTTGCGCTTGAGCACATTTTTGGCCGCAACGCAGTAAGGGCAGATGGCGGTTGTGTAAATCTGAACTTTGGACATGACCGATGGGTCTCCACGACACGCGTTTAACTGCGTCTATCGTAATGTGGCTGGGTGATGAGAACGAATATCTGCATGTTGTTGCACCGACGCCTTTTTCAATGCCTGCTGCTGGTTGCGGTTCTGGGTACGCCGGTTTTTGCCCAAGACGCATTAATGCTGCCTGAGATTGGCGACTCCGCCGGGGCGATTTTAACGCCTGAACAAGACCGCGAGCTTGGCGAGCAGATCATGCGCGAAGTGCGTCGGCTCGGTTTGAAGTTCGAGGACCCGCTGGTGGATGCCTATATCCAGCAGCTGGGTTTTCGCTTGGTGGCGCAAAGCAATCAACCGGAGCGGCGCTTTAATTTTTTCGTCTTCAACTCCGCTGAGCTCAATGCGTTTGCGACCTTTGGCGGCAACATCGCCGTCAACGCCGGCCTGATCTTGCGTGCACCGACCGAAAACGAGCTGGCGGCGGTGATGGCGCACGAAGCCGCGCACGTCACCCAAAACCACCTCGCGCGCTCGATTGAGTCGGCCAGCAAGATTCAGCCGCTGATCGCCTTGGCCATGGTCGGTGCGATTTTGGTTGGCGGCGGTGAAGCCGCGGAAGCAGCGATCGTCGGCGGTCAGGGCCTGATGGCGCAATCGCAGATCAACTTTACCCGCGCCAATGAGTACGAAGCCGACCGCGTCGGCATTCAGACGCTGGCTCGGGCGGGTTTTGACCCGGTCAGCATGGCGCTGGTGTTTGGCCGCTTCCAGCGCGCCTATCGCATCGTCGGTGAATTTGCCCCGCCTGAATATCTGCGCACCCATCCGGTCAATACCACGCGCATCGCCGAGGCCAAAAACCGCGCGCAGAACATCAAATTTACGCCGCGCCCGGCCGATCCAATGTACCCGCTGATTCGCGAGCGGGTGCGCAATCTGCTTGAAGACGATCCGCGCAAACTGATTGCTTTTTATGAGCGTGCCGACGCCAAGGGCGATGAGATCGAACCGTTTGCGCGCCGCTATGGCCTGGGTTTGGCGCTCGGCAAAGCGGGCAAAGTCGATGAGGCGCTGGCGATTTTTCGAAAGCTCAAGGAAGACGACGCCGAGCGCTTGATTTACCGCTTGGCCGAAGGCGAGGCATTGATCGATGCCGGTCAACGTGCGTCGGGGCTTGTTTTGTTTGCAGAAATGCACAGCCTCAACCCGCGTTCGCGCTCGGTGAGCGCAAGCTACGCGCGCGCGCTGATGGCCGGCCGCACTGTTGCAGAAGGCAAGCTCGCTCAGGACGTCATGAAAACCCTGCTGCTGACCGATCCGCAAGACGCCGAAGTTCAGGATATTTATTCTCAGGCGGCCGCCTTGGCCGGCGATGACGCGCGCGCGCTTGAGGCCAAAGCCGAGGTGTTTTACCTCAACGGCAGCACGCTCGATGCGATCGCGCAGCTGGAAACGCTGGCCAAGCGTTCTGACCTTGAGTACTACCAGCGCGCGCGCATCGAAGCGCGTATTGAGCAACTCTCACCCATCGCCATCGAAGAACGAAGGCGTTCAATCCTGCCGGGTCAGCCGGGCTAAGGCGCCGCGCCTTAGTTGGGTGATTGCGCCTTGAGAGCGTTGATCTCTTCGCGGATCGCGCGCAGTTCAGCGAGCACCAGCGGATCCGGCTTGGCCTCGGCGTCTTCTTGCATCGCGTTGACGATCACGGCAATGAACAGATTCAGCACGGTAAAGGTTCCGATCAACAGAAAGCTCAGGAAGAAAATCCAAGCGTAGGCCTGCTCGACCATCACCGCGCGCGCGATATCGGCCCAGCCTTCCGTGGTCATGATCTGAAACAGCGTGAATAAGCTGCGCGACAGCGAGCCGAACCATTCTGGGTGGTCGGCGCCGAAGAGTTTGGTCGCCATCACCCCAAACACGTACAAAATGATGGCCAGCAGTGCCGCGATCGAACCCATTCCGGGTAGCGATTTGATCAGCGCTTCAACCACTCGGCGCATGCTTGGCACCACCGAGATCAAGCGCAGTACCCGCAGCACACGCAGCGCACGCAACACCGCAAACGGCCCGCTGGCGGGCATCAGCGCAATGCCGACAATGATGAAATCGAACACATTCCACGGCTCGCGGAAAAACCGCTTGGGCCCCATCGCAATGAGGCGCAGCGAGAGTTCAATGACAAAGATCCCGAGCATGGCTTGATCGGCGATCTTGAGCGCCGAGCCTGCGCGCTGCATCACCGAAGGCACGGTTTCAAGGCCAAGCACCACGGCGTTCAAAACAATCACGGTAATGATGAAGCGCTGCGCGAACGCGCCGTCGAGCAGCTGCTCCAAGCGGGCGCGGCTGGCGCTGATTTTATTCATCGACGAATTAACCGGATCAGCGCCTGGGTGCTTGGGTCATGGCCATCGAGATCCGCACCGGCGCTTAACGCGGGCAGGATTTGCGCGGCAAGCGCTTTGCCCAGCTCCACGCCCCATTGATCGAAACTGTTGATGTTGAGGAGCGCGCCGGCTGCGTAGACTTTGTGTTCGTAATACGCGAGCAGATTGCCGAGCGCGCGTCCATTGAGCCGATCAAGCAGCAACGTGGTTGATGGGCGATTGCCCGGAAAGACGCGGTGCGGTCCGAGCTGCCTGACTTGGGCTTCATCCAAACCGGCATCGATAAGCTCCGCTTTTACTTCCGCGAGCGACTTGCCGCGCATCAGCGCAGCACCCTGGGCGAGCATGTTGGCAAGCAGCACGCGGTGGTTTTCGGCAAACGGATGATCGGGTTCAATAACCCCGATAAATTCCACCGGAACGATATCGGTGCCCTGGTGCAGCTGCTGGAAAAAAGCGTGCTGCGCGTTGGTTCCAACCGCGCCAAAAACCAGCGCGTTGGTGGCTTGGTCGACCGGCGATCCGTCGAGCTGCACCGATTTTCCGTTGGATTCCATTTCCAGCTGCTGGAGGTATTCCGGCAAAAGCCCCAGTCGATAGTCATAGGGAATCACCGCGCGCGCTGGATGGCGCGTGCGCTGATCGAGCTCGACCAAGGCCGCGACCACGGGGAGGTTTCGCGCCAAGGGTGCGCTTGCAAAGTGCGCGTCCATTTCATGCGCGCCGGCGAGCAGCGCCATAAAGTCTTCGCGACCAATCGCGGCGGCCACGCTCAAACCAACCGCAGACCAAACCGAATAGCGCCCACCCACCCAGTCGAACATCGGGAAGATTTGCGCTGCGGGGACGTCGAGCGCGTGCGCCAGTTCGCGCTTTGCGGTGACCACACAGAAATGCCGCCAAAGCGCGGCATCGGTGCCGAGTTTTGCTGTCAGCCAATCGCGCAGCAGCTTCAGATTGAGCTTCGTTTCAACCGTGGTGAAGCTCTTGGAAACGTACGCAATTGCGGTTGTTTCTGGATCAAGCGTGGGCAGCAGCGCGTTCGCGGCGTGGCCATCCACGTTGTTGAGATTTTCAATCCGTGGGCCGTGCGGGTCCAAATGGCGCAGCGCATTCACCAGCAGCCGCGGACCGAGATCAGAGCCACCAATTCCCACATTAACGAGCGTGTTGATCGGCTTGCCGGTGGCGCCCAAAAGCTTGCCCGCACGCAGTTGCTCGGTGTAGCCCAGCATGCGCTCGCGCGCGGCAAACGCGGCTTCGGTCATTGGCGTGCTGTGGACTTGCGCAAAAGGCACGCGCAGTGCGGTGTGCAGCGCGGCGCGGCCCTCGCTCGGGTTGACCACGGCGCCACCGAACAAGCGCGCAATGCTTAAGTGCAATGAAGCGGAAGCCGCGAGCGCCTGATCAAGCGCAGCGACCGACAGCCGCTGCTTGGAAAAATCCGCATGGAGCAAACCGACCCTGAAACCAAGCCGGGTGAGCCGGTCGGGCTCGCTGGCAAACAGCGCTTGCAGATTCATGCGCTTTAAGTCACCTGAACCGGGATGGCGCTGTTGCTGTGGGTGATCCGATTGCGCCCATCCACATAAACGAGCTTGGGCTTGAACGAATCCATCTCGGCCTCGCCAACCAGCCCGTATGCGCAGATGATGATCAGATCGCCCGGGCTCGCGCGGTGCGCCGCGGCGCCGTTGATTGAGATCGTGCCGCTGTTCGCTGCGGCGCGGATTGCATAGGTGACGAAGCGCTCGCCATTGGCGATGTTGTAGATGTGGATCTGTTCGAATTCGCGGATCCCGGCGCTGTCGAGCAATTGCCCGTCGATGGCGCAGGAGCCTTCGTAGTGCAGCTCAGCCTGGGTGACCGTCACCCGATGCAGCTTCGCTTTGAGTACATTCAATTGCATAAAACACCTGAAAGCGGTTGTGCGTGGCGGGGGATAGAGCGTGGCCGCGAAGGATATCAAAGCACGCCATGCTGCGGCGCAGCAGTTGTGCGTTCAAGGCGGCTTGGCTTGCCATCACCAGCGCCAATCCCGTAAGATTCGCGCCCCCGAGCGCCAAGGCACTCGGCCCTTGCCTTGGACATCCCGTGCCAAGGCTGTTGGTCTGCTGAAACAGGCAGATCGCATCCACAAGGTCCATTGAATGAAACACTATGAAGTCGTGTTTCTGGTCCACCCTGACCAGAGCGAGCAGGTGCCCGCAATGATTGAACGCTACAAGTCGGCGATTGAAACCGGCCAAGGCGTGATTCACCGCCTCGAAGACTGGGGCCGCCGTGCGCTGGCCTATCCGATCCAGAAGCTGGCCAAAGCGCACTACGTGTGCTTCAACATCGAATGCAATCAGGCGGTCATCGCCGAGCTGCAAACGATGTTCCGCTTCAACGACGCGGTTTTGCGTCATTTGATTCTGGTTCGCAAAATCGCCGATATCGAGCCGTCTTGGATCATGAAAACCAAAGACGAGAAGAAGAAGCCCGCACGTGAAGAATTTGGTGACCTCGAAGCCGTCGAAGCCATCGATGGCGACGAACTGGTCGGGATTGAATAATCATGAAAAAAGAAACCCGTCGCAAGCCGCAGACCAGCCGCTTTTTCCGCCGTCGCAAGTTCTGCAAATTCACCGCCGAAGGCACCGTCGAGATCGACTACAAAGACTTGGCCACGCTGCGCCAGTTCGTCACTGAAACCGGCAAGATCGTGCCGAGCCGGATCACCGGCACCAAAGCGCGCTACCAGCGCCAGTTGGCCGATGCGATCAAGCGTGCGCGTTTCCTCGCGCTCATCCCCTACACCGACAACCATTAAGGAGCGCACGTTATGGATCTGATTTTGCTACAGAAAGTCCAGAACTTAGGCGGTTTGGGTGATCGCGTTAACGTCAAAGCAGGCTACGGCCGCAACTACCTGGTGCCGACCGGTCGCGCAGTTCCTGCGACCAAAGCCAACCTCGAAGCGTTTGAAGTCAAACGCGCCGATTACGAGAAGAAAGCAGCCGAGCAGCACGGCGCCGCCGATGCACGCAAGCTGGTGCTCGACGGCAAGTCGGTGACGCTCAAGGCCAATGCATCGACCGAAGGCAAGCTCTACGGCTCCGTTGGCGCCCGCGAAATTGCCGATGCGTTCACCGCAGCCGGCATGCCGCTCGCCAAAGGCGAAGTGGAGATGGGCGCAGGCCCAATCCGCCGCATTGGCGAGTTCGACGTGCCAGTCCATCTGCACGCCGATATCTCAGCGACCGTCAAAGTGATCATCGAACCCGAAGCCTAAGCCTAAGCCCAAGGCAACGAAATCAACCCGGAACGTCAAGTTCCGGGTTTTTTTTGGTCTACACAACCCCGCGCCGCATCATGGCGAAACCGCTTCCAAGCGAAGCTCACTTAGATTTTTTTTCGCCCGGGTTTGGCAGGCGTCGGGCGCGGCTCAGTGTGCTTTCGCCGAAGCGTTTGCGGATTCGATCAACCACTTGATCGGTGGCGGCGTCTTCGCGCTGCAATCCGCCGGCGGCAAACAAATCGTCTTGGGCGGGCTCGCGCAGGTCTTGGGCGCTTAAGCCGAGCAGACGCAGGGCGCGCTTGGGCGCCTGTTTCCACCAGCGTTCAAGCAGTGGTTTTGCGCTCAAGTAGAGGCTGCGGGTGTCGGACACGCCGTGGTCTAATTTAAGCGAAAGGGTGTGGGTTTCGAACGGCGGCACGCGCACCTTGAGGATGAGGCGGTTGGCCTGTAGGCCGGCGCTGCGCAGGCGCCCGGCGACGCGTTCACTCAAGCCGAGCAGTTCGCGTTCGGCAGCGCTAAGATCAGTTAAATCTCGCTCGAAGGTCTCCTCAGCGCCGATCGATTTTTCTGCGCGCTCGGGCAGCACGGGGCGTTCGTCTTCGCCGCGCGCCAGCGCTTGCAGGCGCTCCGCATCGCGGCCGAGCAGCGGTCGCAGGCGTGCGGGCGAGGCATCGATCAGATCCGCCAGCGTAGCGATGCCGGCTGCGCGCAGGCGCGGTTCACTGACCCGGCCCACGCCCCACATCGCGCCAATTGGCAGCGCGCGGAGGAATTGGCTGGCGTGCTCCGGGGGGATTTCGAGCAGGCCATCGGGCTTGCTGCGCTCGGATGCCAGTTTGGCGATGAACTTATTGCTGGCAATCCCAACCGATGCGGTCAGCCCGGTTTCTGCCGAAATCGCGCGCTTGATCGCGACCGCAACCGAATGCGGTGAACCAAACAGCGAGCGTGAGGCGCTGACATCAAGAAAAGCCTCATCCAGCGAGAGGCCTTCAATCTCTGGCGTAAAGCGCGCGAATATCGCGAAAATCGCCGCGGATGCCGCCACGTAGGTTTTCATGCGCGGGGTCAAAAACACGCCCTCTGGGCAGAGTTCGCGCGCGCGTGCGGTTGGCATGGCCGAGTGCACGCCAAAGCGGCGCGCTTCATAGCTGCAGGTGCTGACCACGCCGCGTCTGCCCAATCCAGCAACGATCACCGGTTGCCCCTTGAGTGCTGGGGCATCGCGCTGCTCGATTGCGGCGTAAAACGCGTCCATGTCGACGTGCAAGATTGCGCGCGCGGCGGACAAATGGGCGTTCAAGCGGCGTTTTTCGCGGCGTTTTGCGGCAGCCGGAACCCAGAATCTGTGTTCATCACCTGCGCACAGCGTTCTGCACCCATCTTGCTGTCGGTAAACAGGTCGCGCAGCGAGGACTGATCCAGCTTCACCTTCTTGACCGGCAGCATGCGCAGGTTTAGCGCTTGAACATCCCTTTGAGCCGGCCCATGACCCCATCAGCAGCGGGCGTCACTGATTCAATGGGCAACGGGGGTGGCTGCGGCTCGTCTAGCCCTGCCACGGGAGGAATGGCGGACTGATTCAACACAGTGCCTTTCAGCGGCGAGCGTGCGGACGGCGCAGCGGCAGGCGCCGGATCTGGTGGCTTGCTCAGCAGCGCAGCGGCGTGCTGCGCCAAGTCGTGAATCTCGGCGGGAACCTGAGTGCGCTCGCCGCTGGCTGCGCCGAGCAAGCGTGCGGCGTGATCGCTAAGCGGATTCGACGGCGCCTGTCCCAGATCCGCAAGCGCACTCGGCAGATCGCTGAACATCTTGAGGGTGTCGCCATAGCCCGCTTCGAGCATGACCTGGCGCAGTTCCGCACGAACCGAGCTCAAGCCGAAAATGCGGCCCGCACCTTGGCGCTTTTGCGCTGCGCTGAGCAGGGTTTGAATACCGGCGCTGGAGAGGTAGACCAATTCTTTGAGATCGACCAGCAGGATCGGGGCGTCCGCTAAATCCAGCTGTCCGGAAAGCGTCTCGGCAGCGTCTTTGTCGAGACGCCCGCTCAGGCGCAGCAGCGTCAGGCCGTGGGTGTCTTCGCTCGAGTGCTCAAAAGCCATGGGCTAACCGCTGCCTTAAGGGTATTTGAAGATGAATCGATGGCTGCCAATCTGCACAACGTCGTCGTTGGCGAGCAGCTGATCGCGGGCGATTTTCTTGCCATTGACGCGGGTGCCGAGGCCACCGCTTAGGTCTTCTAAGCTGTAGCCCAAGTAATTGACCGAGATCCGCGCATGGCGGGCGGCAACGCCTTCTCCATCGACCTTGATCTCGGCTTTGGAGTCGCTGCCGACAATGATTGGCTTTAAGCTCAAGCTGACCGTTTGGCCGGTATTTGGGCCGCCTTGGATGATTAGCCTGCCGGGCCGAAACACCACGGTGGAGGATTCTTGCGGAGCCGCTTGAGGCGCGCTTGGCTGCTGCGGTGCCGCAGGCGCCTGCGGCATCACCGTGGTTGCGGGGATGGTTGCGCGCTGGGTGGTCGCTGACGGATCAAAACTCGGCGCCAAAAGTGCGGCGCCAGTGCTCTCATTTTTGCCTGTCGGCAGCGACGGCGGCATCATCATCGTGGCATCGCTCGTCATCGGCAAATCTTTCGGGTTTAACGGCTTGGTGGTGCCCCGGATCGTTACTGGTGACTCCGCAGGCGGCGCGGGGACAGGAGCTTGCGCAGCGGCTGCGGGCTGTTCAAGCTCGGCCTCGCTGCGAAAGGCGGAGATGAACTCCAGGCGCACCTTCTGCGCCTCCTCGAGCGCGCGCTTGCGCTCCTCGAGTTCGTCATCCATCGATTTTAAACGCGCGGTGTAGGTCGCTTGGTCGTACTCGCCGAGGCTATATCTGAACTCCAACTCCTGGCGGTTGAGTTCGGATTCGTTGACCTGCGCGCGGGTGCGTTCGAGCAGCGAACGCAGGCTGGAATACTGCACGCGGACCTGCTCCTTTAGCGGTCGAGCGCTGGCCTCCAACGCCTCGCGGCGCGATTCATAGTCCGAACGCACGCGAAGATAGACCTGGTCGGCCACTTCGGCTTTTTTCTTTTCCATCGCGCCCAGGCGCTCTTCCAGCACTTCTTGCTCGTGCTTGATCGTGCGCAGGTCTTCGAGGGAGCGGGTATCGATCTGACTTAACATGCTTAGGCCCGTTTCAGTTCAAGTTCAACCAAGCCAAAGCGGAGCTTGTCGCCCACTTTGATTGGCTTGGGTTCACCCGTGGTGAGTTGCTCGCCGTTGACAAAAGTGCCGTTGGCGGTGCCAAGTTCTTCGCTTAATAAATAGCGACCGTTTTGCATCAGCATCTTGGCGTGGCGACGGCTTAAGCTGCGCTTCGGATCAAGCCCATTGAGATTGATTTCTGGATTGATGCCGGTGACGGGATCAGGACGGCCGACCAGCAATTCGTCAAAGTCGAGCGGCAGCGGAATTTCCGTCTGAGTCTCTAAGTGCACCAGCTTGTAGCCGATCACCTTGCTCGGTTCCGGTCGGGGAATTTGGCCGGTGGTGGCTTGGGAGCGGGCCGCCGCGATGCGCTCTTCGGAGCGGCGCACGCGATCGGCGAGCCTGCGCATAATCCGCACGGCGATCTCCGCGTTGTCGCGAATAATCGGAATAAAGCTGGCGCGGTCGATCTTGAGCAGCTTGACCGCCTCATCGACGCGCACGCTGGCAAATCGCGGCTCGTCTTCAAGCACGCTCATTTCGCCAAAGAAATCGCCAGGCCCAAGCACCGCAATGGGCTCGGCCCCGGAGGCGTTGCGCAAAACCGAGACGTGCCCGGATTCAATGATGAACATGTCTTGGCCACGATCGCCTTCGTGAAAAACGAAATCGCCAGCAGCGAACTCAAGCAGCGGTTTAGTCACAAAAGCCCCAAACAGGTCGAAAATGCATTGGGAGCAGATGGTACAGCAAAGGCCTGCGGCTGCACTTAGGCGGTGCGTGACGTCTTGATGTAGCTCGCTGCGACAGTCTTGCTGGTGCCGATCTTTTCGCGCCTTTGGCGTTTACTTTCGGCACGGCGCGCTGATATCATTCTCGGGCTAACCCAAGTCGCTTCGCAATCTGCGGGTCACTTCAGGGGAGGCACTCTCTTCGTTTGATCACACCATGCGCCATCGAGGCATTGTTGCGCTGGTAGCAGCTCAGCTCATCACCGTGAGCGTAAGCGCGCTACTCGCACTGTTGTTTTCACGGGCTGGGGCGAGCGCGGTCTTAGTCAGCGGTTTGGCTGTTGCACTCTCGTGCTGGCTAGGCGCTTGGTTGGCCACGCGGCCGAGCGGTCACTCGGCAGAACTGGCGCTCTGGCGCTTGGCGCTGGGAGAGGCGGTGAAAGTGGGACTGATCCTCGCCGCCATCGGATGGCTGCTGCAACACCCCGAATTCAAGCCTTTGGGCGTTTTGGCAGGATGCACTGCCGCGCTTTTGGGATATGTACTGTCATTTGCCTTGTTGAAACGATGACCAAAGATTTTTCCGCCTCTGCGACCACGTCCACCGAATACATCGTTAACCACTTGACCCATTGGACGGTGTCCATTGGCGACGGCGCGTTTTGGAAGCTGCACGCAGACTCATTGATCGTCTCGATCGGCCTTGGCGTTATTGCGATGACGCTCTTTTGGCTGGTCGCGCGCACCGCAACCACCGGCGTCCCCGGAAAACTGCAGGCCTTCGTTGAAATTCTGGTCGAGTTTGTCGATCAGCAGGTGCGCGATGTCTATCAGGGCGACCGTCGTTTCATCGCCCCGCTGGCTTTGACCATCTTCGTTTGGGTTCTTTTGATGAACTGCATGGATCTCCTGCCGATCGATGGCACCAAGGCCGTGCTCAAAGGGCTGGGTTTCGAGGTCGAGCACTTCCGCGTGGTGGCGACAGCCGATCTCAACACCACATTCGCGCTGTCGTTTTCGGTGCTGATTTTGGTGTTTGCGTTTGCGATCAAGGCCAAAGGGCTTGGCCACTTCACCGCCGAGCTGTTTACCGCGCCCTTCCACTCTGAAAGCACGCCCATGAAGGTTGTGCTGGCGCCGGCCAATTTCGCTTTGAACTTCATCGAGTATTTTTCAAAGCCGGTTTCGCTCGGCATGCGTCTGTTCGGAAACATGTACGCAGGCGAGCTGGTATTTATGCTCATCGCGCTGCTCGGAGCGACCTGGGCGGGCTTCACACTTGGCAGCGGCATGGGTTTTCTCGGCCACATCATCGCGGGGTCGGCTTGGGCGATATTCCACATCCTGATCGTTACCCTGCAAGCTTTCTTATTCATGATGCTGACCGTGGTTTACATCGGCAGCGCCACTGAATCCCACTAATCCTTTTTCCTTTGTCAAAAGCTGTTCGGAGAGATAGAAATGAATGAATTAATCGCTAGCATCCAAGGCCTCACCGCGATTGCCATTGGCCTGATCATTGGTCTGGGCGCCTTCGGTGCCTGTATCGGGATGGGCATCATGGGCGCGAAGTTCCTGGAGTCAGCCGCTCGCCAGCCAGAATTGGTGCCGATGCTGTCAGGCCGCATGTTCCTGCTCGCCGGTCTGATCGACGCCGCGTTCATTATCGGTGTGGCGATGGCGCTGTTCTTCGGCGTTGCCAATCCGCTGCTTGGCGCGCTGATACAGTAGCCAGACGGACTGAAGGGTAGATCGCCATGAATATGAATGCGACCCTGTTCGCCCAGGCGATTGTCTTCGCGATTCTGATTTGGATCACGGTCCAATACATCTGGCCGCCGCTTCTGCATGCCATTGAAGAACGGCAAACGAAGATCGCCGATGGCTTGGCCGCCGCAGAGCGTGGCAAGGCAGATCTGGTCAAGGCCGATGAAGCCGTCAACCAAGTGATCAAGGAAGCCCGCGTCAAGGCCCAAGAAATTCTTGATCGCGCGCACGGCCAGGCCAGCAAGACACTCGACGAAGCCAAAGCCGATGCGGTTGCCGAGCGCAACAGGCAGCTGGCTGTGGCTGAGCAGGAGATTGGTACGCTTGCCGACCGCGCCCGCGATCAGCTGCGCACCCAAGTGGCGACGCTGGCGGTTGCCGGTGCCAGCCAGCTGCTGGGTCGCGAAGTCGATGCCAAGGCCCACCAAGCCCTCATTGATCAACTGATTCGCGAGCTGTAGTCGATGATCAGCCAAACGACGTTGGCCCGGCCGTATGCCAAAGCCGTCTTTGCGATCGCGCGAGATGCACGCGCGCTTGCCGCGTGGGGTGAGCTGTTGGAGCTTGCCAGCCTTATTGCCGTCGACCCGCGGGTGCGCGGCTTGCTCGACAACCCGCGGGTTAGCCACGACCAACTCAACGCCCTATTCGAAGCACCCAAAAGCGCGATCGATCCGGCGGTGCGCGCGCAGTTTGCGGATTTTATCGCGGTCTTGGAGAGCAATCGGCGCTTGCCCCTGCTCAACGAAATCACGGCGCAATTCGCCAAGCTGCGTGCCGAATTCGAACGCACCTTAAGCGTGCGCGTG
>Ga0105047_10011649_pt1 | contig 14246 bp, 13 predicted proteins | sample MAT04_FD_78384 | JGI IMG/M metagenome (GOLD analysis project Ga0105047, IMG submission 78384) | Freshwater microbial communities from Lake Fryxell liftoff mats and glacier meltwater in Antarctica - MAT-04 (megahit assembly) | ecosystem: Environmental > Aquatic > Freshwater > Ice > Liftoff... | reverse complement strand
TCGGTTGAGCGTTCTACCCAGGCAGTCCAGGCGAAATCAGATTCGACGCTGGTTCCTGAGACGATTGTGCCGTCGGCCATTACCAACGGCTTGTTCTTGATTGGCCCGTAGACCCCGGCTGCAAGGTATTCTTTACCAATCCAGGAACGGCCTCCATCCACACTTTGGATCTTTGCTCCGTTCCAGGTGGCCGGGCTGAGACCGAACTTGTAATAGAGCCATAGCTTCTTGTCTTTGGTATGGAACAAGACCGGATTGTAGGTGGAGAAGTTCTTTTCTCTGGCGATCTCGACAGGGGCACCCCACTGGCCGTCCTTGAGGCGGGCACCCCAAATGGCAACGTCCTTGGCTCCTTCTCTGGTGCCACCAAACCATGCGGCAAAGAATTCACCAGGAGCTGTCTCGACAATCGTCGAAGCATGGCATTCGGGGAATGGTGCCGATTCATAAATAAATGTCTGCTGTATCTGGGCGAAGGCCAGAAAAGGAAATAGGAGAATTGCGAGTCTCATTCAGCATTCAAGTCTATATTGGTTAGTGCCATCATGTACGGAGCCATCGAAGCCGGGGGCACAAAATTCATTTGCGCCTACGGGAATTCCCCCACAGACATTCATGTCAGCACAGCGATTCCCACGACTACGCCGAAGGAGACGCTTCGCCTGGTTGCGGAGTTCTTTGAGGGCAAGAAGTTGAAGCGGGCGGGGATTGCTTGCTTTGGTCCGCTTGAGATTGGCAAGGGCCGGATCTCTCCGTTAACGCCGAAACTGGAGTGGCGCGGCTTCAAGATTCAGTCCGAGGTTGAAAAGGCACTTGGATGTCCCGCTGTACTCGATACGGATGTGAATGGGGCAGCCCTTGGAGAACACCTATGGGGAGCGGCGCAGAAGTCAAAACATTTCGTCTATGTGACCGTTGGGACTGGCATTGGAGGCGGTGCCATTATAAACGGGCAACTCGTCCACGGACTTCTGCATCCAGAGATTGGCCACATGCGGGTGCGCCGCTTTGGTGGCGATGAGTTTTTCGGCAACTGCCCTGTCCATGGTGATTGTCTGGAAGGATTGGCTGCCGGGCCTGCCATTGCGGAACGCTGGGGTGTCGAGCGTGCGGAGTTGTTGCCTGAGCATCATCCAGCCTGGGCCATGGAGGCGCATTATCTGGGGCAGATGGCCGTCAACCTTGCGTGTACTTACTCGCCTGAGATCCTGATTCTGGGCGGTGGAATTTCGCTCCGCAAAGGCATGATCAACATGGTGAAGCAGTCTGCTGAACAAGAGATGAACGGCTATGCACCGCTACCGAGGATCGTTCGCGCCAAACTGGGCGCAAGGGCAGGCGTGCTTGGTGCACTCGCCCTTGCCAAACTTCAAAAAATATAGAGCATCAAGTAGACAATCACACCGGTGATTGACACGAAGAGCCAGATTGGCAGGGTGATCTTTGCGATCTTGCGGTGTTTATCGAATCGTTCCTGGAAGGCGCGCCACATCGTCAGGATCGCCAGCACGGGAACTGTAGCGGCAAGGATCACATGCGGAATCAAAATTGAAAAGTAGATTGTTCGCATGATGCCTTCGCCTTTATAGGGCACGCTGCCGACTTCGGCGTGATAGACGAGATAGCAAATCAGAAAAATGATGGATACGGCAAAGGCGCTGAGCATCACGCGCTTGTGCTGCTCGCGTTTGCCTTGGCGGATGAGCCTGTAGCCATAAATCAACAAGATGGTGGCCAGCGCATTGAGGCTGGCATTTACTGCGGGTAGATCACGAACGGTCATGTAGGTCTCGAATATCCTCAATCAATTTATCGATGCTGTCTTTGGCGAAAGAGTCGTAGAATCCGCGAATTTTCATGTGTCGATCTACGAGTACAAAGCGGGTGGAATGCTCTTGCATTGAATCGGCGAATCCCAGATAGAATGATTCGCTCATCAGATTTCGGATCAAATCCTTGCGCCCGGTGAGAAAGGTCCAACGTTCCGGCAGCGCGCCGAAGCGCCGGGCGTAGGATTCAAGCGCAACGGCTGTGTCGCGGTCTGGATCGACGGTGATGCTCACCAGATGCAATCGCTTGAGGTCGCCAGTCTCTTGCTGGACGCGCTTCAATTGGTTGGCCATGCGCGGGCAGGGGCCAGGACAGTTGGTGAAGAAAAAGTCAGCCACCCAAACTTTGCCATTCAATTGGCTGCTGGCAAAAGCCGTTCCCTCTTGATTGGTGAATTCGAAGGGCGGGATTGAACCGAGTTCGGGAAGCTTGCTCTTCGGCTTGCATCCGATGAGGGCGATCGCTGCGAGAAGCCAGCTACGTCGTTGCATAATCGCTCCTGCCGACCCAGGCCAGCGCGAGGGCAAAGAGCGCAAGCGTCCAGCCGGCAAGCAGCGCAAGGCTTAGGCCCACGCTGAAGGCAGCTTCGATTCCGAGGCACTGGTTCAAGAGCGAGATGGCGTAAGTCATCGGGTTTAGCCGCATTGCCATTTGCATCCCGGGGTGCGCCTCCTCATATCGAAAAAGCGAGCCAGAGAGCATCCACATCGGCATCAACAACATGTTGACAACGCCATGAAAGGCTTGTGTGGAGGGCATCTTCCAGGCACATAAGAAGCCAACCAGCGTAAAGAGGATCGCAATCAGAGCGAGTACGCCCAGGCAACCGAGGACTCCAAAGAACCCGGGCTTGAGGCCTGCTACCGGGAGGAAGAAAAGGAAGATCAAGCTTTGCAACCAGGCGAGCAAGGCAGCGCCGAGCACTTTGCCCAGCACGATGCCAGACCTTGGAGCTGGGGTTACCAGCACGCCGGCAAGAAAGCCCTCTTTGCGATCATCGATGAGCGTCATGTTCGAAAAGACAGCTGAGAACATTAGAGCAAGGGCAATGGATCCGCCATAGAATCGAGCGAAGTCGTTGAAGCCTGCACTCACCACAAACCAAAACAAAAGTGGCGCAGCCGCGAAACCGGCCACTCGAGCCTTTTCGCGCCAGAATTTGATTAACTCGCGCTTGGCGAGCACTGCTGCTGTGAGCATCATGCGTGCACCGCCATGGATGTCTTTGAGGTAACTTTGCGGAAGACATCGGCAAGTGTCGGTTGATGCAAGCCTATCGACAATACCTCACCAGGCATCGCGTCGACCAGCCGGGGAATCATCAAATGCGCCTGTTCCGATTCCACCCAGAGTACTCCATCGACGAGTCTTACCGGCATCGAGAAATTCTCCTGCAGGATCAGCAGGGCCGCTTCGGGATTGCGTGCCTTTAGCTCGATCACCTGACCGCCGATTGTGGCCTTCAGGTCCGATGGAGAGCCCTCTGCCACGCGATGGCCTTTGTCCAGAAGAATCAGCGTATCGCAGCGTTCTGCCTCTTCGTAGAGGTGTGTAGAGACAATGATGGCGGTGCTGCGCTTCTCGCGCAATTCTTCAATCGCCTTCCAGAATTCATCTCTTGCTACTGGATCGAGGCCAGTAGTCGGCTCGTCAAGAATTAGCATCTGCGGCTCATGCAGGAGTGCGCGTGCGATCTCGGCACGTCGCTGCAGGCCTCCCGAGAGATTTTTACCCAGATCCGCGCGGCGATCCCAAATGCCGAGTTGATACATTGCCTGGCGTACGCGTTCGTGCAGGATTCGCCCTGAGAGGCCGTAAAATGCCCCACAGGCCAACAGGTTCTCTTCGATTGTCAGAAGTTTGTCGAGGGTTTGAGTTTGAAAGACTACGCCAATGCGGGCACGAACGGCTTGCGGGTGCTTGGCCGTATCAAACCCGCAGACTTCGACTTTGCCTGACTGGGGTTTGGTTTGGGTAGAGAGTAGTCGTAGCAGGGTAGATTTGCCTGAACCATTCGGGCCAAGCAGACCCACAATCTCTCGCCGGTTCAAATGCATAGTGAACTGATCGAGAGCGACCAGGCTTCCGTAGCGATGGGTAACGTTTTCGACAGCGAGCAACATGAATTTACCTTGGGGCGAAGATCAAAACAGCGTAGAGCACGGGCAGATAAACCACCGAAGCCAACAAGACGCCACGCGCGTTTTCTCTGCTTCGCTCCTTGAACATTTTCCAGGCACAGTAGAGCAAAATCGCACCCATCACGATTGCAGTTGCCAAATAGACTTTGCCACTCATGGCCAGTAATGCCGGTAGCAGGCTGGTTGGCACCATCAGGACGGAAGTCCAAAGAATACGATTCGCTGTTGAGTTCCCGTCTGGTTCTACCACTGGCAGCATCAGGATGCCAGCCTTACCGTACTCTTCTCGGTACATCCAGGCGATCGCATAAAAATGTGGAAACTGCCATACGAAAAGGATCGCGTAGAGTGCCCATGCTTCCCAGGTGAGAACACCAGCGGCGGCTGCGAATCCGATCAGCGGTGGCATGGCACCGGGGATCGCTCCAACGGTGGTTGAGTGCGGCGTCATTCGCTTCATTGGTGTGTAGCAAAAGAGGTATGTCACAAGGGTGAATAACCCAAGGCATGCCGTCAGCAGGTTGCAACCCAGCCAAAGCTCGACAAAGCCAAGGGTTGCCAGGATTGCCCCAAAAACAAGGGCGTTAGCTGCCGGGATCTTTCCTGAGGGCAGAGGACGCGAGGCAGTTCTCGACATGAAGCGATCTGACTCACGCTCCCACCATTGATTGAGGGCGGCTGTGCCGCTTGCGAGCAACCCCGTGCCGAAGATGAGGTGGAAGAGGACCCATTGGGTCTTTTGAGGATTGAGCTGTGGCAGGCCGAAGTAAAAGCCGATGGCAGTGCTCATGAGGATGAGCCAGGTGATGCGAGGCTTGGTAAGCGCCAGATAGTCGTTAAACGATGACATGGAATGAGCAATCAGACCGTCCCTGTGGACGGCAATCCCGCAACCTCCTGCTTTCTTGAACTTGCTCTTACCAAAACAGAAGTTATGGTTGTAGCACCCATCACAAGTGCTCCCGTCACGATGTGGGCAATCGAGAAAAGTCTTGTATCGGGTAAGCCATTATTTTCGCCTTGCCCAAATCGAACCACATAGGCGGCAATACCCAAGACCACCTGTAGAACCACAATCCACAAGAGGATAATCGAGGCCGAACGCGCCGGGTGTGCCTGAGGGGCTGGCTCCATTACGCCCGTTGCGAAATAGAGAAGAAAGGCACCCACCAGCATCGCTCCCAGGACGTGCGAGATTGCCCCCATCAAACGGTAACGGAGTGTTGCTCCCATGGCGATCTGTAGAATTACCAGCCAGGGTGCAATCGCCGCGATGCTACGTAGCGAGGGGCTTCCGTGGTCGATAAAGGAGGTAATGCCGGTTAGAAGGCTGCTGGAATGAAGTGCCCAAAGGCAGGAAATCCCGAATGCGAGCTGCAAAGCGACATCAACGAGGCAGACCACTAGCACTGATTCTTTGGGGACTTCAGCTTTCAAAGCGAAAACGGTAATAACAGCCAACAGAAGCGCCGATAATGCTCCTGCACACAAGAACTGCCAACTATTCTCTTTCTTAATCATTCTGCCTGTTAAACTTTCATTCTAGCCGACTGGCCTTTGTTTGATGCCAATGCAGCCCACCCGCGCTCTTCATTCCGGAGATTTATTTGGCCATTACCGATTGGAGAGACCTCTCGGAGGAGGAGGCATGGGTGTTGTCTGGCAGGCGACAGACACGAGGCTGGGCCGGAATGTTGCCCTGAAATTCCTTCCAGACGATTTTCACGAGGGCGGGGAAGTGGTGGAGCGCTTCCGCCGTGAGGCCCGCACAGCCAGCTCCCTCAACCACCCCAACATTTGCGTTGTTCACGATATCGGCGAGGATCATAACCGCCCTTTTCTGGTAATGGAGTTGCTTGAGGGCAAGACCTTGCGGCAATTTCTTCAGGAGCGCCCGCTGCGTGTCCGCGAGATTCTCGACATTGGTCTGCAGGTGGCCGACGCGCTCGATGCCGCGCATCAGCAGTCGATCATCCATCGCGACATCAAGCCCGCAAATTTGTTTGTGCTCGAAAAGTCAGGCACTGGAATTCAAGCCAAACTTCTCGATTTTGGCCTCGCCAAGAAGGACCTTCTCAATTGGGATTCGGCCACGATGACGGCCTTTCGTACCGACAGTGGCGTTGCGATTGGAACGGCAGCCTACATGAGCCCTGAGCAGGCGCTGGGGCAGAATATCGATGCCCGTAGTGACCTCTTCAGTTTTGGCATGGTGCTTTATGAAATGGCTACGCGGACCTTGCCTTTTCGAGGTGCCACCAGTGCCGCTCTGTTTGACGCGATTCTGAACAAGGCTCCTGCCAGTTTGCTGGCTGCCAATCCTGAGGCACCCGCAGAGCTGGAACGAATTATTCTCAAGCTGCTCGAAAAAGAGCCGGCCATGCGGTATCAGAGCGCTGCTGAGTTACGATCCGACCTGAGCCGCCTGAAGCGCGACTTGAGTTCTGCCACCAGCAGCAGCCGAACCACTGACGGGCGCAGGCTCGAAACAGGGCAGTCGAAGCTGCCACTTTGGTCGCGTGCCCCAGCTCAGGCTGCTTTTGTAGGATTTGTGCTTGTGCTGGTTCTCTTCGCCGGCTGGCTTGCGATTCGCAGCCGAAGCAGTGCTGCACCTTTGCAGTTTGAGAGTGCCAGCTTCCGCTCAGTTACCGACACAAATGGGGCAGAGTTCTTCCCGCAGATCAGCCCGGATGGGCGGACGGTAGTTTATGCCAGCAATGAGCGCGGCAACTGGGATCTTTATCTTCTGGATCCCGACACGAAGAAACCGAGATTACTAACTGAATCCAGCTCCGTCGACGACACCGAGCCAGCCCTTTCGCCCGATGGCACGACTATTGCTTTCCATAGTGAGCGTGAGGGTGGTGGACTCTTCCTCTACGACCTGCGCAACAGTTCCGTTCGGAAGCTCAGCCCGATGGGACACAACCCTGCCTGGAGCCCGGACGCTACAGAAATCGTTTGCGCCACTGAAGGAATCATCCGGCCGGAAGACCGCTACACAGCGTCGAGTCAACTTTGGGCTATCCGTCTTGATAACGGCGCACGCCGTCTGATTTACAAGGGGGATGCAGTGCAGCCGAACTGGAGCCCCAACGGCGAACGCATTGCATTCTGGGCATCTAAGGGTGGACAGCGGGATCTATTTACCGTTCGTGCGCGGCCACGCAATGGAATCACTCCCGAGCCAGTTGCTTTGGTAAGCGATGCGGCGGTGGACTGGAATCCGGTCTTCAGCCCTGACGGGCTTTACCTCTACTTCATCAGTGACCGCGATGGCCGGATGTCGCTCTGGCGTATGCGCATTGATCCGGAGAGTGGAGAAGCACTGGGGAGCCCAGAGGCAGTCCGGCTGCCGGTAGATGAAGTGGCGCATGTCAGTTTCAGCCGCGATGGCCGGCGCATCGCCTTTGTTGAGTATGCACTGATCGCCAATCTGTACCGGGTTCGCTTTGACCCTGTCAAAGAAGTACTCGAGGCTGTCCCGGAAACACTCACTAACGGGAAGGCTCCGTTCACACGGCCCGATCTCAGTGCCAATGGCCTGTGGCTCGCTTTCAATTCGCAAACGAATCGGGACGATCTGTTCATTCTCGGTACTGACGGAGCTGGCTTTCGCAAATTGACTGACGATCAATATAAGAACCGCGGGCCGCGGTGGAGCCCTGACGGAAAGCGTCTGGCCTTCTTCTCTAATCGCAGTGGCTCGTGGGAAATCTGGACCTACACGATGGAGGGGGGAGTCCTGCAACAACTCACCAGAGGCGGATCTGGCACGACTGCCTGGCCCGTCTGGAGCCCTGATGGCAAGAAGCTCGCATATACGATCTTTGGTTTTAATAGCTTTCTGATGGACGTGGATCGACGCTGGAATGAGCAGAGCCCTCAGGCGTTGCCTCCGATGGAATCCGAAGACGAGATCTTTTCTGCCTGGCACTGGAGCCCCGACGGCAAAAAGATCGCCGGTTTTACTCAGCGCGCGGATGGCGCGATCGCCGGGATTGCATCTTATGATTTCAAGGAATCGAAGTTCACCAAGTGGAGTGATGTCGGCCAGGATCCGCACTGGCTCAAGGATTCCAAGCGGCTTTTCTTCGTGCATGAGGGCAAGGTTTGGCTGCTTCATACCGATACCGGAGTGAGGCAGATTGTTGTGCAATCGAAGGCTTGGGATGTAGAACGCCGTGGCATTGCATCGAGCAGTGACAACGACTGGATCTACTTCAGCGGGTCGCGCACTGATTCAGAGGTCTGGCTCGGCGTCATCGACTAAATGTTCATCTCGCTGAGATGTATCGGGCCGCCCAGTTCTTCAGGAAACCCAAAGCCGCGCACTAATAACACGTCAAGGTCGCTGGCTCTTAGAACTCTTTTTTCTTCGACAATGCGCCTGGCTTCCTCCGGGCCCATTCCTGATTTTCCAAGCCATTCTCCACCTCTGCAGATAACGGCAAGTTTGCCCAGCTTTTTGACGTGCGCCAGCGCTGCGGCCAGCGCCGTCGGCGGCATTCCTTCTTCCCACATCACTTCCACTACTCTTGCTCCAAATTCCGCCGGGCTTGTGCGCATACGGCACATTGGCTCTCCCTCAGTTGCAACCGTGTCTTTGGGAAGAAACGGTATTTTCAACAACTCTCGTTCTGCGAAGAAAAGATAAACCATGGCGCGGGATTGACGGTCGAGAAGCGCCTCTTCAAAGAGACGCGCTTCTTGTCGGAGGCCTTCGTCAAAACTCGCAGATTCGGCTGCTGCGCGGATTGCGGTGATTGCCCGGAGCGGTGAATGCTGATTGCTGGCGGCCATTGTTGCGTAGGATTGCCAGTCAGCGCTGGCGGTACACGGCAACAGGTCTGTTCTCCTGCCGCTCGTGATCGTCAATGCCCTGGCAACTACATCGCCCTGACATAGTTGATCGACGATTCCCAATTGAAGAGCTTCTTGCGCATCGACGGTAACCCCGGTGACGCACATTCTCAGTGCGACATCGGAACCGGCCAGCCTCGGCAGGCGCTGTGTGCCTCCTGCACCCGGGATCAGGCCCAGTTTTACCTCTGGCAAGCCCACCACTGACTTCTCATGAAGGATCCGGTAATGGCCGGCCATGGCCAACTCCAGTCCGATTCCAAGGGCGGTTCCGTTCATCGCCATAATCACCAGCTTGCCCGCGCACTCTATCTGATTGAGCAGCGAATTCAGATAGCTCATGTCAGGCGCAATTTCCCGTTTGGTGATCTTTTCGATCTCGCGGATGTCTGCCCCTGCGACAAATAACTTTCCTGTCCCGGTCAAGATAATCTTGTCGGCTTCGACATTGGCGATGGCCTCCCGCAGCGCTTCGGCAAGAGCTCTCGACAAAGCATTCACGGGAGGGTTCATCATGGTAAGGATGGCGGCAGATCCATTGACTTCCACATTTACGAGACGGTCCATGATCTTGACGCTACCACTGGTACTGAGGGCGGCGAATGCCATTCGTGTCGAAGTCTTTCTGGCCATCGAGTGCCCCATCTCGAATCGTTATGTGCCGGAACTCAACCGGATCGCTGGCCGCTACTTGCCGAAGGGTGTCGAGATGACTGGCTACTTTCCCGAGCGAGGCCTTACTCAAGTGCGGCTCGACCAATGGCAGCGGGAATTTGCGCCGGCCTTTCCCGTTCAAATGGATGAGTTGGCGAAGCGTGCTCATAAATCTGGTGCGACACTCACTCCTGAGGTTGTTGTCGTACATAGGGATAAGCTTGTCTACCGTGGCCGTATCGACGACCGTTATGTTTCCTGGGGCAAGTCTCGCCCTGAGCCTTCGCGGCGAGATCTGGTTGAAACTCTGGACGTATTGATTAGCGGAAAACAGATCTCTCCGCGTTTCACCAAAACCTGGGGGTGCTACATCGAATGAAACATCTGGCTTTATTGCGCGGAATCAATGTGTCCGGCAAAAACATGATCAAGATGCCAGTGCTGGTAGGGATTTTTTCCGAGCTTGGTTGCAAAGATGTCTGCACCTACATTCAGAGTGGCAATGTCTTGTTCAATGCAAACAAGACTTTTGCAGTGAAGCTCGAATCAGGATCCAAAGCGACTCGGTTTACCAGCGAAGTTGTCCCCCGCAAACGCTGAATTTTTGGGCGACAACGTTGCCCTCCTGATAGCCTGAGATCGTGACTGAATATTCAATTGGTGTCGATCTGGGTGGGACAAACTTACGTGCTGCCGCTGTCGACCAGGATGGCAACTTGTTGGCCCAGGTGTCGACCAGTACCAGCCCCGAGAAGGGCCGGGAATACGTAATCAACGAAATTGTGGAATCCATACAAGAGTTGCGATCCAAACAACTGGAGGGGCGCTTTGCCGGTGTTGGCATTGGCGTTCCTGGCTTCATCCTGATGGATAAGGGCGTGGTTCTCAATTCGAACAATCTCGCTTTCCTTGAAAACATTCCTTTACGTGACGAGATTGAGCGCAGGCTTGGCGCACCGGTAATCCTCGAAAATGATGCCAATGCGGCAGCGCTTGGTGAGTGCTGGATTGGTGCTGGTGCCGATGTTAGTGATCTGGTGCTTCTGACGCTGGGCACGGGCATTGGGGGCGGAATCGTCTACAAGGGGCGTGTGATGCATGGCTTCCTTGGAATGGCCGGCGAGTTGGGTCATATCACTGTGGTTCCCAATGGGAATCCCTGTGGATGCGGTAATGTCGGTTGTCTCGAGAAGCATGCCTCGGCGACCGCTATCACTTGCCTTGCAGAATTGATGAAGGTGACTCCGCATCCAAACCCGACAGCTGAAGACATCTACAACCTCGCTGTTGCGGGTGACCAAAAGGCGCAGCAGGTCTTCCGATCTGTAGGTGAGGCGCTTGGGATTGCACTCGCCACATTGATCAATACCTTCAATTTTCCGCTCTATCTTTTGAGTGGTGGCCCTCTTCCGGCCTGGGATTATTTTGCCCCTGCCATGATTGAAGAGGTGAGTCGCCGCAGCTTCACGTATCGCAACACCAAGACTCGTATTGAGAAGGCAAAGCTTGGCAGCAAGGCTGGACTCTTCGGGGCTGCATATCTGCCATTTCAGGCACAGAAAGATCGTCTTTAACTATGTATTGGCTTGGAATTGATGTTGGAACCGGCGGTACCCGCGCATTGCTGCTCGATGAAACAGGCAAGATCGTGTCCAGTTGCACGGCACCCCATGCCGAGATGCGCATGGAACGCCCGCTGTGGGCCGAACAGGATCCGGATGATTGGTGGCGAGCCACTCAGTCTGCGATCCAGGGTGTCTTGCGAGAGGCAGGCATTGATGGAGCGGCGATAAAAGGCATTGGCTTTTCCGGGCAGATGCACGGGCTTGTCATGCTCGATGCGCAAGGCAAGGTGATCCGGCCCAGCTTGATCTGGTGCGATCAGCGCAGTCAGGCTCAGGTGGATGCCATCCACGCCAGGGTTGGGCGCGAGCGGGTGGTGCAGTTTACCGCGAATCCGGCAATCACTGGATTTACACTTCCCAAGCTGCTCTGGGTTCGCGACAACGATCCAGCATCTTACGCTCAACTGAAGACGGTTCTTCTGCCCAAAGACTATGTCCGCTACAAGCTTTCTGGTGAGCTTGGTCAGGATGTCTCAGACGCTTCTGGCACCGGCGTCTTTGATGTTGCGAACAGAGTCTGGTCCAGGCCGATGATGGAAGAGCTTGAGCTCAACCCTGCCTGGTTTCCGCCTGTGTTTGAAAGTGTCCAGGTTTGTGGGCGAGTCACGAATGAGGCCTCCGCTGCGACTGGATTGCTCTCTGGTACTCCGATGGTTGCCGGTGCCGGCGATCAAGCGGCAAGCGCTGTCGGTAATGGCATTGTAGATGACGGGATTGCCAGTTGTACGCTGGGGACTTCCGGGGTTGTCTTCGCGTACATGGACAAGCCGGCCTATGATCCTGCCGGGCGAGTGCACACCTTCTGTCATGCGGTTCCTGGCAAATGGCATGTGATGGGTGTCACGCAGGCTGCTGGCCTTAGCTTGCAGTGGTTCCGCAATCAACTGGCGCCGGGTGTCTCCTATGACGAGCTGATGACTGAGGCTGCAACGGCTGACATCGGTTGCGATGGCCTCTTCTGGCTTCCCTATCTGATGGGGGAACGAACCCCTCATCTGGATGCTTCCGCTCGCGGTGGATGGATCGGCCTGACGGCTCGACACAAGCGGAGCGACCTGATTCGCAGCATCGTCGAAGGGGTCAGCTATTCACAAAAGGATTGCCTCGATGTCATCGTCGAAATCGGCGTTGAAATTCAGAAGGTCAGGGCTTCTGGTGGTGGTGCGCAGAGCGCGCTGTGGAGGCAGATTCTGGCCGATGTGTTTTCGCGACGGGTGACTACGCTGGCCTCGCAAGAAGGTTCGGCCTTCGGTGCGGGGCTGCTTGCCATGGCAGGTACAGGCGGCTTTGCTTCTGTTCAAGAGGCCTGTGCTTCATGCACAGAGGAGACCACTGCTACAGACCCGCGCATTAGGGAGAGCATGGCTTATTCCAAGGGTCATCAAATTTACCGCACCCTCTATCCAACGCTGAAGGCAACTTTCCCGTTGCTCTAAAACTGCATGGCGATTTACTGTGATGTCTGTCTGCCCGTGCCGCTCGATCAGCCTTTTACCTATTCGCTGATTGGGGATGCGCGCCACACAGCTCAGGTAGGCTGCCGCGTCCTTGTCCCCTTTCAGCAGCGCAAGCTCAGCGGAACCATTTTGCGGATTCATGATTCGATGCCCGAATACAAGGTGCGGCCAATCGAGAAGCTGCTCGATCTTGAACCCATCTTCGATGAGAAATTAATCTTACTGGGTATGTGGGTGGCGCGCTATTACCTGGCCCCAGTGGGCGAAGTGTTTCGGATCATGGCTCCACTTGGTGGTGAAATCAAGCGCAACAAGATTTACAGTCTGACGGATGCCGGTCGCGATCTGGCCCGGCAAAGTCTACTCGGAATCGTAGATGCAACAGACCCGGCGCTAGTGGTGATGAAGTCGCTCGATGAACGGCCGATGAGTATCGAGGCATTGCGCCGGCGCGCGGCTGATGCCCCAAAATTGGTAGCCGAGTTTCAACGCAAGGGCTTGATTCGCGTCGAAGAGGAAGCTCATGAGCGCGACCCGCTTCGTGCTCACGCTACCAAGTTGAATGTAGAAGGCCTTGGGCTCGAGTCCGCTGAAAAACTGCCGAAGTGGGAGCGCGAACTCCTGGCCTATCTCCACCTGCATCCGGGTGCTCATCCCCTCGATGAATTGGAATCGCTTGTTAAGAATGCGAGCCAGAGTGCTCGCAGCCTGGCCCGGCGTGGATTGGTGAAGCTGACGCCTCGCATGAGCGCAATTCGTATGGCTGCAGACCGCCCTCCCCATGCCTTGAATCCATCGCAGCAGGCTGCTTTCGATCAAATAGGAAAGGCAATCTCGGCTGGCAGCTATTCTGCGTTTCTTTTGCAGGGTGTCACCGGCAGCGGTAAGACTGAAGTTTATCTGCGAGCCATTGAAGCCACGTTAGCCGTTGGTCGCAGCGCTCTGCTGATGGTGCCAGAGATTGCTCTTACTCCGCAGGTGGCAGGGCAATTTGCCCTTCGATTTGGAGATCAGGTGGCGATCCTGCATAGCGCCTTCGGTGAGAGCGAGCGGGCTGAGTACTGGCGTCGAATTCGTCGTGGCGAAGCTCGTGTAGTGGTTGGCACGCGTAGCTCTGTGTTTGCCCCGATGCCTGATCTGGGGCTCATCATTGTCGACGAAGAGCACGACGGAAGCTATAAGCAGGAGGAGACACCGCGCTACAACGGCCGCGATGTGGCAGTTGTCAGAGCTCAGCAGATCGGTGCCACGGTAGTGCTTGGTAGCGCCACTCCCTCGCTTGAGACCCGGCATAATGCAGATCGTGAGAAGTATCGGCGGTTACTCTTGCCCGATCGCATTGAGCAGAGACCGATGCCTGCCGTGGAGATCGTCGATCTGCGGCAGGAATTTCTGGAAACCAAGAAGAATTCGCTATTCTCACGCCGCATGATTCAGGCCGTGCGAGAGAAGCTCGCTCTCGGCGAGCAGACCATGTTGATGATGAATCGGCGTGGCTTTTCAAGCTTTGTCGCCTGTCGTGGCTGTGGTTACAAAGTGGAATGCGTCAACTGCTCTGTGACGCTCACATTTCATCGTAAAGACCGTCGCCTGCTCTGCCACTATTGCGGCTATGCAGAGAAGGTTCCAACGGCGTGCGTGAAATGCGAAAGCGAGCACATCCAGTTTATTGGAAG
>Ga0105047_10011648_pt1 | contig 14247 bp, 10 predicted proteins | sample MAT04_FD_78384 | JGI IMG/M metagenome (GOLD analysis project Ga0105047, IMG submission 78384) | Freshwater microbial communities from Lake Fryxell liftoff mats and glacier meltwater in Antarctica - MAT-04 (megahit assembly) | ecosystem: Environmental > Aquatic > Freshwater > Ice > Liftoff... | reverse complement strand
GGTAGATGTCGCACCAACCGTCGCAGTCGACGTCGCCCAGGGCGAGGCCTGAACCGTTTTCGTAGACTCGGTTGGTGGCGATGGTTCGATCGGCGAGGTGGTTCGTGAAGGTGACGCCGGTGGTGTCCGATGGAAGTCGGGTGAAACCGGGCCGGCCTGCCGGGGACACGTCAAGGGCTGCGCTCCGATGGCCGGGGCGAGATTGCCAGACCAGGTCGGCGCTGGCTGCGAGCCATCCCAGACCGGCCATGAGCAGAAACGGGAGCCACTGAAGGGTCCGCGTCATCCGCCCTCCGAGCCGGGGAAGGGCACGACGGAGCGTGCCCCTCCAGGAAATAGGCGGTTCATGGGAAGTGGAGTTTTCCAACATCGGGACACGCACTGGGACCATGAACCGGGGAGGGAGGCCCTCACCCCAACCCTCTCCCGGCGGGAGAGGGAGAAATCGAGCAGAGGGTTTCGGAGGGTGGAACATGAGGTTGGCGGGATCGGGAAGTGACAGAACGAGCCGCCTGAGTTTGGCCATTCGAGGCGGGTGATACGCGTCTCCCTCTCCCCTCGGGAGAGGGTTGGGGTGAGGGGCTCGTGGATGGCACCATGAAGGGCCTCGGTGTGGGTTCATGGGTGGCAACGTTTTCCGAGATTTGGACACGCATTGGGACCATGAACCGGGGAGGGAGCCCTCACCCCGGCCCTCTCCCACCTCCGCTTCGCTGCGGCGGGAGAGGGAGGAAGAGATGGTCGGTTCATGGGTAGCGAAGTTTTCCAACATCGGGACACGTATTGCGGCCATGAACCAGCGTCCCCGATTCGCCATTCGCCATTTCCCATTCGCCGTTTCATGGGTGGATGGACTGGGGGCTGACATGCGGGGCGGCTAGCGGAGTTGGTTGCGCAGGATGACCACCGAAGGGCCGTCCTTTTCCCACGACTGAGTCAGGAAGCCGGGGACCGCGGTCGGCCCGCGCACGTAGGAACCCAGCGCGAGATCCAGGTCGCCGTCGCCGTCGAGATCGCCAGCATCCAGGGTGAGCCAACGACCCGCGATGCATTGCTGGAATGTGGCGGGCGCGAAGGTCCATGGTCCGCGGTTCTCCAGGTAGACGAAGCTTTCCCGCGGGGATCGTTCGTAGTCCGGGAAGAACGAAATCGCGGCGATGTCGAGATCGCCATCCTCGTCGAAATCCCGGGCGAGGGCTTTGGTGGCGCCATTGAGGGGAAAGAACCAGGCGGCCGATTCCTGGAAACGACCGCCGCCTTGGCCTCGGTAGATCCGGAGGCCGTGGAAGCGTTTCGGGGGACTCGTGAATTCCCCGTTGTCCCCGTTCGCGACCAAAAGGTCTTCGATGCCGTCGCCGTCGAAGTCGGTCAGTTCGAAATAATTATGTCCGTAGACTGGTGGCCGTTGGAAGACGTGTTCCGATTGGAATTCTCCACGGCCGAGATTCCTGAACACCTGGAAGGTCTCGTTCTCCTGAGCCATCAGCAGGCTCAGGTCGATGGAACCGTCACCGTTGATGTCGCGGGCCAGACAATGGATCGCGCCTGATTTTTCGATCAGGATTTCCTCCTGGTAGCGGTCGCCTCCCAGATTGCGGAACCAGGAAAAGCGTCCCCGATGATTTCCATATAGGCACATGGCGAAATCGACGTCGCCGTCGCCATCGAGGTCGGCGAATTCCGTCTGCGCCGCCCGGGGGAGGCGATCGACGATGACCCGGCGGGGGCCGAATCCGTCCTTTTCGCGCGGGAAGAAGAGGAGAGCGCCCCGCTGGACTTCGGACGGCAGGAAACTGCCGACGCAAGTGACGTACAGGCCGTTGGTGGTCTCGGTTGCGCCGACGGCGACGTTGTCCAGTGCTAGCGTGCCAGTGGATTGACCGCGGGAGTCGAGGATGGCGAGTTGTCGGGCCTGGTCATCGCCCAGGTAAATCCGGCGGCTCATGGGGCTGATCTGCACCAGGGTGGTCAGGGCGGGCAGGAACCGGAACCGCGCCGGTTCAAAGCGAAAGAGCGGAAGGCCGATCTGGATCTCCGGGCGGGGTTCCTGGGGTAAAGGAGTGGCGGGCGCGTGGGCGAGGTAGTAGGCGACGATCGCGTCCCAATCGCGTTGGGGGATGAGCGGTTCTTTTGGATAAAGTTCCAACCTCTTGAGCAGTTCGCCTTCGGGACTGGACGAGTAGTCGGGCGGTGTTATCCCGAGGCGGGCCTCCATGCGTGGCAGGATCTCACGCTCCCAGGTCGTTCGGTCGAGCAGGTTGGGCTCCGGGAATTGGCGACAGCCGGAACACACCCGCCGGGCGAGGTCTTCACCGCTGCCGGGAACGCCGCCTGGGATGGCGGTTGTGGGTGCGTTGGTGAGGGAGAGTTGGGCGCCGGGTGAACGAGGCGGAAAAACCAGGAGCCCGAACAGCAGGGCGAACCACGCGAAGCCGATGCGTTGGGAAAAGGAACGGCGCTTCTGGAACATGGTGGATTCAGTCGGCGCGGTGACGCAGGCGATGCGAGAGGATCAATGTTCGATGTTCAATGCTCAATGTGTGCCGATTTCGAATCGGCGCGCCCGCGGAGGCCAAACCGGACGCGTTGCCCTTAACTTGCGTCGGTACTTCAGGTGGCCCGTGGTTACTGGGTTGGAGGGATCAGAGCGTGCAGGATCGGCTCGACCCAGGCGTCGTGCTTCATGTCCCACAACAGGAAATCGCTGTCGAACTGCCAGTAGGACCAGCTCCAACCCGAGGCTTCGGCGGTGCGCGCCACAAAGTCGGTGTAGAGGACGCGCGATTCCATGGGCGCCTTGTCGTACGCGCCAAATTCGCCCAGCAGAATGGGGCGGTCGTTTTTCTTGGCCCAGGCGGAGACTTTGTCGAAGTCCGCCTTCACGGCATTGCGCTCGGCGTCGCTGCCCCAGGCGATTCCGCTTTTGTCCTTCTCATTGGTCCATGAAGCGCCCTGGTGGGTGAACGCCATGGGTTTGTAGTAGTGGACCGTGACGATCAGGTGCCGATCTCTGGCGGGAAGTTCCAGTTCGTCGAGGCGGTCGATGGAGTTCCAGAACGCCGGACCGATGATGACGGTTCGGGTGGGATTCGACTCCCGGATGATGGCGAGGGCTTCCTTGAGAAATTGGTTCCAGAGCACCGGCGTGAGGGCTTTGTTGGGTTCGTTCAGGATCTCGAACACCACCGAATTCGGAGCGTTCCGGCAATGCGCTGCGAGGTGCTTCCAGAAGGCGAGGAACTTGTCTTTGTTCCCGAGGGCGTCCTGACCCAGGGCGTCGAATTCGTGCAGGTCGAGGATGACCTGTAAGCCCTGAGCGGTGGCTTGGGCAACGGTCCAGTCGAGGGTTTCCAGCCAAGCCGGTCGGAAGGCCCAGCCGTTGGACGGGTCCATGTGACGAAAGGCGTGGAGGTTGACCCGCACGGATTGAAAGCCGGCCTCCCGGAGCAGGCGGAAGTGTTTTTCCTGGAACCGCGCCTGATTGCGCGAACGCCAGATCGGGTCGTAGCCGATGATGTTCACACCGCGGTGCAGGCGGCGGTTCTGCTCGTGGGCGTCGGGGGGTTGGGTTTGGGCAAAGACCGTGAGGCAACTCAACACGGTCAGGGCGACCCAGAGCGGCAACTTCATGGTCGGTAGCACGACAGCGCCGAACCAGTTGTCGAGGATTTAGTGCCAGACCGGGGCGGAGGATGAGTCGAGAATCTGGAGGCTGGAGACGGTGCGGAGGTTTTCGTGGTTGATGTACGTCCCAATCGGAAGCACCCAAAGATCGTTGCAGGCAGTGGTCTGGTATTCCCACTCCACCCTCCCGATCAGCCCAGGTTCATTGACACCCGTCCGCGGCATTCCAGCGTCCGCTGCATGATGTCCTTCTCCCAAGCGGTGGGTCGCGCGGGGTTTCGCGTGACCCGGTGGATGGGGTCTTCGTTTCTCGGAGGTCTCCTGGGGATGGCCTTCGCCATCCATCAAGAGGCCGCGTCGGGCGCGACGCTTTGGCAGATCGGCGTGCCGGATAACCGCAGTGCGGAGTTTGCTCTCGCGCCGCAAGGTTATCAGGACTTCAAGGAGGACGGCTTCTTTGTGGTGGGCCGCTCGGATCCACGAACCGACTGGCCTTACGTGCATCCGGGTCCGGCGGACGGCTGGGCGGGAGGCCGCAGTCACGACTTCGCCATCGCGTTCGCGTTGAAGTCGGCACCGCCGGCGGGCATCTGCCGTCTGGTGATTGACTTCGTCGACGTCCAGGCGTCGAGCCCACCCCGGTTTCGCGCGGAGATCAATGGGCGACGGTTCGACGTCGCGTTGCCGGCCGGCGCCGGAGACGCCTCGATCTATGGCGATCCGTCGAAGGGCCGGGAGCATGTCTGGGCGTTGGAGTTTGCCGCGGAGGTTTTGCGGCCGGGGAGCAATGAGATCTCCCTCACGTCGCTGAGCGGGAGTTGGGCGATGTACGATGCTCTTCGTCTGGAAGCTCCCGACGGGGCCGAACTCGTTCAGGAGGCGGCAGGCACGCGGTGGGTGCGGGTGGAGATGCCACCCCTCTGGCGGCGCGAGGGTGGGCGGGCGGTGCAGCCCATCGCCGTGACGTTGCGTCATGTCGGCGACGCCGTGGATGCCGTGGTTCGGTTGGCGGATCGCGACGTGACGTCGGTGCGGCTGTCGAACGGGCTTCATCGGCTCGAGCTGACGGCCCCTGCGGAAGAGAAGACCCGGGTGGTACCTCTGAACGTGGTGGTTCTCGGGCAGGAGGTCGTCCACACCAACCTGACGCTGGTGCCCCCGAAGATCCGCGAAATTTGGGTCCTCCCGCATTCGCACGTGGACGTGGGCTACACCCACCGGCAGGACGAGATCGTCCGCATCCAGATTGAGAACCTCGAGAAAGGGATGAAACTTGCCGCATCGAGTGCCACCAACCCGCCCGGACTCCGTTTCAAATGGAACCCCGAGGCGATCTGGTCCCTGGACCACTTCCTACGCCAGGCCACGCCGGCGCGACGCGATGCCTTTATCGAGGCCGTTCGCCGCGGCGACGTGGGCGTGGACGCGCTCTATGGCAACATGCTCACCGGCCTGTGCCGGCCAGAGGAACTCGCCCAATGTCTGGCCTTCGGGCCGAAGCTCGCCGCGCTGACCGGCATGCCGGTGGAGTCCGCCGCCATCTGCGACGTGCCCGGCTGGACCTGGGGCATCGTTCCGGCCATGGCCCAGGCGGGAGTGAAGTACTTTGCGATCGGACCCAATCACAGCGCCCGGATCGGCACGATTCACCGCTGGGACAACAAACCCTTCTACTGGCGATCGCAGAGCGGAAGGGACCGGGTGCTCTGCTGGGTGGTCGACAACTACCATCACCTCGGAGATCTGTCCCAGCACGTGACGTCTCACGTGGGCGCGCTGGCCGACGGTGAGTTTCCCTACGACATGTCGTTCATCTATTGGGTGGGCGCCTGGCCGGACGGGGGGGTGGATAACGCGCCTCCGGACGAAAAATTGGTGGAGAAGGCGGTGGCGTGGAACGAGCGATACGCCGCGCCCCGGGTGGTCATCGGATTGGCGGGGGATTACTTCCGCGAGTTCGAACGGCGCCATGGTGCGCAGGTACCTGCGTTCTCGGGCGACCTGACGCCGTACTGGGAGGACGGCGCCGGCTCGACGTCGCGGGAGACGGCGATCAATCGGGCCTCGGCCGAGCGGTTGGTCCAGGCGGAGGCGCTCTTCGCGATGCTTGACCGTGGAGTCCGTCCGGCGGCCAGGGTCGAGGAGGCGTGGAAGAATGTCCTGCTGTACAGCGAACACACCTGGGGTGCCCACAACAGCATCTCGCAGCCGGACCTCCCGTTCGTGACCGACCAGTGGCGGGTCAAGCAGGCGTTTGCGCTCGATGCCGCTCGGCAGTCCCAGGAACTGCTCGACGCAGCGTTGGCGTCGGGCGGCGAGCCCGTTGAGGGTGCCTTGGACGTGTTCAACACGACCCAATGGAAACGGACCGATCTGGCGGTGGTGCCGGAGGCACTCGGCGCAAAGGCCAGGGCGGTGACAGACGATCGCGGGAGGCCGGTTCCCAGCCAGCGACTCGCGTCGGGTGAGTGGGTTTTCCTCGCCGATGGCGTGCCACCCTATGGGGCCCGACGGTATCGCCTGTTCGCTGAAGGCGCCGCCGCCATCCCCGACGCCGCGCCGATGGCGAAAGGGGCCCGCATCGACGGGCACACGTTACGGACGTCGTTGTTGACCGTTGAGGTCGACCCGCGAACGGGCGGGATCAGCAGTCTGCGCCGGAGAGGCGTGGAAGGTGACCTGGTGGATTCCGACGCCCCGGTGGCGCTGAACGACTACCGGTATGTGCTGGGCACGAATGCCGCGGGAGCGATGGTCAATGGTCCCGTCCGCTGCAGCATCGTGGACGCCGGCCCGCTGGTGGCCACGCTCCGGATCGAGTCGGACGCCCCGGGCTGTCGGGGATTGGTCCGGGAGGTGCGGGTGATCGAAGGGCTGGACCGGTTGGAACTGATCAACCACGTCGACCGCCTGCCGATCCGGGAGAAGGACAGCGTTCACTTCGGGTTTGGGTTCCACGTGCCGGGCGGCACGGTTCGCATGGAGACCCCTTGGGGGGTGGTTCGACCCAATGCCGATCAGCTCGCCGGCGCGTGTCGGAACTGGTTTACGGTTCAGCGCTGGGTTGACGTCTCGAATGGGGATTTCGGGGTGACGTGGGCGCCCGTGGATGCGCCGTTGGTGGAGGTGGGCGGAATGACCGCCAATCTGATGGGGTCGGTCGGATATGACGAATGGCTGGGTGCGGCGATCGATTCGACGACGCTCTATTCGTGGGCGCAGAACAACCACTGGTTCACCAACTACAAGGCAGACCAACCGGGAGTGACCACCTTTCGCTACGCGCTTCGCGTGCATGATGGGGGGTATTCGGCTGGGGAATCGGCCCGTCTGGGAATGGAAACCGCCCGTCCGCTGGTGGTCAGCGCGGCACGCTCGGGCACAGTCTCCGGCAGGTCGTTCCTGAGCCTGTCGACGCCGGATGTCCTGGTGGAAACGGTGAAAATCAGCGAGGACGGCCAGGCGCTGATCGTGCGGTTGTTCGGGGTGGCAGGCGTCGATCGTTCGGTGAACCTGCGCTGGGGCGGGACTAAACCCGTATCCTTGTCGCTGACCGATCTGACCGAGGCTCCGCTTCGGAAGTTGGGGCGACGGGTGGACGTGCCGGCCTACGGGATCGTCAGTGTGCGAGCGGAGATGCCGTGAGCGGGGGATGGTCCCGATTGGCGATGGCGCCTTGACCGTCTGGAGCGAGCCCGGAGCCGGTCGAATCGGCCTCCGGATGAGGGGGTTCATTCCAAGTCACTTTCCGCTGGATGCGAGGCGAATGCCTTGGGAGCCTGAAAGCCCATGAAGTACATCTTCGTGACGGGTGGCGTTGTGAGTTCCTTGGGAAAGGGACTGACCGCGGCCGCGCTCGGCACGCTCTTGGAACATCGGGGTCTGAAAGTGGCCCTCCAGAAGTTTGACCCCTATCTCAACGTGGATCCGGGGACGATGAGCCCGTACCAGCACGGGGAGGTCTACGTTCTCGACGATGGGGCGGAAACGGATCTGGATCTTGGTCATTACGAACGCTTTACGCACACAAAGTTGACCCGGTTGAACAATCTGACCAGCGGTCAGGTGTATCAGACGGTGTTGAACAATGAGCGGGAGGGGAAGTACATGGGCAAAACGGTCCAGGTCATCCCCCACGTCACCGGTGAGATTCAGGACCGGATTTACATGGTCGCGGACATGACCAAGGCGGATGTGTTGATCACCGAGATTGGCGGGACGACGGGCGATATCGAGGGCCTGCCGTTCCTGGAAGCGATCCGGGAATTTGCCCAGGACGTGGGGCCGCACAACGCGATTTTTCTGCACGTCACCTACGTGCCGTTCATCAAGGCGGCCGGGGAATTGAAGACCAAACCGACCCAGCAATCGGTGGCGAAGCTGCGGGAAATCGGCATCGCCCCGCATATCATCGCCTGTCGTTGCGAATACCCGTTGGAGAAGGACGTGCGGCAGAAGATCGCGCTGTTCTGCAACGTGCCCTACGACGCTGTGATCGAGGCGAAGGATGTGGATCACTCGATCTACGAGATGCCGTTGATGCTGCAGCGGGAGCGGATGGACGATCTGGTGTGCCGCCTGCTCCATTTGGACGTGCCGGCGGCGGACATGCGGTCCTGGCAGGAGATCATCCGCAAACTCATCGCCCCGGCCCATCGGGTGCGTATTGCGGTGGTGGGCAAGTACATCGAACTCCAGGACGCCTACAAATCGGTGTATGAAGCGGTCATTCACGGCGGGATCGCGAACGACTGCGGCGTGCAGATCGAGAAGGTGGATGCCGAACAGATCGAACGGGATGGCGCGGAACGGGTTTTGAAGGGCGTCGGGGGCATCCTGGTCCCCGGTGGGTTCGGCGAACGTGGCATCGAGGGCAAGATCGCAGCGGCGCGTTTCGCCCGGGAAACCGGCGTTCCGTACCTGGGTCTTTGCCTGGGCATGCAGATCGCCACCATCGAATTTGGCCGGCACATTCTGGGATTGGTTGGGGCGCACTCGACTGAGTTCCAGAAGAACACGCCGCATCCGGTGATCGACCTGCAGGAAGAGCAGCGTGGGGTGCGGTTGGTGGGAGGGACGATGCGGTTGGGAGCGCAGCCCTGCCAATTGGTGATGGGATCGCGGGTTCAACAGCTCTACGACGCCCCTGTGGTGCATGAACGCCATCGGCATCGGTACGAATTCAACAATGCCTATCGGCAGGCGTACGAGGACCGCGGGTTCGTGTTTTCCGGCACGACGCCCGACGGGCGCCTGGTCGAGTGCATCGAGCTGAAGGATCACCCGTTCTACTGTGCGGTTCAGTTCCACCCGGAATTCCAGAGCAAACCCGACGCGCCGCATCCGTTATTTCGGGGCTTCATCGCAGCGGTGCACGAGCATCTGCATCGGAAGCCCCTTTGAACCGGACGCGATGACCTACGCCGCAGCGTTGGAATATCTGGAGGCTCTGGGACGTTTTGGACTTCGGCCCGGGCTCGAAACCGTCCGGGCCTTGTCGGCGTGCGCCGGGCATCCGGAGGCTCGGCTCCGCTTCATCCACGTCGCGGGCACGAACGGGAAGGGGTCGACCTGCGCCTTCCTGGAAGCGATGTGCCGGGAAGCCGGTCTGAGGGTGGGACTGTACACGTCGCCCCACCTGGTGAGCTTCCGGGAGCGAATCCAGGTCGATCGGGAGCCGATCCCGGAGTCGGCGGTGTCCGAATGGGTGGGGGCCGCGCGGGAATGGGTGACGGAAGGCCGAGGTTGGACCGAGGCGCATCCCACGTTTTTCGAGATGGTGACCGTGATGGCGCTGGCGTGGTTTGAACGGCAGGACTGCGAGGTGGTGATTTGGGAGACGGGGTTGGGGGGGCGTTTGGACGCGACGAATCTGGTGATCCCGCTGGTCTCGGCGATCACGAACATCGGCTGGGACCATATGGAATGGCTGGGCCAGACCCTCCCGGAAATCGCGCGTGAAAAGGCGGGCATCATCAAGCCGGGCGTACCGGTGGTGACGACGGAACGGCAACCCGAGGTGGTGGAGGTCTTGCAAGGTGTGGCGCAGCGGATGCGGTCGCCATTTCGGGTTGTGAATCCTGACGACCCGGAATGGGGGACGTATCGGGACGTTCCACTCTCGCTGCTGGGAGGGCACCAGCGGTGGAATGCGGCGTTGGCGCTGGCTGCCATCGATGCTGCCGGGTGGACGGGGCGTTTTGGGGGGGAGGCAATGCGGCGGGGGTTGGCATCGGCGAGGTGGGCGGGTCGATTTCAAGTGGTGCAGCGTCAGGGGAAGACGCTGGTGCTGGACGGCGCCCACAATGCGTCCGGGTTGGAAGCCTTGGTGTCGGCCATGGCCGAGATGTTTCCCGGGCGCCGGTATGGATTGCTGGTGGGGATGCTGGCGGACAAGGACCCGGGGCAGGCGGGGGAATTGCTCGCTCGTGGCGCGTCGCGGGTGGTGGTGGTGCGGGTGGCTTCGAATCGGGGGGGGGACCCGATCCGGTTGGTTCAAGCCTTTGAGCCCGAGGTCGGACGGGGGGAAGTGTGGGTGGCGTCGACCTTGGCCCAGGGGCTGGATTGGCTGGTGGACGAGGCCTTGGTCCTGGTGACGGGGTCGATGTACCTCATGGGAGAAGCATTGGAGTGGCTGGGCGATGAAGCGGGGAATGAACGGCCATTGAACGACTGGAGTCCAACGCGCTGAACAGGCGGGGGGACTGAGGTGGCTTCAAACTGCCTCCCGAAGCTGCCGTTGCCGTCCTCCGCCTGTTCCCCCACACTTGCGGAACGGATGCCAACGTCTTACCGGCGCGATGACGAACCCGCGAACCAGCGATTGCTGGCGGCGTTGGTTGTTTCGCTGTTGGCCCACATGTCGCTGTTCGGAGTGGTGCAGTTGGGCAACCAGCTGAAATGGTGGGATTCCCAGCCGTTCTCGATGTTCCGCAAGGTGCGGTTCACGCCGGAGGAACTGGCCAAGATTCAGGAAGAACAGCGCCGCCAGCAGGAACAGCAGCCGACGTTGTTCGTGCAGGTGACCCAGCCGTCTGAGGATACACCGACGCAGACGGCCTTGTACTCCTCCCTGTCCAGCCGGGCCGCAAACCCGGAGCCTGCGCCAGGCGACCAGCCGAAAGTGGACGGCCGGCAAACTCAAACACTCCGGACGGAGGACGCGCCCCGAGTTGCGACCGGCCGTCCGACCCCGCCGGCCCAGAAGGAATTGCCGGGGACGGCGGATGCCTCGCCCGAGACCCCTTCCCGGGCGACGCCACAACCGGAGCAGGTGGCGAAACCGGAAATTCCAAAACTGGTTGAAAAGGCGCCTGAACCATCTCGCCAACAAGGGCTTGGCGAAATGGCTATTCCGTCGGTGATCCCGATTCCCCAGGTGACACCCGAACCGCCGGTCGAACGTCCCCTTGAGCGCACCGCCGAAGTGACCAAGCCGCCGGAGCCCCAACCGATCCCGCAGACGGTGCAGACTCAGCCGACCGAGACCGACCCGCCATCGCCAGCCCCGAGGGCTCGACCTAGGACCATCACGGAAGCCAAGGCGCGGCAAGGCCTGTTGGCGGGCGAGAAGACGAAGCAGGAAGGAGGGGTCAACCGCAAGGGACCGGTGTCGCTGGACGTGAAGGGTGTACCGTTTGGTGCGTATGATGAGGCCTTGATCATGGCGGTTCAGAATCGGTGGTTCAACCTGCTCGACGAGCTGAAATTCGCCGGCGGCGCCCGGGGCAAGGTGGTGGTGAAGTTCAACCTGCACGCCGACGGCAGTGTCCGGATCGTGGAGCCCCATGAATCGACGATCGACGACCAGCTTTTGACAGCGATGTGTGTGCGGGCGATCCGGGATCCGTCGCCTTACGAGAAGTGGCCGAGCGACATGTTGCGGATGCTGGGGACCAACATGCGCGAAATGCGCTTCACGTTTTTCTACAATTGAGTTCGGTCCGGGGCTGGAAAGCCTTTGCGGCATGCCCCCCGGAGCGGCTATCACGACCCCGCACATTTTATGCTGCAACTGCTCCGTGACGGTGACTTGTACATCTGGGCGCTGGTGGCGACATCGGTGGTCGCGCTGGCGATGACCCTCGAGCGCGGGATTGCCCTGCGTTGGGGGCGGATCATTCCGGGGCGCTTGCTGGAGGAGCTGGATCGCTTCACCCGTGGCGGAACCCCGAGCGACCTCGAGCGGGCGACCTTGCAATACGAATCACCATTGGGTCGTCTGCTTCGGTTGGGCATCGAGAACGCCCGGCGACCTCGCGAGGAGAATCACGACGCCATTGAAACCCGCGCCCGACGCGAGGTGTCCCGCCTCGAACGCGGCATCGTGGTGCTCGAAATCATCGTCGGCATTGCTCCGTTGCTTGGATTGGTCGGCACCGTCCATGGGTTGATCGCCCTGTTCGCGGATCTTGGCCAAATGGGATTGGGCGACAGTTCGGTCTTCGCCCGTGGCATCGCGATCGCCCTCAACGCGACGCTGCTTGGGCTGTTGGTCGCCATTCCTTCGCTGATTTTTTGGAGCTACTACAGTCGCAAAATCGAATCGATGGCGATCGAGATGGAATCCGCCTGCGCGGAGGTGTTGGAACATCTTTACCCCCGGGAAGAGGCGCCGGCCCCGAAAAGCGGGAGCGGTTCCTCCCCATCGCGTTCGCACTGACCGGAACGTCATCCCGCCTCGCCATGCGCTTTACCCAGGGCAGACGTCGTCCCGCTCCGTCGGTGATCATCGTTTCGCTGATCGACGTTCTGCTGGTGGTCCTGATCTTCCTGATGGTGTCGTCGACCTTCCGGCAAACGCCCGCCGTGAAGCTGGCGTTGCCGGAAGCCAAGACGACGCAGAAAGCCGGAGCTTCTCCAAACCAGTTGGTGGTCACGATCGTTAAGACCGAACCTCACCTTTACCTGGGTACCCGTCCGGTCACCTTGGAGCGCCTTCGCCAGGAGCTCGTCACCCAGGCGGCCGCGATTTCCAATCTGACCCTCTCGATTCAGGCCGACGTCGGCGCGCCCTGGGGCCAGGTCTTCAACGTTATGGAGGCCGCCAGGGCAGCCAACATCCGGACCGCCGACGCGGTGACCAAGAACATCAGCGGCCCGTAGCCATTGCCTCAGTTCCGGCGGGCGCGGAAGAACCGGTACGGCTGGCTCTCCGTGGTGTAGAACCGGGTGACCCTGTTTCCGGCGCCATTCACGACCGCCTCGACCGTGGTCCACTCGCTCAGGTTCACCGATCCTTCGATGCGGTAGGCGACACCCCGTGCCGCGTTGAAGCGGAACTCGACCGCCGTCCGGATCGTGGTGAGCGTTTCTGGACTGCTGCTGTTGGTGGTCGGAATGTAGCCTGCGTTCACCTCGAACCCGTCATCGAAACCATCTGTGTCGGTATCCGGCCTCAGCGGGTGCGTGCCGGCATTGCTCGCGTCCACGAAGGTGCCGGTGTTGGTTTCGGCCCCGTCCTTAAGCCCGTCGTTGTCGGTGTCCGCCACCAGCGGGTTGGTTCCCGAGTTGGCGGCGCCAACGTAGGTGCCGGTATTGGTTTCGACTCCATCCTTGAGTCCGTCGGCGTCGCTGTCGGGATTGTTGGCGATCGTGCCGAGCTTGTACTCGTCGATGTTCTTGGAGCCGTCGTTGTCCAGATCGAGCGCGCTGTCATTCGACGCGGGGTTGAGGCCGTTGGCGGTCTCGTAGATGTCCGGGATGCCGTCGCCGTCGCCGTCATTCGGCGTGCCGACCAGTTCATTGACAAAACCGTAGTGGTGGAAGGTGTCGCCGGAACTCACGGCATCCATGGTGAGCACGAGCGTGCCGTCCGCGCCTGCGACGAAGTCGTAGCTGATGGCGGCGCCCGGGCTGCCAGCGCCGGTGGGTTCCTGGGTGTCCGCATCGGGACCGAAGCTCGTGCCGTCGCGGGCAAGCCGGGTCTTCACGTCGGGCGCGTCGCTTCCGGTGATGTCGACCGCGGGAGTGCCCCAACCGCTGACGAAGAAGGTGAGCCGGTAGGTGTGGGCCTCCTTCAATCCAGAGATGGTGAAGATCTGAACCCCGCCGGCATCACCCCCGTAGTAGAAGTCCGAGAAAAGGTCGCCCAGACCTGTATCAGCGAAGGCCCCCGGGCCGTTGTTCACGAAATCCCCTCCCGCGTTGGCGAGGCTGTAGTTCGCACCAGTGCGGGATTTGCCCGTGAACGCGACGCCATTGATGGTGGCCGCGGCCGCGTCCGGTCCGAAGTCCACCAGGTGGGTGTAGGTCTTGGTGGCATCGATGCCCGTGTCCTCGTCCGCGGTGAGGTTGATAAAGCTGAAGGTGCCGGGCGAGGCGCTCAAGGGCAGGTAGCACAGCACGGCAACCAGTGATCTGTGGTGTTTCATGGGGGTAGCAAAGAGATAGAAGCTGAGTGAATGATTCGCAGTGGGTAGTTCGCAGCCTAGGTTTTGCGTCGAAGCCGGCGCAACCGGAAATCAGCGGCCGGAAATCAGCGGCCGAGCCGCATGAGCAGGACGCGTCCTTTGAAAATCATAGGTTCTGGAGCTGAGGGTTTTTGGCGAAAATCATGGCATGGAGGCGTTCGCGACCACCGCGAGCCGAGGTGAAGCGCTTGCGGAAACTCTTGGTATTCTT
>Ga0105047_10011647_pt1 | contig 14248 bp, 8 predicted proteins | sample MAT04_FD_78384 | JGI IMG/M metagenome (GOLD analysis project Ga0105047, IMG submission 78384) | Freshwater microbial communities from Lake Fryxell liftoff mats and glacier meltwater in Antarctica - MAT-04 (megahit assembly) | ecosystem: Environmental > Aquatic > Freshwater > Ice > Liftoff... | reverse complement strand
GTTGCAATTGCGTTTAACGCTATTAGGAATGGTGCTTCAGTTGGTGCTTATGTTTTTATATTACAGAGAAATTCAGACCTATGTTGGCAAGGGTAATTTTTCTATAAGTGCCATTCTTCACGCTGCTGTATTATTATTTTTTATTTTAGCAGCGCAAGGTATAAGGAGCGATGATAAATTGATAAAGGACAGTAATAGATTGAGGTAAAATATTTAACATGCAAAAATTTGAGGTGGTTATAAAATGATGAATCAATCATTTTATAACCATTTTTAATTGTAACCATTCTTGGGGATATTGTAGCTTGGTTTGACATAAGTTATTTTTGGTATATTCATAAAAGCAATGACCAAAACTTTCATCCCTATATTGCTTAGCTGCCTGTATTTATTTGCAGGCAATGTGTATGCACAACAACCTGCCTATACCTATTATACATTACACGAAGGGTTACCATCAAACGATATTTATAATTGTGTAGAAGATAAAAAAGGCTTTTTGTGGCTGGCTACAGAAAATGGGCTATCAAAATTTGACGGCAAAAATTTTAAAAATTATTCTACCGCTCAGGGCTTGCCAGATAATGATATTTTAAATGTACTTACAGATAGTGCAGGAACAGTATGGGTATTACCTTTTCAAAGAACGCCTGCATATTATGACGAAAAAACAGATAAGTTTATAAACAGCCAAACCGATAAAGAACTCAATAAAATTTTATTTGCAAATGTAAACACATGCAATGCCCTGCATGGTGGTGGTATAGCTTTTTGTAATAGTAAAGGCAATGTATATATTTATAAAAATAAAAAGACGACGCAGTATAAATTTTCTAATAAGTTTAAGTTTTACACAACACGGGTGATAGCATTACCTCAACAAAAATATTTATTTGTTTCGGGCGATTCCTTAAGGCTTATACAAAATAATAAAATAATAAGCCGACAATTAATGGGCAGAAAAGTGACTAAATCTGCTTACACAAATAACTGTCTTTATTTAGCAGATTCTACAAAACTGATAAAAATAAAAATACTGCCAAATGGAAGTATGGCAGAAAAAAATGAAATTGTACTTCCGTTTGTAATAAGTACAATGAATTTTACAAGGAAGCAAATTGCCATATCATCTGCAAATGGAAATATATATATGGCAGATACCGCTTCACTCGCTTTTAGCCAACAGGCATTTTCATTTAATAGTATGCTGAGGTATGTAAATGAAGATAAAGCAGGTAATACATGGATTTGTACCAAAGAAAATGGGGTGGTTCGTTACCAGCAAAAAGGAATTCTTTCTATTAGTAATCCTGCATTTAAAAGAAATTTTAATACTATTTCTTTTTTAGATAATGAGATAGTAGCAGGTACAAATGACGGACAAGTTTTTTTTTACAAAGGACCTTATGATCATAAAATAATTTTTTTGAAAGGTGAAAAGGATTATACCAATTGGATAAGAGAAATAGCAGAAAACAAAAACGGTTTACTTGTAGGTTCGGAAGGTGGATTATTTGTAATTAATAAAAATTATAAACTTCAATCGTTTAAAAAAAATATTGCCTGTAAAGATCTGGTATTATTAAGCGACTCTATTATTTTTACGGGAAATAGTGGACAGGTTACAAGAATAAATATTATAAACTTAAAAAACACGGATTCACTGAGGATACGAACAACAGTACTTCAGGCATCATCTTCACAAAATGTATATATTGGCTCTAACACCGGTTTGTACAAATGGGAAAATTTAAAAAGCTTAAAAAACTTTGGAAATAATTTTCCTTTATTGTCTACAAGAGTAAGTTCCCTTGCTTATAATAATCAGGATGAAATTTTATGGACAGGGCTTGCTACAGATTCGTTGGTGGCTTTGTATAATGACAGGCCTATAGCAGTTATTCCACTAGGTGCAAAATTACCAGGCAATAATTGCAGGGCTTTATACAGTGCTAAAAAAGGAATTGTTTGGGTGGGCACAAACCTTGCCCTTGCAAGAATTGACTACAATAGAGTAAATAACAAATTAAGCTATAATATCTCCGTTTTTACAACTGCTGATGGTATAGCTGGTAAACAAATAAATGATATTATTGAAAGAAATGATACAGTATATGTTGCTACCACTTCAGGCATAAGCATGATACCTTCTTCCCTGTTTTTTAGTACAATAGATATACCGGTTTATGTTACCGCCGTAAAAATAAATAATACAGATACCATTTTGCAAAACGAATATGATCTTAATTATAAACAAAAAAATATCTCCATTACATTTTCATCTGCCGACCTAGGTTCTACTACAGAAAGAATTTATGAATACAGAATTAATAAAGCTGCATGGATAACTACACAAACAGAAAATATTACACTACTGCAACTGGCACCAGGCAAGTATACAATACAAATACGTGCAATAAAAAGAAATGGTACAGCATCTGCAAAAATAACGGAACTGTTTTTTAAAATAAATACACCCTTTTGGAAAAGTCTATTCTTTTATATAGTACTTTTTATAACTGGTGTAGCGGCTACATTTTATTTTACCCAACGCAAAAGCAGCATTAAAAGAGAACGCAGTGTAGAAAAATTATTAACAGCAAAAAAAATGAGCGATTTAGAATTGAAGGCGCTGAAAGCCCAGATAAATCCACACTTTGTTTTTAATTGTCTCAACTCAATAAAATACCTAAACCACCAAAAGCGTTTTGAAGAAACAGAAATTTATCTTGATAAATTTTCCTACTTACTCCGCAAAACGCTCGATTATTCAGGCTTACAAAAAATAACATTGCACGATGAATTATCATACAGTAAAAATTATCTGGAATTGGAAAAACTGAGGCTTGGAAATAAAATGACATACGATATTTTGGTTGATAAAAACATTAATGTTTATGAAATATTGGTGCCACCAATGCTGATGCAACCCTATTTGGAAAATGCCATAAAGCATGGCATCAGACATTTGTATGGTAAGCAAGGAAATATTATAATTGAAATATTAAAACAAGGGGATAAAATTTTGTTCAGCATTACCGACAATGGTGGAGGAATAAAACCTAAGAGAATTAATTATCAGATAAAAAATGATATCGACCAGCCGCATGGTTTAAATCTACAGCAGCGTAGGGCAGATTTGTATGATGTAAACGTAGAAATAAAAGCTGGTAACGAAGGTATAGGAACAACCGTATCACTTTCTTTGGAAAATAAATAAGCATGAAAAAAGTAACAACAATATTAGTAGATGACGAAGTAAATAACCTTATGTTTTTGCAGGCATTAATTAAAGAACATGTGCCGCAACTTGAAATATTAGCTATTACAGAAAATGCTGAAGAAGGGTTGCAACTGATAAACGAACTAAAACCGCAACTCGTTTTTATGGATATTGATATGCCTGATATGACAGGTTTTGAGCTGCTAAAAAAATTAGAGCCATTAAGCTTCGAAGTTATTTTTGTAACCGCCTATAACCAATATGCTATGGAAGCATTTGACTATAATGCGGTGGCATATATTACCAAACCAATAGTTACCCAAAAATTAATTGCTGCTATTGGAAAAGCAATTACTAAAATAGAAGAAAAGAAATATACTGAAAATATTTTCTCTTTGTTGGAGACTGTGAACCACAAAAATGAAAATGACAAAATTGCTTTACCTACCATGCAGGGCTTGCAATTTATTAAACTTAAACAAATTTGTTTCTGTGAAAGCAGTGGTAATTACACAAATTTTCACTTAACAGATAATTCAAAAATAATGATAAGCAGACAATTGGGTGAGTATGAAAAATTATTGCCTACAGATACCTTTGTGAGAATACACGACCAGCACATTATAAACCTTACCTGTATAAAAGAATATGTAAAAGGGAGTGGGGGAGAAGTGATTTTGGAAAACGGTACAAGGCTACATGTAGCATCTCGCAGAAAAGATGAATTGCTCAGCCGGTTTGAAAAGTGGTTGAGAAAAAAATAATACACTTATACTTTCAAAGTCTGCACTTATACAATTATGGTTTAATACAAATAATAAAAATTACATATTTACGTAAACAAACTATTATGCGTAAATACCAAAACTTCGCATTACTCTTATGCAGCCTGTTTTTTAGCCTGTATAGTTTTGCACAGCAACCGCTTAACCAAATAAACATTTTATCTTTTTCGGTTAAAAATAAAATGCCTGCCGAAATATCTACTTGGGGCACTACACCCGGTGGATTGATACTTACGGCTCAAAGAATTCCTCAGTCTGCTATACAGGGAGTAAAACTTGTTGTGCAAATAAAACAAGGCGGTACAAAAATATATGGCAACCCTGTAGATGCTTCACCGATCCTAGATTTTAATGCGGTAAAAACTTTTACAGGATCTGAACTGAGTGGTTATATTACTAATGGTAACACACTAAAACCCGGTAACTACAGTGTTTGTGCACAGTTTTTTAATTTAGACAGATACCCTATCAGCAAAGAAACATGTAAAGAATTTGTGGTGGAAGATGTTGCGCAAACACAGCAGAATTATAGTCCACCGCAAAATATAAATCCCGGCAATGGAAAAATATTTAAATCCGAAGATTTAAAAGGACCGGTAACATTTAGGTGGACACCGGTTATACCAAAACCCAGAGATCCTATCACTTATCGCCTTAAGGTGTGGCAGTTAATGCAAGGGCAAAATGGTACAGCCGCAATAAAAGCAAACCAACCTATTGTTGAAAAAGATGTACAAAATATTATTCAGGCCACCGTTGCAAATATATATACAAGCCCCTGTAAGCCGCCTTACATGTGCGATTTTGTATGGAATGTACAGGCTTTAGATAAGGACGGAAAGCCTGAAGGAGGCAAAGAGGGCATGAGTGCATCATTTAGCTTTTCTGTCTCAGATAATACAGATGGTGAGATAGCAAACACGCCTACAAACTGTGTAACACCTGTAATAAATTTACCTGAAAATGGAGAAGCATTTAATAAGGATATAAAGACGATAGAAATTAAAGGTGTAATAAATGGTGATAGTAAAAATTTAAAACTCCGGCTTTTTAAAATTTCTGACGATCCAAATCTTGTTAATGATTTAAAACAGAAGAGTAAAGCTGTCTCTTTTTTTTCTCCGTTAGAAATGTTTGATTATTCAAACACAGCAAAAAAAATAAATGCCTCTCCTAAAAATTATGATGTAAAAATGGAACGCTCTGCAAATAATGCAACAGGCTTTGCGGCAACAATACCAACAGCAGATTTGGAGCATGGCAGTTACTATGTAATTGTACAGAACGGTATTTGTGAATCAACCCCCATGGCATTTAGTATGAGTGCAGGCTGTGGTACAAATACTGATGCGGTAACTATTACTTGTAAAGATTGGGTAAACGGATTGCCTACTTACAATGTATCAATTGTGTTTACCAATATTCCATCTACCACTGGAGGGCAAAATTGTACTACACAAATGAATAGTATTACCTTGCCTTCTGCATCAGGAACAATAAGCACACCTGTAACATTGCCAACAACAATTCCGTCAGGAGGCTCATCACCAATGGTAACTTTTACCTTTACGCCGGCTACTGCATCACAAACAAATGTTAGTTTTAATTATTTTGGTATATGGAATGATGGTTATAGTAATTCAAGCAATTTTGGAAGTGGCTCTCTTACTTTGCCGAGTTGTGTTTGTAACGATTGCAAAAACATTCAATGGAACAATACAACAACTACTTCTGCATTAACAGGGAATAATTTTAATGTTACACAAAATATAAACGCCATTGCCACAGGTTTGGGTAGTATTGTTTCGGCAAAGGCAGAAATAATAGCTTTTGAAAGATATGTGGGCGATAGCTGTGTGGGCTGCAATAAAGATTATAAGCAATGGGGAAATTTTACCAGTGCAACTTATGCCGGCAACAATGGAAGCCTAGGCAATGCTAACAGCCCTGTTACCGGAAATACAACACACTCCATGTATTGGAATGCAGCAGGTGGAGGAACACTACCTAGTAACAGCAGTTTTAATTTAAATATATCTACCCCAGCTTTAACCAATCTTGCTTGCTGCTGCGATAGGGTGGCGGTTACTATACGATATACTTTTTCTTTTAAAGATCCACAAACGGGTATGTGTAAAATGTGCAGTTTTATTAAACGATACGAAAAGAAAAAAGGTAACTGTCCAAATACAGATACTCCCATTGATGTAATTGACAACCCTGCTAAATAATTCTATAAAATTTTTATAAGATGAAAAAGATAATTTATAAAATACAAATTTTTGTTTTCCTTTTAATGGCAAGTATAGCAAACGCCCAACTGCCATTAACACAAGGTAGTGTTGTAATAACGCACTCTGGTCAAAATTGGCAAAATTTACAGGGTGGGCAGAATTGTACAAATATAAATAGTAATGTACCTGCAAGTACAATAAGCCCACTTGCAATACTAAATGCATCAAACACATCAGCTATTGGTTCCACAACTAATCCAAGCTTTAATACGCTTGCATCAAATAATTGGAATAAAATATGGACGAGATGTTCTGGTGGACCGGCAAATCAAAAACCTGTATGGTATACACAGACTAACTGGACCGAGCAAACCTTGGGAAGGATTTTTGGACTAACACTTGATGCTTGCGGAAACATATATGTAGCAAATACTAGCATCAGAAATGGAGAAGGGAATCCTGCTAACCCTCACGATGCCATTTTACAAGTAAATGGAATTAGTGGAGCAATAATCACCGTATTTACTTTCACTACTGCAACTGACCCTCAAAAGGGAATTGGAAATATTAAATATTTTAAAGTGGGTAGCATAGAATATATGGCAGTTACTTGGTGGGAAGACAACACAATAAATATTCTTGTAAACAAAGGAACCTGTGCAAAACCCAATTGGAAAATTCATGACAGGGTTGTTATCCCATCCAATATAGGAATTCCGTATGGTGTTGCTTACAGAAAAAATCCATCCTCTGGCGGCGATGAGATCTATTTTGGAGTAATTCAGACACCTGCAAGTAGTTCAACAATTTATTCACTCTCCCTTAACCCTAGTATTAATTTTTCCGGGAGTTCAACTTCTGTAGTTTCTTTAAACAATTTAAACCCACTTAATTTTAGTTTCGTTTGGGCTTGGACAAGCTCTGTTTGTAACCAGCCAGTTAATATACCGGTATCAGATATTTCTTTCTCTACTGATTATAAAAAAATGCTTGCAGGCGAACAAGATTTATGTTGCACTAATCAAATAAGTGCTCATAATGCTACGCCGAGGGAATTTATTGCTTCAGGCTCAATTTGGATTCCATCAACAGGGAAGTTTCCCGCAGGAATAATTTCTGGAACTTCTTCAAATAGCGGTACCAATGGTGCAGGAGGAGTATGCTACTCTAACAATATTCTTTTCAAAGATAAGAGCGCCCTCTCTTGTGATACGACGGCCTTATATACATCTGATGGTGTTTACGTAGGAAATGATGCTAGTTTATCTCAAGTAACCACTTGTTTATCGTCAACTTATTATGTTTATGGCTTTCAAGGTTTGCCAAGCAGAAATAATTTAAGCCCATCAAATGCTTATAATTTCAGCTTAAAAGTTGATGCCGACGACGACTATAATTATTATGACAAATGGTCTCTCGGAGACATAGAAGCCTTTAACCTTCCGGTAATTTGCACACCTAAGGAAGAATGTATTTGTGGCAAGTGGGATAGTATCGGATTCAATAATAATGCACAATGGTGGGTGGTGCCTAATGCCTTACCTACAATTAGTTTTAACCAAGGGCAAGCAACTGGTGTACTTTTTCCGAACTACAGTTGTAGTGGTAACAATTGCTCAGCAACCTTTGCCTATTCGCTTACTAGCACTAGCGGTGCTTCTACAACGTTAGCTTCAAACCCTGCAGGTGGTGGTTTAAATTTAACGCAATTAAATAATTTACCATGCGGTAGTTATTTTTTAAACATCACCCCTACATGTAATGGGGTTGCATGCCCGCCAATAAGAATACCAATCGTAATTGTTTGTCCACCTGCTTGTAATTGTGATGGGCAGGCATCCATCAATCAGGGGCAAGTTAGTGTTACAACACAAAATAATATTAGCAACGCAAATCCTGTTTCTACCGCTACAACAAGTTTCACACTTAGTTCCAGCACTCCAGTTGCAGAAGTAAGGGTATTGATAGATGAGTTTAGGTTAACAACAAGCACGGGTAATGAAAACTGTATGCTTTGCAAAAATAAACCTCAAACATGGGCAAATATTAATACCGGCAATTTAAGTGGCGTTAGTTTACAACCAATGTCTTTGCCGGCAACTTTTCCTCCTGCCTTGGAAAAAAATATTCGTGAATTAGTATTTAATAATGGAGTAGGTTCCTTCTTCAACCTAAGCGGCAATACATTGAATTTAACATTGGGCGTACCCGGTGTTACAGGTTTAAATTGTTGTACCCTAAAAGCAGAAGTGTGCGTAAAGTTTATAATTAGGGATGTGAAATGTTGTGAGAAAGAAATTTTGAAATGCTTCAGTTTTAATTTACAATAAAAATGGTTAAACTAAAAAAGCGAGTATCCTTAACAGTAATTATTTTAATAGTTTTTTTTAATAGTTTATTGGCTCAAAGTTTTTCAACTGCAAACGTAAAGTTGTATGATTATTTCAATCGGTTTTTTATACAGGAAATTCCAATTGTTGTAACTGATTTACCGGAAAAAACGGATAATTTTTTTGGATTGGAAAAAATAAAGATCAGTTTACATCACGGACGGGTAAGCGATCTAAAAATCCAAATACAATCGCCCGATGGTAATACAGCTTGGATAACAAATCGTAATGGTGGCACAGATGGAGAAAATTATGTAAATACCACTTTTGAACAATATGGTAAAAATGGATTAATAAATGCGGCTCTCGCACCCTTTACGGGTAGTTACACACCCGATGGGGAAATATCTATTTTTAACAACAGTGAAAAAAACCCTAATGGCGAATGGAAACTATTGATAGAAGATCTGCGAGAAGACGAAGAAGGTTTTTTAGATTCTGTTAGTTTAATTTTTGGGGAGAAACCTGCTTTTATTACTCAACGGCAATTTTGCAATTTTGATAACCCTCAATTTTGTGTTTGCAGAGATAAACTGACAAATGAACTGTTACCCGATTTAGTGATAGTGCCACAGTTTGCAAAAACACAGTACAAGGAATTTGCCTGGAATGATGCGGTGTTCCCCGGGCAACTAAAAATAGCTGTTGCCATAGCCAATATTGGCTATGGCCCATTGGAAGTAGTACCAGATACTCTCGTTACGGGAAGCTGTTGCGGAGCAGATTCTTTGAAAGTGATAGATGAAAAAAGGTATCCGTTGTACCAAAAAATTTATTCAAAAAAAGAAAATATTTTTTTTGATAAAAAAGTAAAAAGTGGAACTATTTATTTTGAAAGTAAGCCGGGGCACCAGCATTACCATGTAGATGATTGGATTGAAATGCGCTTAGTAAAAGTTGAAAAAAATAAAAAAATTATTGTTTGCAAAGGGCAGAAGGTAAGCTACTGCTTGTTTACTACCGGTATGCTGTACGAAAAAGACAGCAGCAGTTTAATTAATGGAAAATTTTACGGGAGGGACATGCCTAATTATTCTCTGGGAAATTATTTTGCTTGCAGCTTCCAAAAACAAGGTATAAGTGTAGGAGGATATGATTATTATGGAATGATGTATGAAGGACAATTTCTTCGCCTACCAAAAGCTCTAAAAAATGGAGAATATGTTTTAGAAATTGAGATAGATCCGCAGCATAAGTATAAAGAAAGTAATAAGAAGAACAATATTTTTAGAATGCCAATATTAATTCGCTATCAAAATATATAGAATGCTAAAACTAACCGGAACAACCGTACTGCTATTTACTTTACTGTTTTGTATGAGCATGCAACTACTGGCTCAAAAGAAAATCCCTATCTCCATCACTGGCACCGCAGGCATTATCTACGAAGGTTATGGGTTAAACACAAGTCCGGCAAGCTTTACAGGTTTCCAACAACGTCGCCCATGGAACCAGGTAAGGTTTAATTTTGTGCCAACCATAAAGTTTAACAAGAACTTTTCCCTTCCTATTAATTTTAATTTTGCAGCAATCCCTACAAATTTTGCCGGGCCTTATTCCGGTATAAAAAAGCAAACCGTTGGGCAGTTTTTTACAAACCCAATAAACAATTTTGGAATAAACCCAACTTATAAATGGGCAGAGTTGCAACTGGGTACGCAATATTTAAAATACTCTGATTTATCTACTGGTGATATTGGAATTTTCGGCGCAGGCTTTTCTTTAAAACCCGGCGACTACAGATTTAAATTTTTTACAGGAATATCGCAACAAGGCCTTGATTATGTTGCCACACCACTACCGGGCATACCCGGTTCATTTAAACGCACTCATTACATGTTCAGCATTGGTAAAGAAAAAGAGAACGATTATTTAGTAGCTTTTAATTTTGCAAAAGGAAAAGATAAACCTGCTTCTGCACTCATACCTGTACTACCTGGCTCACCTTTGCCACAAGAAGGTTTCACTCTCAGCATGCAGTTGAATAAAGATTTTAAAAAAGGATGGTATTTAAAATCTGAAGGAGCCAATTCAATCTTTACCCAAAATGAAAACGATACTGCAAACCCTGCCTTGAAGGGTTTTAAACCATTCATAGAGGCAAAGATGAGTACAGTGTCAGATTATGCTGCGCAACTTTTATTGGGTAAAAAATCGAAGAATGTTGATATTAGTTTGGGCGCAAAATATTTAGGTGCAGGTTTTCAGGTAACCGGTTATCCTTACATGCAGCCAGATCGTTTTGAATATACAATCAATACCCGCTTTAATGCTATGAAAAATAAAACCAATGTGGTGGCTAGTATTGGGCAACGAATAAATAATGTAAATAATTCTTCCATTAGAGCGAAACAATTTATTGGAAACTTAAACTGGTTTACGCAGTTTAATGCCAAGTTTAGTTTAAATGTAAGTTTTAATAATTTTGGTTTTAATACAGCTGGTAATACAATGTTAGGCTACCCAAGCATTAAAAATGTAAGCAACGATATTGGCGTAACCCCAACTTATACCTGGAGCAATAAAACAATGAGTAATACCTTAAACTTTACTTATAATTACAGCAACTATAGTGAAACATTTAGCCTCCCCACACCGGGTACACAACAAAATAATACCCATACTGCTTTACTAATTTACATTCCAGTATATTTCAACAGAAAAATAATGCCTGACTTTAGTGCGCTTTATTTTTACAACGACGCATCTTTAGCAAAAATAACTTTTGCCACATTAAGCGCTGGGCTAGCTGCGCCAGTGGCTAAAGACAAAATAAAACTTCGTGGCCAATTGCAATATACCTTGGGTAAATTGAACAGTTTTACATCAAACAATAATTTTATTGCCAGTTGTAATGTAGATTATAAATTGAACAAAAAACTTACTTGGACAAACTACCTAACTACCAATTATTACAAATATGGAAATGAACTTGGTGCAATCTTTAAAGGAGCAAATTATTTGGAAAGTACAGCACGTACTGGTTTGCAGTATAAATTTTGAGCGCTATACATGACGCTTTAGAATCTTTGACCTTAGCTAATTAGAAATAAGTTATTAAAAAAATAAAATATTAATAATACTAGTTTTTTTGTAATTAAATTAAAAAAGATGAAAAATAAAATATTGATAACTGCTTTTTTACTTTTGAACTTTGCTGCAAATGCTCAGCTTACAACAAATCTTATTTTAAACTCCCGGCCACCTGCTACACTCTCAGAATGGTTATTAACAACAAGCACTATTAATTATATTATCACAAACCTCCAACCCATTCCTCGAAAAGCGAAAATAAAAGTTACCATTAAAGCTACAGATGGTACTGACGTTTCTACCACAGATCTTAATTTGGCCAGAACAATCATTATACCTGACGGAAATACAATATTAAATGCAGGTACTGTTTTTCCCTTAGAAATACAGAAGTTTTCAGGCAAGTATCAAAACAGTTTAAATCGTACCGGGAAATTGCCTGCAGACAGTTATCAGTTTTGTGTAGAGTTGGTTGAAGAAAGTACTTTTGCGCCCATTGCTACCAATCAATGCCGTTCTTTTTTTGTAGCAGGTTTGCAATTACCTATTTTAATGATGCCCGCCAACTACCAGGAGTTGGATATTATAAAGGCACAAACTGCCATCATATTTCGGTGGACGCCGCTGGTGCCAAAGCCTGCCACGGCAATAAGCTATAGGCTGCAGGTTTTTGAAATTCTTAGTAATCAACAGCCGGTGCAGGCCCTGCGCAGTAACCAACCTATACTCGATAAAATAATTATAAGCCAAACACAATTTATTTGGCAGCCAAAAGGCATACTCGGGTTTAAAAACCCCGAAAAACAAGATTCATTATTTCAAGGAAAAGACCGAGACGGCGTAATAAAGGAAAGTTTTAAATTATTTATATGGACTATACAAACGCTGGATCCATTGCAGAACCCCATTGGAGTAGATGCAAATTATGAAGGCAGAAGTGAACCAATTTTATTTAAAATAAAATAGTGGAAAAATGAAAGTTACTCTCAAATAGAAGAATTCTGTAAATTGAAAACGGTGGTCGTATATAAATTGATGAATTAAAACACCCAGAAAAAAAGGGTTATTTAACGGTATTTTTTTTCATTAATCTTCTTCATCTTTACAAAGTGAAAATGATAATAAAGAATAATATTGAAAATATTAAATAATTTATATACTTGAAATGTAGGTTTTTTTAAAAATAACTTCGATGGGGATTGAAGTTGGATTTTAACAAGGAGTATGCTTTTTGCATGCTCCATTTTTTTTGATATTAAATTATGGAATAATATTTTTTTTGGATCTGTACGTAAATTATTCCTCTTGAAATATTTATTACCTGCTATTGTAACAATGATGGTTTTTTCGACTTTCATATTTTTTGGAAATACCAATCCATTAGAAAAAACAAAATTGGCTGTTTCAAACTCTTTTGTAAAGAAAGAAACTCTTTTAAAAGAAACCATAGTTTTAAAAACCTATGCCGATAAAATAAGGTCATACATAAAAAAAAATAACTATTGCAAAGATTATTGTTTTATGATAAACATGAAAATGTCTTCCGGCAAAAAGAGATTCTTTATATACGATTTAAGAAATGATTCTATCATTGATGCAGGGCTTGTAACACATGGCGGCGGTTCAGAAACTGGTACAGATAAACTTGTATTTTCTAATGTACCAAACAGTAGCGCTACATCTTTAGGTAAATATAAAATTGGTAGGGAGTACAGCGGTAAATTTGGGATGGCATTTAAACTGCATGGTTTAGAAATAAGCAACAGTAAGGCTTTAGAGAGATTCGTGGTATTGCATGCGCACAGTTGCGTGCCAAAAGATGAAGTATCACCGTTATTTATTTGCACAAGTTTGGGTTGCCCAACTGTAAATCCTGCCTTCCTTCAAATCCTTAAAAAATATATAGACCAGTCAAATAAACCTGTATTACTTTGGATATATTATTAGTTCTCCTGTTTTCAGATGAAGTACAGACGTGTTTTCAATATTGACAAAACTACTGGGGTCTTGTTTGTAAAATTCAAAACAAGAGTTTACATAAGCCTTGTATCTTTTATCAAATAAGTTATTTTAAAATTCCATCGGTACTTCCACCGCCAGCAATGCTGCATCTTCCAAAATATTTATTGTAAAACTATCTGTCTCATATATTCCTATAGCATCTCTTTTTGCATATTTAATTCCATCAACGGAAATACTTCCATTTATCACTACCAAATAAACACCATTTCCTGCAAATGCATTATCATATTGTATATTTTCTCCGGCTTTAATATTTGTTAAAGAAAAACGGGCATTTTGGTTTATCCAAAGTGCATTGTCTTGTTCCCTTGGCGAAACTACCACCTGCCATTTGCCTTCTCTTTCCGTTACATCAAAACTTCTCTGATCATACCGCGGGGTTATATTTTTCTCTTTTGGAAAAACCCATAATTGAAATAGTGTAACTGGATCAGTTGCCGATTCGTTTGCCTCACTATGTTGTACACCCGTGCCCGCACTCATAATTTGTACATCACCGGCTTGTATAATACCTGCGCCACCAGTACTGTCTTTATGTTTTAATGCACCTGTAAAAGGGAT
>Ga0105047_10011646_pt1 | contig 14248 bp, 14 predicted proteins | sample MAT04_FD_78384 | JGI IMG/M metagenome (GOLD analysis project Ga0105047, IMG submission 78384) | Freshwater microbial communities from Lake Fryxell liftoff mats and glacier meltwater in Antarctica - MAT-04 (megahit assembly) | ecosystem: Environmental > Aquatic > Freshwater > Ice > Liftoff... | reverse complement strand
TACTTCTTCAACCAGGTCGACGACAGCATCAAGTTGCTGCTCTCGTGCGTTGCCGGCAGCCGGTTCCTGGGCCGAGGTGCGGTCGAGATGGATGCCGACCTAGTTGCTGCGGCACTGGCCCGCGGCTTCGCGGGCATGAACATGGTCTTCGATCGATTCGGATTTCCTGAAGACGAGCTTGAGAAGATGAGCAACGGCCTGGTCGAGGTGCTGCAACAGGCAGGCATGGCTTGACTGGCCAGCGCGCGAGCGGCGAGATGCGCCGCCGATAATCTCGCCATGAGGAACCTTCCTCCAGACACCATGGGCATCCTACAGCGCATCGAGACCCTCAGCGGGCGCCCCGTCGAGTTCAAACCCGACAGCAGCCTGACGCTGCGCGCGACGCTTCAGCTGGCCAGGAACGGTGCGCCAGCGCATGTCTTGCGGTACCGCCCGGAGAACGAGCCGATCGACTACTGGGTCGCCTACCAGGCCGGCTACTAGCTGAGACTCTTGGAGCTGCCGCCCGATGAGCGATTCGACTTCGCAGCCACGGGTGCCGCCGCCGGGCGAGGGGAAGAACTGCTGGCAACCGGACAGCCGATGACGGACACCGAAAAGGCGACGCTGCCGCAGTTCGCCCAGATGACGGCCCACTGGGCGATGATGAACCTGAGGTCCTACGCGATCGGCATGCGCATCGACCAGTGGCTTGCAAATACCTACCCGGCGTTGCGTGAGTCGCAGGCCGCTGGGATGGAAGCGCTGCAGCAAGAAAACCTGCAGCTCCTGTCCAAGCGGATGGGCAGCCTGTCGATACCCGTCGCCCTGCTGGGCCCGGTCGCTGCCTATGCACTGTTCGCTGATCGGCTTCTTGGAAGATCGTTGTACGCGATACCCTATCGCGCAGCCGGTGTGCTCGACCCCGGTGCCGAGTTACTGGCCATCAACGATTCGATGCCGCCCGATGCCAGGCACGACCGCGAACTCGTCGATGCGTGGGCGGCCGCCATCGGCATGACGGGCTGGTACGCCTGGATCCCCTACAAGCCCTGAGACCCATGGCAACCGAATTCACGATTCCGGCGCACCGCTTCGACACCAACTTGCTGCCGGCCGATGCGCGCCAAGTGGGCACCGACGCGTTCAAGACCGCCGTCATGATGCACTTTGCCGCCGAGTACGCGGCGCAAGGTCAGACTGCGATGGTGACCGTGGACGACGATGACATCACCGTCATGGCGTTTCCGGCCGAAGCGTCAGAGCTCGACTTCGTGTTTACGTTGCTCAAGGCCGGCAAGATCGCCGAGGCGGAGCCCTACCTGGAGAGCCTGACCAAGTCGGCACCGGCCAACGCCGAGGTGCTCTACAACCTGGGCATCGCGTACAGCGAGCTCCTTCAGTACGACGAGGCCATCATCCGCCTCAAGCGCGCCGTGCAGTTGGCCCCAGGCCACGCCCACGCGTGGGTGGGCATCGGCACTGCATACCACCGGATGCGCAAACCGGAGCTCGCACTCGAAGCCTTCGAGAAGGCCGTGGAAGCCGACCCGAACGACGGCTACACGCGGCGCAATCTGGGCGGCATGCTCATCGGATTCGAGCACATCGACAGAGCCGTGATGCACCTGCGCAAGGCGCTCGACCTTCTGCCCGATGACCCGCAAGCCATCTTCGGCCTGGCTACAGCGCTGGAGCAGGCCGGCACCGACGCCGCTGATGAAGAGGCCGATGCGCTGCACCTGCGCTTCATCACCGAGCACCCGAGGTCGCCGATGATTGAGCAGGCCGAGAAGGCGCGCACGACCTTCGCGCACAAACGACTCAAGTCGAGCGGGGTGGGCGGCTTTCGACCGGACGTGATGATGTACATCGCCGAAGCTCTGAAAATCTTTAAGAAGCAAGGCACCCAGAAGCGCCAGGCCATCGCGTTGGAAATCGCGATGCTCGGCCGCAGTGGCCTGGACATCAACGATCCGGACGAGAAATACAGCCTGAAGTCGCTGCCGGGAAAGTTCTCCGGTCTGCACCTGCTGGCCATCATGTACACCGCATTCCAGCAGATCGATCCGAAGATGAACACCGGCGTCGACTTTGCGGCTGAGTACAAGGCGGCGGTGCAGATGCAGCAGAAGTAGCGTCCGGTACTGTCGCCAGACGGGCTGGCGTCCACCCACGCCAGGCAACGGTAATGACCAAGACCCCCGCGCAGTTGAAGGCTGCAGTCCGCAACTACCTGAGGACCGGAGATCATGACGTGACCTTCCGGGGCTGGCCGGGGATGCACTTTCTTGACGCTGCCCAGCGGGGATCCGCCATGCTGTGCGATGCGCTGGTGGCGGAGGTGGCCTCACGGACACAGTCGCTCGGCATCGCGTCCGATCTGCTGAACCGGGACGTCACTGCCCTGACCCGCAGCAAGATCGGCCCGATGGTGAATGGGCTGTTCCCTGCCGCCGAACACCCCCAAGTGATGGCGATGCTGGAACGCTCGGTCGTCTTCCTGCACCCGGGCAACATCGAGTCCGTGCTCCGATCCGCCTCGTGGCCAAGCACCGCCTGATCGCTGGCGAACCTGTACCTGGTGAGCGTCGGCTGTGAACGGCTGTCCCGCGATGCGCCGAACATCGTCGGGCTCAGCGAAGAGACCACCTGCTAGGTCAGCGGGGCCTACTTCCGCAGCCAGGATGCATTCGCCGACTACATCGTCCACGAAGCCGCGCACGTCTTCCACAACTGCAAGCGCGCCACCGTCGGGCTGAAGGAGACCCGCCGCCGAGACTACTTGCTGGACATCGACTACCGAAAGCGCGAGACCTTCGCCTACGCCTGCGAAAGTTACAGCTGCATCGTGGCCAGAGGCGGCACCGCTGCCGACCGGCGGGCCGCGCTGGATGCGCATGCCGACGGATCGCTGCCCGGCGGCGAGAGCATCGACGTTGACGAGTATCTCGACATCCTTCAGGAGGCGGTCGCGGCCCGCAACGGCTGGAAGCGCATCCTGCAGCGCTGCGCGCCCTTGAAGGGCTGATGAGCGCACCGGCCGTGCAGGCGCGGGGTCCCGACAGGGCGCCGGCGCCCGGAGACGGGAAGCGGATCAGAGGACTGAATCGGTCTTTTCGGTGCTGATTGGCGACCAGGCTCACTCAGTGAGCCAGTGACCTGCAAGACTGTCCTTCTCTGCCAGCCTGTACGAAGGAACCTGACCATGTCTGCCCACCTGTCGCTGTCTACGACCGTCACCCTGACCCCCCGTCGCGCTGGATTGCGCGCCGGGCAGGAAAACACCGTCGACGTCCTCGTCCGCATCCAGGCGCCTGATGCCCCCATCGGGCACACCGCCGTGCGGCCCGCCCAGGCCCTGGCCCTGGTCATCGACCGTTCCGGCTCGATGCAGGGACGGCCGCTCACCGAGGCCAAGCGCTGCGCCGAATACGTGATCGGCAAGCTGCGGCCGACCGACTCGGTGTCGCTGGTGCAGTTCGACAACCGCGTGCAACGCCTGTCGCCCGCTGTGCCGCTGGGCGACGGCGTGCCGTTGCGTGCGGCGATCGCCGCCACTCACCCCGGCGGTAACACCCATCTGCATGGTGGCTGGCATGAAGGCGCCGACACCCTGGCGGACGTGGCCGGCTCGGGGCTCAAGCGGGTGATCCTGCTCTCTGACGGCCAGGCCAACGAAGGCTTGACCGACGCCGCCGCCATTGCGGCGCAGTGCGCCGAGTGGGCGGCCAAGGGCGTCACCACCAGCACCTACGGCTTGGGCAACAGCTTCAACGAGGAGTTGATGGTCGCCATGGCCCGCGCCGGCGGCGGCAACCACTACTACGGCGACACGGCCGAGGCCCTGATGGATCCGTTCCAGCAGGAACTCGAACTGCTGGGGAACCTGTGCCTGCGAGACCTGCGCCTGGCGACTTCCGCGCCCGACGGGGTCGAGGTGCGGGTCGTCAACGAGTTGCAGGCCCTGGACGGCGGCTGGCGGCTGCCGGACCTGGCCTGGGGTGCGGAGGCCTGGGCGGTGTTGCGGTTGACGGTGCCGGCAGGCGCCGTGCCGCCGACAGGGCAGTTGATGTCACTGCTGCGCGTGTCCGTGGAAGGCCAGAGCCTGGAGGGCCATGCGGTCCAACTCGAACGTGCCGGGCTAGCACTACCGATGCTGACGCCGTCGGCGTTCGACGGACTGACCGATGACGAACTGGTTTCGCGCCGGCTGGTCGAACTGGCCGCCGCCGATGCACTGGCCTTAATGCGCACCGCCGCCGGAAGGGGAGACTGGGCCACGGTGGACCGCATGCTAGAGGACGCCAGCCGCCAATTCGCTGGCAACGATTGGGTCGGCGCCATGTTGGAGGCGATGAAGTCGATCGCTGAGAGCCGGTCGCGCGAGCGCATCATGAAAGAGTCGATGTACTCCTCGGGCAAGCTGCGCAGCCGTCTGGTCGCCAAGGATGAGGACATTCAGTTCTCCGTGGCGATGGAGTCGATCGACAAGCCGGCCTACCTGCGACGCAAGCCAGCGCAGGGCAAGGGCGACGTGTAGGCATCGCGCCCATGGACCAGCGCTGCAGGAAGATCGTCCACAAGGCGCTGGCCGTCGTGCGGCCGCAGTTCCGGCTTCACTTCGGGGGCGGCATCCATGGGCTGCCGTACTGGAGCCGGGTGTGGTTCCACGGACTGGCGCTGGCGGCATCGCTCGACGTCGATCCGGCGGTGCTGGCGTGGCTTGCGTACCTGCACGACAGCCAGCGACACCATGACGGCCGGGATCCGGAACACGGTGCGCGAGCGGCGGACTTTGCCGTGCAGTTGCGCAGAAAGGGCGTGATCAACGAACTCGACGATTCCGCGTTCGAGCGACTGTGCGAGGCGATGGGCCTGCACAGCGACGGGCACACGACCGGCGACGCCACCGCGCTGGCATGCTGGGACACCGACCGGTCGGACCTCGCCAGGGTGGGCATACCGCCGCAGCCGCAGCGCATGTGCACCAGCACGGAGCGCGATGTATCGAAGATCAGAGCCGCAGAGCGCATAGCGGAAGGCTTGGCGCGCAGGGTTTCGGGGGCACGTACCGCATGAGCCCGTTGCTCGCGTTCTACCTCGGCAGCCATCCGGACGATCGGGGCCGGATGCTGGCCGAGATCCTGTGCCAGGACGATTTCTGGCTGGAGGTCACGCACGACTACGCCCAGTGGCTGTTCCCGCTGGACGAGGTCAGCCGTGCCAACGCGCGGGCACCGCTGGTCGACAGTCCAACCCGGGACCATTTCAGCGGCGACCCCCTGCTGTAACGCCACCTCCGCGCAAGCCTGATGCGGATGCTCCGCTTCTTCGGGCTTCGACTCGCCGAGTGGGGCGAGGTCGTGCCGGGCGACTGGGCTGAACGCAAGCGCGAGTGGTTCACCCACGACACCCCCAACAGCCTGCGGCTGACGCGGATGATCAAGAGCCTGAACCTGCTGGGCATGGCGCACGAGGCGCGAGCGCTGCAGTCGGGGCTGGAGGCGCTGTGCCGGGCGGACCCGCAGGCCGGCATCTCCTTGACCACGCGGGCGTACTGGCGCGACGCGATCGAGACGGGAAGTAAACCTGCGGTTCACGCCATGGCCGATCACCGGACGAAGTAGGCGCGCTGAGCGACACCATGGATTGGTTCGAGAACATCACAGGTTTCATGGAACGCGGGTACGAGGGCACGCGTTCTCGACTGACGGTCGAGGGCAGCTGCCTGGTCTCGCGGGTCAACGGCAGCAAACATGGCATCGGCCGGTTCGAGATGCCCACGTTAGGCCAGCTGCGCAAGCGGGTCCGGGTGCCGGTGGCCGGCAAACGGCGAACCACCGTTCGATGCCTGGCTGGCGACGAACGGGCCCTTCACTCGGCGCCGGAATTCATTGGCGCGATGTTCCAGGTCGCGTCGCAGTTCAACCTGCTCGAGATGGCGTCACCGAATGTCACCCCCGAAGTCGGCGTGACCCGCTACGCGCACGACCGCACCCAAGGCCGAGCATGCGCGATCGCTGCCGGAGCGGCCACGATCTGGCGCAATTACTTCGCCCGGGTCGGCGACAGCGAAGGGCAGACGGCCACGCGGCAACTCGATGCGCTGGAGCCCCTGGGCGAGGCGCTGTCGGGTCTACTCGGCCGGCCAGTGCGATCGCTCTGGACCATGCGCAACGGGTATGCCCTGGCCACGCCCGACGGGCTGAAGGACATTGGACGGCTGCTGTCGAACGCCACCGAGGCCGTCCAAGACGATCTTCGCGCGGAGCTGGCGGTGGGGCTGCACCTCGGCGTCGAGGTCACCGACGGGCCGATCGGCAGCCGGCCGATCGTGTCGCAGGCCTTTTGCTCGGCACTCCCATTGGCTTACACAACGATCGCGCCGCCGGCGTGGGAGCCGTTCGCGTGGCTGGTGCTGGACGCGGCTTACGAGGCGACGCTGCTGACGGCTTGCGAGGCCAAGGCGAGCGGCGGGTCGGGCACTGTCCTCCTCACCCGGGTGGGTGGTGGTGCCTTCGGCAACGACGACCTTTGGATCGACGACGCCATCGCTCGCGCGCGGGGAAGGGTGGCGCGTGCGAGCCTCGACGTCCGGCTGGTCAGCTTCGGCACCGTGCAACCCGCGATGCAGGCCATCGCGGACCGCTCGGCGCGCTGCTGATCGAAGGCCTGAGAGTCGAAGGCGTCCACGCGACTTCAAGGAAGATGACCGATAACGGGCGCCCCGTCTTCGCTGCGTTCAGGCTGCCAAACCTGTACAACGCGCGGCACTCGATCCTCCCAGGGCCAGGGATGCCGCGCGGCCGAGCTGTGTCGCAACCCGCACCGCCTTCCCGTACGCACGCTGCCCCAGCCCGGGCGCGCCATCGACCTCGCCGTGCAGGCTAGGAATCCGGACGCATTCCTGGGTGTCGACGACCGACGATGGCTCCCGCATCAGCCGATGATTTCGACCCAGTCCTTTACAAGGTGCTCGACGATCAAACGCCGGCCCAACTTGTACATAGGCCGGCTTGGGTCGGGCTCCGTCAACGAATCAGTACGCGCTCGCAGAGTCCTCTGTCCTTGGCTCAGTCGATGCTCCTCCTGCCACACCCCTCTGTCGTCTTGCATGGTTTGCGAACCCAGGTAGGTCGCAAACTCTCGCAAAAGCAATGAATGGCTGATCGCCGTGTCCGACAAGCTCGTGAAGCGTGGAAACGCGTGGGCGCAGCAGCGACATTTCAGTGCCGACAGGTGATTCATGTCTCGACACGAAGGGCAACGCTTCTGGCCCGGCGAATCGAAGCCCCCGCTCGGTTGCGGCAGCCGCGGGGAATCGACGAAGCCGAATCTGCGGGTACCCCCACCGAAGTCGTAGACCAGGCAGTCCATCTTGTCGATAAAGGTTCGAAGGCCGCGGCCGATGATCTGGACCAGCAGGGCAAAGCTCCGGATATCGCGCAAAATGGCGATGCAATCGATCGCCGGTATGTCGACGCCGAAACTCACCAGGCCCACATTGACCAACCAAGCGGGCTCGTTCGACTGCTCGAACTCGCCGACCATCGCGTCCTGGACCTGCCTGGACTGTCGCGAGTGAACAATGTACACACTTTCCTGACCTTCATGCTTCAGCAGTTTCGAGGTCAGCTCAGCATGCTTGATGTCGATGCAGAACACCAAGCACTTTTTCCTCTCCTGCCTGCGAACTGCCTTCACCAGTTTCGGTACGATCCGCTCCGTGACCTCGTCAACGGTCTCTGACCTCGTCGCACAAAACACCTCGCCAGCCGCCGCAGAAGTGGCCTTACTGCGCGGAGGCACGAGGAAGCCCTGTCCGATCAGCTCGGAAATGGAGATCGAATAGACCTGCTTCCACTCTATGCTCGCCTCTGTGATGAGTTCGTTCTGCCGATAGGGCGTCGCCGTGAGCCCGATGACGGCAGCCTGCGGGTTATCTCGGATCAGGGCTCCGTATGCACCGTCCGGGTTCCCCACGTGGTTCTCATCGACGATCATCACATCAGGCGGCACGATTTTCCTGCGCATGATGGTCTGGACGGTGCCCACCACCAGTTTGTGGCGATCGCCAAGGTCATTTCCAAGCGTCGACGAGAGCACCCCGTAAGCACGAAGCCGTTTAAGCAACTGCTTCAAAAGGCTGCGCCGTGGCACGATGATCAGGATCTGGAGATCCGGGAGGCGCTTGACAATTTCCGCGATGACCACGCTCTTGCCGCCACCCGTGGGCAACACCACCATGTTCCTGGTGCCGGGAAACGCGTGGCTGATGGCCGCGACGACTGCGAGTTCCTGGTACCAATGGAGCTTGAGGCGCCTGGCGCGCTTAGGAGTCTTGTTCTGCTTCGACATGCTCATTGCTTTACGGGAAGGACTGTGAAGGGGCGACTCAGGCTGTGGCTGTTCCGCTTGATGGACAACAGACGTGCATCAGCCAAGTCATTCAGCAACCGCCCGGGCGTGGAACTTTGTTTGAACTTGACTTCACGTACGGTGCCAAGAAACTGGCCCAAGGTTCTGGAGTTACGGATGTGGTACGCGTGAATGCCGAGGAGGAAAAGGCCAGCCAAGTGAGTGGCACTCGGGTGCAGGGCACCGAACGTGTCTAGCGCTGAGCGGATTCGGGTGGAGACCTGTCCGTGGGGATGCGACACGTGGAAGAGGTCACAGTTGACCTTCATCTCGATTCGCGAGAAGCCACATCCGGGCACCTTTCTCGAATCAACGATGCCCAGGCATTCCATCCGCTCGGCCAGGAGACCCGACCGATACGTCCGCTCCTTGAAGCCTTTGAGCGTTGCCTGGGCGTCATGGAGCGGCACCCAGTTCGTTCCGGCCATGGACGATGCAGCGATGACGATTCGAAGGGCGAGCGCACTGTGGTGGGGGTGCGCTGCCATGGCGGCTCTGCAACAGCGTTCGATGTCGTACGGGGCGATGATCGTGGACATGGTGGTGAGTGGTTCTTCTTGGTCAGTGTGCTTGGATCAACGGCCAACACGCAGGTCCTGGATCGGGGTGCGCGTTGCCGGTTGGCAGCAGGAAGATTCGCGCGCCGGAAGCACTGCCGAATGTCTCCGCCAACCACCCCGGGGTCCCATGGAGGTGGATGGAGGAGTCCACTTCTTCGTCTTGCTCATGATCAGTTCTCGGTTTATCAACACAGAGTGAATTTTCGGTTGACCACTGGATGAGCATGTTGGCATCCAGTGACACAAACTGGACAGTGGGATCGTTGACTGCGAATGGCTCCGCACGACGAGGCGGCATCTCGTCCACAAGGAGACTCGGTGAAGCGATCTGAACTAGAGCGACTGGTAGCCGCAGGCATGCCACAAGATCTGGTTTCCGAGGTGCCGCAGCGCCAAGGGGAGATCGCGACTCGCGTGCATCACCACATGCTTGATCTGTTGCGCACCCATCGGGGAGAGCGAAGCCGCGCTGCGGGGCGATCGCTGGACGTCCGCCAACGGCCGCTGGTTGACGGACTGAACTTGCTGATGGCGCGGTTGCTGCGCAGGGCCCGTCTGTCACTTGCAGTGTTGTCCGCATCCCGGTGCGCGTTCGCCTGTGACATTGAAGCTCATGGCGGAGAGGTTCACCACTGGACTACAACCTTTGACGAGATCCCGGTTTGCACCGACCAACTGGCAGCCCTTCGCATGATCGGAGAACTCGCTGTGTTGTCGGCGACACAGCAGGCTGTCGTCGTGAGGATCCTGGGCCTCGAGCAGGACCTGACATTGGCGCGAATCCACCTGCAATTTGCTCGCGAAGATGAGCGGACCGACGACGCCCTTCTGCTTCGAAGAGAAGTTGCTGGATTGACATCTCAAGTCAATGGGCTTAGACGGTCCCTCTCAATCGCCGTCAAGCCGTGGGAGCTCAGGAATCGCAGCCGCATGGATGCACTTTCGAACGCCGCCTGCATCGCTCCGGTGGCCCTGCGTGGACGAGCAAGGTCCAGTGAGTTCCTGGAGGCAGCCAACTGGTTTCAGTCACTGGGCGAGAGCATGTACGTGCCGATTCCCCTCGACGAGAGCGCCAGACCCGAGTTGCTCTCCAGGTGGCGCCGTCACTGGAACTCGTACGAGGCGTGTGGCAAGGCGATCCTCGTCGTCGCGACCTGGGTGCGCGCCCTCGGCAGCGGAGAGCCCTATCACCGTTGCGATTTGTGCTTTCGGCATCGCGGACAGGAAATGCGTTGTCGCTGCGTTGTCCACAAGCGCACAGCCAAAAAGCGCATTCCCCGGCGTGAGGAGTTGGTGAGCCGCGAGTACGGGGCCGCGCTGGGCTGTTCGCTACCCCTCATCCCGTCAGCACCATCGATCGAGAAGGTTATGAGTGAAGCACCTGCGCGAGGCATGGTTCGGGCAGCGCGGCGCATCGAACTCCCGGACGAGTTGAAGGGCCCTGCGCTGAGGTTGGGTTCCCTTTTGCGCTGGCTGTATCCCTTGCTCAACGTCAAGCAAAGGCGACGGATTGCCAATCAATTTGGCGGACTGCTTCGCGAATGCATGGTGCCGTTTCAGGTCAATCAATTCTCTTCACTTGAAATGGCATTCGACAATCACGGTCGAAGGCGCTTCGCCGTTCAGCGGTTGACTTGGATCCGGTTTTTCGGCGAATTCTTCGGCTCGAAGGCTGGTGCGGACCTTGCGGCTGGGGCTGGAAAGGACTGCGAGATTGACGTCGACCACCCGTTGACTTCGACCTCTACGGTCTTCAGTGACCGGGAACTGGTCCTCGACCTGCATCGTTTTCGCACGTGGATCGATGCGGACTTCTCCATCGACGGACTGGCCTACTTGTCTGACGCAGCGGTCCTTGACGAGTTCCTGCGGCAACAGGAGGAGCTTGAACGAGAACCATCTCTTCGAGAACTGGCTGCAGTGCTCAAAGCCTCACCCACCACGATCGATGAGGCTTTGAAGCGTGCGCTGCGTGGCGAAGGTGACAGCCCTTCGCGGCGCAAGTATTCGAAGAGAAGAGGCACGCCTTCCTGATGCCTGACCCGGAGACTACTCGCCGTCACTGACGGCAGCCGCCGCCACGAAACGGTTTTCCGTGCGAGGTCCGCGGCCTGCCTCCGCGCGGTTCACTCCGCCACCGTCTTAGGCGCCCTCACCTGGGCGCCCACCACCGGCATGCTGGGTGCAGTGTTGCCCCCTGCGTCAGTAGGCGACACGTAACGTGCACCCGCTGCACGCCGTCTGCGGCATGTCTGCGCACCGGCCAAAGGCTCCCAGGCTTCGCTGATCCAGGCCTCCGACTCGGGGGGCCACCACGCCTCCCCTGCGCGCCCAAGACGAGGCTTCGTGAGCGCTCGCCGCCCGCACCCCCGCAGCCCTGGAAACTATGTTTCCAGTCCCCCCAGCGCGCGCTCGATCGCTGCCACGACCCGCTCCATTGCCCCATCGTTGCTCACGCCGACGTCCAAGGTGATGACAGCACGCCCTTTGCCGTCCCGCCGCCAGTGACCCACCGTCTTCGACCCGCACCGAATCAGGGTGGTCGCCTCCTGCGGGGTCTCGCGCCCCACCAGCCGATGGACGACTTCGGTCGCCGTCCGCTTCGCGGCGCGCTTGGTTGCACCGAGCTCGGCGGCACGGCGCATGACGGCGGGCGCGTCCCCGGCGAGCGCGGCAACGATGTCCTCGGCATGGGCGGGCTGGATGGCCGTCGGATCCGGAAAAGCCTCGATCACCTCGACCGGCAGCTTGGCGATCTGGACCGCTTTGCGGACCCAGGTGTGGCTCACGCCGATGGCCACGCCCAAACGGCGCTGTGACGAGAACAGCCCGCTGTCGATCGCGTGAACATACATTCGCCCCTGGTCGTAGGGCGACAGGTCCTTGCGTTCGCGGTTCTCCCGCTCCATGGCCAGGAACAACTCGAGGTCGGACAGGGCCTCTTCGCACACGACTGCGAACACCCGCAGCCCAAGCTCGCTGCAAGCCCGGTGTCGGCGGTGCCCGGAAACGATCTCGTAACCACCGTCGACCCTGCGCACGAGGATGGGCTGCACGTTGCCGTCCGCCAGTTCGATGTTGTCCTTGAGCCGATCGAAATCGGGCGAAGCGTAGGCCGATTCATGCCGGTTGGCCCATTTCGAGGGCCGTACCTGCGCGGGATCGAGTTGCACGGCCGGCTTAGCCCCCTCGAACGCCTGGAGCCGCTGGCGAAGGGTGTCGAGCTCCTGCCCCACCGTGGCCGACACGGGGTGCGACGCCGGCAGCCCCCTCGCCCACGCCGGCACGGCCCGCCGCGTCCCGGTCGGGCCGCCTGCCCACTCGGGCGAGAAACCCGGCGGTCGAGCGGGCACCGGGCGCTTGTCCCGCGGCGGCTTCATGTCCGCCTCCGAAGGCAGCGCGAGCGTCGATGCACCGCGGCCGCATGCGGCCGCGCAGCCCCCAGCCACTGCAGACACCGCACGCACGCAGGCGGTCGACCCAGAGGCCGATGTCCGCCAATGCCGATCGCCGGGACGCGGCTGCGCGCACTCACATCCTGAGCATTGTTCGGACTCATTTGAACGACCTCCGGAATCGCTCCACGAACTCGCCCGGACGCTTGTTGTAGTAACGCTCGAGCATGCGCGGGTCGGTGTGGCCCGTGACATGACCGATCTCGTTCGCGCGCAGGTCGGTCTTCTCGAACAGCCGGCTGGTGCCCTCGTGCCGCAGGTCGTGCACGCGCAGGTCCTCGGACCCCACACGCGCCCTCGCCCGCTTGAATGCCAACTTGACCGTGTTCGCGTTGGCGTCGAAGACGAACTCGCCGCAGCGGGGCTGGGTCGCCAAGATCCGGACGGCCCGAACTGTCAGCGGCACGATGCGGGGCTTGCGGTTCTTCGTGATCGGCCCCGGCAGTTCGAGGTAACCCTGCTGGAGGTGAACGTGCTGCCAACGCAGCTGGACCATTTCGCCACGGCGCATCGCGGTCTCGATCGCAAAACTGACGATTGCCCAGATCCTGCAGCCCCTCAACAGCCGTGCCTTGGGCGGCGCCTTGGCCTTGCGCTTCAGCCGCGCCTTGAGCGTTGCGGCCGTCACATCGCGCTTGCGCTGGGTGAACCAGTCCGGGTAGCGGCAGGCGCGAAGCAGGGCCTGCTGCTCAGATTGCGGCATCGCAAGCAACGCGGTGATCTCCGGGTCGTCCTCGTACGCCTCCTCCGGACGGACCCGACGGGATGCCGGTCCGGATCGGGTGGGCGGCGCGCCCCCATCGACCGGGTCCGGTGCCGACGTGGTGGTCCTCTTCACGGCCACGTGCACCTCGGCCAACCGCCGATCGCGCACGTCCCCGTCCTGCGGTGCGGGCCGCTTCACCAGCCGCCCCGACGCCGGGTTAGCCGCCATGTGGATGCCCCATTCGGCGCGCGCGATGGCAATGACGCGGGACAACAGCTCGAGCTCTTTCTTGACCGTCGCACCCTTCACAACCTTCACGCGCTCGTCGCGGTACGTGACGATGTCCGAGGCCTGCAGGATCGACATCCGGATCCGAGCGATGGCGTGGTCGCGCAGTTTGGCGGTCCGGACAACGTCCGGGTCGGCCTTGGGCCGACCCTCCAGGCGATCGCGTGCGAAGCGCGCCAGCAGGTCGCCCAGGGTGTTCCTGTCGGCCTCGCGGTAGTCCACAAACTCGCGCTTGGCGATCTCGCCCTCGCGCTGCGCCGTCCAATCTTCGGCATCGCTCTTGCGGTCGAAGGACTTGTTGAGTTCGGGGGCGGACTTGCTGCGGATGCGGACCGCCCAGCTGCCGCCGGGGACACGCTCGATTAGGGCCGTCTCGGGCCCGATGGGCTGGCCCTTCCTGGGTTCCTGGACGAAGCCGAGCACGGTGCCCTGAGCCACCAGAGTACGGGCAGCGGCGACCGCCTGTTTGAAGGTGTCGAAGACGGCCGCGTTGGCGGTGTCCTTGTCGACGACGACGCGCCACGGTGAGCGCTTGCGGATGCTGGCCATTGGATTGAACTCCGGTTGACGCCTTGCGGCGGGGATCAGAGTTCAGTGGCGCAGATTTGGCGCAGTGTCGCGACTGCGCAGTCCAAACAGGCCAACAAAGGTCACATCGGGAACGACCGGGAAAACAAAAAAGCCCCGTAAATCAAAGACTTACGGGGCCTGCATGCTTGGTGGGCGGTGCAGGGCTTGAACCTGCGACCCCTGCCGTGTGAAGGCAGTGCTCTACCGCTGAGCTAACCGCCCGGAATCTGGTTACCCGTGTCCGGAGTAGCCTTGGATTATGTCAT
>Ga0105047_10011645_pt1 | contig 14249 bp, 14 predicted proteins | sample MAT04_FD_78384 | JGI IMG/M metagenome (GOLD analysis project Ga0105047, IMG submission 78384) | Freshwater microbial communities from Lake Fryxell liftoff mats and glacier meltwater in Antarctica - MAT-04 (megahit assembly) | ecosystem: Environmental > Aquatic > Freshwater > Ice > Liftoff... | reverse complement strand
GCGAAGATCAATACGCGCCGCCGCCGCGCTATAACGACCATCTCGATCATCACCGCAATTTCCTCGCCGCCGTCCGCAGCCGCAAGCCGGTCACCGAAGATGCTCTTTTCGGACTGCGCGCCGCCGGACCCGCGTTACTTTCGAATCGCAGTTACTTTGAAAACAAGATCCTCGGCTGGAATCCCGAGACGTGTCAGGAAGCGTAAACCATGCAGAATAATAAGCTTCAAATTGCCTTAATCGGTTGCGGCGGCATGGGCCAAGGGGATGCCGCCAATGAAACGAAACTGGGCGCTAAGTTAGTCGCCGCGGCGGACATCTACGATGGCCGCCTGCAGCGCATGCGCGAGACCTACGGCAACCAGATCTTCACTTCGCGCGACTATCGCGAAGTGCTGGCCCGCCCCGAAGTCGACGCCGTCCTCGTTGGCACGCCGGACCATTGGCACGCTCGCATTTGTATCGATGCGCTGAATGCCGGCAAGCACGTCTATTGTCAAAAGCCGATGGTGCAGAAGCCGGAGGACGGCCATCCGGTGATCGAGGCTTGGCGTAAGTCCGGTAAAGTATTCCAAGTGGGCAGCCAATATGTCAGTTCGCCCATCTATATTAAGGCCAAGGAACTCATTGCTGCCGGCGCCATCGGTGAATTGAATATGGTGGAAGCCTGGCTCGATCGCAATACGGCGCTCGGCGCTTGGCAGTATTCCATTCCGCCCGATGCCTCGCTTCAAAATATTGACTGGGACCGTTTTCTCGGCAGCGCCCCCAAGCGCCCCTTTGAGCCGATTCGCCTCTTCCGCTGGCGTAACTACCGCGACTATGGCACTGGCCTCGCCGGCGACTTATACGTCCACTTACTCAGCGGCTTGCACCTTGCCACTAATTCCCGGGGCCCGAACCGCATGTATGCCACCGGCGGCGTCCGCTTCTGGAACGATGGCCGCGACGTGCCGGACGTGATGCTTGCTACCTTGGACTATCCGCAATCGCCCGAACATGCGGCGTTCACTCTGGCCCTGCGGGTCAACTTTGCGAGCAGCGAACCGAACGAGCGCTTCGGCTTCCGCTTCGTGGGTAGCGAGGGCACCATGACCACGAGTTACAACACGCTGGTGCTTTCGAAGACCCCGCGCGAGCGCGAACCCGGCATGAGCATCAATACCTTCCCGGCCAAGATGCAAAAACAATACGTCACCGAGTATCGGAAGAAATATCCGGCCCGCCCACCCGTGGCGGAGCTCGACAACGAAGACCAGAAGTTTCAAATGCGCGCCGATGCTCACCTGGAGCACCACCGTAACTTCCAGGCTTCCATCTTGAACGGCGCCAAACAAATCGAAGACCCCATCTTCGGCCTCCGCGCCGCTGGCCCGGCCTTACTCTGCAATGAGAGCATTTACACGCAGCAGATCCAGCATTGGGACCCGGAAACGATGCGGGTGACGAAAAGCTAACTCTTCGCCATCACCTGGGTTTTGGCTAGTTGGTCTCCGAAACGCTGGCCCTGAGTAATAAACATTATTAGTTCGCCCGCATACACCAAGGCGGCGATCGGAAGGGCGGCAAGCGGCCCTACGAACGGAATCAGCGTTAACACCGATGGAATTGCCAAGGGGATATTGCGCAGCACTAACTGCTGCTGTGTTGGCCGTTCGCCATCCATTCCCACCACGTCCAAGCCCAGCGCCCTTTTGCCGAGGCTCGGGCGGGCCAGATCCCGGCACAGCCAATAGGCGATCAGGCCCAGGCTGAACAGGGTGCCCACGAACGGAATCACCGACAACAGTCCAATCGGCAGGCTGATCAATCCGTCAATAAGTAAGGCCCCGATCCGCGGGCCAATTTCAGCTTTTTTCATCGACTGCCTCCTCTGCTGGACGTCGCAGCTCAGATCTGCGTCTAACGATAGTACAGGAAGTACTGCCGAAAAACGAAGGGTTAATTCCCTAGGCGGCTTACCGTCACCGGACCATCGGCTTTGTCGCGAGCAAAGTTCGGTTTTTGTCGCGTGCCATCGATCTTCAGGCGCAGCAAGGTACCGGCGCCGTCTTTGGCAAAGAAACGATCCGCCGGCTTCAGCACCCACCGCTTCCAGCCGGTTTGCGTCTGCGAGATTTTTGCGTCCAGGCGAAGCACGCCGCGAAAGTCGATGGCCTCCTCGGCGAAGCGGTATCGGCCGGTCAGGTCGAAATCAGCGCCTGGAATGTTGACTCCCAGGCTCGGAAACTCAATCATGCCGTTGGTCATGTGGAATTCCCCCGACAAGTGCGTCCGCACCTCCTTCACCTTGGGATCCTTCGGCCTCCCCTGCGCCTTGCTGCTCATCTCATCCACTTTCTCCTGCACCGTGGTGCTGGTAAAGTCGCCGTTATCGATCAGGAAGGTTCCCGACAAGCGTAGTTTGTCGATCGGGTCACCTTTGCCGGGCGGCAGCACCAGCTTCACTTTTAGCGCGATCGGCCCCTTCATCATCACCGGACCCTTCATGGCCAGCCGCATCAAGTCTTCAATGTGGCCTTCCTGAAATTGGACATCGAGTTCGACAGTTTTGCCGGCCTCACCGCGGCCCCGCACCACGCCACCGCGGGCCGTGAAGCGTGTGCGCCCGAGTTTGGCCTGCACCGGATCCAGCAAGGTGTTCCCATTGCCGCCATCGATCACCGCATGATAGGTAGTGGTTAGCGACATGGGATTGCCCGCCATGGTTAAGCGAAAATCGGCCATTTTCGTTTCGCCGTCGGCGATGATGCGGTCGATCTGGCCGACGAATTTGCCAGTGGAGTTCAGCTTGCCGGCGATGCCCTTGAAGACGCTCAGGTCAGCGTCCTGAAAGTCGTAGATGCCGTCGAGCGGCGTGTCACTCGGCTCGTCCGCTACCCAAGGTCCAAAGTGGCCCTTCGAATAAATAACCCCGGGCGGCTTGGGGTTGGTGAGTTCGGCGTCGTAGCTCATAGCCAATCCGGGTCCCGCTGCGGTGAGGCGCAACTGCCGGATATCGAACTCGAGCGGATCTTTGTTGGCGTCCCGGGGCAACACGCTCAACTTGGCGCCGTCGCAGATCACGGTGTCCAGAATCACCCAGATCCGGTCTCCGTTGGCGTCCACCGCCTTTGGTTTAGGCGGTAAATCCTTCACGGCGCGTAGATCCTGCACGGGCTTCAAGGGAGAGGCCTTCGGACGCGGCGGCACCGTCACTTCCAAACCCTCCACGCGCACTAACTCCGCCCGGTAGGGCTTGGTGAGCAAGGAGTTTAATTCCACTTGAAACTGAAGCTTCTTCATGGCGATCAAGGGTGGCCGGTCCCGGCGATGCTTACGCCAAAGCTTGATGTTCTCGCCTTGAACACGAGCCTGCGCGCCTTTGCCCGCGCTCAGCAATACCAGCAACGGCGACTTCATGGACAACGAGACGTCCAGCGCGCCGATCTCCACTTCGCTATCGAATTGCTTTTCGAGATAGTCGATCGTCTGTGCACGAATCAGCGGCGCCACCCTTCTGGCCAGGACTTTCGCTGTGATCAGCAAACCAGCGAAGATTAACGTTACCCCGACAGCCAACCCGATCAGCCATTTCTTCATCACGGAGACTCGAGTTTGCACGTGAGGTTCCACAAGGAAAAACCGTTCCGGAATCGCCTCTAAGTATATTTGGTTCTTATCGTTTACATGGCCCTCGCCCGCCCCGGCGTTGTTTGCGGAAAGGGCGGCAATTTCTGCGGGTCCGTCGCAAGAAGTGCCTGCGTATTTAACCAGTTCGGCGAAGAGCTCCGGCAAAACCGCTTCGCCGTCAGTCCGCGCGTGGAAAGAAGTACAGCTTCCGGCCCAGCGTGGACCTGAGGTCCACCTCAATCGGAGTGACTTCGCGCCGTGTAGGCTCCTGGTCAATTAAGGCCCTTCGTTAATGGGGGTCATTTCTTGCCTTGCACCATCCGCGGGAGTTTGCTGGGAGTGGCCGCTTCGCGAGTGTTGACGAATCCATCATCGATCTTTTTCCAGTGTGCGGCCATCTCTTGGGCCCGAGCCGGCAGCTTGGCGACGAGATCGACCTGCTCGCTGCGGTCCTTGGCTAAGTCATAGAGGGCCCATTGGCCTTTCTCTCCTATCGCCACCAGCTTCTGATCGCCGATGCGGAGGGCGCGGTTCTTGTTGTGGTGGAAGTAGAGGAAGTCGCGTTCGACGCGGATGTCGCGGGCCAGGGCCGGCCGGAGACTCTTGCCGGCCAGGGGCGGGGCGTGGTCCGGCAGTGCGCCGCGAGGGTTGCCGCCGGCCAGGTCGAGCATGGTAGGGACCAGATCGACCAGGTGGCAAGGCGTGTGGCGGAGCTTTCCGCGGTCGGCAATGCCGTTGGGCCAGTGCATGATCCAAGGTGAGGAGATGCCACCTTCATGCACCCAGCTCTTGTGCAGCCGGAAGGGCGTGTTGGCGGCGGTGGACCAGCCGGGGCCCAGGCACAGATGCGACATCGCCGAACCCGGTGCCGCCAGCGGGTCATGCCCATCGCCGCGAATCAACTGCTCGGCACTGGCGCCGTTGTCGGAGACGAAGACGATCACCGTGTTGTCATAGGCGTTCATCGCCTTTAGCTGGGTCAGGACGCGGCCAATCTCCTGGTCCATGCGGTCGATCATGGCGGCGTGGATGGCCATCTTGTTGCGCTGGAAGTTCTTCTGCCCGGTGGTGAGCGTAGCCCAGGGGACGGCACGCGAAACTTCGCCCGGGCCGATGCGAGCGGTGAGCTCTTCGGAGGGCAGGTTCCAATCGGGCCAAGTGCCCGGATCGAAGGGGGCGAGCGGGCAGTTCACCAAACCCATCTTCTGCATGCGGGCGTAGCGCTTGGCGCGGACTTGGTCCCAGCCTTCATGAAAACGGTCTTTGTATTTGTCGATGTCCTGCTGCAGGGCATGCAAGGGGAAGTGGGGCGCGGTGAAGGGCAGGTAGAGGAAGAAGGGGTCCTGCGGATGTTCTCGGGCGTGGCCTTGCAGATATTGGGCGGCGTGCGTCCCGATGGCGGTGGTGGCGTAGAAGTTGTCGCTCGTCTTGCCGGCGGGCTGCGGCTTGCCGTCGATTTGGCTGGCGCGTGGAGTGAAGAAACTGTCCTGGTCGAGCAGGGTATAGGAGTGTTCGAATCCGGCACCGGCGACCGGTTGAAAGCGGATGTGCCATTTTCCTGAATGGTAGGAGTGATAGCCGAGAGGCTGCAAATGCTGGGGCGCGAAGCGAGTCCAATCCGGGACGACGCCGGGCGTCATCACGTCGCAGGCGGTTTGCTGGGCATATTGGCCCGTCAGAATGCAGCTGCGTGACGGGCCGCAACGGGCCGTGGAATAGCCTTGGGTGAAGCGCAGGCCTTGCGCGGCGAGCCGATCGAGATTGGGCGTATCGATGTCGCCGCCGTAGCAGCCGGCGTCGGAGAAGCCCATGTCGTCGGCCAGGATGATGAGGAAGTTCGGCTTGGCCTTTGGCTGGGCCAGGGCGGCCGGACTGAGGGCGAGAAATTCACGGCGGTTCATGATGGCGTTCTCCTCGGAACCCTCTAACCTATCAGCAAAAGTTGCCATGCTGCGCAGATGATGCGCTGGTTGATGTGGCTAAAGTTGTTAGCCGGGATGGCGATGGGACAAACCTTTACGGCCCGTTTGTCCGGGGTGGTGAGCGATGCGAATGCGGCTCCGGTGCCGGAGGCGAAATTGACGGCCGTGCAAACCAGTATCGTCGCTGTCGCGAGCGCGGTGACGGATAACGCCGGCGATTTCTCGGAAACGCGATTCTTGAGCGCGGCGGGGGCGCGATTGATTAACATCTATGACCCGGAGACGAGCCGCGTGGACAATGGCGTTCGCAGCCGGACTTTGTTTCCCGGTAACTGTTTGCCGGGGGCAAAAACCCGCGGACGATTCGGCAAACGAATTGGAAAAACTACGCGCCGCGCTTTGGCTTCGCTTACCGAATGAATCCACAAACGGTGGTGCGCGGCGGATACGGACTTTTCTATCTGCCCATCGGGCTCGAGACGGCGATTGTGACGACTCCTTTCGGCGGTGGGAACGGAATTGCGTTTTTTGGACCCGGCGGACATTCGGGACATTTACAACATACGGCTGGAGCGGTCGGTAGGGTCCTTCGACGTGCCGCAGCGTTTCGTGATGACGGCCGCGGTGGGGTTGCCATTCGGCAAAGGCAAGGGTGGTGGCGAAGCTGCCGTTGTCGGAGTCGATTGAGAATTCGCGGGCTTGGGACGGCCGCTGCGGCTGCACCAAGCCATGGTTTAACCCGCAAGCGTTTACGACCACGCCCAAGTTTTCGCTGCCGAATGGGCCGAGATTTTTGTCGAACATCCGCGAGGGCTGGCTGCGGACGACGGATGTGAATCTGCAAAAGAAAGTGCTGTACCGTGCGTTTTTTCAGCAGCTGGACCGTCGCAGGTGGGCATGAGATTATCGTGGCATGGCTCAGTTGGCCGGCGGCGCATTTGCGGGGGCGCGCGACTCTTTTTTTGTTGGGGTTGGGTGGGGATTGAGGGGTTAATGTTGTTGTGACTGTCGCGAATGGGGGTATCGAATTGCTGACCGGTGAAGTAGAGCGCCAGTTCGAATTGCTGGCGGACCAGATTGTGGCTTGCGAGCTTTGCCCGCGCTTGCGGGAGCATTGCCGTAATGTTGCGCAAGTAAAGCGGCGCGCCTACCGGGAGGAGGAGTACTGGGGCCGGCCGGTGCCGGGCTTTGGCGATCCGGCGGCAAGGGTGCTGATTCTGGGCTTAGCGCCGGGCGCGCATGGGGCCAACCGGACAGGGCGGATGTTTACCGGCGACCGCTCCGGGGAGTTTCTCTTCCGGGCGTTGTATGAGACGGGCTTCGCCTCGCAGCCCGACAGCCTGCGGCGTGGGGACGCGTTACGTCTGACGGATTGCTACATTTCCGCTTCAGCCAGGTGCGCGCCGCCAGATAATAAGCCCACACCCGAAGAAGTGCGCCATTGCCGGCCCTACCTCGAACGCGAATTCCTGCTGCTCCACCGGACCCAGGCGGTGGTGGCGTTGGGAAGGCTGGCCTTCGACAACTACCTGGCGCTGATGGCGGGTGGAAAGCATCGTTTTGGCCACGGGGTGGAAGTGAAAATCGGCGCGCATTGGTTGATCGCGAGCTATCATCCCAGCCAGCAGAATACCCAAACCGGGCGGCTGACGGCCGAGATGCTGCATGGCATTTTTACGCAGGCCCGGGCGCGTCTCGGATGATATTTAAGAAATGTAAGCGCGGGGGGGGGATGGCGCGTATATCTTATCGGCGGTGTTACGATAGTTTGTGCGAACTATAGCTCCACGAGTTGCGTTGACACTTACTGAGCGCCGAGCGCAACAACGAACCAGTTTTGAGGAGTTTCGGATCCTGTGAAGAGGAAATGGAAGATTATTATCGGTCTGGTGGTCGTGCTGGGGGCGGGTATCGCCGCTTTCGCCAACTACCGCATTCAGCAAGCTGCCATCATTAAGGTGCAAACCGGAAAGGTGACGCGGCAGGATCTAGTGCAAGTCGTGACGGCTTCGGGCGAAATTAAGCCTCGGAACTATGTCAACATCGGCACGAACGCCAATGTTCCGTCGCGCATTACGGACATTCTGGTGGTGGAAGGTCAGCGCGTGAAGCGGGGCCAGTTGTTGGCGCGCCTGGAAAGCGTGCAGCCAGAAGCCGACGTGGCGGCGCAGCGCGCGAACGTCAGCTCGACGGAAGCCGACTCGGCCGCCTCCGAAGCCGGCTTGAAGAGTGCCGACGAGAATATCAAGACTTTGCAGGCGTCGCTCGAACGTTCGAAGACTGACCTGGAGCGCTCGAAGATCGACTTCGAGCGAACGTCGAAGCTCTGGGATGAGAAACTGGTCGCCCGGCAGGAGTTTGACCAAAAGCGCATCGCGGTCGACTCGGCCGCGGCCGCCGTCCGCGAATCCGAAGCCCGTATTAACCAATTTCGCGCCCAGCGGGTCCAGGCCAATGCCGCCCTGTCGGCAACGCAACGCCGGATCACTGTGGCGCAAGCGAATCTTCGCCGCGCCGCGGACGTGCTCGCACGCACCCAATCCGTCGCGCCGCTCGATGGCGTGGTTACCAACCTGCCGATCCGCGTGGGCGAAACCGTGGTGCCGGGCGTCCAGAACTCCTCGGCCAGCCTGATTATGACCATCGCCGACATGTCGGTGATTACGGCCGAAGTGAAGGTGGACGAGACGGACATCGTGAACGTCACCCTGGGCCAGAAAGCCGAAGTGACCATTGACGCGATGCCCGGGAAGCTTTTTACGGGCAAGGTGATTGAAATCGGCAACACGGCCATCCTGCGCTCGTCCGGATTGGCCGCTTCGCAAAGTGCCGTTTCGAGCCAGGAAGCGAAGGACTTTAAGGTGGTGATCGCCCTCGATAATCCGCCCGAAGAAATGCGCCCGGGCCTGAGTTGCACGGCGCGTGTAACCACGGCCACCCGTCAGAACGCCATCACTATTCCGATCCAAGCGCTCACCGTTCGCCAGAAGGGCGATCTGGTGCCGGAAAAGAAAGGCGAACCCGCCCCGGAAGCCCCCGCCAGCAAGGAAGCCAAGAAGGAATTGCAGGGTGTCTTCGTCATTAAGGGCGAATCGGCGGAGTTTCGCGAGGTGAAGACCGGCATCACTGGCGCGACGGAGATCGAAGTATTGGATGGCGTCTCCGATGGCGAGCAGATCATTACAGGCAGCTATAAGGTGATCCGGACGTTGCGCAATGAGGCCATCGTGAAGATTGACAATAAGGCACCCGTCAAAACCGAGTCATAATCAGTAGAACGAGTAAGCATGGCAACCACGGCGATAGCAGCAGACATTACCGACCTGAAGGCACGCGGCGAAGAGCTGAAGCGTCAGGGCATTGTCATTCAGAGCTACAACCTCTGGAAGACCTACATCATGGGCGATCAGACGATCAACGCCGTCTCCGGCGTGGATATGACGATTCGCCGCGGCGAGTATGTCGCGATCATGGGCCCCTCGGGCTCGGGTAAGTCGACCTTGATGAACCTGATCGGCTGCCTGGATTCGCCCTCCGAGGGCCAATACTACATCAACGGCAACCTGGCTTCGGCCATGAGCGACGATGACCTGGCCCGCATCCGCAACAAAGAGATCGGCTTCGTCTTCCAGACCTTCAACCTGCTGGCCCGCGCCACCGCGTTGCACAACGTCGAATTGCCGCTGATCTACGCGGGCATTCCTACCGAACAACGCCAGCAGATGGCGCAAGAGCGTTTGCGGCAAGTGGACTTGGCCCAGCGCATGCACCACAAACCGAACGAGCTCTCGGGCGGCCAACGCCAGCGCGTCGCCATTGCCCGCGCCCTGGTGAACAACCCCTCGATCCTGCTGGCCGACGAACCCACCGGCGCGCTCGACTCGGCGACGGGTGTCGAAATCATGGGTCTTTTCGAGCGCCTGCATCAGCAAGGCAACACCATCATCCTCGTCACCCACGAGCATGACATCGCCATGCACGCCCATCGCGTGATTTACATTCGCGACGGCAAGATCGAACGAGACGACAAGATCAAATAGATCTTTCGAGCATCTAACACTCCATGACTGGTTATGAAGCCCTGCGAGACGGAGCCGCACGTTTGCGGCTGGACCGAGGTCTGATTCGCGCCACTGGCGAGGATCGGGCGCGCTTGCTGCATGCCATGAGCACGAATGAGGTGCAAGCCCTGGTGCCCGGCGAGTGTTCCCATACCTTTTTCTTGAACGCCCAAGGGCGCATTCTTGCCGATGCCTGGGTGGCTTGCTTTGCCGATTCGCTGTTGCTCGACACGGAGCCTTCCACTAAGGACAAGTTGCTCGCGCACCTGGATAAATTCATCATTGCCGACGACGTGGTGCTGGAAGAGGTTCGCTTGGCGGTGATTGCGGTGGAGGGTCCTCTAGCGGAGCCACTGCCGGGCGGCTTCCCGATTTCGGCGGTTGGGGGCAAAGGCTTCCGGGTGTATACCGATGAAGTGGAAGCGCTGTGGGCGTCGCTTGCCGCGCTTCCGGAGGCTACCGCTCAAGAGCTCGACCTGGTGAGGCTCGAGAACGGCCATCCGCGCTGTGGCGTCGACATTTTGGAGACGCATTTGGTTCAGGAGACCGGGCAAATGGCGTCGGTGAGCTTCACGAAGGGCTGCTATTTGGGGCAGGAGATTGTCGAGCGGGTGCGGTCGCGAGGGGCGGTGCATAAGCACTTGCGGGCTTTCAAGATCGACGGACCGGCGCTAGTCGGCGAACTGTTCTCGGGCGAGGCCAAAGCGGGGGTGCTGACGAGTGCCGCCCATTCGCCGAGGTTGGGGCGGGTGATGGCGTTGGGGTACATCAATACGTTGTATGAGAAGGGCGACCGTCCATTGCATTTGGCCGATGGCACGGTGGTGACGTTAGGGCCGCTGCCTTAGGGCGACTAACGGATCACCCGAATGTCGATCCCCAAGTCGGGAAGCTTACCCCACTCGCGATCGGACGTGAGCACTGGCAGGCGCAAATGACGGGCCGTGGCGAGGCAGATGCGATCGCCTAAGGCCAAGCCGTGGCTCTTGGCAAACGGGCTCAGGTCGGCAGCCTCTGCGGCCAGGCCTTGGTCCCAGACAACGACCTTGAGGTCGAGGCTAGCCAAGATGGAGACGGCTAAGTCCCGGCTGACTCCCGCGCGCATTTGCCGGGCGAGGACCTCGGAATAGTTCACCGCCGAAATGATCGCCTCACCTTCCATCGCCTCAGCGACGACTTCGTGGCCGGCTTCGGTGAATAGGACGGCCAGGATCGCCGAAGCGTCCAAGACGTGCGACTTCAATCCCGTAGCGCCTCTTCACGCCGTTCGGCCAGGAAGCTGTCGACAATGCTATCTGCCGGCTTGTAGGCCTGCATGGCCGCTTGCGCTTTGCGCAACGCGACCAAGCGCGTGGTGATCCGGATTTCCCCATCTTCCACGCGGACTAAAACGTCTGACCCCTCGCCTAAGCCGAGTTCGGTTCGGAAACGCTGCGGCAACAGCAGCCTTCCCGCACGATCCATTTTTGCCGCGATCATCATACATCTCCAGAATAATCTAAGAGTGGGAGTTTGTCAATACATTTGAATGTTGGCCTAGCGCCCGCAAATCAGACAAAATGGGGTATGGGGCCTGAACATTCATTTTTCGGCCTGTCCCCAAATAGACGGTAGGCTTAGTTTCCCCGTGATAGTCTGAGCCGCCGGTGACCGCTAAGCTCAGCTGGCGGGCGAGGCCCAGGTAGCGGGCGGCCGTGGCGGAGTCATGGTCTGAGTGATAGACCTCTAAACCCATGAGCCCGCAGTCTTTGAGGCGAGCAAAGATCGGAGCTTCGTCCGTGGCGGCCAACCCTAGGCGCACCGGGTGGGCCAGCACCGGCACCCCGCCCGACGACCATACCTGGGCCAAAGCGTCTTCAATCGAAGGCTCATCCATGGGCACGAAGGCGGGGGCATGGTCGCCCAGATAGCGGGCGAAGGCTTCGTCGATTGACGCGACGTGGCCTTGGTTACGCAGGAGGCGGGCGAAATGCACCCTGCCGGTGATCGACCGGCCCAGCGCCTCGGCCGCCTCCACGGTGACGTCAAAGCCAAGGTCCTGCAATTTGCGCACCATCCGGTGGTTCCGCTCGCGGCGGGCGGTTTGCACCTCGCCGAGCCAGTCATCGAAAACATGCGCCGGAGGCTGCTCCAGGAAATAGGCCAGCAAATTCGTGGCGCGGCCGGACCTTTCACGCAACCGTGTCGAGATCTCAATGCCGCAAACCAACTCCATGCCCACTTGGCGGGCTGGCTCCACCGCGGCGCGATAGCCTTCAAGCGTGTCATGGTCCGTGATGGCGATGGCCTGTAAGCCGAGGAGGCGGGCTTTTTCCATCAAGATAGCTGGGGAATCGGTGCCGTCGGAGTAATTCGTATGCGTGTGGAGGTCAATCAAATCGTTAAGATGAAATGAATGCGGCTGGCGGCTCTGATCTTTTCACTTCTCCTCTTGGCAGGCTGCGAGCGGAAGTCGGCCGATGACTTTCTCGTGTTCGAAGAAGACTATTTTAATGCGCTGCTGGCCTTTCAGCCCATATTAGGCACTTTGAGCGGGGCGCACGTCTACGACGAATGGGTGGAAGACCTGAGCCGGGCGCGGATCGAAGCGCGGATTGAGGAAGTGCGGGCGCAGGCGGCCCGGCTGGCTGCCCTACGCGAGCAACCGCTGACCGCCGAAGAGGCGATCGACGCCGAAATCCTCCAGGGCCGGCTGGCGGCCGAGCTCTTCGAACACACCGAGGAGCGGCCCTGGGAGACGAATCCCATGTACTACGTCGCGAAGCCCGCCCACGGTGTCGATTCGCTCGTGAAGCGCGAATTCGCCCCCGGCCGGGAGCGCATTCCGGCGATCGTCACCCGGATGCGCGCCGTCCCGCGGATGATCGCAGCCATGAAAGCCAATGTCCGCCAGCCGCCGCGCGAGTTTACTGAGGTGGCCTTGCGGATGGCGCAAGGTTCTATCGGCTACTTTCGTGAGACTGTGCCGCGTTGGGCCGCGTTCGGGACCGTAGAGGAGCGCGAGCGGGTGGCAAAGGCCGCTCTGGCCGCGCAACTGGCGATGGAAGACGCGGCGCGTTGGCTGGAGCGCGATCTGCTGCCGCGCTCGACTGGCCAGTTCGCCTTAGGCGAGCAGCGCTTTCTGCGCAAACTACGCCTCGACGAAATGATCGACCTGCCGCTTGCGGATCTGCGCCAACGGGGCGCGGCGGCTTTGGCGCGGGATCAGGCGCGCTTTCGGGAACTCACCGGAGCCACATCGATCCGCGAAGGCCTGCGCCGCCTGGGCCAGGAGTATCCCCGCGAAAGCGACCTTTTGCACGCCACGCGCGCGAGTTTGGAGCGCACGCGGAAGTTCGTCATCGACCGGCAGTTGGTCACCTTGCCCCGCAATTCGCTGCCCACCGTCGCCGAAACGCCGCCCTTCGCCCGCGCCGGTAGCTTTGCCGCCATGGAGGCGCCGGGTGCCTTTGAAACCCGGGCCACCGAAGCCTTCTACTACGTCACGCCGCCCGAACGCGATTGGCCCTGGGCCCGCCGGCAAGAGCATTTGCGGCTCTTCAACCGGCCGGTGCTCGACCTGATCTCCATGCACGAGGCGTTTCCGGGCCACTATGTCCACGCGCTTTATGCGGAGCGCTTTCCCACCAAAACCCGTAAGCTGGTGGCGACCGCCTCCACGCTTGAAGGTTGGGCCCATTATGCCGAGCAGATGATGATCGAAGCCGGTTACGGGCAAGGGGATCCGCGCCTCGAACTAGCCCAGCTCAGCGAAGCTCTTTTGCGCGACTGCCGGCACTTGGCGAGCATCGAACTGCATACCCAAGGGTGGAGTGTCGACCGGGCTGCCAGGTTCTTCGAAGAGCAAGCGGGCCTGGAGCCGACCATCGCTCATGAAGAAGCGCAACGGGGCACTTACAATTCCACTTATCTTTATTACACAATGGGGAAGTCGATGATTTACGAATTGCGGCGGGACTTCCAGCGGGAACGGGGATCCAATTACACGCTACGCAGCTTTCATGACACGTTCGTACGCCAAGGTGGCATCCCCATCCCCCTCATCCGGAAGATCCTGCTTGCCCACCCCACGGAGGTTCGATGACCTTAATTTCTGAAGCGACCGCGGCCTTACTGGCCTTGTTGGGCCAGGAATGTCCTCGCGAAAAGTTTCCTTACGCCCAGTTCCTGGCCTACCAGGCCGATGACTTCACCAGTCCGATGGAAGAGGGGCTGTCGCTTTACTTATTCAAAGTGGACATTGCGGACGATCCGCGCCAAGGCCAAACGCTGTCTCTCGCCTACTTACTCACGGCCTGGAGCCCAGATCCGCTCCGCCAGCAGGACTTAGTCGGTTTTGCCCTGCGGACGGTGCAACGCAGCGGGGTGCTGCCGCAAAATTTACGGCTCGAGGTGCTGCCACTGACGATTGCCGACCTATCCGCCGTCTGGAGTATGGCCCGAGCGGGCGGGCAGCCCTCAATCGCGGTGATGGTTCGGGCTTTGGACTAAGTCCCCTATTCGGGCGTCAGTTCGGGGGCGATGGCGATGCAGTCGATTTCCACCATCACGTTGCGGGGCAGTTGCGCAGCCTGGATGGTGGAGCGGGCCGGCAGGCTCTCGCCCAGATACTTGCCGTAGACTTCGTTCATCTGGGAAAAGTCCGCCATGTCTT
>Ga0105047_10011644_pt1 | contig 14249 bp, 9 predicted proteins | sample MAT04_FD_78384 | JGI IMG/M metagenome (GOLD analysis project Ga0105047, IMG submission 78384) | Freshwater microbial communities from Lake Fryxell liftoff mats and glacier meltwater in Antarctica - MAT-04 (megahit assembly) | ecosystem: Environmental > Aquatic > Freshwater > Ice > Liftoff... | reverse complement strand
GCCGAACTTGGCCGCCAGCACCGTCGTGATCGCCGCCGTCAGCGTCGTCTTGCCATGGTCCACGTGCCCAATCGTGCCCACGTTGACGTGGGGCTTGGTGCGTTCGAATTTGCCTTTTGCCATTCTCAGATCTCCAAAAAAAAGAGCATTGCCAGTGAACTGTTTTAGGTTTCCGGCGGGTGGTTGTTCCGTCTGCCACTGGCAGCAGACGGCAACCCGCCGAAGACCGATGCGATTTACTTGCCGCGCGCCGTGATGATGGCGTCGGCAACGTTCTTCGGCGCTTCGCTGTAGTGCTTGAATTCCATCGTGTACGTGGCGCGGCCTTGCGACATGGAGCGCAGTGTGGTCGAGTAGCCAAACATTTCCGACAGCGGCACTTCGGCCTTGATGACCTTGCCGCCGCCAGGCATGTCGTCCATGCCCTGCACCATGCCGCGACGGGACGACAAGTCGCCCATGACGCCACCGGCGTAGTCCTCTGGCGTCTCAACCTCCACCGCCATCATCGGCTCCAGGATCACGGGGCTGGCCTTGCGGCAACCGTCCTTGAAGCCCATCGATGCGGCCATCTTGAAGGCGTTTTCGTTGGAGTCCACCTCGTGGTACGAACCGAAGATCAGCGAGACCTTCACGTCCACCACCGGGTACCCCGCGAGCACGCCAGCCGGCAGGGTGTCTTCAATGCCCTTCTTGACGGCGGGAATGAACTCGCGCGGCACCACGCCACCCTTGATGGCATCGACAAACTCGAAGCCCTTGCCGGGTTCTTGCGGTTCGATCTTCAGCACCACGTGACCGTACTGGCCCTTGCCGCCGGACTGGCGCACGAACTTGCCTTCGACGTCGGTCACCATCTTGCGGATGGTTTCGCGGTAAGCCACTTGCGGCTTGCCCACGTTGGCTTCGACACCGAATTCCCGCTTCATGCGGTCGACGATGATTTCCAGGTGCAACTCGCCCATGCCCGAGATGATGGTCTGGCCTGACTCTTCGTCGGTCTTGACCCGGAAAGACGGGTCTTCCTGCGCCAGGCGGCCGAGCGCAATGCCCATGCGTTCCTGGTCAGCCTTGGTCTTGGGCTCCACGGCCTGCGAGATCACGGGTTCGGGGAAAATCATCTTCTCCAGCGTGATGATCGCCGACGGGTCGCACAGGGTTTCGCCCGTGGTCACGTCTTTCAATCCCACGCAGGCGGCGATGTCACCGGCCAGGATTTCCTTGATTTCTTCACGCTGGTTGGCGTGCATCTGCAGGATGCGGCCGATGCGCTCTTTCTTGCCGCGGATCGGGTTGTAGACCGAGTCGCCCGACTTCAGCACGCCCGAATAGACGCGCACGAAAGTGAGCTGGCCGACGTAGGGGTCGGTCATCAGCTTGAAGGCCAGCGCAGCGAATTTCTCTTCGTCGGTGCGATGGCGCACGACCGGCTTGTCGTCGTCGTCGGTGCCCGGCACCGGCGGGATGTCGGCAGGCGACGGCATGAAGTCGATGATGCCGTCAAGCATGCGCTGCACGCCCTTGTTCTTGAAGGCAGAGCCGCAGAACATAGGTTGGATTTCAGCGGCGATGGTGCGCGTGCGAATGCCGTGAATGATCTCGGCCTCGGTCAGGTCGCCCGATTCCAGATACTTGTTCATCAGCTCTTCGCTGGCTTCGGCAGCGGCTTCGATCATGTTCTCGCGCCACTTCTTGGCTTCTGCGAGCAGTTCGTCCGGGATGTCCTGGTATTCGAACTTCATGCCCTGCGACGCCTCGTCCCAGATGATCGACTTCATGACGATGAGGTCGATCACGCCGGTGAAGTTTTCTTCAGCGCCGATGGGCACGACGATGGGCACCGGGTTCGCCTTCAGGCGCGCCTTCATCTGGTCATAGACCTTGAAGAAATTGGCACCTGTGCGGTCCATCTTGTTGACGAACGCAAGGCGCGGCACCTTGTACTTGTTGGCCTGGCGCCAGACAGTCTCGGATTGCGGCTGCACGCCACCCACGGCGCAGTACACCATGCAGGCGCCGTCCAGCACGCGCATGGAACGCTCGACTTCAATCGTGAAGTCGACGTGCCCTGGCGTGTCGATGATGTTGATGCGGTGCTCGGGATGGGAAAAGTCCATGCCCTTCCAGAAACACGTGGTCGCAGCGGAGGTGATCGTGATGCCACGCTCCTGCTCCTGCTCCATCCAGTCCATCGTGGCCGCGCCGTCGTGCACTTCACCGATCTTGTGGTTCACGCCCGTGTAGAACAGGATGCGCTCGGTGGTGGTGGTCTTGCCAGCATCGATGTGTGCACTGATACCGATGTTGCGGTAGCGCTCGATGGGGGTCTTGCGGGCCATGATCTTTCTCCAAATGCTAAGGGCCGCCTCCGGGTCAGTGCTAACCCGTAAGGCGGCCAGGAAAACTTCTTTAGAAGCGGAAGTGCGAGAACGCCTTGTTCGCTTCAGCCATGCGGTGAACTTCGTCGCGCTTCTTGACCGCGCCGCCGCGGCCTTCTGACGCTTCGAGCAGTTCGTTGGCCAGACGGGCGGCCATCGACTTCTCACCGCGCTTGCGGGCGCTTTCCTTCAACCAGCGCATGGCCAGGGCCTGGCGGCGGACGGGGCGAACTTCCACGGGAACTTGGTAGTTGGCACCACCCACACGGCGGGACTTGACCTCGACCATGGGCTTGATGTTGTTGACCGCGAGCATGAAGATCTCAAGCGGGTCCTTGCCGGCTTTTTGTTCAACCTGCACGAGCGCACCGTAGATGATGCGTTCGGCGACGGCCTTCTTGCCCGATTCCATGATGACGTTCATGAACTTGGAAAGATCGATCGAGCCGTACTTCGGGTCTGGCAGGATCTCGCGTTTGGGTACTTCGCGGCGACGTGGCATGGGGGTCTTCCTTCTTCGGTTTCAGTTGGTGCGCGTTTTGCCGCGCACCGCGAAAGGCCATGAGGACCTTTCACTTACTCGACGCCCACCGCAGTGGCGTCGCAATGGTTCGGCGCTTGAGCCCTTGTCGGGCCCGAATGCCGTCAGGCTTTCTTGGGGCGCTTCGCGCCGTACTTGGAACGCGACTGCTTGCGATCCTTGACGCCTTGCAGGTCGAGCGAGCCGCGCACGATGTGGTAACGCACGCCCGGCAGGTCCTTGACACGGCCGCCGCGCACGAGCACGACGCTGTGTTCTTGCAGGTTGTGACCTTCACCGCCGATGTAGCTGATGATCTCGAACCCGTTCGTCAGCCGCACTTTGGCGACCTTGCGAAGCGCCGAGTTCGGCTTCTTGGGCGTGGTGGTGTACACACGAGTGCACACGCCGCGGCGCTGCGGCGAGTTTTGCATCGCTGGCGACTTGCTCTTGATGGCTTCGACCTGACGGCCGTGGCGCACGAGCTGGTTGATGGTTGGCATAGGTAACTTGTTCCCGTTTGAAGCTACGCTGTTTAGGCGATCGATTCTTGTCAAACAAACCGGTTCTGGCGGCACGAAGGAAGCCCGTCTGAGCTGCCCTGTTGGCGCGGCAGAGGTTGAATCGGGCGCGGCCCAACTCAGCAAAGTTTGCCGAAAAGCCCTCTAGTATATTCGGCCGCCCAGAATGCAGCAAGACAACCGACCATGACGCAGGGTGAATCAGCACTTGCCTTGCCCAGCGTGGTGCTAGATACCAACGCCGTGCTCGACTGGCTGTTGTTCCAGGACCCCGGCATGCAAGCGGTGCAAGCGGCCATCGAGGACAGCACGGTGCGCTGGCTGGCAAGCCCGCGCATGCGAGAGGAGATGCTGCGCACCCTGCACTACCCGTCGCTGGCGCAGTGGCTGCCGAACAGTGAGCGTACGCTCGCAACCTTCGACCGCTGGTCTGTACCCTGCGCGGAACCCGAGCCCACACGCGCCGGCCCCTTTGTCTGCAGCGACCCCGACGACCAGGTCTTCATCGACCTGGCGCTGGCGCACGGGGCGCGCTGGCTCATCACCCACGACCGCGCCCTCCACAAGCTGTCTCGCCGCGCTGCACTGGCGGGCCTGTGGGTCCTGAAGCCCAAAGATTGGCACGGCCCATGAAAAAAGGGGCAGCCTGAGCCGCCCCTTTTCAAGCACCGCGCGGCCAACGCGCGGGTTGATGACACACCGGCTGTCAGACCAGCCTATTCCGACGCGTGGCTGCCCACTTCGGCGTCCACCTTGGCCAGCTGCACCGCCGCCAGCTCTTCGGCTTCCTGCATGGCGATGGCGCGACGCTCGCTCTCGTCCATCTCTTCCTTCGCCTTGCGGGCCACGTGGAAGGCCATGCCGGTGCCGGCCGGGATCAAGCGACCCACGATGACGTTTTCCTTCAGGCCACGCAGCTCGTCGCGCTTGCCCATGATGGCAGCCTCGGTGAGCACGCGGGTGGTTTCCTGGAACGACGCCGCCGAGATGAAGCTGTCCGTGGACAGCGACGCCTTCGTGATGCCCAGCAGCACATCCGCGTGAGTTGCCGGGATCTTGCCTTCGGCGCGCAGGGCGTCGTTGGTGTCCAGCAACTCGGAGCGTTCGACCTGTTCGCCGTTGATGTACTTGCTGTCACCCGTGTTGGTGATCTGCACGCGGCGCAGCATCTGGCGCACGATGACCTCGATGTGCTTGTCGTTGATCTTGACACCCTGCAGGCGATAGACGTCCTGCACTTCATCGACGATGTAGCGCGCCAGTTCTTCGATGCCCAAAAGACGCAGGATGTCCTGCGGATCCGCAGAGCCGTCCACCACCAGTTCACCACGGTTCACCACCTGGCCTTCGTGCACCAGGATGTTCTTCTCCTTGGCCACCAGCTCTTCGTGCACGGTGAGTTCCGGCGAGGTGATCTGCAGGCGGTTCTTGCCCTTGGTCTCCTTGCCGAAGCTGATGGTGCCGGTGATCTCGGCCAAGATGCCGACGTCCTTCGGTGAACGCGCTTCGAAGAGCTCCGCGACACGCGGCAAACCACCGGTGATGTCGCGTGTCTTCTGGCCTTCCATCGGGATGCGGGCCAGCACTTCACCGGGCGACAGGTCTTGCCCGTCGCGGATCTGCACCAGCGCACCCACCGGGAAACCGATGGTCACGGCGTGGTCGGTGCCCGGAATCTTCACTTCAACACCCGAGGCGTCAAGCAACTTGACCTGCGGGCGAATGACCTTGGCCGCGCCGCGGCGCTTCGGGTCAATAACCACCAGCGTCGACAGGCCCGTGACCTCGTCCAACTGCTTGGCCACGGTGACGCCTTCTTCGACGTTCTCGAACCTCGCGCGGCCTGCAAATTCCGTGATGATGGGGCGCGTCAGCGGGTCCCAGTTGGCCAGCACGGTGCCGGCCTTCACGGCCTGGTCGGCATTGATGTTCAACGTGGCGCCGTACGGCAGCTTGTGGCGTTCACGCTCACGGCCGTGCGGGTCGCTGATGACGATTTCGCCAGAACGCGAAATCACGACCAACACGCCCTTGCCGTTGGTGACGTAACGCATCGTCGCGTTGAAGCCGATGATGCCGTCGCTCTTGGCGTCGACACTGCTGGCCACCGCTGCGCGCGAAGCCGCACCACCGATGTGGAAGGTGCGCATCGTCAGCTGCGTGCCCGGCTCGCCAATCGACTGCGCGGCAATCACGCCAATCGCTTCGCCGACGTTCACCATGCCACCACGGCCCAGGTCGCGGCCGTAGCACTTGGCGCAGATGCCGAAGCGGGTGTCGCAGGTCAGCGCGGTGCGGACCTTGACTTCGTCAACACCCGCCGCTTCCAGCGTGTCGATGATGTCCTCGTCCAGCATCTCGCCAGCCGGCACCATGGTCTGCTGCGTTTCGGGGTGCAGCACTTCGATGGCGGTCACGCGGCCCAGGATGCGGTCGCGCAGACTGTCGATGACTTCACCGCCTTCGACCAGCGCACGGCGGTTCATGCCGTTCTGCGTGCCGCAGTCGTGTTCGGTCACCACCAAGTCTTGCGTCACGTCCACCAGGCGGCGCGTGAGGTAGCCCGAGTTCGCGGTCTTCAGCGCCGTGTCCGCCAGGCCCTTGCGGGCGCCGTGGGTGGAGATGAAGTACTGCAACACGTTCAGGCCTTCACGGAAGTTGGCCGTGATGGGCGTTTCGATGATGGAGCCGTCTGGCTTGGCCATCAGGCCGCGCATGCCAGCCAGCTGGCGGATCTGCGCGGCTGAACCGCGCGCACCCGAGTCGGCCATCATGTAGATGGAGTTGAAGGACTCCTGCGCCACTTCTTTGCCATGGCGGTCCTTGACCTTCTCTTTCGACAGCTGGCTCATCATGACTTTGCCGACTTCGTCGCCGGTCTTGCCCCAGATGTCCACCACCTTGTTGTAGCGCTCGCCGGCAGTTACAAGACCCGAGACGTACTGCTGCTCGATCTCTTTGACTTCCTTCTCGGCCTTTTCGATCATGCCGGGCTTTTCTTTGGGCACCAGCATGTCGTCGATGGCAATCGAGATGCCGGCGCGCGTGGCCAGCTTGAAGCCCGCCTGCAGCAGCTTGTCGGCCAGCACCACGGTCTCTTTCAATCCGCATTTGCGGAAAGAGACGTTGATCAGGCGCGAGATTTCCTTCTTCTTCAGCGCCTTGTTGATGTGGCTGAAAGGCAGGCCCTTGGGCAGGATCTCGCTCAGCAACGCACGGCCGACGGTCGTGTCCACAAGCTTCGTCTCAGGCGTGAACTCACCGTCCGCACCCTTGACGAACTCGGTCATGCGCACATTGATGCGGGCAGTGACTTCCACCACGCCGTTGTCCAGCGCGCGCTGCAGCTCTTGCATGTCGGCAAAGATCATGCCTTCGCCGCGGCCGTTGATGCGTTCGCGGGTGGCGTAGTACAGGCCCAGCACCACGTCTTGCGACGGCACGATGCTTGGCTCGCCCGAGGCCGGGAACAGCACGTTGTTGGACGCCAGCATCAGCGTGCGGGCTTCCATCTGCGCTTCGATGCTCAGCGGGATGTGCACGGCCATCTGGTCGCCGTCGAAGTCGGCGTTGAAGGCCGAGCACACCAGCGGGTGCAGCTGGATTGCCTTGCCTTCGATCAACACCGGCTCGAAGGCCTGGATGCCCAAACGGTGCAGTGTCGGCGCGCGGTTCAGCAGCACCGGGTGTTCCTTGATGACTTCTTCAAGGATGTCCCACACCACCGGGGTGCCGCTCTCGACTTCCTTCTTCGCCGCCTTGATGGTGGTTGCGATACCCATCGCCTCCAGGCGCGAGAAGATAAAGGGCTTGAAAAGCTCAATGGCCATCAGCTTGGGCAGGCCGCACTGGTGCAGCTTGAGCGTCGGGCCGACCACGATGACCGAACGGCCCGAGTAGTCCACCCGCTTGCCGAGCAAGTTCTGGCGGAAGCGGCCGCTCTTGCCCTTGATCATGTCGGCCAGCGACTTCAGCGCGCGCTTGTTCGCACCCGTCATCGCCTTGCCGCGACGGCCGTTGTCCAGCAGCGAATCCACCGCCTCTTGCAGCATGCGCTTTTCGTTGCGCACGATGATTTCCGGTGCCTTCAACTCCAGCAAACGCGCCAGGCGGTTGTTGCGGTTGATGACGCGGCGGTAGAGGTCGTTCAGGTCGCTGGTCGCGAAGCGGCCACCGTCCAGGGGCACCAGCGGACGCAAGTCCGGCGGCAGCACCGGCAGCACCTGCAGCACCATCCAGTGCGGGCGGATGCCGCTCTTCTTGAAGGCTTCCATCACCTTCAGGCGCTTGCTGTTCTTCTTGATCTTCAGCTCGGAGCCAGTCATGTCGTTGCGGATCTTGTCGATCTCAACGTCCAGGTCCATTTCCTCCAGCAGCTTCTTGATGCCTTCGGCACCCATCAGCGCGACGAACTCGTCGCCGTATTCAACGCGCTTCGCCTCAAAGTCGTCCTCGGTCATGATGCTGAACTTCTTCAGCGGCGTCATGCCCGGGTCGACGACGACATACGCTTCGAAGTACAGCACGCGTTCGATGTCGCGCAGCGTCATGTCCAGCACCAGGCCCAGCCGCGAAGGCAGCGACTTCAGAAACCAGATGTGCGCGCAAGGCGCGGCCAGGTCGATGTGACCCATGCGGTCGCGCCGCACCTTGGTCTGCGTGACTTCAACGCCGCACTTTTCGCAGATGACACCACGGTGCTTCAGGCGCTTGTACTTGCCGCACAGGCATTCGTAGTCCTTGATGGGCCCGAAAATCTTGGCGCAGAACAGGCCGTCGCGTTCGGGCTTGAAGGTGCGGTAGTTGATGGTCTCGGGCTTCTTCACCTCGCCAAACGACCACGAGCGAATCTTCTCGGGTGACGCCAGGCCGATCCTGATGGCATCGAAATGCTCGTCAGGGGTGAATTGCTTGAACAGGTCGAGTAGTCCCTTCATGCGTCAGCTCCTTAGTTCTTCTCAAGTTCAATGTCGATGCCAAGGGAACGGATTTCCTTGACCAGGACATTGAAGGATTCCGGCATGCCGGCTTCGATGGCGTGTTCGCCCTTGACGATGGACTCGTACACCTTGGTGCGGCCGTTCACGTCGTCGGACTTGACGGTCAGCATCTCTTGCAGGATGTACGAAGCGCCGTAGGCCTCCAGCGCCCAGACTTCCATTTCGCCGAAGCGCTGGCCGCCGAACTGCGCCTTGCCGCCCAAAGGCTGCTGCGTGACCAGGCTGTATGGCCCGGTCGAGCGCGCGTGCATCTTGTCGTCCACCAGGTGGTGCAACTTCAGCACGTGCATGTAGCCGACCGTCACCGGGCGTTCAAACGGCTCACCCGTGCGGCCGTCAGACAGCTGCGCCTGTGTGCGCGTGGCGGTAAGGCCCTTGCGTGCTGCGATGTCGTCGGGGAAGGCCAGGCGCAGCATGGCGCGCACGTCTTCTTCGGCAGCACCGTCGAACACCGGCGTCGCGAAAGGCACGCCATGGCTCAGGTTCTCGGCCATCTCGCGCACTTCGGTGTCGTTCAGGTCTTCGATGCGTTCACTGCGGCCGCCAGACTTGTTGTACAGCTCGTCCAGGAACTTGCGCAGTTCGCCGATCTTGGCCTGTTCCTGCAGCATGTTGCCCAGGCGCTGGCCAATGCCCTTGCCAGCCCAGCCCAGGTGAACTTCAAGCACCTGGCCCACGTTCATGCGCGAAGGCACGCCCAGTGGGTTGAGCACGATGTCGCAAGGCGTGCCGTCGGCCATGTAGGGCATGTCTTCGACAGCAACGATCTTCGACACCACACCCTTGTTGCCGTGGCGGCCGGCCATCTTGTCGCCTGGCTGCAGGCGGCGCTTGACGGCCAGGTACACCTTCACCATCTTCAGCACGCCAGCCGGCAGTTCGTCGCCTTGCGTCAACTTCTTGCGCTTTTCTTCAAAGGCAATGTCAAAGCTGTGGCGCGTCTGGTCGTTGGCGTTCTTGATGCTTTCAAGCTGGTTGGCCGCGTCGTCGTCGGCCGGACGGATGTCGAACCAGTGGTACTTCTCGACGCTGGTCAGGTAGTCCTTCGTGATGACCGTGCCCTTGACGATCTTGTTCGGGCCGCCGTTGGCGGGCTTGCCCGTCAGCAGCTTTTCGATGCGGTCGAAAGCGTCCGCCTCGACGATGCGCAGCTGGTCGTTCAGGTCCAGGCGGAAGCGCTTCAGTTCATCGTCGATGATCTGCTGCGCGCGCTTGTCGCGAACGATGCCTTCACGGGTGTACACCTGCACGTCGATGACGGTGCCCATGGTGCCCTGATCGACGCGCAGCGACGTGTCTTTCACGTCGCTGGCCTTCTCGCCGAAGATGGCGCGCAGCAGCTTCTCTTCCGGCGTCAGCGTGGTCTCACCCTTCGGCGTGACCTTGCCCACCAACACGTCGCCGGGGCTGACTTCGGCGCCAATGTAGACGATGCCGCTTTCATCCAGGCGCGACAGCTGCTGTTCGCTCAGGTTCGGGATGTCGCGCGTGACTTCTTCGCTTCCGAGCTTGGTGTCGCGCGCCATGACCACCAGTTCCTCGATGTGGATCGAGGTGTAGCGGTCTTCGGACACGACCCTTTCGCTGATGAGGATCGAGTCCTCGAAGTTGTAGCCGTTCCAGGGCATGAAGGCGACCAGCATGTTCTGCCCAAGGGCGAGTTCCCCGAGGTCGGTGCTGGCGCCGTCGGCCACCACGTCACCCTTGGCCAGCTTGTCGCCACGGCGGACGATGGGACGCTGGTGGATGTTGGTGTCCTGGTTGGAGCGCTGATACTTGATGAGGTTGTAGATGTCCACGCCAACTTCGCCCGACACCGTTTCCGCGTCATTCACGCGAATCACGATGCGGTTGGTGTCGACATAGTCCACCACGCCACCGCGGCGCGCTGTGACGACGGTGCCGGAGTCGACCGCGGCGACGCGTTCGACACCGGTGCCGACGAGTGCTTTCTCCGGGCGCAGCACCGGCACGGCCTGGCGCTGCATGTTGGCGCCCATCAGCGCGCGGTTGGCGTCGTCGTGCTCCAGGAAGGGCACCAGCGATGCCGCGACCGAGACGATCTGCGCCGGGGCCACGTCCATGTACTGCACACGCTCAGGGCTCAGCAGCACCGAGTCGCCGTTGGCGCGTGCGCTGACGAGCTCGTCGATCAGCTTGCCGTCCTTGTCCAGACCGGCGTTGGCCTGGGCGATGACGTACTTGCCTTCTTCGATGGCCGACAGATAGTCGATCTCCATCGTCACCTTGCCGTCGTGCACGCGGCGATACGGTGTTTCCAGGAAGCCGTATTCGTTGAGCTGCGCGAACAGTGACAGCGAGTTGATCAGGCCGATGTTCGGGCCTTCCGGCGTTTCGATCGGGCACACGCGGCCGTAGTGGGTGGGGTGCACGTCGCGCACCTCGAAGCCCGCACGTTCACGCGTCAAACCACCCGGGCCCAGGGCCGAGACACGCCGCTTGTGCGTGATCTCCGACAGCGGGTTGGTCTGGTCCATGAATTGCGAGAGCTGACTCGCCCCGAAGAACTCCTTCAGCGCCGCGGAGATGGGCTTGGAATTGATCAGGTCGTGGGGCATCAGCGGTTCGGTCTCGGCCTGGCCGAGTCGTTCCTTGACGGCCTTCTCGATGCGCGCCAGGCCGCTGCGGTACTGGTTCTCGGCCAGCTCACCGACACAACGCACACGGCGGTTGCCGAGGTGGTCGATGTCGTCCACATCGCCGTTGCCGTTGCGCAGATCGACAAGGATCTTGACGACGTCGAGGATGTCCTCGTTGCTCAGCGTCATGGCGCCTTCGGGCACGTCGCGCCCGACCCGGGCGTTGAACTTCATGCGGCCGACGCGGCTCAGGTCGTAGGTGTCGGCGCTGTAGAAGAGACGGTGGAACAGGGCTTCCACGGCGTCTTCAGTCGGCGGTTCGCCGGGGCGCATCATGCGGTAGATGGCCACTCGCGCTGCCAGCTGGTCAGCGGTTTCGTCAGCGGCCAGCGTCTGGCTGATGTACGCGCCCTGGTTGAGCTCGTTCGTGAACAGGCACTGAATTTCCTTGATGCCGGCCGTGCGCAACTTCTTCAGCAGCGCTTCGGTGACTTCGTCATTCGCCTTGGCGACGATTTCACCGGTGTCCGGATCCACCTGGTTCTTGGCCAGCATGCGGCCGACCAGGAAGTCTTCAGGCACGCTGACGAAACCCGTGCCTGCCGTTTCCAGCGTGCGCACATGGCGCGCGGTGATGCGCTTGTCCTTCTCGACGACGACGTTGCCGGCCTTGTCGGTGAGGTCAAAACGCGCGACCTCGCCCTTCAGGCGCTCGGGCACAAATTCCATCTGTGCGCCGGTGTCCATCAAGCGGAAGTTATCGTTGACGAAGAAGTTCGCCAGGATCGCTTCAGGATTCAGACCGATGGCCTTCAGCAGGATCGTCACCGGCATCTTGCGGCGGCGGTCAACGCGGAAGTACAGGATGTCCTTGGGGTCGAATTCGAAGTCGAGCCAGGAGCCGCGGTACGGAATGATCCGCGCGCTGAACAGCAGCTTGCCGCTGCTGTGCGTCTTGCCCTTGTCGTGTTCGAAGAACACGCCGGGTGAGCGGTGCAACTGGCTGACGATGACACGCTCGGTGCCATTGACGATGAAGGAGCCGTAGTCGGTCATCAAGGGCACTTCGCCCATGTAGACCTCTTGCTCCTTGATTTCCTTGACCGCTTTCGCCGGGTGCGATTCGCGGTCATAGATGATCATTTGCAGCTTGGCGCGCACAGCGGCGGCAAAGGTCAGGCCCCGCTGCTGGCATTCACGAACATCAAACGCGGGCTTTGCGATGTTGAATTCAATGAACTTCATTTCCACGAAGCCGTTGTGGCTCGTGATCGGGAATGCGGACAAAAACGCTGCCTGCAAACCTTCAGGTTTGCGCTTGGAGGGCGGCACGTCCTATTGCAGGAACGCGACGTAGGATTCCCGCTGCATGGTCAGCAGATACGGGACCTTCAAAACACTCTCACGCTTGCCGAAGCTCTTGCGAATGCGCTTGCGCTCGGTGTAGGTGTAGGGGGTTGCTTGCGCCATTGAACTCTCCTGTAGACGACCCGCGCCTGGCCTCGGCACGGGCGGTGTCTTTGACTGGCATCTCAGGCAGGCATCACAGAGGATGGCCTGAGGCTTGGTGACAGGCCACTACCTGCCGCTGGCGGACAACCCCGGCGTTGCACCGGAGTCCGACCAAACCCGTTCTCTGCAGTCGGATCAGAGAACACTTCTAAAGGCAGCACGCTGCCTTTAGAGGTGCTCCCCGCAGTGCCCTTTCAGGCACCGCAGCGAGCCGATCCCTAAAAACGCGACTTACTTGATCTCTGCCTTGGCGCCAGCATCCACCAGCTTCTTCAGCGCGGCGTCGGCATCGGCCTTGGGAATGGCTTCCTTCACGGCTTTCGGCGCGCCGTCAACCAGGTCCTTGGCTTCCTTCAGGCCGAGTCCCGTCAGTTCGCGAACGGCCTTGATGACCTGCACCTTGTTGGCGCCGGCTTCGAGCAGCATGACGTTGAATTCAGTCTGCTCTTCGACCACTGCGGCAGCAGCGCCACCACCACCGGCGGCCGGGGCGGCCATCGAAGCGGCGGACACGCCGAACTTCTCTTCGATGGACTTGACCAGGTCATTGAGTTCCATCACCGACATGCTGTCCATGGCGGACAGGAAAGCGTCTTTATCGAATGCCATTTGAATTACCTATGAATGTTTGAATGGAGTAAACGGATGCCGGGAAGTTCAGCGCTTCAGGCGGCAGCGGGTGCGGCGCCTGGTGCGTCAACGGCGGGCGCGTCAGCGGGGGCTTCAGCAGTTGCTTCAGCAGCAGTTTCAGCAGAAGCTTCAGCAGGGGCTTCAGCAGACGCTTGTGCAGGCGCGTCGGCAACTGCCTCCGCGACCACAGCCGCGCCACGTTTTTCAGCCAGCGCCGCCAGCACGCCAGCAAAACGCTGGATCGGCGACTTCAGCAAGCCTGCCACCTGGGCGATGAGCACGTCGCGGCTGGGGATCGCGGCCAGGGCTTTGACGCCCTCGACGCTCAACGCCTTGCCGGCGTAAGCGCCGCCCTTGATGACCAGCTTGTCGTTGACCCTGGCGAAGTCGGAAATGACCTTCGCCGCGGCCACGGCATCCTCGGAAAAGCCGTAGATCAGCGGGCCGACCATGACACCTTGGGCCACCTCGAACGGGGTGCCGGCGACAGCGCGACGGGCCAGTGTGTTCTTCAAGACATGAAGGTACACACCCTTGGCCCGCGCGTCGACGCGCAGCTTGTTCAGGTTTTCCACGGTGAGGCCACGGTACTCGGCCAACGCCAATGTCTGCGAACGCGCGGCTTGTGCCGACACATCCGTGACCACGGCTGCCTTCTCGTTGCGATTGAGACTCAAAGTCTGCTCCTCACACAAAACGTGCCGTTCAGGCCTTTCGGCCCTCCGGGCACACCGGATTCAGCAGCCATCCGTTCACAGGTCAAACCGGTTGTTTCCAACTGGACTCCTCTTCACGGCGGGACCGCCATCTGCGCTGGCTTTGAGTTCGGCCTTGCGGCCTGGCTCGCGATTACGGGACTTGGGGCTTGCGTCCCGCGTCCCACCAGCGGTCTTGGATGGCCTGGCCCCTTTGCGGCGACCAGCCCACCAAACTCATCTTGCGGCGCGCCAGACTCGCGCACCGCAACCAAACTTGAAAGTAATGTCGATCGTAAAGTCGAAACTCAAGCCGCAGCCTGCGCCGCGATCGACTGGGTGTCCACGCGCACACCCACGCCCATGGTGGAAGACAGTGCCACCTTGCGCAGG
>Ga0105047_10011643_pt1 | contig 14250 bp, 13 predicted proteins | sample MAT04_FD_78384 | JGI IMG/M metagenome (GOLD analysis project Ga0105047, IMG submission 78384) | Freshwater microbial communities from Lake Fryxell liftoff mats and glacier meltwater in Antarctica - MAT-04 (megahit assembly) | ecosystem: Environmental > Aquatic > Freshwater > Ice > Liftoff... | reverse complement strand
GAAAGACGCGCCTGATTGAGCGCGCAATACCAGGTGTCCGCGTCTTCCCGTGTGATCCAGATCGGGGACTCGTCGTCGTCAGGAAAAGCGGAGGCCGCTTCGACACTGGCATAGACGTGGTGCAGCGCATCGGTGAAGGCTTCGCGCAAATCCGGCACGACGATGTCCTGCCAGTCTTCGGCGATCTTCTCGTCCGTGACCAGACTGCCGAGCCGGGAAGCGAGATCGGTTTCCCATCCGTTCGCATCGAGGATAATGGCGCGGAGACAGTGCCAGTCCTCGGGACTCTGGGCATCGATGCGGATACCTCCTTCCAATGTGGGTGCGATCTTCATTCGGCGGCTTCGAGAGAGGTTTTCAACTGATGGAACTGAAGTTGCTGGGTGTAGAACTCCGCTTTCTCCAGCTCTCCGGACCATACGACCGAGCGACCCTGCTGGTGAACCTGGAGCATAAGGGTGGTGGCGTATTTCTCGTTGTATCCGAAGATTTTGATCAGCACGAAAGTCACGTAGGCCATCAGGTTCACGGGATCGTCATGGACGATGACGTTCCATGGGGGCTGTGTGGAAACGTTGGTCTCCGTTTCGGTGAGGGTGGTGGTTTCGGCCATGGTTCAGACGGTGACTGGGGCTCCGACGGGGGCGGTGATCCACTTGTCGTGTTCCTTGATAAGATCGATGAGACGCTCTACGGCTTCGGCCTCCGGGATGTTGAATTTCACCGCCGTCTTGCCGACGTAGAGATTGATTTTCCCCGGAGCGCCACCGACGTATCCGAAATCAGCGTCCGCCATTTCGCCGGGGCCGTTGACGATGCAGCCCATCACCGCGATACGGACGCCCTTGAGGTGTCCGGTCGCCGCGCGGATCTTCTGGGTGGTGGACTGGAGATTGAAAAGCGTGCGGCCACATGAGGGGCATGCGACGTAGTCGGTCTTGAAAATGCGCGTGCCTGCCGCCTGGAGGATGTTGTAGGCGAGGCGGAGTGACTGGCCGGGAGCGGTTTCCCCACGAATGAGGATCGCGTCGCCAATGCCATCGCAAAGCAGTGATCCGATGTTCTGCGCGGCGGGGAGCAGCGCCTTGAGGAAATCCGTTTCGCCTGATGGAGGGGAAATCGTGTCCTTGAGTAGGATGGGGTGGCGTGGATCGGCCTTGAACGCCAGCATCCGGAAGGCGTGGATGGGTTCCATGGCGATGCCGTCGCGGACGGTGATGAGGCGGGGGTCCGCTTCCGAGTTAAGTTCGGAAAATGCGGTGTCATCCCGAGGGTCGATTTCCAGCACACCGGATTTTTCGGAAATGATCTCCGGCTTGAAATCCCCCATGTTCGCGATCTTGTGAGCCAACGCGTTCCACCGCTCCTGGGTGGTGAAGACGCGGACCGGCTTGTCTCCCCCGAGTTCGTGGCCCTGGATGGTGATTGGGGAACTACTGCGTCTCTCGTAACTGAAAGGGTCATAGGAAGGGACAAAGGCGGCTGATGTGGCAGATTGATTTTCGTTGCCGCCATGCGATTTAACAAGCTCCTGTGCCACGGGGATCTCATGGATGGAGTCTTCTGTCAGGGAGACCCGAATCGTGTCTCCGATCCCGTCCGCAAGAAGAGACCCGATTCCAATGGCGGATTTGATCCTTCCGTCCTCGCCGTCTCCGGCTTCGGTCACGCCGAGGTGGATCGGGTAATTCCAGTCCGCGCCCTCGGCATCCAGCCTGGCGACGAGGAGGCGGTAGGCCTCGATCATCACTTTCGGGTTGGAGGCTTTCATGGAGAACACGAAATTGTGGTAACCGTTTTCCCGGGCGATGCGGGCGAATTCCAACGCGCTCTCACACATGCCGAGCGGCGTGTCGCCGTAGCGGTTCATGATCCGGTCCGAGAGGGAGCCGTGGTTGGTGCCGATGCGCATGGCGCGCCCGAGGTCCTTGCACAGATGGACGAGCGGAATGAATTGCTCGCGGATTTTTTCCAACTCAGCCTCATACTGGTCGTCGGAGTATTCGCGGATCTCGAATTTCTTTTTGTCCACGTAGTTGCCGGGATTGACGCGGACTTTCTCCACCCACTTCGCGGCCTCCATCGCGGCATCCGGTTTGAAATGAATATCCGCCACGAGCGGCACCTGGCAACCCGCTGCTCTAACCTCGCGGGCGATGTTTTCAAGATTCGCGGCGTAGATTTTCGTCTGGGCGGTGATGCGGACGATCTCGCATCCCGCCTCCGCCAGCCCCAGCACCTCCGCGACACAGGCGGGAGTATCGCGGGTGTCGGAAGTGATCATCGACTGCACCCGGATGGGATTTTCCCCGCCGACACCGACGTTCCCGACCATCACCTCCCGCGTGATGCGGCGTGAGTAGCTGAGAAGATCAGGGCAATAGGAAAGGGCGGCGTGGTGGCTCATGGGCGCGAAAGGATAGACCGGAAATTTTCCGTGGGCAATGCCGGGATACGGTGCGAAAATACGCGTATGAAAATCAGGATGTCGTGGGCGAGGACTGCCGCAATGATCGCCGGGATGCTTGTCGCGACGGGAAACGAAAGCTGGGCGGGAGATTTCATCCGAATCAAGGAAACGGAGCAAATCGCGAACCTCCAGACCGCCGTTTTCGGCTATGAAAAGGACGGCGTGCGGGTCGATCTAATCGGCGCCATCCATCTCGCCGACAAGCGCTACTACGATTTCCTCAACAAGTATTTCGAAAACTACGAAGTCCTCCTCTTCGAGATGGTCGGTGGGGAAAATCTGGGTCCAAACGCGAAACCCGAGGTCGCCCAGCAGCCGGAAAAAGTGGACAAGCTCGCCGGTCTGCGCACTCTCTACGAGTCCATGGAAAAAGTCCTGGGTCTGACCGGGCAGGGCGCAGGGATCGACTATACCGCGAAAAATTTCGTCCACGCGGACCTGACCATGGCGCAGTTCGAGGCGCTCCAGAAGGAGAAGGGCGAGTCCCTGCTCAGCTTCATGATCCAGGCGGGGATCGCTGCGGAAAGGCCTGAGCGAACCCCGGACTCGCTCAGGCTCATGCGCGGAATCCTGACCGGTCGCTCGGATCTCGTGAAGCTGGAGATGATGCACACCATGGCCGCCGGCGATACGCAGATCGACTCGCTCGCCGGGGAAAGCGTCATCATCTCGGACCGGAACGCGCGCTGCATGGAGGTGCTGGACCGGGAGCTTGCCGACGGGCGGAAAAAGACCGGCATCTTCTACGGCGCCGCCCATTTCCCGGATATGGAGAGACGGCTTGAGGAAAAAGGTTTCACCAAAGTCTCCGCGAAGTGGCTCACCGCTTGGCGGGTTTCAAAACTTTAAACCTCAGGGAAGAGGTTTCCTGCGGGAAATGATCACGGTGAAACCGGTCATCAGAACCGCCGCGATGAGCGTCGAGAAAACCGCGGAAATTCCCCCCGCCATCAGAGCGTAGGAGATGGCCGCGAAGCCTGCCGCGATCGTTGCGAAGGGTAGCTGGGAATGCACGTGCGCCGTCGGCTCGCAACCTGAGGCGATGGCGCTGACGATGGTCGTGTCGGAGAAAGGTGAGCAGTGATCGCCGAACACCGCCCCGCCGAAGACCGCCCCGATCACCAATGGGGTAAGAGCCATGATTTCCCCGGTGGAAAGTCCCGCCGCGATAGCCGCCGTGACAGTCGCGGGCAGTGCCAACGGCATCAGCAGGCCCATCGTCCCCCACGATGAGCCGGTGGCGAAGGACATCAGTGCCCCGGCGGCGAACACCGCGAGCGGCAGCCAGTCCACCGCGATCCTCCCCGCCAGCATCCCGGCAAGCTGCTCCCCCGCGCCGAGTGCGGAGAACACATTCCCCAGCGACCACGCCAGGACCAGGATGATCAGCGCGGGCAAAAGGTTTGTCGCTCCGTGGTAGGCGGCTTCGTTGGCGGAAATTTTCCGAGTCTTCGGGTACATCATCCACGCCACCGCCAGGCCGACAAGGCTACCCGCGACCAAGGCGTATGGCCCCGCGTCGCCACTGAAAGCCTCCCGCCATCCCTTAATGGAGAGGGCGTCCGGCATGGGCTTGGAGAGCAGGGGAAACGCCGCGAAAATTCCGATCACCAGGGCGAGCAGCGGCAGGATGGCGCGGATGGGAGAGGTTTCCTTCTCATCTCCATCCGGTTTTTCATCCGGAACCCGGGGAAGGTAGCGGCGCATCGCGCGGGGTTGGTAATCCAGCCAGATCGCCAGCGGCACCAGCAGGAGAGTCAGCAGGCAATAGGGATTCGCGGGGATGGATTGGAAATAGAGAGAGTAGGGATCGGGCGTGAAGGGGGCGTCGGCCAGACCCTGTTGGATCAGGCTGAGTTGGGTCGCGATCCAGGTCGAGATGAAGGCCACGCAGGCCACTGGTGAGGAGGTGGAGTCCACCACCCAGGACAGCCTTTCCCGCGAAACACCCGTCCTGTCCGCAAGTGGCCGGGCGATCCTGCCCACCAGCAACGAGTTCGCCAGTCCATCGAAGAAGCACAGCAGCCCGATCACATACACGCTGCCGAGCAGGCGTTTCTCGGGATCTTTCGCCTTCGCAAGCAAGCGGGAAAGGATGGTATCGAAGCCTCCCGATTTCTCCAGCAGCCCCGCGAAGGCACCGAGGACGAGGGTGAAAACCAAGGCTCCCACATGCCATGTCCCGTCGAGCGAGGGGAAAATGTAATCCGCGAAAATCGCCCGGATCGCGCCCGCCGGATTTTCATGATGGATAAGAAACGCCCCCGCCACCACCCCGCTGCCAAGTCCGAGGGCGGCGTGATGGGTGAGAACGATCACCACCAGCGCGCAAACGGCGGGCCATAACGCGGTGACATACGGAGCCGGATCGAAGAACGGCAGCGCGATGCTCACGACAAGCAGCGTGATGAGGATGACGGCTTTTTTCATCGTAGGGTGTGGCATCGCAAGCCCGTGTATGCCGCAGGATTGTGCGGAATTTCCGAGGCAAGCGCCAGCCAAACAGATCCGCTTGTGAAAAACCTCCTCCTTGATCATTGTCCGCACGGAGCTTAGGAAGGGGCATGTCATTTCGTTTCTTCCTGTTTGCGTTTCTTCTCCTGGCCACGCGGGCCTTCGCGGATGATCTGGGTCCTCTACGCGCCGCTCTGGAAAAGCAGGCGAAGCACAAGACCGTGAGCGTGGATGTGCGGCAGACGAAAAAGAGTCCCGCGCTGACGGAAACCACCACGGAGCGCGGCCATCTCTGGCTTAAGCCGGGCCAGGCTTTCCGCTGGGAGCTGGGCGATCCTCCATCGCAGCGGGCGGTGTTCGATGGGAAGAAGGTCTATCTGCTGGATGTGAAAAAAAAGACCGCGACTGCTCTCGATCCCGATGACCGCCGCGCGAAACCCCTCATGCTCATGCTCGGCATTGACGAGGGCGCGACCTTCGACGGACTTCAGGAAACTTTTACCATCGCCGGGACGAATACGGTCAACGAGCATTTCGTCGTGAGCCTTGTGCCGAAAGGGAAACTCAGGCGCGCGATCACGGCGATGGTCATGCAGGTGAACACGCGTACGGCATTTGTCGAGCGCATCGAGTGGACCCAGAAGGACGGGACGCTGGTGACCACCGAGTTTTTCCCGCCCGTGCTCAACAAGGCATTGCCGGACGGGATATTCAAGGTGAAGACGGATGGATATAAGTGGGAGTGAGGGGGCGGATCCGCTCGGTCGAGTAAGCCCAATCCCCTTCTATTTTTCCGGAGTTCGGGTCGGGATGCTCTTGCGTCCGAGGCGGCGGTAGATCCTGAAGTCGGAGTCCGTGGTAAGGAGGAGGGGATCAGGAAGGATTTCCGTGAGGCGCACTAGGCAGGCGTCGGCGATGCTCATCGGGATGTCGGCGTATTTTTCCAAGAGATCCAGCACCGGAACGAATGCCTCTTCGCTAACGGAGGAAATCGTCAAAGCTCCCCGTCGGCATGCGAGACGAAGGGTGGCGCAGCCGTCGGGAGCCAGCAGGTGCTCGGCCTCCGAAAGTGCGGATTCACAGGTTAGCCATGGCGGAGGGTGGAGTCGGGCCAGCTTGACCGCCCATGTGTGGTTCTGATCCTTCTTCCGCCAAAGCGCGACGAGAAAGGAGGCATCAACGATGACGCTTTTTGCCATAACCGGTGGATCTCAGGTATTCTTTCGTTTTCGAACTCATGTCGCACGGACCGTTCTCCAAGGATCCGACAAGATCAGCGATCAGGTCAAAGCCTGACGGGCTTGCTCCCGGTGGGGGACCTGCCGCAGTCAGCCGTCTGCGGGCGACTTCCGATTTTGTGAGATGGGTGACTCTCGCTTCCGCTTCAAGTTCTCTGGCCAGGCTGTCGGGGATACGGAGAACCAGTGTTCGCATGAGGAATTGTATTACACTGTGCAATGCGGCGCAATACGAAATTTAAGGAGTAGCCTTATTTGACCGAATAGAACCCTGCGTCCTCCACTCCCCAGATGAGGTGCTTGGAGCTGTGATGGAGGAGCCTGCGATTGTAGGTGGATCTCGTCCCGACTCCGGCGGCCATGCTTGCGATGACCCGGCTCATGTGTTTCTCCATGATTTTGGCGAGGTTGAGCGGGCTTTTTCCTGCGGCCAACTGGCTGCCGGCCGCGTGCATTCTTAGAATGCGGCCGTCGTAGAAATAATCGATGAGCTCCTGCCAGGAATTGTGCCATTTCCGCAGCTCCGCGCAGTAGCGGGCGATGTCGCTGGTGTCCGGGGAGGATTTTGAGAAAACGAAACTGTCGAGCAGGCTGGCGGACTCCAGGGCCATGAAGAGGCCGGGGGAGAGCATGGGATCGACGAATCCGAAGGCGTCCCCGAGCATGATCCAGCCTTTGCCGTGACCTTGCTCGCTGATGAGCTGGTAGTTCGTGTAGCACATCACCTCGGTGACGCGCCTGGCGTTTTTCCCCTGCTCGCGCAAAAGCGGTTCGGTGGCGATGGCGGTTTCCAATCGCTCCTCCGGCGTCTCGCCGAGTTTTTTCGCGGAGTCCATGTCGATGACGATGCCGACGGAGAGTTTCCCCTGAAGAGGAATGCGCCAGGACCAGCCGTGTTCCAGGACGGAGATGATGATCTGTCCGGGATCGACCTCATCGTGGAGAAAATTTTCGAAATGGGCGAAGTAGGCGACGTCTTTCCGCTCTCCGCGTTTTGAGGGGAGGCCAAGGGTGCGGGCGAAGAGGCGGGAGCGCCCGGTGCCGTCGATGAGCCAGTCGGGATGCTTTTCCAAACCGGCGAGGGCGAGGGATTCCGGAGAAAGCTCCAGATCACGCGCCGGGTGATCGGATTTCAGCAAGGCGGCGCGGCGGTCGATGAATCTCACGCCGAGCTCGATGGCACGCTCGCGGAGGAGATTGTCGAAGCGGGGGCGGGGGACGTTGTAGGCGTAGCCGGGGGCTTTTTTCCCCCTGTCGCGGAAGGAGAAATGCAGGCGCGATCCGCTGCCGTGGAAGAAGGACGCGCCGGGCTTGTAAACGGAGAACTCCCGCACCCGGTCCTCGATTCCGAGCTTTCGTAGGACCGGGATGACGGAGGGGATGAGGGACTCGCCGACTAGTAGAGCCGGGCGATTGTGATCATCGAATACGATGGTGTCGAGTCCGCGCATGGCGAGCAGGCAGGCCAAGGTGCATCCCGCCGGCCCGGCTCCTATGATTGCGACTGTGGTGGGCTTCCCGGACATGGCTTAGTGGCGTTTTACTTTTCCACTGGCGGTGAGTGGGATGGAAGCGACGGTATCCAGTTTCATTGGGATCTTGTAGGTGGCGAGCCTTTCCATGCACCAGAGGCGGATTTCGCGCAAGGTGGGCATGGCCGCCGGTTCCGCCGGGATGATTTCCGCGCAAGGGAATGAACCGAGGGTGGGATGGTTCTCCGCATAGACCCGCGACCGCACGATGGCCGGATGCGTGTCGAGCACGGCCTCGATTTCCTCGGGAAAAACTTTCATGCCACCGACGTTGATGAGGCTTTTGCTGCGACCTAGAAGAGTAACGGTGCTGTCGGCGGAGATATCCACGAGATCCCCGGTGGCGAACCAGCCTTCGATGAGGATTTCCGCACGGGTCTGCCAAGGGATGAGATAGGCATCGAACATGCCGGGGCCTTTGATGAGTAATTCGCCGGAGGGGCTGGCTTTGATTTCGTAAGATGGAAGGGGCTGGCCTAGCGCGGTCGGCAAGTCCGAGGCATGCGCGGTATTGAGCAAGGGAAGGCCGATCTCAATGATACCGAGGGCTTGCGTTACGGGCAGTTGGAAACGTTCTTCAAACGAACGCGCGACCTCCCCGCTGAGCGCCGAGGCGGTGGAAACGGCCATGCGCAGATCTGGCAGCGGGCCTGCCTCCTGGCACTGGGCGAGCTGCGCGAAATGGAAGGGACTTCCGTAGAGGAGGTTGCTGCGGGATTCCCTGGCGGCGCGGAAAAGGAGATCCGGGCGGTGGGAGGTTTCCAGAATTGTCGTCACTCCATGGTATAGATAGAGGATGATGGTGACGGCGAAGTGATGGGCCATGGGAAGGGTCCAGAGCACGCGGTCGCCGGGGCTGAGGTGGAGTCCGGAGTTGGCGGCGAGGATTCTTTCGAGCAAGGATTCGTGGGATATGACCACGCCCTTGGAATCTCCGGTGGTGCCGGAACTGAAGCGGACGAAGGCCGGGTTCAGCGCCTCGAATTCCTTCACTGGAAAGACGGGCGGGGGAGGGGATTTTTCCGTGAAAACGACATGGCCAAGATTAAGCGGCAAGGTGAATCCGGACTCGGCAGGACTGATGACCAGATCGAGGGAGGTGCGGGCGATGAGAGTTTCCCGCTCGGACGCGGTAAGCTCTTCGGGAACCGGGACGAAGCAGGCACCGGAATCCAGCACCGCCAGGGCGACTGCGATGTAGGCGGCACCGTTCGGGAACAGGATGCCGATGCGGGGTCTTTCGTTTCTGGAAAAACACGGCAGCATCACCAGCTCGGCGCGGATCGCATCGACCGCGGAAAAAAGCGAGTCATAGGTGATTTCCACGCCCTCACCCCTGATGGCGGTAAGGGCGCCGTGGCCTTGGTTGCGGATTTCACTGACGACGTTCACGGCACTTTTCAAAAAGAGAAGCTGGCTCCCAGGTTGAACCCGAGCGCGTCGATGCCAGGGTTCGGATTTGTCGCGCCGCCATTGGACATGTGTTGGAAAAACGGTCCGCCGTAGATCGCCAGATCGGGATTCAACTGGTGGCGGACACCGGTTTCCATGAACCAGTTGAGCGTAAGATCCTGCCCCTGGCCTCCTGGGACGTTGGTGCTGTTAGTCACGCCGAAGCCGCCACCGATGGAGAAATACACCGCCCAAAGGTTGTCCGACGACCACCATTCCAGCGATGGTGATCCGGAGAATCCGAAATAATAATCCTCCGGCCCCTCCGCGATCCACGCGGCGATCAGCGAGGCGTGGTTGCGGACGACGACCGTCGATCCGCCATCCGTGTCCCACTTGAAGACATAGGGGCTGCGCCAGGAAAACCGTGTCTGGACTAGCTCGTAGTCGATAGTGGTGTTATCTCCGACCTGCCACAGGCCGCCCGAATCGATATCGAAGGCATGTCTCTCCCACGGTGCCTCCACCGCTTCGGACGCATGGAGTGAGGCTGTTAGAAAAGGCAGGAGAATCGTGGTCTGAATGCGCATGGGGGATTGGTAGCGTATCGTGGCGGGTCTGACAATACGGTATGCTGCCCGGGATCGCCCCGTGTCACACCTTTGGGGTTGCGCGGCGGAGGACTTTCGGTGAGTTTCGCCGATATGAGCAAACCGAGAATCGGATTCGTGGGAGTGGGGCGGATGGGATCGAACATGGCGCGGCGTCTCGCGGACGTGGGTTACGTGGTCAGCGTGGTTTATGACCACCATTTCCCCGTGGCGGAGGCGATGGCCACCGAGCTGGGAGGAAAAGCGGTGGCCTCCCTCCCTGCCGTCACTGCTGCCGCGGATGTGATTTTCACGGTGGTGACGGATGATGCGTCCATGAAGGAGATTTTCAGGAAAGGGGATTCGCTTTTGGAAAACGCGGAGGGGAAAGTCTTCATCAACTGCGCGACCGTCAGCCCGGAATCTCATGAAGCTGCGGCCGCGGCCGCTGAAATGGCCGGCGCGAAGACTCTCGCCGCCAGCATGGCCTCCTCGATCACGCAGGCGCGGAACGGGACCCTCTATCTGATGATCGGTGGCGAGGAGGAGGTTTTCAAAAGTCACGACAAGCTGCTCAAAAACCTCTCCTCCTCCCTGAGATATGTCGGGCCAGTCGGAAACGCGGCGAAGATCAAGGCGCTGGTCAACATGGTGATGAACATCAATACGGCAGGCCTAGCGGAAGGACTCGGCCTCGGCGCGGCGCTGGGTGTGGATCTGGACCTGCTCCGCGAGATCTTCGCCCAGACGGGTGCGAATTCCCGCGTGCTGGAAACCGATGGCGATGACATGGTAGGCCGCGAGCACGATTGCTTTTTCTCCGCCGCCCATGCCGCGAAGGACAGTGGGATCGCCAACGCGCTCGCCAAGGAGGCGTGTATCGCGGTGCCATTGTCCGAAGCTACGGAGGCGCAATACCGGAAACTCATCGGGCTGGATCTCGGGGAGCTGGACAAATCCGCGGTGGCGGAACTTACTTTTCCGAATCGCGGAGGAGCCAATCTTTAATCAAATGAACTCAACAAGCCAGATATACAATGCGCAGGGCGAACGAATTGACGTCGCTTTTCACGGAGGGGACAAACTCGGAGCGCTGGTGGTGCTCGGCCACGGGGTGACAGGCGACAAGGACAGGCCGCTGCTCGTCGCCATCGCAAACGGTCTCGCGGAAAGAGGCTGGCCCTGCGTCAGGTTTTCCTTTTCAGGAAACGGCGAATCAGAAGGACGTTTCGAGGATTCCACGATCACGAAGGAAGTCGCGGATCTCAAGACCGTCCTTGAAACCGTGCCGCAGGAAAAAAGGATCGCCTACATCGGCCATAGCATGGGGGCGGCGGTCGGCGTGATTACATCGGCGAGTTCGCTCAGCATCCAGACGCTGGTCACTCTTGCGGGAATGACTCATACGGCGGAGTTTGTGAAACGCGAGTTCGGCGATCTCGTCCCTGGTGAGGGCAACATGTGGGACGAGGAGGGCTGCCCTCTCTCCCAGTCATACGTGGATGATCTGAACGGCATAGGGGACACTCTGGATGCCGCTGCGGAGGTGAGGCAGCCGTGGCTTTTCGTCCACGGCACTGAGGATGACGTGGTCCCATTCAAGGACAGCCTCGATGCTTTTTCCGCCGCCCGTTGCGAAAAGGAGATGCTGGAGATACCCGGTGCGGGGCATGTCTTCGGAGAGGACAGTTACGCGAAAATCATCGAGGGTATTCACTCCTGGTTGGAGCGGAATCTGGGCTAAGGAGCCTCCAGCATCAGCATCACCGGATTGTGATCGGAAAGTTTCTGTGACACCTCTGACATTTTCGCCTGCGTTTCCTTGAATCCGACGGTCATCATGTAGTCGAAGGTGGTGGGTTTGAATCGGGTGTCGCGCGGATCGTTGCGCCAGGTCAGGCGCTGCTCTTTCGGGGTCGCGTCCCAGGTATTGTGGAAACCGGCGGCCATAAGATCTTTCACGGCGGTGCACTTGGGAAACTGGCCGTCATGGTTGGTGTTGAAATCGCCGGCGATCAACCACCCGCGGATTTCTTTCCCGGCGAACTTTTCCTCCATGGCTTTCTTGTGGGCGATGAGCTGTTTCACGGATTCCGCACGGGTGTTCGCCACGTCCTTTTCACCATCCGGTGTGTCGCTGCCGCGGTTGCTCTTCAAGTGGACGGAGTAGAGCATGATGAGCCCGCCATCCGGGTGCTCCAGTGCGGCGAAAGCGAAACCCCGGCGCAGGTTGGGCAGGCTTTCGGTGGGCTTGAAGGATTCGAACCACGCGGAGTCGGCTTTGAGATTCGATGCGATCCCGCACTGTTGCGGACCCGGGGTTTTTCCGTCAGCTTCCAGAAAGTGGCTGAACACATCGACTTTGAGGTCCGGCAACGTGGCGACCAGTTTGGCGAAAGCCGTTTCATCCGTCAGTTCCTGGGCGAGCAAGATATCGGGGTTGAGCTTTTCCAACTCCGCCTTGACTCCCTTCATCTGATTGACTTTTTCCCCCTCGTAGGCGTTCGGGCGGCCGCCGGGGAACCACTCCAGATTCCACGTCACCGCTTTCAGAGGCTCCGCGTGGAGACCGTTTCCGGAAAGAAGGAATGCCACGAGGGGCAGGAAAGCGAGGAGACGGAGCTGGATCATATTTGTGGGAAAATTCTTTTTGAAGCGGCTTCAGTGAACTTCCTATCTCGTTGAAACGCAAATGATTAGGAAAATTGTCACAAGCAGCGCAACAGGTCGCTGGGAAGCATTCAGCGCACCATTTCTCCTCCGCTTTGCTTCTTGCAGGCTGGCACACGGATTGCCAGTGTCCTTGGCCATGAGACAACACGCGCTGCTGCTTGCCTGGTTTTCGATCATTATCTCACTCTTCGCCGGGTTAGGAACTCTGCATGGGCAGGAGCCTGAACCTTCCGGGCCGGTGGCCCAGGAGGAGGTCGTTGTGGCGGAGCCGGTGGTCGTGGAAATGACAGTCGATCAGAAAATCGACGCGGCTTTCAAGAACTCCACGGGATGGTTTGTGACCGGTATTTTCTCCACAATCCCGATCGCCGGTTACGATGTGCTTTGGGTGGTGCTTTGGCTCGCGGCGGCGGGCATCATTTTTACCTTGGCCTTTGGATTCATCAACCTGCGGGCGTTTCCTCTGGCGATACGGACGGTCAAAGGAAAATACAGTAGCGAAAAGGATCCCGGCGAGATCACCCACTTCCAAGCTCTTGCCACAGCGGTTTCAGGGACGGTTGGGCTGGGAAATATCGCGGGAGTCGCAATCGGAATTTCCATGGCGGGACCGGGTGTCGCGTTCTGGCTTTTCCTGAGCGGATTCCTCGGAATGGCCACGAAGTTCGCGGAATGCACGCTCGGAATGAAATACCGGGAGATCGATAAAAAAGGAAACATCCACGGCGGCGGGATGCAGTATCTGAGGAAGGGTTTCGCAAATCGCGGAACGGGATGGGGTGGAAAGTTTCTGAAATATTTCGGGGTGCTGCTTGCCATCCTGTTCGCGATCTTCTGCGTGTTCGCGTCCTTCGGCGGTGGAAATGTTTTCCAGATCAACCAGGCGACCGCCCAGCTCCTGAACGTGACGGGTGGAGCGGACAGCTTTTTCGCCGACAAGCAATGGGTCTTCGGACTCATCATCGCGATCATCACCGGTCTCGTTATCATCGGAGGGATTCACAGCATCGCGAGAGTCACCTCCAAGTTGGTTCCGCTGATGTGCGTGATCTACGTGATCAGTGCCGCCATCGTTCTGATCGTGAACGCCCAGCACATTCCCGTGGCACTAAATGAGATCATGGTCGAGGCCTTCACTCCCCGGGCGGCGGTTGGCGGGGGAATTCTGGCCGCATTCATCTGGGGGATGCGCAGAGCGACTTTCTCCAACGAGGCGGGCATCGGCTCCGCTCCCATCGCCCACTCGGCGGCGAAATCCCGTATGCCTGCCAGCGAGGGCATCGTGGCCTTGCTTGAACCGTTCATCGATACCGTGATCATCTGTACGATGACTTCGCTGGTGCTGGTCACCACAATGAATTTCGACAACGAATCGGGCAATTTCCTCATCAACGGCCAGCAGTTCGAGATCGGGAGCCCATCGAACAACAGCACCGCGTTCGGAATCGGAATGACCTCGGCTTCTTTCGAAACGGTTCACTCGGGCTTCAAATACGTCCTTTTTCTATGCGTGCTGCTGTTCGCGTTTTCCACACTGATCACGTGGAGTTACTACGGCCTCCAGGCGTGGCAGTTCCTGTTCGGAAAAAACGCGTTTGTGGCCTTGGTTTATAAACTGATCTTCTGCGCGATCATCGTCGCGGGAGCGGCGGCCTCCATGTCCAGCGCGATCGATTTCTCGGACGCCTCGCTCTTCGCGATGAGTATCCCGAACCTGATCGGGGTCTATTTCCTGATGCCGGTGGTCGGGCGGGAGTTGAGAAAATTCCAAGCGTTCACCAAGCATATCGACGCGGGGGATACCCTCGATGAAGCGGAGGCGAAAGTGATCGCGATGGATCGCTGATGTTGTTGGACGTTTCCGGAAACACATGGGAAGCTGCGGCGGACGATGGCGAGGG
>Ga0105047_10011641_pt1 | contig 14251 bp, 7 predicted proteins | sample MAT04_FD_78384 | JGI IMG/M metagenome (GOLD analysis project Ga0105047, IMG submission 78384) | Freshwater microbial communities from Lake Fryxell liftoff mats and glacier meltwater in Antarctica - MAT-04 (megahit assembly) | ecosystem: Environmental > Aquatic > Freshwater > Ice > Liftoff... | reverse complement strand
TTTTAAAAGCCTGTAGTTTTCATAGGCCTTTTTATAGTCTTTCAAACTATCGTATGTTGCTGACAGGTTCTCGTAAAAAACTCTTTGCAAGGAGATTGCATTAATATCTTTTGCAATTTTGAGGCCCCTTTCGCTGGTTTTGATAACTGCATCATAATTTTTTAGTGCCAGGTAGGCTATAGTCAGATTACCAAGGCTTAGAGCAATCCTTTTATTGTCACGTAACAATTGATTGATTTCCAGGGCCGACTGGAAATAAGAAATCGCTTTTTTATTCTCTTTGTTTTTACTCGAAACAATACCCATATTTGAGTAACAGGCCGACTGCCCCTTTTTATCATCCAATTCACGGTATATCTGCAACGACTTTCCTAAATATTTCAAAGCCTGCACAAGGCTGTCCTGTTCTATATAATTGGCTGCAATGTTATTATAGCAAACGCCTGTATTATACTTATCCCCTGATGCTTCAAAAATCTTAACCGATTTGCCAAGGTATTGTATTGCGTTAGCATAATCAGCCTGAGCATTCAAAACATTGGATATATTTATGTAGCAATTGGCTATCTCCTTGTTGTCCTTGCTTTTTTCAGCAAAATTCAATGATTTGATATAGTATTCCATTGCTCTAGCATATTTTTCGCGGAGATAGAATGTGTAGCCTATATTATTATTACATCTAACAATGCCTGTCAAAACATTTGATTTTGTGAAAATCCCGAGTGCCTGGTTGTAGTATTTTGTAGCATTATCATACAATCCCTGTTGAAGAAAAATATCACCTGTAGCGTTGTAATAATTCCCTATCCCTATATCGTCATTAAGATCTTCAAGTATTTTATAGGACCTGTCAAGATATTCACGTGATTTAATATAATCATGCTGCCTGAAATATGCCATTCCGATATTAGTCAGGCTGGCCGCCATTCCTTTTTTGTATTTGATTTTTTCAGCCAGTTTTAAGGCTTCTTCAGCGTAACTCATAGTTTTCTTATAATCCTCATTCCGGTATTCAACTGAAAGCTTATTCAAAACGTTTACGCGGGTGGTATCGTATCCCGAAGTTTTGAGAATCCTTAAAAGGCTGTCCTGTTTTTGCTCGCCACTGGCTTGCCGGGCAACAAGGCTTATAATAAGGATCAGTAACAAATTCAAGGGTCTGCTGTTTCTCATTGTCCGGCTTTCATTACTTGTTAATGTAGAATAAGTGTTCAGTTTATCAAAGCAAATGTAGCGACTTTCAGGATATGGAGAAAAGCGAAATCAAAATGACAGTTGGGGTTGATATTTCGTAGAGTTACCAAAAAGCATGATTGCAAATTTTTATTTAAATATAGCCTGACTATTCTAATTCGATCTGCTCTGAAATTTTTCAACCAAATTGCCAGACTCTGATTCAATATATTTGCCTGTTTTTAGTCAAATTCAATTTGCCAATAATACATGATAATCAATTCAATAATATCAAGCAACTTAATTGTTATTTCTGAAATCATAAGTTTAGAAATGATTAATGGAAATATTTTAGAAATACAGTTATTGGATTTGGTTCAACCTTTTGAATATTGCCTAAATATATTATGTTAAAATTTTATGAAGTTGCACTTGTTCTTTTTTTTGCAACCATATAGACAGGAAAAAGGACATGTGCATTTCATACTGAAAGGTGTGATTTTACTATTGAATTATTGAGTCAGTTTATATTTCATCCGCCTCAGTAAACACTTTAAAATCAGTGCCAGTGGTATCGAAGTGCCTTTAGCCGCGATGGATTTTGTCGGCTTCGGAGTTGCGGGGCTTTTCAAAATTCAGCCAATAACTCAATGGTCTTAGGCCTTAATTCTACTGATTTATCATAATTTAAACAAAACTTCACAAAATCTTTCACTAAAGAAAAGTTAGATATTTCATCAGAGTTGTCTAATTTCGATATTCCTCATAGTTGTTTGGTGGTATTTCGTTTTTAGACTCTTCACAATTCATTGTTGTTCAAGAAGATAAGTATAATGATTAGTTCACTTTAGAAGCTAGATAATGTCGTTTTTGGGAATTGGTATTGAGCGGGCAATAAATATCAGTTTAATTAGCGGAGCATGCATTTCCCTTGGCTCCTTGGAGTATTTGCTTTTTTCTGCAAATACCGTGACAGGAAAAAGCACATGGAGCCATCCGGCACTGGCTGTGCGCGAGGGAATCACAGACTTACTTAATTGCAAATATTCTTGTTTTGGATTATTCTATACCTTGCAACAAAATGTTCAGTAGAGCAGTCAGTTACAGACTGTACAAATACCCCTGTTTATTATTCCATAGATTTTCATAAATTCATAAGTAATTATTGCAATTCAATATCTTTCCTTTTCTAAAAGAAATAAACCATTATTCCAACAATTATAATATATGCTAATGCAAAAGGAAGTGCTTTTTTCATAATTTCACCTTCTTTGCCTTGTTGTTCGCAAGCTGATGTTGCAACAGCAATACTTTGAGGTGAAATAATTTTACCTCCTGTTGCACCCGCTGTATTCGCTGCTGCAAACCAGGAAGGATCAGCTCCCGGAATTTGATGTGCAACCGATGTTTGTAATTTACCGAACAAGATATTTGATGAAGTATCACTACCGGTCAGGAATGTTCCCAAACAACCAATGGCTGGGGCAAAAAGCGGGTAAAATGAGCCCGTAGCAAGTGCAAGAGCCATTCCAATCACCAAAATCATACCCGAGAAATCCATGATGGATGATAAGGCTATCAAACTGCAAACTGTGATAATTGTACGTTTCTGCTTAATTAATACCTGCATCAACAATTTAAACAATTCCAAAATACCTGCTCCCTGAATAATGCCCCCGATAATTGATCCTAAAAATAACAAAACACCTGCATCCATACAGGAGATTTTAACAATTTTTGCTACACTCATTTGTTTCACATTATCAAATATATTGAAAGTCAGATTTAAGCTTACATAATCCTGTAACATTGCTTTGAAAGGCAATAAAGGACTCATCAACACAATCAAAAGCAATATGCTGCCATATACACTCCAGGCTTTTAATGTTTGCGTTAAAGTATATCTTTGAAGTGATTTATTGACTTCAACATATTGTTTTGATTTCGTAAGCTTACCGTAAATTACAATGGTAACAATGGAAGCCAAACTACCTAAAACGGCTGGTGTAGTAACTCCAATGTATTTAACTGACAGATATTGAGTTAATAAGCTTACGCTTCCAACCAAAACGCTTAAAAATATATGTCTGGGTATGATCTTTAAACGGGGATCGGTCATTATCAATAGTGTAAATGGCACTAAAAACATTAAAGGGGAAAGCTGGAAAATCACATTTTGACCCAATAAAGCTAAATCTGTAATGCCAGTTTGCTGTGCCAATACAATTACAGGAGTTCCAATAGCGCCAAAAGCTGTTGCCACACTGTTGGCAATAAGGCTTGTAACTGCAGAAAATACAGGTTGAAAGCCAAGGCTGATTAAAATAGCTGCAGGTATTGCAACAGCAGTTCCAAATCCGGCCATACCTTCCAACAAACCACCAAATCCCCAGGTTAATAATAATACTTGAATACTTTTATCCGTTGAAACGGATGAGAATTGTGCTTTCAGCACTTCCATTTTTTTTGTATGAACAAGAATATTATAGCTAAAAACAGCCATTATAATAATAATCAATATGGGGAAAATAGCCTTTAACATACCATAAACTATGCTCAAACCTATATCAGCCAAGGGATAATGAAACACAAAAAGTCCAACCAGGATGCTTACGATTAGGGTAATCAGAGAGCTTTTATCTCCCGGCATTTTCAGGAAACCCATCAATATAATAAGTATAATTACCGGAAGTGCCGCAAAAAGCAATTCTAACATTGATTGTCCACTTACTGTAAAAGCTTGTTGGATAGCCAGGATCTGCATAAATCAAATTAATTAATTAGGAATAAGGTTGCTTTAGCATGGAAATATCAACATTGTTGATATTATTTTGTGACTTCATCTATTAAATAGAAAATTGATTTGAAAGTAACATGGCTATGTTCATTCATGCCAATCTCGCAGGTTCTGCTTGTTGAATAACCTTCGTTACAGGCGGCTGGAATTTGATTTTCGAGGTCTTGCAACCCGTATTTATTGAGTTCCGGAAAAAGAAAGCCTCTATCTCCGGCAAATCCACAACAATTAGATTGAACCAGAATAACTTCATCGGAACACATTTTTGAAAGCTTGAGCAGTTTTTCTTCCATACCAATCTTTTTTACAGAGCATACCGGAAAAATACTCACCTGTTTACGGGGAGACTTCACAGTTAAATGGGGCATTACGAAATCGCTCATAAATTCAATTGGGTCATAGATCTTCATGCTTCCATACTTTTTGAAATTTTCATGAGAGGTATAAAAACAAGGACTCATATCAAATAATATCGGAAATTTCCCTTGTTCTGATGCTTTGTATAAGGCATCTTCCAATTCCTCTGATTTTCTGGCACCTTCATCTTTCAAGCCTTTACTGCTAAAAGCCATTCCGCAACACAAATTATTTATTCCAGTCGGGTAAATTATGCCAAACCCAGCTCTTTTAAGCAATTCTTCTGTTTTCTGTGTCAATGCAACATCTTCTTTTTCGTAACCCTTTGCCTTTCCCATAGAGCGATTAATACATGATGGAAAATATACCACTTTACGTTCACTAATTTCATTTACAGAAAGTTGGGTGATTTTAGAAGCTCCACGTGGCATGTTTTTATTCCATTGTGGAATAGTATCGCCAGATATTTTTCTCACACCGGTAGCAATACCATTCATTAGTGAATCGCCCAATATACTCTGGAAAACTCCAACAGAGTTTAATCCAAATCTGGCAGCCGAAGTTACCATGGACATATTCCGACCAATACGAGCAGCTATTTTTTTGTCAGATTCTGAGGCATTCTGATAACGTAATTCTTTAATATATTTTCCGGTATCGATATTCAGTGGACAAACTAAAGCACACAAACCATCGGTGGCGCAGGTTTCGTCTGAATAATATTGGGCTCTTTTGGATAATTTGGTCAGCAATTCAGGCGATTCACCCGTAGCTTTTAATCTTGAAATTTCACGTGCAATAACTATCCGTTGTCGGGGCGAAAGCGTTAAACCTTCTGATACACAATTTGGTTCACAAAACCCACACTCCATACACTTATCTACAATTTCGTTGGTAGCCGGCAGCGCTTTTAGGTTCTCTAAATGAATAGTCGGGTTAGGGTTAATTATCACTCCCGGATTGACAAGTTGACGAGGATCAAAAATATTTTTTATACGGAGCATAATTTCATATGCTGCTTCGCCCCATTCCTTTTCTACAAAAGGAGCCATATTCCGACCTGTTCCATGTTCAGCCTTTAATGACCCATCAAATTTGTTTACAACAATATCACATAGCTCGTCCATTAGTCTTGCATATCGTTGCACTTCGCTATCGGAGCTAAAATCCTGCGAAAACACCAGATGCAGGTTGCCCTCCAAGGCATGACCAAAAAGAACAGCATCGGTATAATCGAGTTTTCTGAATAATTCTTTTAATGCGATACAAGCTTCAGCCAATCGTGACACAGGAAATGCCACATCTTCTATCAGGCAGGTTGTTCCGGTTCTGCGCATTCCACCTACCGATGGAAGCAGTCCTTTGCGCGCTTTCCAGTTAAAATTGTACTGCTTTGGATCCGAAGTAAACTCAAATTCTTTATAGGTAGGAATTGAGACTATTGAATTACGAACTTGTGCTTGTTTGGCCTCCAATTCATCAATTGTATCGGCTCTGCATTCAACCAACAAAAAACAAACAGATTCGGGAATAGTTTTAAAATATGAGGGCGCATCAGGATCATTCTCTACAGATCGAATAGAATCTCTATCGAGCAACTCAACAGCAGCGACCGGACTATTTTTCAAAAAAGGAACGGCCTCACAAGCCATTTCAATCGTTTCAAAAATCATCATAGTGCACGATTTAAATTTTTCATCAATTACTGTATTGTAAGTAATGTCAGAAATAAAAGCAAGTGTTCCCTCCGAGCCTATCATCAGATGTTTGATGATTTCGAATGGATCTTCAAAATCAACCAATGCGTTAATGCTATATCCGGTTGTGTTTTTAATTTTGAATTTGTTTTTAATGCGCTCATGGAGCGTTCTATTGGACTTAATATCGTATTTGAGTTGTTCTATCTCTTTTATTATTCCGGGATGCTTTTGACTAAATTCATGTTTATTATCATTGTCGGATGTATCCAGAATAGTACCATCATATAGAATAATTCTTATATCATCGATAGTATTGTATGAGTTCTGAGATGTACCACAACACATGCCGCTAGCATTATTCGCAGCAATTCCACCTATCATTGCAGCATTAATCGAAGCAGGATCGGGACCAATTTTTCTGCTGTAAGGCGCCAATAAAATATTTGCTCTACCTCCAATAATACCTGGTTGAAGTTTTATTTTTTTAGCGTTATCGGAAATGGTGTATTTTTTCCAATTATGAGTTGCCACCAGCAATACCGAATCTGTAATGGCTTGCCCGGACAGACTTGTTCCTGCTGCTCTATAGGTTACAGGAATATCATATTTCTCCGAAAGTTGTAATACGAATACAACTTCAGGTTCTGAATGTACAAGAACAACAATTTTGGGAACCAATCGATAAAAGCTTGCATCGGTTCCGTAAGTCAGTAATTCCAATTCATTAGTAATGACTCGCTTAGGTTCCAGTTTGGTTGTAAGCTCATTATACAATTTCTGATAATTTGCAGGTAACATTTTTAGTATTTATTTCGTTATTTTCACTTTTAGCGTAGCTTTATTTAAAACAAAGATATTATATTTAGATCCTAAGTTTGTAATCTAATTTTGAGTCCACTCCGAAAAGTCGGAAAATGCTGATTTTCAACCCTTCTTTACCCAGACCCCTGAAGGGGAAGTGTTAAAAATCAGCATTTTTCCGAAGTCCCCTTTAGGGGATTTAGGGGTAAAATGACTTTTCGGAGTGGACTCAATTTTTGAAGTCAGAGTTTGCAGTAGCAGAAAATGTTAATAAAAATATTAACAAGAAAATCCATAAAACATTTACTATCAATTGTTTGAATGAATAATATTCTGTAACTTTATGGAAATCAATATTAGCTATTCTACAGAATAAACATAAGCGTAAATGTATTTTAAGCGAAATTTTTGATGCACTCTTCTATTTCCTTAAAGCTGGCTGCCAATGGCGCATGATCCCATAACACTTTCCATCATTGAAGCTGGTTTATTACTATTTTACCAAAAGGAAGAATGAAGATGTTTGAGGTCATACTTAGATCTGATACCTCCTCTAAATTTGATGTGCTGCCTGAACGATGGATTGTTGAAAGGATCTTTGCCTGGTTTGAAAGCTGTTGGAGATTGAGCAAAGACATTTATTTACAAACAGAAACAAGCCAAACAATGATACAACTTGCTATGATCAAATTGATGCTGAACAGAAGCAAAAAATAAATTTAGAAGTCACTGAGTATAAAAATCCATTTTAGTTGTCAATATGTAAAAAGGATTTGGTTGATTCTTTATGCTTTAATAATAACAGTATTATTATTGCCGATTTGGTTGAGGTTTGGTTATTTGGAGATGAGAAAGGCGTTTTGTGGTTTTACATAGCTATAATCGCCTTTCTTTCTTCTTAAATCGCCTGGTTTTGAGCAATGTTTTTCCCCAACGCAAAGATGAATAATCTATATAGTTACTTGAAATGAAAAAAAAGGAGTATCAAAATTTTGAAGATTTTATTCTAGATGAGTCTTTCCACGAATTTGTGGCCGGCTCAGATGAGGCATCAGTAACTTTTTGGAATAATTGGATTACAAATCATACTGAAAAGACAGAAGAATTTCAAAAAGCAATAATCATTCTCGGCACACTGCAAAATACCCTGCAAAATGAAATTGTAGTAGATAAAGACCAATTGCTGCATGAATTGATGGGTACGATTGAGGCTGACAAAAAGGCAACTGAAAAACATAGTTTTACACTTCCTTCCTGGGTAAAAATTGCTGCTGTACTTGTATTATCTGTAGGGTTTGGCTGGTTATGGAATTATGGATACATTTTTTTCAAGGCAGAAGATGCTGTCGCTTACAATGAAATTATTGTACCTATTGGTGAAAAATCACAAATAATATTATCCGATGGCACTCATGTTTGGATTAATTCGGGCAGTCGGTTTAAATATCCTGAACACTTTGGCGAAAATTCACGTGATGTATTTCTTGTGGGGGAAGCTTTTTTTGATGTTACCAAACAAAACAAGAAGCTGTTTGTGGTTAATACACAGGATGCGCGGGTTGAAGTGCTGGGGACCGCATTCAATGTAAAAGCATATCCCGAAGATTCAAAAACACAAACTACTGTTGCCCGCGGACTCGTAAGTGTTCAGAGTACACGATATAAGGGCGAGGCCATACTTATTAAGCCTCAACAGATGGCAGAAATAAGAAAGGCTGTAACTCCAGAGCAAATTCAATCAGGTTCTACTATACCGGAACTTCAGGTTAAAGAATGTAAAAATGTAGAAGCTATTACAAGCTGGAAGGATCAATTGCTGGTTTTTAATGATGAACCCTTTGAAGACATAGCTTTAAAAATGGAACGATGGTTCAATGTTAAAATCATAATAAAGGATGCAAGCCTGAAGAAGGAAAGGTTCAACGGTAAATTTGTACATAATGAAACTGTTTACCAGGTATTGGAAGTTATTATGCTCACCACACCGATTAAATATAAAGCGATTGATAACCAGATATATATTTCACTAAAGTAAAAAATAACAAACTAGCCAACCAACATGAACCAAATCAATCAAAGCCTATGACAAAATAGTGACAAATTTAACAGAAAAAAAAATCGGAAAATGAACGAACATTCTCCGACTTATAATCGAAATGAACGCTCAGTCTCCCGCAAAAGAAAATGAGCAAATTCAAACCATTAATTCTACAAAAGTATGACAAAAAAATCATTCACGCGTAATGGATGCCACAGAAGTTACGCTCAAAAGCTACTGCTGATTATGAAACTAAGTTCGATCCTGCTCTTATTGTTTACCTTGCCTGCAGCTGCAAGCGGGTATTCGCAGAGTGATAAAATTAAGTTGACCTCTCATTCGGGTACTATCGCCGATGTGATCGAGGCCATTGAAAACCAAACTGAGTACAAGATTTTTTATAAAACCGATCAGGTCAATGTCTATGCTTCTTTAAAGGTTCAAGACCTTGAAACAACTGTTGGATCACTTCTGGATGAAACACTTGAAAACAGCGACCTTACCTATTCAGTGGTAGGCAAGATCATTGTGCTTCAGAAAGAATCGAAGGAACAATTTGCTGCAGGAAAAAAAATTACAGGCAAAGTAACGGATAAAACAGGCGGCCCGCTTCCTGGTGTAACTGTTGTTATAAAGGGAACCACTACTGGCACAACCACTGATGTAAATGGTGTTTATACCATTAATGATGTGCCTGATGAAGCCATATTGGTGTTTACCTATATCGGTATGAAAACACAGGAATTTGTCATTGCCGGAAAAACGTCAATTGACGTTATACTCGAAGATGCTTCGGTTGGATTAAGCGAGGTAGTTGTAATCGGATATGGCACATCGAAAAAGGCAGATCTAACAGGAGCAATTGTTTCGGCAGATTTAAAGCAGTTTCGCGAGTCGCCGAATACCAATATCATTCAATCCTTACAAGGATCTTTACCAGGAGTCACTATTGGTCAGATTGCCGCAGCAGGGGCTGAACCGGATATAAAAATTCGTGGCAGAAATACATTGAGCGGAAACGATAATCCACTTATTGTTGTGGATGGGGTTATTTACAGAGGAAGACTTTCAGATTTGAATCCAAACGATATTCAGTCGGTTGATGTGTTAAAAGATCCGAGCAGCAAAGCCATTTATGGCGCTCAGGCAGCAAATGGTATTGTAATGGTTACTACCAAAGGAGGTAAAAAAAATCAGAAAACACAGGTTACCTATTCGGGATTTTATTCAATGCAAAGCCCTATTAAGAACCGTAGGAATTTGAACCGGGAGGAATTTATAAATGCAGGAAGAGATACTGATTATACACACGGATTTTTGGCACCTGATTACATCCAGCCTAACCCGGCCTGGGATTATGGACAGGTTACAGTATTGGGATCATGGGCCTTCGCAGGATATAACAATGGTAGTGATTATAACTGGTATGAAGAAACCACGAATCCTTCATCTAAAAAGAATCATCAGCTCAGTGTCAAAGGCGGTTCGGATAAAACATCATTTTTCTTCTCCGGAGGTTATTCGGACGAGTTGGGATGGGTTATTAACGATAATTATAAACGTATAACCACCAGGATGAATGTGGATACCAAAGTGTACGACTGGCTTAGTATCGGGACTAATACTTTCGGTTCATTTTCAAATTTTTCAGGACAAAGTCCAAACCTGAGTTCCTTGCCGGTAATGATGCCAATAGCACAACCCAAAAACGATAAAGGAGATTATGTTTATCAGCCTATGGATAACGCCTACGTTAATCCTTTCCTACAAGTTCAGGCGGATGATTATGACCATCAGAACAACATATCTTCGTTGGTTTACGCTTTAATTAATGTGCCAAAAATTGAAGGGTTAACATACCGCGTAAATTATAGTTATAATTACCGTTGGTCGGCACATAATAATTCAGATAAGTATGGCCAGAACCAAACAGGAAGTGCCTATAAAATTAGCAATAACACCAATGATGTTTCATTAGACAATATCCTTACATATGACAAACGATTTGGCGCTAATAAAATTCATGGTATAAAAGCAACTATCGTAGCCGGCTTTAATACAAATCAGTACAGTTATACAAAATCATCAGCCACCGGTTTTTCCAATCTGAACCTGTCATACAATAGTTTGCAATCAGGAGTAAATCCTTTGGCTGAATCTCATGCATGGAACGAAAGTTTCCTGTCACAAACAGCGAGGATTGGTTATGACTATAATGGCAAATATTTGTTGAGTGCCAGTTTGCGCAGGGATGGTTACAGCGGATTTTCCGAAAATCACAAAACGGCTGTTTTTCCATCAGTTGGTTTGGGCTGGATTATTACAAAAGAAGCCTTACTTGAAAACATTAAAGTTATTGACTTGCTGAAAATCAGGGGCAGTTTCGGAGTTAACGGTAATACTACCAGCAGGTATAGTTCTTTAGCTCGCCTAACTTCCGATATAGGTGCTTCATATCTTTATAATGGTTCGCAGTATGTTTTTGGTGATGGGGGAACCACTCAAACAGGTGTATATGTGTCAACGCTTGCTAACAAAGATCTTACCTGGGAACAAACACACGGTTATAATATTGGTGTCGATTTTGGATTTTTCGATAGCCGGATTACCGGTAATGTAGATTACTACATTTCGAAAACGAAAGATTTATTGTGGGATCTGATCTTACCTTCAGCAACCGGATTTACCTCAATAAAATCCAATGTGGGTGAAATTCAAAATAGTGGTTTAGAATTCGTACTTAATATTAAAGCGGTACAAAAAGAAGATTGGAATTGGGTTCTGGGTTTCAATTACGCAAAAAACAACAATAAAATAAATCACCTTTTAGGACAGGATAACAATGAGGACGGGAAAGAAGATGACCTTATAGCAAACGGTTTATTTATTGGACAATCAATAGGTTCTGTTTACACCTATATAAAAGAAGGAATATATCAGATTGGAGATGTAGTTCCTACAGGTTTCTCAGTTGGCGGTTATAAGTTTAAAGATATCAGTGGCCCTGATGGGATTCCTGATGGCAAAATATCTGCGGAGTACGACAGAACTATCATCGGAAAAGCTGAAGCCGATTATCAATTCGGCATTACCAATACGGTTAGCTACAAAGGTTTCGCATTGAAATTTTTCATCAATTCCATTCAAGGAGGGATAGGGAAAAACGAGCCTTGGAATGATCCTCAAGGCTTTTATGGAAAAACTTCAACAGTGCTCTATACAAACCGGTATAACGATATTGATTCATGGTCACCCACTAATCCGGATGCGGAATACGCTTTACCCGGTATTACATCACCAGTTTCTTTTAGCCCATACCAGAACAGAAGTTTCATCCGTTTACAGGATGTTTCATTATCATATACTTTTGATCAAGATCTGTTAAAAAAGGCTAAAATCAGCGATCTGAGAGTTTTTGCAAGCGGTAAAAACTTGTTTACTTCTACTAAATGGGATGGATGGGATCCTGAAACAGGTGCAGGCCTTGAAGTATCAAATTCAGGATTACCTGTTATGAAGAGCTTTACTCTTGGACTGGAAGTCTCCTTTTAATTAATCTAAAATTCATAAAAAGATGAAATCATTTATAACTAAAATACTTTTCCTTTCCCTTTTGCTGGGTACAATGTTATCTTGTAATAAGGATGAATTTCTGAAAGAAGAACCTCTGGATTTTTTGAGTCCCGATAATGCTCTTGAGAATGTGTCAGATTTTGAAAGCGCGTTAGTAGACCTATATGCTAAAAAAAGAGATATGGATTATGGCATCTCTGATGAATCATTTTCACTCCTGTTTGGTACCGATATCCTTACACATGCCAGGGGTATAAGCGATTTAACAGCACCAAAATTTTCGAGTCTGGTTGTTTCTTTAACTCCAACCGGGTTGGTTCCCGCTTATTATTGGGAGAGAAATTTCAAGATTGTTTCCGGCGCCAATGTTATTATAAGCAGGATGCCGGCATCTAAACTGACTGACGCGGAAAAACTTTTAATAGGCGCCGAAGCAAAATTTTTCAGAGCCATTGCCTATCGCGAACTGGTTTATTTATTCGGAAATGTTCCATTAATTACCGAAGAAATTACCAGTGTAAGGAATGATTTAACTCAGGCCACAAAACAGCAGGTATTGGAACAAATGGTAGCCGATTTCAAGGATGGGGCAACAAATTTACCTGCCATTAATAAGGTGAAAGATGGCAAAGTGTCGAATATTGTAGCAAGCCATTACCTGGCTGAAACCTACATTGCATTGGGCAAGTATGATGAGGCGGTTACTGCCGCTACTACGGTCATAAGCGATCCGAACGTTGCTTTAATGAAAGCCCGCTATGGCAAAAGAACAAGTGTTGCCGGAAAAGATGTGTTCTGGGATTTATTTCAGCGTGGTAATGTGAACCGCGCAGGTGGAAACAAAGAAGCACTATGGGTATGCCAAATGGAAGAAGACGTTCCCGGCGGCGGTTTGGCATCCACCAAAAAGACAATTAATTATCTGGAACGGTTCCATGTTCCTAATGTTTATGGATTGACTGACACTAAGGGTAAAGCTGGTTTCCAAGGGCCTAAATCGAATGATAATGTGGGAGGCAGAGGGGTTGCTTTCTTAAGAGGAACTAAACTTCTGGAGGTTGACGTTTGGCCGGCTGGTTATACAGGAGATATGAGATGTAATGATAACAATTTCATAAAAGATGCAATTTATGATAATCCTGCTTCAGTCGATTTTGGTAAAAGCGTTCGGGCTAACCCTGGTGTAAATTGGAAAGCCCAGGATTGGAGATTTTATTCATGGTTTATAAAGGCTACCACACCCGGTGATCATCCAACCAATATGTTACTTTCCAATGGATTGCTGAATGGTGATGCAGGTGGTACACAACGTGATATGTATTATTTAAGACTTTCAGAATCATATTTGCTACGTGCTGAAGCTTATCTGGGAAAAGGAAGTAAAGATCTTGCAGCAGCCGATATTAATGAGGTTCGTGGCAGAGCTTTAGCTACTCCTGTGGCAGCGGCTGATGTAACCCTGGATTATATTCTCGACGAGCGCGCCAGAGAACTTGCTCTTGAAGAGCAACGCTCAATCACTTTGCGCCGGGTTGGCAAATATGTGGAACGTGTTATAAAATACAATCCGTTAACCGGAGCCAGCGCTTTGCCACAGCATGAACTCTGGCCAATACCTCTGAAAGACATTGAAGCAAATATCAATGGCAATTTGGTTCAGAATACCGGCTATTAGTATTTAGTTTAACTGTTTTGAAAACAAGGCCCTGTCCTATGACCGGGCCTTGTTTCTAAATTTTAATTGAAGTCATCCTTTAAACTGCACTTTTCTATTTTATCCGATCATAACATGTTAAAAACAAACCAATTATT
>Ga0105047_10011639_pt1 | contig 14252 bp, 20 predicted proteins | sample MAT04_FD_78384 | JGI IMG/M metagenome (GOLD analysis project Ga0105047, IMG submission 78384) | Freshwater microbial communities from Lake Fryxell liftoff mats and glacier meltwater in Antarctica - MAT-04 (megahit assembly) | ecosystem: Environmental > Aquatic > Freshwater > Ice > Liftoff... | reverse complement strand
TTGGCACAAAGTTTCGTGCAATTATTGACTGGCCTAGCTAGTTTGCCTGCTAGTCAGATTGCACCAGATAGATTGCTAGAAAATGCAGTTAAGCTTGCAACTGCAACAGAAACAGACGTTCAAACTCGCAGCTATTTGCGAGAGCAGCTTACTTTGCTAGAAGCTAACCCTGCACTTGCAGTGCGATGGGAATTGCTACGTACAAAAACACCGCAGTACTATGGCGCTTTTGCCGAATTAAAGGAAGGCAATTTTATGGTTGAGGGAAGACCTGCGATTGCAGATTTGGAATCGAAGGCCTTGGGCTCTGAGCTAGTTAATGCCTCTGTAGAAAGGCAATTGAAAGTTGATGGGAAAGCATATGTTACTGTACTCGCGGAAGTTGGGAATAGAAATGTTAAAAACCTCTTCTTGCGGAGTAATGTTCGTACACAAGATGATGCTACGGTGGAAGGTACCACCTCATCTCTGCATGCAGAATTTAAAGTTCCACGCTGGTTAGACATGCGCCAGGAAAGTAAGGAGCTAGATGAGTTTTGTGAAATAACTAGCAGACAATTTCTAGACTACATTTTTGCCTCTGGCCTACTAGGAAAAGAAAATGTAAACTTTCGATTTATTATGGGAAGTCTTCCTTCTACCGTTACCTTTCGCATTGGAAGTTTAATTGCTGGCGGAATTTCCGACGTTAAGGAAGGCGTTTATAAGTCTCTGCGCACAAACCTAGACCCTGCCAGCCAACAAGAGCTAGAACAGCAAATAGCCCTGTTAACAGGGCTTAAGAATAGAGTTGTCTATTGTGCAATTGAGCAAAATAACAAAGATTTTGTGGATAGAAAACTGTTGTAGTACATAGAACACAAGGGGAAGTTTGAGGAAAATAATACAGACAAAGGTAAACTCATTAGATTGATTTATTGTCTAGGTGGGTTTAACCCCACCTAGACAACACTGTGCACTAGATGCAACACTCTTTTTCCATAAATGCTGAAGCCCGAAGGCGACAAGATTTTATGAGAATGTTACATCTGATTGATAGTGCTTTAAGGCAGAATCTGCCAGCCGGTTGCGGCGACGGTGGAGATGAGCTTGCGCCCACCCTTTCCGTCGTCAACTTCCTTTTTGTCTCGGTTATCGTTGTGGAAGACCCACACCGAGCGACCACCTTGGCCGGCCTGCTTTGACGCCTCCATCAACATGAAGGGGATTGGGCTCGCGAAAACGTAGCCTTCAAATGTCCCAACCATTGCGAGCTTAGAGATTTGTTGTTCTGCTGTCCAGCCATCGGCCGGTGCGTCAAGGCGTTCCCAGAACCCTTCCCCGAACTTCTCGTTGAGGGCTCGGATTTGATCTGGCATGAGCTTGTGCTGCTCGTTAATCACTACTAATTGCTTTCCCATCTTATTTCTCCTTATCGATCAAAAAAGCTGATTTTGAATGCTCGGGCGAGCAATCAGCTTTGGTTTGTGTGCCCGATAGCTGTTACTGTGGTGGCAATAACAACTAGCGGGCACACATCGAAAAGGAACTACCAATCTATGTGTACAGTGTTAACAACAAATTAATGCTGTTACCTATGTCTGTATTATCAAAGAACTACTATAGGATACCACCTTTCTGTGAATTTGTCAATACTATAGGATGAGACTAAGGCAATAAAAAGGGACAAAGGTACGACTGTATAACAGCGTAACTTTGTCCCAAGGCACTAGGAGGCGCAGTCTCCTGGGTTCAGCAGGTAGGCCGCAATGGCCTCCTCGGGTGAATCCCCATATGGGGGCCACCCGAAAACCCACTCGGTTCCTTCGACGTGAACTTCATGCTTATTAGCAAAAAGACCCACCGATCCTGTGGTTCCCAGTGAACTGGGAACCACAACGTAAACTGTCGCGAAACTCTCGTCTTGCGGCAAGAGTTCTCCCCCTGCAAGTCCGCTTGCATCCCGGTTGCCAACTTTGGCAACCACAAACTCTTCCGGTAACACCGGTGGGGTAACTGCCAAGGTTTCGAGCTTTTCGAGCTCGGCTCTCACTGCTTCGATTTTCATCTTTAACTCTTCGCTTGCCATTTCTGGCCTCCTTTTTAAAATGCGAGTTAAACCCACACCCTACTTATTATTAAGAACGCTAATAGTATCTCATTTCCGCAAAAATCAGTTAATACTATAGGGTAATAGTCCCAAGCAGGGTAAATTTGCAAATTCAATCAAAAAGCTTAATTGTATTCTTAGCTATTTGGGAAAATATTCAACTGCTTGCATTAAATCTAAACCTGTAACAGCATCTATTTCCTGAATAAGTTCTAGCATCCTTAACTTTTGTTCTGCAGTAGTTTCTCTTGCTTCTGCAAATTTACCTGGTTCTAGCGGATTAAATCCGTCAACTTCAGTAAATAGATCGTCTAATTTTTTCACCAATTCTGGAGCAGTATACCTGGCACCTTCAAGAAGTGGAATGTCGTCATCGTTATCTGGGTCGAAGGCATTAAGAGCTTCAATTAATTTTGTTACGTCTAGTCTTTTTGCTCTTTCTGGAAGTTCAAGGTCAAAAAGCTCTTTGATTTTTGGCAGTATGGCGGTGTCTTCTTCTTGTGAATTTACTCTACGAGTACGGATTTGTGAAGCCAAGAATAATACTGTTGTCTCTATCTTGTCTACGCCAGAATCTTTAGCTTCAGAAGAAATCCATTCCTGAACTTTTGCTCGTAATTCTTCTGGTACAGTGTAATTATTTGGGTCTGTAAGGTGGTATTCTGCAACTAAACTATCTAGGGCAATTGCCCTGGAAGAGTTAAGCTCAAGTTGGTCATATTGGGTAATAATAGCTGGAGAAAGTGCCCAACTGAGGCGTCTATCTGCTTCGTCCATTTTCTCTACCAACGCTTTATCTCTGCTTACTCTAGCCGCATCTTCATCTGGCTTAAACATGTGTTCTTGGTTTAGTATTTCTTCTGGTACAAGTCCAACTAGCTTTGTTGCCCATTTATTTACAAAGTCATAGCGATTTTGTTCGCTTAGTAATCTAAATTCACCATACAAAGGACCTTTTTCTGCAGCCATTTTTTCGAGCATAAATTTTGCTTGGTCGGGAGATACAGTAACGTCTAGGGGTTTTCCAGCTGCAAGTTCTAGGTATAGATTTCTCACATAATCTGCTGGCTTGTTTAATAGAGCTACAATTTCTGGTAATGAGGTAGCACTTGCTGCTGCTGAAGGTGAACTAATTTCAGGTGTAGCTTGCGAGGATACCGGGCTTAAAGGTTCTTTTTCCATATTAATTTATAACACTTTTTAGTGAGGCAGAATAAACAGAGATAAGATTTGGGTGGCGGAAATGAGAACTTTCTCATTTCCACCACTCTATTCACTAATTAACTCAAGACCTCTAACTTTGGCCAACGCACGAATTGCGTCTAAGATTTTTGCTTGCCCTCTTACATACACAATTGTGTCGTCATTAATTGGGGCAAAAAGTGCAAGAATTTCATCCGCAATTGTGTTTACCTGCTCGTTATTTGGCGTTGCTCTTAATTCGTTGCCTGTGCCAACAAAGCTGCACCAGTCTGTGCTTAGTCCTGTACCAAGAACAGCTACCTTCATATAACCATTCTGCCAGTATGCAAAGTCTGCAATAGACGGCCTAGTGTTCGAAATGAAAACTAGTCGTGTTTTGTCTGACATTTATCCTCCTAAAGGGAAGTGATAACTTCTGCTCCAATGGTAGTTGCAAGGTAGTTGCGAAATGCATCGTAGAATGGTCCAGTTCCAGTTACCAGTACCGAGAAGTCGGCAGTAATCGGAATCTGTTGTAGAATTTCACTGATGTAAGTTCCGAAATGCCCTGTCTTTATGGGAATGCGGCTTTCTGCCATTAAGCCTTTGTCTGCGTAGTACTGTACCGTAGACAATTTGTCGTATGGGTTGAAGACGGGTGCTAATGCCACAATGCAAGGTGGGTTAGCAGTTGTTAACATTAATGCTTTTGTTACCATGTCGGGAGTAACTAGCTTGTCTGTAAGAAAGGCGAAGTTTGGTTTGCCCATGTGATACCTCCTAAAAAGATCTTGAAGTCAAAGAATTTTGCCTAAATAATCTGAATTACTTCAAATATATCTATGCACAACGAATTTTACACCAACCGGCAAGTATTAGGGCAAAAAAAGACCCCTTTGCAATTGCTTGCTTTGGGGTCGTGGCACTAATCCTAGATTTAACTGTCTTGAATGACAGTGAACTTAATGCCATCTGCAATGACCATCTTAGACAGTTCTCTGCTAACATCTGTGTTAGACGAACTAACAACTGCCACAGTGTCGCCACTTGAAGCATTTAAGGATGAGTAGACCATTGCAGCATAATAGCTGGGATTCCCTACAGATTGTGAATACGATGCAAATGCTGTTTCAAGTTGGCAGTATGTATGTCCTACCTGTCTTAGATTTGCTGGCCTTCCTGCTGGATCTGCCAAACCTGTGTACTTGTCGATAATATTGGCACCAATTACGGTTACCGCGTCTGTCATTGCAAAGGCAAAGAGCCTAACTAGGGCGTCAGGTGTAATTTCCTGCGTTTGCGAAGAAGTTAGAAGATAAATCATTGTCCTCCAAATTTTGTCTAAGAATATCATTACAACAACAAAAGTTGCATGTAACGAGACATGTCATTCTACACCTTCTTGGTGTATTAGATAGGATTATTTGAGTGATTAAAAAACCTCGTCGGTAGCTTCCGACTTTTTCTCTGCAGCAGTTGAGTTGTCTTCTGCGCCAAGCTCGTCTATTTGTAGACGGTAGTTGGTATTATGCAGTTTGTTATACAAAAAGAAGAGCTCGCGTAATGAGCGGGCGTTATTGCCACCTTTGCCAATTACAAGAGCAATGCTCTCTTTATCTACTTTTAGGGTGAATTGCTCGCCATCGGTGGTAAGTTCGTGCTTATTATCTGCTCCAAAGAGTAAGGAAATGATTTTTTCTAGTTTGCTAGTTTCCATGAAATGCTTTGTACTCTAAATTATGCAGTTTTAAGACGACCAACACCATTTTTCGAAGGATTAGCTAGCAGCTGCAGCAGCTTTAGCTGCACGATCTTGTGCCTTGCGACCTGGTTTGCTCTTGAACTCTCTTTTTACAGGTTCTGTTAAGCCTTCTTTGCTTAATAGATACTGTACAGTCTGAGTTGGCTGTGCACCAACGCCTAACCAGTATTGAACTCTATCTTTGTTTACTTCAAAAGTTCTTGGTTTAGTTGTAGGTACATAGTGACCAAGGTATTCCAAAGCTTCGCCGTCCCTCTTAGAACGTGCTTCTATTGCTACCAATCTGTATGATGGTTGCCCTTTTTTACCCGTACGGGTTAATCTCAATTTGACCATTGGAGTATTATAGCACAAATTTTTCTAAGGCCATGCGGGCCGCACCTTGCTCGCCTTCTTGTTTACTTTTTCCTGTTCCACGGCCAAATTCTTTGTCTGCAATCATTACTCTAATAGTAAATATTTTGTCGTGATCTGGACCAGTTTCGGAAACAACTTCATATAAAGGAGTAAATTTGTGTTGTTCTTGAGCAAGCTCTTGCAGCTTAGACTTGGGATCTATATCGCTCCGTTTGCTAACAATATCTGGTAACTTGGGTATAAGCTCTTGGGCAATGAATCTGGCTGCAGATTCGTAGTTAGAATCTAAATAAATTGCTCCAATAATAGACTCTACTGTGTTTGCCAAAATATATGGCCTGTTCCGACCCCCTGTAGCTTCTTCACCACGGCTCATATTTATAAACTCACCTAAACCTAGCTTTAGTGCGCTTTCTGCCAAGCTTTCTGTTCTTACTACAGCGGCGCGGAAGCTTGTAAGCTCGCCTTCTGTATATTCTGGATAAGTGTCATAAAGATAACGAGTTACAACTAGCTCTAAAACGGCATCGCCCAAAAACTCTATGCGTTCGTTGTGCTCTTTTACGCTAGAAATATTGCGATTTTCGTTTAAGAAAGACCTATGTGTAACCGCCAACTGCAGTAACTCTGGGTTTTTAAACTTGTAATTAATTTTGGTTTCTAAATCTTGTATAGCCATCTAGGTAAATATACCATACTTGCTACTGGGCCTGCTGTATGGCGTATAATTCGTTAGGTCTTTAAAAAGGAATTATTTGCCTATGGCAAGGATGTGGCTATGTTTACACCAGACGAAGCAACATATGGAACGGTTACTGAAATTCGTGCTTCTACGCAATACGACTTTGAGTTTAATGGCTCCTCATTAACATTCAATTTGCAAGTTTTGGCGGCACCAGTATTAAGGCGAAGGGGCCTAAAATACATTGAGCGTACCACTGCCAAAGTGATACTTTGGCTTTATACCCCCCTTAATGACGTGCCCTTTGAAGTTACGGCTGTGGAATATGAAGCAGAGACAACCTTTGCAGATTTCTGCCAATTTTACGAAGAACATGAACACTACTTAAAAAAGTTATTGTTTAAGAGGCTAGGTAAAGCAGTTGTGAAGAAAAGCGCAAAAAACAAACTTACAGATAACCCCAATAACTGGAGTTTTACTTTAAGGTTTAGTTACCTTTTTCTAAAGCTCACAGTCTTTACTAAGGCTAAGAGGCTTTTGACAAGCCAGGCAGAGGCACTTTTGTTGCTATTGAAATATCGCAAAGAGATTAGAAACAATCTGCTGGACAAATAATTCTTTTTTCTTTCTGAGGTGCTGGTTACTACAATTACCGACCAATCTAGTAGGCAATTGGGTGTACAAACAACTGTTACTACCACCAGCAAGATTGGGCACAATGGTGTTGTGGGGCCTAGCTCGAACACTTTCTATCACATCGACATGTTTCGTACTTTGGCAGCTAACAACGAATCTACTGTGGCAAACGCACTTGTGATCTGGTATGCAACTTTAAAAGCTTGCCAACCCGATGGCGATAACCCAACTCTGTTTCGGTTTTTTGCTCCAAGATTGCCGGGTTTCTGGTTGTCTCCTAGTTATGCTCCAGAAGACTACAACGACATTCTGTACCTAATCCGTGCTCGTTTTGAATCGCTACTTGGCATTCGCCCTGCGGCAGGTGACGCTTTACTTATGGCATTGGCAAAACTCTAATTCTTGTGCAAACAAAAAGGCGACGCCAAAAGCGTCGCCTTCAAAATTTCTCTGAATGTTTAAACCTCTCTTAACGGCAACTCGGTAGGCTCAACTTTTTCTGCTTCTTTGGTTTCCTCAGTCTCTTCTTCTCTATCTTCTTGGGCTTGTTTTTGGCTATGTGCCCTATCTTCGTCTGTTTCTTCTGGCTTATATTTATTGTAAATGTTGCCTAAAACTCCACTTACAAATTGAATGTCGCTTTCTGTGCCGTAGTCTCTAGCTAGCTCGATAGCTTCGTCTATTGCTACTTTGGCTGGCACGTTGCGGTTTACAAAACCTTCATAAATAGCCAAACGTAAAACCTGTAGGTCTACAACATCTATTTGGTCGATAGGCCACTCTGTAGCAAACTCTTTAACTTTGGCGTCTAGTTCGGCGCGGCCGTCCCAAACTCCGTTAACAACAGAATCTATATATTCCTTTTTCTTTAATACTTTTTTTGCTGTTTTATGAGAAAGACTTTCGAATTCTAGATCTTCTTCTGGGTTTGGCTCGTATGTCTGCACCTGGAAGCCAATTTTGTCTACAGTATGCTTTTGGTAAAGCATCTGAATTATTACTTGGCGTACCAAGTGACGGTTATCTATTACGTTTTGAACTGGCTGCGGGGAGTTGTCTCCCTGCGCATTATTCTCTGAATTTTGTAACTGTGGGGCTTGGTTGTCTGTCACTTTTGGTGAGCTGGAAATTAATTGGGTTATTTTTTAACCTTCATTAAAGTTCTACCCTTGTAACGACCAGTAGACATATCTAGTCTATGGCTTTGCTTCATTTCGCCAGACTCTTTATCTACCGATAAGTTCATGGCCACTAGACCATCATGTGAACGGCGATTATCTCGTCTCTGCTTGCTGGTTTTTCTCTTTGGTACTGCTGGCATTTTTTACCTTTAAATATTTAATAAATCTTAAAACTTTTTAACTTACCGAAAACTATGCGCAATTATAGCAGGAAATGCCGAATGCGAGTAGGCTTAGTGGTTTAGAGGGCTGAGTATTGCTGAGTTGGAAATAATAAGGCTATAAAAAAGAAATTCCCCCTGCAAGTATTCCTTGCAGGGGGGAGGGGGTGGTTGTGTCTTCCGTAAAAGACTTCTCTAGGGTACGTAGATTTAAACGCACCACATCTTCGAGTTCCGCCAACCAGCGGAAGTATTAAAACTCAACTAGAGCTTTAATAGAAACTATTCGATGATGTAATCTGGTTTTTGACTTTGAAAAGTGGGCAAATTATTCAAATCAAGTCGAACACAAAATACATCATCTCTTTATGAGCTGCAGATATAGAGAATATCCTTACTCAAAGGTTTGCGTAGTTTCCACGCTCCCTCCACCGTTTAAGGTAGTGTTGTAAAAAAAAACTTTCGACTGAATTGTTTGAATGCTCACTTAAGAACATATAGTTGCACAACACATTGGCAACTTTTCTAACAAACAAAACCTCTTTAAGTCGATTGTTAACTGATCTAACTTTGAGTGGCCAACTTAAAGTTAGTGCCCACCTTATTGAAGAGTGATCCTCTCTCCAAATCAATTTCCGTGAATGTGCTCCCCACACCGACTTGCTTAGGCAAACACATTCATTTCATTGACGAGAGGATATTAATATACTATGAGTTATTTTGTCAATAGTCTAAAGGCAAAAAAAAGCCCCAGCGTTTAAGCCAGGGCTATAGAAACCAGTGTTTCTTCAAACTTCACTAATCCGTACGAAAATCCCCACAAATACTCGCAAGGCGAGTGCAATGAAAATCCAGGCAGTGGCAGCAAAGATCAATATTTTCCAGGTCTCAATTAAAGCCATAGAAAAGGGTTCTTGCCAGTTCACTGCAAAATGATAGCCAATTGCGAGTAGCGCAAGACCAGTAATTGCACTGAAGGAGATGCTAACCCAGCGCGCAAGTCGATGTGTAACCACCAAAAGCATTGCTGCAAGCATTGCCAGCGATGTAAATACGTAGACTACTATGTTGATTGGCAACATTGTTGCCAGGTGTTGAATGATGTTTTGCATTATTACTCCATTCTGTATCTCTGAAGAAGTCTCCAGGTAATGCTAAGGGCAAATAGAAGAACTGAGATTGCTAAACTACCTGCCCACATAAGTAGATCTATCGTTGTAACTGCTCCAACTGGTTCGATCTGGCTTGTAAAGACAAGAATGATTGCCACTAGTTGCAAAGCGTAAAAGACCCAGAGGAGTAGTTTGACGCCAAGTTTCTTGGTGTTGCCAATGGCAATAAATGCCGTAAGCACAGCAAGAATTGTGGCAACAACAAAGCCAACACTTTGCAGAAGGGTGGCATTTTGAAGAGCCACATAGTCTGCTAGTAGCTTGTCGATTGTATTCTGATAGGGGTTCATTTAAGGTCTCCTTGCAAGTATGTATATTCTACTCGCCATCCAAATGCAGCCAACTAAAGCAATATCTAGTATTGCCCAGCCAGCAATCATTCCATCGCTAAGCAACTGCCCCGCTTGGTCTAAATAGTTACCAAACACAGTTACAAGCAATAGTACTACTACCACTGCAACAGCAATAGTAAACTGCCTAGAATTATACTTAATTGTTTGTCTTAAGATAATGCTGGCAATGATTGCCTCTACTAAACCTATTGCGAACAGCACTAGACGAATAAGTTCGTCGTTACGCGCAATGTCTTGTGGGCTCATATGCCCTCCTATAGATTGTTGTCGCGCCTAATGCGCCACAGTAATGAAACCACAAATAAGCCCAACTATGGCTACGCCCCATACTAGCCAGCGCAGAAGTTCTTCTCCGCCGAAGTTCTTGCCTACCTGTATTTTAAAGGCCAGGCAGGTAATTGTTACTAGAATAAGAGATGGAAGCATTGCCTTAATTTTGTACCTCCAGCCCAAGTAATCCCAGCCATTGAAAAGTATTGGCCCAATTAGGCATGCAAGAACCGAGATAACCACAGAGATGATAAATCTTGTGTCGTCAATTTCTGTAAAGTGCAAAAATGTCCGAATTATGTCCATATTTCCTCCAAGCAAATGTCTGATGTATGAAGTTTGAAGATTGTAAAAAGGAATGGTGATTAAGCCAATTCCAAAACAGGCATTGCGCGGATTATACAGTAAAACCTGGGTAAGCTAAATACTATAGGAAATATACCTTGGAGATACCAAGTTCCTTTGTATGCACTTTATTGGGGTCTATTCCTAGTTCTTCTAGATCTAGCCAAAAGTCTGTTGGCACACGCAGTATAAATAGGTTGTTAGGGTTAGAAAGTTTTAATAGCTGCGCACATAATTCTTGGGTAACGTCTGGAAATGGCGGGTCTGCAAAGATAAGTGTAAAGGTGTCTGCCTTTAGTGCTGGGTTTTTAATTGCCGAAAGTACGTCTTCCGACCATACCCTACTTTGTGGCTTTGCTCCGCAGTGCGCAATATTATATTCCAAATTGGCCAATGGTTCTGTGCCAGTTTCTACAAATGTGCAATGTTCTGAACCTCTACTTAATGCTTCTAAACCAAAGCTGCCACTACCAGAATATAGGTCTAGCACTTTGGCCCCAGGTACATAGTTTTGAATAAGGTCAAAAATATTTGTCTTTACTCTATCTGTAAGTGCACGAGTAATAGGCATAGACACTTTAAGTGCTCTGCCTTTGTATTTGCCCGTAATAATACGGATTGGCTTAATCTTTTCTGTTTTTTGGTCGGCCTTTTCTGGCTTATTTTCTTGATCTGTATTTACTGGTTCCATCTACGTATTATTTCATATATGGCAATAGCTGCGGTATTGGCAACGTTTAAAGACTCTTTTTGCCCAAACATTGGCACTTCTACAGTTTTAATTTCTGTAAATTGTTCTAGCAAATTTAGTTGCACACCTTCTATTTCATTTCCTAAAATTATTGCTGTTGGCACATTGGGAAAATCTATTGTCCAGATATTCTGCCCTTCCTTATTAGATTCTAATGCCAGAATATTAAATTTCTCTGAAATTAGCTCCTTAATACAGTCTTCCAAGCTAGCAAAGTGTTTAGATTCTACCCACTCTTCTGCATCTAGTGCAGTTTTGCGAACTTTGGGGTGTGCTGCATTTGGGGTGTAACCACAAGTATAAACGCCTGTAATACCTGCACATTCTGCTGTTCGTAACACAGAACCTACGTTATAAGCAGAGCGAATGTTATCTAGAATTACAACCAAAGGAAATTTCTGCATTAGGTTAGTAACAAGGCAATAACTAAAGCACCCAAGAATATTCTGTAAATTCCAAATGCAGAAAGTACACCTGGTTTTTTAACAATGCTGCGCAATACTCGAATAGAAAGTAACCCAAAAATAAGTGCTGTAATAAAGCCAATAGCAAGTTCTAGACCATTCTTTGCAAATAGGTTTTGCTGGCCATCCATAAATAGTTGTGCAGTTTCAATAATTGCCAAACTGGCAAAAATTGGCAAACTAGAAAGAAATGCGTAATCTAGTGCAGATTGTCTGCTTAAACCGCCAGCAGTCTGGCCACCAATAAAGGTAATGCCCGAACGAGACGTGCCACGAAGAGCTGCAAGAGATTGAAACAAACCAATTTTAATAGCATCTTTAAAAGATAAAGATTTATATTCTTTTGTTTGTTGCTGCAATTTCTGGTTTTTATCTACCACAATAAGTACAATGCCCACCACAATAAGCATTGCAGCTGTTAAACCAGGTTGTTTTAGAAAGTCGTCTCCTGTTTTTAATAACACTAGGCCAATAATCCAGGACGGAATGCTAGTAAGAATAAGGTTAATAAGCAGTTTCTTGGTTTCTGCAGAACGCCAGTCTGTAACAAGTCTTTTAATTATTGGCCAGAAGGCAATAATAATGGCAATAAATGTTGCCATGTGCAAAATTATGTCGAACTCTGTAGTCTGAAAGCTAAAATTTAAACCAAGATTTAATTGCTTGTTAAAAAACTCTGCCAAAAATAAATGACCACTAGACGAAATTGGCAATAGCTCTGTAATTCCTTGAATTAAACCTAAAATAATTGCTTCGGTAATGTGCATAATTGTTATTCTGCAGATTCTAAATTAAAAAGCTGAAATAGTTCTGATTTCTGCCATAAAGAAAGAGAATTGTTTACTGCCATAGATTTTACAATATCCTTGGCAGTTTGCACCTGGGTGGTATTTAGCCAACTTGCTACCTTTAAATTTGGCACGCCTGCCTGCATTTTTCCGTATACTTCGCCAGGACCGCGGGTTTTAAGATCGTATTCTGCCAACTCTAACCCATTCTGCGAATGAGAGAAAATATCTAGTCTGGTGCCTGCAACAGGGTCGTCGCTAGTATTGAATACTAAACAGTAGCCAGGTTTATCTCCGCGCCCTACACGGCCTCTTAATTGATGTAATTGAGCTAATCCAAAACTAGCTGCGTTCTCTATAATTATTATATTGGCGTTAGGAATATCAATTCCAACTTCTATAACTGTTGTAGAAACTAAGATATCGTATTTGCCCTCGCGGAAATCTTGCAAAATGCGAGTTTTGAAGGTGCTGCTAAGCTTGCCGTGAAAGGCTGCAATTTTAAATTGCGGAAACCTAACCTCCAACTCTTTTGCAAGTTTTGCTACAGAAGCTTTTTCGTTGGGATCGTAAATGCCCGGCAGACCTTCTACTTCTTTTTCTACTGAAATAAGGGGGCAAACCCAGAAAGCTTGGTTGCCCTCTTCTATCTTGGTTTTGATCCACTTAAAACTGTCTTCTCTCTTGTGTAACGGCACGTTATAGGTGGTTCGCTGTTTTTGTTGCACAGGGCGCGAATTTATAACAGACAGGTCTATGTCTCCGAACAAGCTTATAGCAAGAGTTCTAGGAATTGGCGTAGCAGTTAATGTGTAATAGTGAGGGGCAAGTTTGCCTTTAGCAAAAGCCACTGTGTGCAAGAAGTCTCGTTGAGCTACGCCAAAGCGATGCTCTTCGTCTACTATTATTGTGTGCAAGTCGTTTAGCTCTTTAAAACGATGTAGTAAGGCCTGAGTTCCTACATATAGTTTAAACTTCGAATTGCTGGTCTTGGCCAACCCAGCGTCGCTAACTACTAGTTCTACTACTCCAGGAAAAATCTTATTAAAAGTTTGGTAATGCTGTTCGGCCAAGACCACACTTGGAATCATTATTGCCGCAGACTTTCTGGCCTTTAGTGTTAAATAGATGGCAAAACCGGCTACAGCGGTTTTGCCACTACCAACATCGCCTTGTACAAGGCGTAGCGCAGGCCTGCCAGAAATATAATCCTGCCAAATGTCTCTACAGGCTTGCGCCTGATCTGGCGAAGGTTTTAATTTAAAGTTGCTCCAATAGGTGGCAAAGTTGGAATCGAAATCGCCAAAATCGGGTAAAAATTTTATTAGAGATAATTTGGCCTCTTGCTTAGCTCTTATCTGCGCCTGCAAATATAGCTTTGTAGAGATTGGAAGTAGTTCTACAACCCCAATAATGTCTTTGGCGGCTTTTAGACTTTCGTATGTTTCTGGAAAATGCAGCTCGAATAACGCCTTGTTAATTTCTTCGTTTGTTAGTTCTGGAATATTAAAGTCTTTAAACAAATCTGCCTGGCCACTTTGCAGGCGCAACGCTTGTAAACAATTGCTAATATAGCGCCTTAACATGGCCGGCGAAAGATCTTTGGTAACTCGGTAAACCGGCACAATGCCCTGCGTATGCAACATCTTTTCGCTTACTTTCTCGAATACAGGAGAAATCATACCCAATTTGCCACTTTTAGGAGACCTAGAAAGTCGGCCAATAAAGACATACTCGGTGTCTACAACTAGCGCCGTTTCTACGAACGGCGCATTAAACCACATTGCACTTAGTTTGCCTGTTTCATCCTCGAAAGTAACTGTCTGAATTGTTCTTCTGCCCTTTCCTCTTAAGAAGATATTCTTAACGCTTAACACCTTGGCTTTAACTGGCGCTTTCTGATTTTCTACTAGTTCACCTATCTTTACTGTCTTGCTGTAGTCTAGGTAGTCGCGAGGAAAATATAAGAGAAGGTCTTTTACAGTGCGAATTTCTAGGTTTGCCAAAGCCTCGGCCCGCTCTGGACCAATCATGTCTACTGCTGTTACGCGGTCGCCCA
>Ga0105047_10011637_pt1 | contig 14255 bp, 14 predicted proteins | sample MAT04_FD_78384 | JGI IMG/M metagenome (GOLD analysis project Ga0105047, IMG submission 78384) | Freshwater microbial communities from Lake Fryxell liftoff mats and glacier meltwater in Antarctica - MAT-04 (megahit assembly) | ecosystem: Environmental > Aquatic > Freshwater > Ice > Liftoff... | reverse complement strand
GCGCCGACCCACCGTGTCGCGAAAAGGCCGAACATGTCCCAACCAACAATCGACGCCACTCCGCTTGCCGCACGGGCCCTGGAACTCGTTCCCGACAACTCCACAATCGGCCTCGGCACCGGTCACGCCGCCGAGGCCTTCCTCCAGGTGCTTGCGGAACGAGTCCAGTCCGGCTTCCGCGTTCGCGGGGTGCCGACATCCGTTGCAACCGAACAACTCGCTCGCCGGCTTGGCATCCCCCTCGTTTCGATTGAGGACACCCCCTCACTCGATTTTACAATCGACGGCGCAGATGAGGTGAGCCCCCAGGGCGATCTGATCAAGGGCTATGGCGGGGCGCTTGTCCGGGAGAAAGTCGTAGCCAGTATTACTGGCCAGTTAATCATTCTGGTCGGCGAGGAGAAGTTGGTACCGAAACTCGGACACCGTGGCCGAGTGCCTGTGGAGATTGTGCCATTCGCAGCCGGGCCGGTGAAGCGAGCCATCAGTGGTCTTGGCTACAGCGCCGAACTTCGGGGCAGCGAGGAGACTCCTTTCAGCACGGACAATGGCAACTGGATACTCGACGTTGCCGTGAAGGACTTGAGCGACCCGGCCGGGCTCGATAGTGTGCTTTACTCAATCCCCGGAGTCATTGGAACCGGATTGTTTCTGAATTTCCGGCCACGGGTGCTCGTGTTATCCAATTTGGGAGTTCGCGAGTCTGTGTAGGGTGGTGCAAGCGTCGCTTTGGACGGGCCCGACCCACCAGGCCCAGATGATGGCGCCGTCGAACTACGGAAGCATCACGTATATTGAAGAGAGTTCCTGTTCGTGTCGTGAGGTTCCGTCATGCCCGGTCGGGTCGTACTAGCAATGAGCGGTGGCGTGGATAGCTCGGCTTCGGCTGTACTCCTTCGCCAGCAGGGGTACGAGGTCATCGGCCTCTTCATGCGCACGGGCACGCACACCGACGACCAAGATCACCGCAAGGACAACAAGAAGGGCTGCTGCAGCGCCATCGATGCCGGGGATGCCCGCCGCGTGGCGGACAAGCTCGATTTGCCGTTTTATGCCCTCGATTTTGAACGCGAGTTCGACAAGATTATCGAGTACTTTGCGGACGAGTACCTGAAGGGGCGGACGCCAAACCCGTGTGTGGTGTGCAACAACTGGTTGAAGTTCGGCGAACTCTGGAAATTCGGCCGGCAACTCGGAGCGGACTTCATCGCCACAGGGCACTACGCCCAGATCGTCCGCGGGGCCAACGGCGACCCCGAGTTACACAAGGGGCTCGATTCCGAAAAGGACCAGTCGTACGTGCTCCACGGCATCAAACGGCACGTCTTACCGCACTTGCTGTTTCCCATTGGTGGGTTACCCAAAGCCGAGGTGCGGGCGATTGCCCGCGAAGCCGGGTTACTCGGCGTTGCGGATAAGCCGGACAGCGTGGAAATCTGCTTCGTGCCCACCGGCGATCACACGGACGTCGTCCGCAAGCGCCGACCCGAAGCGGTGCTCGCGGGCAATGTCGTGGAACGTGATGGCACGATTCTCGGCAAGCACGACGGAATCGACCGCTTCACCATCGGGCAACGCAAGGGGCTCGGGGTTCCAACCGCGGGGAAGAAGCGATTCGTCTTGGAAGTGCTGCCGGAAACGCGAACTATTGTTGTTGGAGACGCGGAGGATTTGTTCGCGAGTGGGCTGGTCGCCTCGCAAATCAACTGGTTGGTGGACCCACCAAGGGAACCGCGAGGCTGTGCGGTCAAGATCCGCTATCGTCATGCGGGAAGTGCGGGAACTGTCACCGCGACCGAGGATGGGGGAGCGATCGTGACCTTCGAAAATCCCGAGTCCGCGGTGACCCCGGGGCAAGCGGTGGTGTTCTACGATGGGCCGCGAGTGCTGGGTGGAGGGTGGATCGAAAGTGCCCAGAGATAACTATCTCCGTGGCTTCGGTCGCGAAAATACCGCCAAGAGGTCCCCGGTCTCTTCCGGCCCGTCGGGCTTCTCCGGCGGGTCAAATCGGATGTTCCCCGGCGTTTCCTTCGCTCGGGCGATCAACCAATCCAGGAACTCCGTGCACCCCCAACCCTTCGCCCCGGACCGCGTTGCCGAGTCGTGCAAACGAGTGTCGTTCGAGACCACGACGAGCTTCTTGGGAGCCGTTTCCGCTTCGAGCAGTTCTTCGATCACGTCGTCGGCAGTCTTCTTGTAAGCGAACTGCACGAGCACCCCGCGGTGCGACCGACCCACCGAGGGAGCGGGGCCATTCTGAGCATCGAATACCACGCGAAACTGGGTATTTCCCGCCTTGAAGGGTGCCGCATCCGCGAGCCAATCGAGCAACTTCTTCCGCGCCGGTTCGAGCGTCCCCGGCGACTTCCCGGGCGGTGCCCAGCCGACGGCGTGCATCAAGTTGTAACCGTCGATGAGGAAGTTCACAGGGCACCACAGGGTAGCGATTATTCCCATTATACCAGACAGTCGTCTTTCGCTCCGCGAAAGACCGCCATCGCAGCAACCAGTCACCTTCACGGGTTGAAGTCCAGTCTTTCGCGGAGCGAAAGACGACTGTCAAAAAAACAAACCCACCCGTCGCGCCGGGTGGGTTCGAGATATAGTGAACAGCCGTAGGATCGGCCGATTCAACGGGCTCAACTCGGTTCCGATCCATCCTCGCCCGGCGTGGACTTATCCCGGTCGAGCGGTTTGGCGACGCGGTAGTCTTCCCCGAGCCACCGGCCAAGATCCACGAGCTTGCAGCGCTTGCTACAGAATGGATATTCGGGATAATCCATCCAGTTTGCCGGCATCTTGGCGTCGCAAATCGGACATCGCACTTTATCCATCGGCTCCCCCCGGCCCGGACTTCGGGGTTTTTCGATCCTTCCGAAACATCGCTACTTATCCGCCTTCTTACTTTTACCCTTACCGCTAGACTTTTCGGCCGGGGCCGCGGGTGTCGCTGCCGCTGGGGTCGCCGCAGGCGTCGCCGCACCGTCGGCCGGTTTCGCTTCGGGCGGTTTCGCTGCCGCGGCGTCCGCCTCCTCGGACTTTTTATAACCTTCCTTGCGATAGTCCGTTTCGTAGAACCCGGACCCCTTGAAGATGATCGCCGCCCCGCCGCCGAACAGCCGGCGAAGTTTCTTCTTCTTGCACTTGGGGCACGTGGTTAATGCGTCGTCCTTGAACGATTGCCACTCTTCGAATTTATGTTGGCAGCCGTCGCATTCGTAGTCGTACGTTGGCACCGATAAGTCCTCAATATTCGAATTTGTTCCCGGTTAGCCGCGAGACGAAGTCGAGCGAGGAATCGCTCCATCGCTCGACTTCGTCTCGCGGCTAACCGACCACACGTCTACGAACCCGCTGGCGGCTCACTCGCCACAATCACCCCCGCCGGCCGCAGCACGCGGTCGTGCAACAGGAACCCCTGCTGCAACACCTGCACGACCGACCCGGGTTTGTAATCGTTCGTCGGCGTTTCCATGACGGCCTGGTGCTGATGGGCGTCGAACGGAGAGCCGGGTTGAACCGGCACGACGGTGACGCCATGACGCTTGAGAGCGTCCAGAAACAAGCTCAATGTCGCGGTCACGCCTTGGACCAAAGAACCCTTTTCCCCGGCCGTGCGAGCGGCATCCGCGGCCCGGTCGAGGTTATCGATCGACCCGATCAAATCTTTGACAAGCGGCTCAATGGCGTACTTCCGCTGCTTGTCGCTATCTTCACGCAAGCGGCGGGCCGACGTCTGATAGTCCGCGATGAGCGCCTTGTAATCGGCGTTCTGGCGTTCCAGTTGATCGACCTTCGCTTGCAAAGCCACGGCAGTTTCCGGGGGGCTATCGGGGATCGGCTCAGGAATGTCTTCGTTCATGGTTTTTGATGGTGTCCCAGGTCGGTTCGATTCACATAGTCATCTTTCGCTCTGCGAAAGACAGCGCCGGGTGCCATGCCCACGGCTTTGCGTGGGCATGTTTTGCAGGCACACATGCCCACGCAAAGCCGTGGGCATGGCACCCCAATTCGATCCCTAATATCTTCTATGCGATGCCTTACTTCTTCTCCGCATCCGTCAACCACGTCTTCAACCGCCCAAAAATACTCTTCTTGTGCGGTGCCCCCGTCTGGGCCTTCTCCAACTCTGCCAGTTTCTTGAACAGTTGCTCCTGCTCGGCACTCAAATTCTGCGGCGTATCCACCAAAATTTGAATGAGCAGATCCCCCTTGCGGCCACCCTGCCGCGACGGCAACCCGTGCCCCGCCAGTTTCACCACATCGTGCGACTGCGTCCCGCGGGCGAGGTCGTAGTTCACCTTCTGCCCGGTCAACGTCGTAATCTCAATCGTTCCGCCGAGCGCCGCCTGGCTGAACGTCACCGGCCACTGGCAAATCAAGCTCTGGCCATCCCGCTGGAAGAACGAGTGTTCTTTCACGCGGATCGCAAATTCGAGGTCGCCACGGCCAGCACCAGGAACCCCGGTATCGCCCAAACCCTGGAAGCGAATCCGGTCTCCGGTATCGACCCCCGCGGGGATTTCCACGTCCACGGTCTTCTTGCTCACCGTCCGGCCATTGCCCCGGCACGTCGGGCACGGGTCGGTAATCACCACGCCCTGGCCGCTGCACGACCGGCAGGTCGTCTGCACTTGAAAGAAGCCCTGTTTCTGAATGACCACGCCCTGGCCGCCGCAGCGCTTGCAATTGGCGGGGCGGGTGCCCGGTTTGGCCCCGGTGCCGCCGCACGGTTCGCAGAGGTCTTCGCGCTGCACCGTCACCGATTTCTTGACACCCCGGGCCGCGTCGAGCAGTTCGATATCCAGCACGACTTGAATATCCCGCCCGGCTTGTGATCCCCGGCGTTGGCGACCGCCGCCTTGCCCGCCGAAGAAGCTGCCGAGCAGGTCGCCGAACAGGTCGCCGATGTCCACATTGCCGCCGTGGAAGCCGCCCCCGCCGCCCATTTGTTCGAGCCCGGCATGGCCGAAGCGGTCGTAGCGTTCCCGCTTCTCCACGACGATCAGCACTTCGTAGGCTTCGGTCGCTTCCTTGAACTTTTCGGTCGCGGCATCGTCGCCGTGGTTGCGGTCCGGATGGTGCTGAAGCGCCAGCTTACGGTACGCCTTTTTGATTTCGTCTTCGGTCGCCGTTTTGGTAACCGAGAGCACTTCGTAATAATCGCGCTTGGCCATTTCAGGAACCAGGAGGCAATGTTCAGTCCGCAGTGGTCAGGGACCAGTGACCAGACAATTAAACCGGACGGACACCGAATTAAAAAGGCCAGCGAGCGGTCGCTGGCCTCTGACTGATGGCCCACGGCACGTTCTTCTGGTATGCCATGTTGGAATTATAGCCGCAGACTTCGTCCCGTCTTCCGAAGTCTGGTTTCGACCTCGGAATTTCGGAAGTCGAAGCCGGATTTCGGAAGACGGCCCCGGGGATGACTCCGTTCCTTGGCCGGATTCCAGGGTGCGGAATATGGCAGCCCCAGCCTACTTTATCCTTGGGTTCGGCTCTTCAACACTTCTCGAACGAATTCGATCTCCACTTCGAGCGTCGCGGCAATCTCTTCCGCGGACATCTTCTTTGCCGCCAATTTGCCAATGTATCGTTCCGTGGCATTTCTCGCGCCTTCCTCCATAGCTTCCTGGTAAACGCGACTGTGGCGAATGTCCTTCACTTCTAACATGGTTTGGATCTCCTCGCGGCTGAAGCGCATCAGCTTGTAGATAATCACCGTTTCGATCAATTCTATCAGATCATCCCGCTGCGCTGCATCGGCGATTTCTCGTTTGACTCGGGCCACCAGGTCGCGGGCAATGGTTGGGGCTTCCGTCTCCGTTCGCCGAATCAAGTAAAGAATGGATAACCCCAGTGGTGCATTCGCCAATTCGGGGATTTCTTCCAAATAGAAGCGTCGAATCAAACCCGCTTCGAAAAGCGGCCGATAGGACACGGCTTCCGGCGGCTCCAGCGAACGGCTGGCAAACAACACCACGCCGCAAAACTCCTGGGCGGGGTCGTGCTGCTTGAGATAGGTAAACACCTTCGCCAACAGGTCGGCGAAAATGTTAGGCCGGTTATAAAACTGGACTTCGACGAAATACAGCGGCAACTCCACCTCTTTCGGCAAGAACACGCCATCGGTGCGGTGGGAGGTTTCTTTGAATTCAACGGCCAGGAATTCGTAGCGTGCGGCCATCGCTTTGGCCGCATCGTCCGGGATGCCGAGGAGCAAAAAGAACGTGTCGGGGCTGGTCTCAAAGAGGCGATAGAAGAGAGGGTCCGTGATCATGGCGCTCCGAACTCGCGACACGATTTAAGGTGGGCCACAAATCACTGTCGATTCGGTAATCCTTGCATAAGCATAAAGCAACTGAAATCCCGTCGCGAACGTCCGAAAGGGCTTTTGAAGTCGAAGCCGGACTTCGGAAGTCGGCCCTCGGGGATGAGCCCAGCCCTTGGCGGGATTCCAGGGGGTGGAATTCTGCGGGGTTGATGGAAGTGGTTTACGACTGGGGCTGACTCGAAACGGAGTTCCCCTCGTTCCCAAACTCCGTTTGGGAACGCACCTCGCGAAACTCCGTTTCGCGTCTCTCTGCCACCCCCATAAACCTTGCTAATTCCCGCAATAAACATCTTTCAACACGCTCGAACCGGCGTTATAACCTCTCCCCATGCGAAGCCGCTACAGGATCTTTGACACGGGTTACCCGTACTTCATGACCTGCACCATCGCCGGTTGGTTGCCGGTATTCACGCGGCCCGAGACGGTCGATTTTGTTTATTCCAGTTGGCGGTTCCTGGCGGAGAAAGCGGACTTCAAACTTTACGGTTACGTCATCCTGGAAAACCATCTCCACCTGATTGCATCGGCTCCCGAATTGGCCAACGCTATTAAGCGGTTCAAGATGTTTACGGCTCGGCAGATCGTGGACCATCTGGAAAGCCGCGGGGCGCATACTCTTCTGCGGCAGCTTCAGGCGCAGAAGCGGCGGCATAAAACCGAGAGTGACTACCAGGTTTGGGAAGAAGGCTATATGCCGACGCAGATTGTAAGCGACGAGATGATGCTGCAAAAGATGGAATATATGCACAATAATCCTGTGAAGCGTGGGTATGTAGATGAACCCATTCACTGGCAGTATTCCAGTGCTCGGAATTATGCAGTGTTGCCGGGGTTGATGGATGTGGTCACTGATTGGGGCTGACGCGAAACGGAGTTTCGCGGAAGTGTGTTCCCAAACGGAGTTTGGGAACGAGGGTTGACGAGCGTTGACACTTACGACTTAGGCAATCGACCCACTCACCTTCGACTTCTTATCATCCTCATCAATCTTGGTCACCATCACCTCGGTCGTGAGCATCAACCCGGCGATGCTCGCGGCGTTTTGCAGGGCGCTGCGGGTCACCACGGTGGGGTCGATGATCCCGGCCTTGAACATGTCGACGTATTCGCCGGTGTTGGCATTATACCCGATGTTCAAGCTCTTCTCGCCGCGGCTGGTCACCTCGTCGGCGATGACCGCGCCGTCTTCGCCGCAGTTCTCGGCGATGATGCGAATCGGCTTCAGCAGAGCGCGGGCGATGATCTCGGCCCCAATCCGTTCGTCGCCTTTGAGCTTCTCGGCCAGTTCTTCAATGATCGGCACGCATCGCAGCAGTGCCGTGCCGCCGCCGGCAACGATCCCCGCGGCCACCGCGGCCCGCGTGGCGTGCAAAGCGTCTTCCACGCGGCCCTTGGTCTGCTTCATCTCGGCTTCCGTCGCGGCACCCACGCGGATGATCGCCACGCCGCCGACGAGCTTCGCCAGCCGTTCGGAGAACTTTTCCTTGTCGTAGCTCGACTCGGTTTGATCCATCTGCGTGCGGATCTGGGCAACGCGGGCTTCGATCGCCCCTTGTCGCTTTTTGTCGAGCTTTTCGCAGATGATCGTGGTGTTTTCCTTCTCGATCATCACGCGGTCCGCGGAGCCCAGGTGTTCAATCTCGACGTTTTCGAGTTTGATCCCGAGGTCTTCGGAGATGAACGTGCCGCCCGTCAGCGTGGCGATGTCGCCGAGCATGGCCTTACGGCGGTCGCCGAAACCGGGAGCCTTGACCGCACAAATATCCAACAGGCCGCGGAGCTTGTTGACGACGAGCATGGCGAGCGCTTCGCTCTCCACGTCTTCGGCAATCACCAGCAACGGCTTGCGGGCCGCGGCCACTTTTTCAAGCAGCGGCAGGAACTCGCGGACGTTCGAGAGCTTCTTCTCGTAGAGCAGAATCAGCGGGCTCTCGGCTTCCCACTTCAGGTCCGCGGAACCCGCGGCGAAGTACGGGCTGATGTACCCCTTGTCGAACTGCATGCCTTCGACGAACTCGAGTTCGGTCTCGCCGGTCTTGCCTTCTTCGACGGTGATAACGCCGTCTTTGCCGACCTTTTCGAACGCATCGGCCATCATGGCGCCGATCTTGGGGTCGTTATTCGCAGAAATAGAGGCGACTTGCGCCATCTCTTCTTTCTTGGACAACTTCTTGGTGAGCACGCCTTCGACGTACTCGACGGCCTTGGCCACCGCCTTGTCGATGCCGCGCTTCACGGTCATCGGGTTCGCCCCGGCCGTGATATTGCGGAGGCCTTCTTGATAGATGGCCAGCGCGAGCACGGTCGCGGTGGTGGTGCCGTCGCCGGCGGAGTCCGAGGTCTTCTGGGCGACCGCGTTCACCAGCTTCGCGCCCATGTTTTCGAATGGGTCGGGCAGTTCGATTTCCTTCGAGACGGTCACACCGTCCTTGGTCACCGTCGGCCCGCCGAACGATTTGTCGATGATAACGTTCCGGCCTGTTGGCCCGAGCGTGATGCCGACGGCCTTCGCCAGCTTTTCGGCCCCCGTGAGGAGCTTCTTGCGGGCATCGTCGGTGTATAGCAGTTGCTTTGCCATAGTATGATGTTCCGTATAAGAGTGTGTATGATTGAGATTACTTGTTCAACTTGGCAAGAATATCCGATTCGCGCATGATCTTGTATTCTTTGGTGGCGACTTCAACATCCGAACCGCTGTACTTGCCGAAGAGCACGGTGTCCCCGAGCTTCACGGACATCGCGAGCCGGGTGCCGGTTTCGCCGAGCTTGCCCGGGCCAACGGCAATGACTTTGCCTTGCTGGGGCTTTTGTTTCGCCATGTCTGGCAACAAAATCCCGCCCGCGGTCTTCTCTTCCGCGTCCAGCACTTCCACCACGACGCGATCGTCGAGCGGACGAAGTGTTACGGCAGCGGCGGCAGCTTCTTTCTTGGCCATGTGTCAAACTCCTATGGATGTATTGAAAGTGTAAGGTTGTGAACGAAAGCCCACACGTTGCAACGTGTGGGCTTGTGCGAATTACATCATCCCGCCCATGCCACCCATTCCGCCCATGCCACCCATCCCGCCCATGCCACCGCCTTCATCGTGATGGTGGTCGTGACCGCCTTCTTTCTTCGGCTCGGGGATGTCGGCAATGACCGTATCGCTGGTCAGCAGCAGGCAGGCCACGCTGGCCCCGTTTTGCAGGGCCGCACGAGTGACCTTCATCGGGTCGACGACGCCGGCTTTGCGGAGGTCTTCGTACTCGTCGGTATCGGCGTTGTAGCCGTAGTTCTTGTCCTTTTGCTTGCCGATGTTGGCAACGACCACCGTGCCGTCTTTCCCGGCGTTTTCCGCGATCAACCGGCAGGGCATTTCCAGGGCCCGGAACAGAACCTTCATCCCGGCCGAGTGGTCGTCTTCGCCCTTGACCTTGTCGAGCCCCTTGCGGGCATTCAGTAGGGCCACACCGCCGCCGGTGACGATCCCCTCGGCGATGGCCGCCCGGGTCGCGTGCAGGCTGTCTTCGTAGAGGGCCTTGCGTTCTTTCATGGCCGTTTCGGTCGCGCCGCCGACTTTGATCTGGGCCACGCCCCCGGCCAGCTTCGCGAGCCGTTCTTGCAACTTCTCGCGGTCGTATTCGCTATCGGTCTTGGTGATTTCCTTGCGGATCGACTCGCAACGGCCTTCGATGGCCTTCTTGTCGCCCTTGCCTTCGGTCACCGTGGTATTCTCGGCATCGATCTTGATCCGCTTGCAACGGCCCAGGTCTTTGAGTTCGATGTTCGTGAGTTGCACGCCGAGGTCTTTGAAGATCGCTTTGCCACCGGTGAGAATGGCAATGTCTTCCATCATCGCCTTGCGACGATCACCGTAACCCGGGGCCTTGATGGCACAGACGGTCAAAATGCCCTTGAGCTTGTTGAGCACCAACGTGGCGAGGGCTTCGCCTTCCACGTCTTCCGCGAGGATGACGAGGGGAACCTTTTGCTGACTGGTCTTTTCGAGCAGCGGAATGATGTCTTTGACGTTCGAGATCTTGTCTTCGAAGATGAGGATGTAAGGGTTATCGAATTCGCAGGTCACCGATTCGGGGTTGTTCACGAAGTGCGGCGAGAGGTAGCCGCGGTCGAACTGCATCCCTTGAACGACGACGACTTCGGTTTCGGCCGTCTTGCCTTCTTCGATGGTGATGACGCCGTTGGTGGCGCCGACCAACTTCATCGCTTCGGCCAGTTTCTTGCCAATTTCCTTGTCGTTGTTCGCCGCGATGGTCGCGACTTCGGTGATCGCCTTGTTATCCTTCGGGTCGATCTTGTCGGCAAGCTTTTCGAGCTCGGCAACGACCTTTTCGACGCCTGCTTGAATCCCGCGGACCACCGCCATCGGGTCCCCGCCCGCGGCCACGGCCTTCAGCCCTTCGCGGAAGATGAACTCGGCCAGCACGGTCGCCGTCGTGGTGCCGTCCCCGGCCACGTCGCTCGTCTTCGAGGCCGCTTCCTTCACCAACTGCGCGCCCATGTTCTCGAACGGATCGCCGAGCTCGATATCCTCGGCAACGGTCACGCCGTCCTTGGTCACGGTCGGGCTGCCCCAACCTTTATCGAGCACGGCATTCCGGCCACGAGGCCCGAGGGTCGATCGCACGGCCCGGGCCAGCTTGCTGGCCCCGGCGAGCAGTTTCGCCCGGGCGTCGTCGGCAAACGCGAGTTGCTTAGCGGCCATTCGCGGTATCTCCAGTGGTGAGGGTTTCGATTCGGTAGTCCGGTGTGGATGGAGAGATAGCAACCCGCGTGCCGGGGAATAGCGATGGCGTAAACTGTTGATGAGTATAGCTTTACTGAATTGAACGGAGCTGAAAAACCGTGGATTGGTGCCAGAGTGGCAGTAGGGAAGCAGGGTGGGGGTGTCGGTTTTGGCAGGTGGGTCACATGGCCCAATTGACCCACTGAAGTCCCGGAACTCGGGAGAAGTCATGAACATTTCGGGTCACCACAGTGGCTCCCAATTCAAGAGCAGTGGCCGCGATGCGGAGGTCCACACATCCCACGTTCAATTTCATAATTCGCAGAAGTTCAAATCGTTGTGCCGCGAGCGAAGTGTACGGATAGATCGGGGATCGTGCGATGAAGCTAACCGCCTGCGTCAATTTCAAGGATGCCTTTTCGTGTTCGCGGGGACTCCTTGCCTTTCGACAGAATGCGATCCATCCAGTCAATTGTTCTTCAAGGACTGTTCCGGGGATTCCAAGTTCCGCAGGTTGGCGAGTGGTAGTTTCGGCAACGACTCGCGGGGGCTGATGTTGGAGAAGGGTGAGTGTATCGCTGTCGAACAGAAAAAGTGCCATCGTCCATCCGGCTCACTGGTTCGGATGATCGTAGATCGCCGCATCTTCCGCGTCACGTTCGCGGCGGTACTTCGCGATTTCCTCAAGCCAGGCCTCTAGCACTGGTAAATCGGACGGATCATTGACATTGACCGAACCATTTGCAACCGGCTGCTGGTGAAGTTTTTTCAACACCTCGATCAACGGACGCATCGGCGGTAACTTGCCGTTTTCTCCCGCAACAAAATGGCCAAGCAACCGACCATCCGGCCCTTTGAGTTCAACATCGCCGTGGCTCAACTCGGCCAACAATTGTGGATCGGTAATTGTGATTGACATGCTTGATCTCTTAAACAGGCTTAACCATTGTACTGGCAGAGCATTCTTGGGTCATCTCATCCATCACTTTCCGATCGCAATTGCAATCCAAATCGCCCCATTGAAGAGCAGCCCGATCGTGCTGAAAACCACACCGAGAATCGCCCGTATGTCGCTCGTGACGCCGCCGTAGTCCCGTTGTTTTCGGCGCTTTGCAAGGGCGATAATTCCACAAATTAGACCCGGGACGGCGAATCACACACCGAAAAACGGAAAGCACATTCCGACGAACCTGGCCTAACACACGATGATAGAAATTAGGCCAACACCCCCCCAATCACTTGCCCCGGCGCAAGTGTATACGGCCGGTTCTGCGAATCGCGGATCTCGCTCGCGGGATCAATCCCCATTGCCGTGTAAATCGTGGCGGCCACATCGTCGGGAGAAACCGGGTTCTCTTTCGGATAGGCTGCGGTTTTGTCGCTGGAGCCGATGATCGCCCCGGCGTTCACCCCGGCTCCGGCGAAGAAGACGGTGTAACAGTACGGCCAGTGGTCCCGGCCGTTTTTCGCGGCCCCGGCGTTGCTCGTCACGTAGCCGAGCTTTGGCGTGCGGCCGAATTCGCCCATCACCACGACCAGTGTATCCTCGAACAATCCTCGCTCGGCGAAGTCGCTTAGCAGTGCCGAGAACGCCCGGTCGAACGGCGGGCACAGGGCTTTCTTGAGGAGATCGAAGTGGTCCCGGTGCGTATCCCAGGCCTGGTCGATGCGCCGGCCGGTGATGAGCGTGACGAGCCGGACGCCCGATTCGATCAACCGGCGGGCCAGCAACATACTCTGGCCGAGGTGCGGCAAACCGCCAAATTTACGGGCTTCAAGGGCCCGGTCGGTTCCGGGGTCCAGGCCGTAGCGCTCCCGGACAGCGGCGGGTTCGCGGCTCAAGTCGAATGCCTTGCGCGTCTCCGGCGAGGTGAGCACGGCCATCGCCTGGCGCTGGAATGTATCCATGCGGTCGAGCGCCGGCGACTGCCCGAGCCGGGCCAGCGAGCGGTCGAGCCCGATTCGCAAATCGTCTCGCCCCGCCAATCGTTGGGGCGGAATCTCCGGCCGTTCCGCCAATCCCGGCACCTGATAACCGGGCAAACTCGGATCGCCCGACACGAACGGATCGAACGAGGCCCCGAGGAACCCGCCCGTCTGGCCCGCGATATCGACCCCATTGTTCCACTGCAATTCGGGCACGAGCACGAACCCTGGCACCGGTTTCGTCGGCGGGCGGTGCTTCGCGATCACAGCCCCAAACGGCGGGAAGTTTTGCGGGGAATCCGCGACAATCAACTTCGACCCCTCCACGGGATACCGCCCCGTGAGCATGTAATACAAGCCCGCGTTATGGTCCGTGATGCCGTGGCGAACCGAGCGCACCTGGGCGAGGTGGTGCCAGAGTTTGGACGATTGCGGTAGCTGGTCGCAGACCGTGATGCCGGGCGTTTTCGTTTGAATCGGCGAGAAGATTCCGCGGACCTCGGCCGGGGCGTCCGGCTTCATGTCCCACAAGTCGATGTGGCTCGCGCCGCCTTCCATGAAGATCAACAGGCACGACTTCGCTTTGGCTTTCGGCTTCCGCGACTCCGCTCGGAGCAGCCCAGGCAACGTGAGCCCCGCCGGAGCCACGGCCCCGAGTTGTAAGAACGTTCGTCGGTTCAAGAGCGACATACGGTCATCCCCAGTCTTCGAAGACGTACTCCGATTATCGGCACGACGGCTGGAGTTGCAATTGCTATCCTCACCTTGGTTTCAATCTTCTGGATGCCGTGTTCGGTATGACCTACGACGAGGCGATCGCTTTCTGCTTCGGGCGAATCAATTTCGAGGTGCAGTCCGCGGAACCCAAGGATCTCAAACTCGAACGGATGCGGGCGGTCTTACGCTTGTGGGGCGATCCGCACGACCGGTTGCGTATCGTCCATAACAGCCAGGACGGCCTGAGGTATTACGAGTCCACCCAGGATCTCGCGTTGCATTTCTTCATCGACAACCTGCCGAAGGGCAGGTACCCCACGGGCCTTGCTGATATCCAGTGCATGGATGCTCCGGAGTTTAATGGCCACACGGAGAATATTGATTTGGAAGTGGAGTAAATTGGGGTGCGGTCAAAAGCCCAGGGATCGATGTCCGTCCCTGGGCTTTGTTATTTGGCAGTTGGAGACATAAGTTGATAATCCGCATTGGCCTGGTCAAAATTCAACACAATATACTGATAATGTGTGTCTACTGAAACCCGGACACTTTTT
>Ga0105047_10011635_pt1 | contig 14256 bp, 13 predicted proteins | sample MAT04_FD_78384 | JGI IMG/M metagenome (GOLD analysis project Ga0105047, IMG submission 78384) | Freshwater microbial communities from Lake Fryxell liftoff mats and glacier meltwater in Antarctica - MAT-04 (megahit assembly) | ecosystem: Environmental > Aquatic > Freshwater > Ice > Liftoff... | reverse complement strand
CTTTGGCCGCGCTGGCTGGCCCCATCCTGGCCACCTGGTTGAGCGCTGATTTCGCGGCCAAGGGCACTGCGGTAATGGTGATGCTCTCGCTCACGCTGTGGCTGGACTCTCTGACCAATCTGCCGTCACAGATCAACGATGGCCTGGGTCACCCCCGTGTTACCGGCCTGTTCGCCGTTGCGCGTGCCGCATTGGGCATGGCGTTCATCGCCTTTGGTATCAGTCAAGCCGGCATTGCTGGCGCAGCAGCGGGGAACCTCACCGCGTCGTTGGTGATGAGCACTTTGTTCTTGGTCTGGGTGCACGGGCGCACGGTGCCCGTACCCTTGCAGCTGTTGTTGCTCAAGGCTTATGCAGCACCGCTGGCTGCCTTGTTGCCGGTGGCTGGACTCATGCTTTGGGCGCGGCCCTGGGCCACTGGCTGGCCCGGCCTGCTGGGCGTGGCAGGCACTGCTGCGCTGCTGTTTGCAGTGTTGGGGTGGTTCATCGTGGTGTCACCACCGCACCGTTTGGCGCTGGGTCGCCGCTTTGGCTGGAAAATGGCCTCGTGATGTCAGTCCGTGACCGCTTTGCGATTCCGTCCGGTATGTTCGCGGAGCGCGCCCACCCCGTTTTGCGCCATTACCAAAGCATGTGGCGGCATACCGTGTACACGCGTGAGTGAAACGACGGTACAGTACAAAAGAGTTTATCCATCAACGCCTTCTTAGGCAGCTCTCTCAAAGTTTTTCACTTGGATTTTACTAATCTCAAGCTAAAAAATAGAAAGCCGATCTACTTTGAAATATTGGGTAGGAATTCTTTCTAATCAGGTGAATTTGAGTGAATCATGCCCAGCCAAGTGATGCACTTTGATCGCCGTTTTCTGCTAAGAGGCCTTCGGGGCATACATCGCCGACTGGGGGGGCCTGCGGTAAGCGAAAGGCCCGATTGCGACTTTAATCCAGATAGTGCGGCCAGCGCCATTTACGACCTGCTCACTTCTGGGCAACCTGCCATGATCGGAAGATTCGGAAGCAATGAACTGAACTGCATTGCAAATTATCTGGCTACCAAGTCAGCCGACCGTCCTTGGTTCAATTACGTCCGCAGCCGAGCATACCCCTGGTGGTGGGACGCCAATATCGTGGAACCGTTGGTACAAGGTGCCGGCTTCTTCCCAAGCGAAATTTCAGCCATTGAGCGCTTTTCCGAAATGATGCTGCAGGACATACCACAGCTTGACCTGCTAGGTTCCTGGCTCCCGCAAGAAAAAATATTGGACACTGAACTTCGACTCTGCCAAAGGGTGGACCTGGAACTATTGAACCCCTTCTTTTCTCAAGTGCCTTGGACTCGGGCACTGGCAGGTCGAAAGGTGCTGGTCATCCACCCCTTTGCCCGCACGATTGAGGCGCAGTACCTCAAACGCAACCTACTGTTCAAAAACGACTTGGTACCCGCCTTTGAACTACGCACCATCAAAGCGGTGCAGAGCATTGCCGGCGAGAAGACAGAATTCGCCGACTGGTTTGCCGCCCTTGATTCAATGAAAGTTGCAATGGATGCAGTTGATTACGATATCTGCCTCATCGGCTGCGGTGCCTATGGATTTCCGCTGGCCGCACATGCCAAACGCCGCGGTAAGGTGGGCTTTCATATTGGCGGCGCCCTGCAACTTTTGTTTGGTATACGCGGCAAGCGATGGGAAGACAGGAATTATCACCCCGACTACAACTTCGCTGCCCTCATGAACGAACATTGGATAAAACCTGGGAAAGAGGAACGTCCCAAAGCCGCTGATAAAGTGGAGGGCGCATGTTACTGGTGACTATCGCGCTTGCACTTAGCTCGCGGGCGAAGCCGCTCTCGCCGTCATCATTGCCAACAGCAAGAGTACTCAATTTGGGCTGGCCATGACCTGCGCATCTATAACCATGCTACCTGTGGATGGCCCCATCGTGGGCTGGCGGCGCCGCGCCAGCGGCTGGCCCGAGTTGCTGGCCATCGTTGCCGGTGCATTTTCCGTTACGTTGTTTGCCTTGCTCGGTCGCTGCCTGGTGGTGCCGGGGCAGCACCGGCTGGTCGTTGGGCGACGATGGGGCTGGAAGGTGGCTTCATGACCCGCGCCTACGCGCCGCTGCAGCCTGGGCTGCGCATCCTGCTGGTGTGCGAGGACATCCCCGGTGCCGCGCTGGGTGGCTTGGCGCGGCATGTGGTTGCATTGGGCAACGCGCTGATTGATGCAGGCCATGTCGTCACGCTGATGGGCCGCCAACCGCCGCAGCCAGCGATTTCGGCCGAACCCACTGGCTTTCGCGGGGATTTTATTGCCGGCTTCACCGACCCGGTTCGGGGCTGGAAGGAACGATCCACGGGGATGTTCAACCCCTGGAAGCGGCCGTACTTTGCCCGCAAGTTGGCTCAGGCTATCGTCGCGCATGCGTCTGACTTCGACGTCGTGCACTACCACGGCCACTTGCCGATGGTAGGCCGCTACGTGCCGGCTGGCATCCGCTTCTTGCAAACCCGGCACGATCAGGGCAGCGAGTGCATCATCCACAGTCGCTTCCGAGCGGGTGGGGTCTGCACGGCCACCGCGCCCAGTGCCTGCGCCGGCTGCATCCACCCGGCACCCGGGCCGCTGCGCACGGCCATCAGTGCCAGCGCGGTACGGCGCTACCGGCGTGAGACGGCACAAGCCTTTGCAGCGCATCCGGTCGTGTTTGTGTCGCAGTTTCTGCTCGACAACTACCGCCGCGCTGTCCCCGACTCGCATGGCCTGCAGGCACGAGTGGTGCACAACTTCGTGGATGAGGCTGCGCTGAGGCGCGCCGCTGCCGCCTATCCGCCTCCGCCGGCCGGACGATTTGTGGTTCACATGGCTGGGCGGCTGGACAACGCCAAGGGGATTAAGTCGTTGGTCGACCTGTTGATGCCCCGCATGCCGGCACATTGGCAACTGCAGGTGTTTGGTGACGGACCTGATCGTGCGGACCTCGCTGCGCGACACGGTAACTCCCAACTGTCGTTGTTTGGCCACGTATCAACTCAACGCGTGATCGAGGCGGCTGCCAGCGCGTCGGTCTGGCTGGTGCCGTCCATGTGGGAAGAAGCGTTCGGGCTGGTCACCCTCGAAGCGCTGCGCCTGGGCAAGCCCTGCTACGCGCTGCGCCGCGGCGGCACACCCGAGGTGGCGCGTTACGGCGCGCCGGGCCAGCTGCGCCTGTTCGACACGCTGCCCGCTTTGGTAAACGACCTTCTGTCGCATGGCGAGCCGGCCGCCACGGCGGCGGGCGGTGAGGTGGCCGATGTGCGGGCACGGCTGCCGGCGCTGCTGGAGCTTTACCGCGGCCAAGCTGCCAGCGTGTAATGGTGGCAGCCGCAAGCACCACGCCCTGGTTGTCGGTGGTCACCGTCTGCTTCAACGCCGGCAGCGTGCTGCCGGGTACCGTGACATCGCTGCGGGCTCAGCAGGCCAATGGCGTGGAGTGGGTGGTGGTAGACGGCGCCAGCACCGACGGCTCTGCCGAATGGTTGCGCGCGCTGCAGCCTGCCCGATTTGTCAGCGAACCGGACCACGGCATCTATGACGCAATGAACAAGGCGGTGGCGTTGGCCACCGGCGAATGGGTGTTCTTTCTGAATGCCGGTGACGCTTTTGCCGATACCAGTACCCTGGCCGACGTGGTCGCTACTTTGCAAGCCAGCCAAGGTGCTGTACCTGACGTGCTTTGGGGCGATGTGCTGTATGTGGGCACCGGCGGCACCCGCCGCAAGCGCTTCCACTGGGTTACGCGGCGGCGTCTGCTGTTCGGCGACCTTTGCCACCAAGCGGTGTTTGTGCGGCGCGACCTGTTCAGCCGCGTCGGCCCCTTCGATGCGACGCTGCGCTGGAACGCAGATTTCGACTGGTTCGTGCGCGCCTTTCGCGCCGGAGCGCGGCTTCGCTATCTGCCGCGCGACATCGCCCACTTCGACGATGGCGGCGCACATGTGCAGGCTGGCGAGCGCAGCGAGGCTGAGCGCTACACGGTGCGCGCACGCTACATGCCGTTGCCGCTGTGGCGTCTAGGAAACCTTGCGTTGCGGTTTGAGCTGAAGTTGCGGCGCATCTTCGGCCAGACGGTCTGACCCATGCGCCGGATTGCACGCGTGGATGAACACCACAGCGGTTTGAGCTTGACCGCCCGCCTTGCCGACGAGATTTGCGCGCTGGCATGCCGCTCGCTGGCGCATGGGTTGGCCCCAGCCGCTGCGCGCGAGGAGCCGGCCCGGCTGCGCCGGCCGATCGATTACATGCGCGATGCTGGACTTGAGGCGGAACTGCGCTGGCTTGACCTAAGCGCCGGCATGCAGGTGGTCGATTTCCCCGGCCCGCACCGTTCACAGCCCGACCCATACGAACAAACCTGGACTTTGCAATGGACACTCGCAATTACTTGAACGTCGGCTGTGGCACCAAGTTTCACCGTGCCTGGACAAACATCGACATGGTCTCCACCAACCCGGCGGTGCGGGCAGTCAATTTGATCCAGGGCATCCCGTTTGAAGCCGACCGTTTTGAGGTGCTCTACCACTCCCAAGTGCTGGAGCACATTCCCAAGGAAAAGGCGCCTGCCTTCCTGGCCGAATGCCTGCGGGTGTTGCGGCCGGGAGGTATTCTGCGGGTGGTTGTGCCAGACCTGGAGGACATTGCAACCGAGTACCTGCGGCTGCTGCAGGAAAACCGCGCTGCACCGTCAGCCCGCGCCGCGGCCGACTACGACTGGATGCTGCTGGAAATGTACGACCAGGTCGTGCGCAACCACAGCGGCGGGGCGATGGCCGAATACTTGCGCCAGCCGGGGATAGTGAACAAGGACTTCGTGGATGCCCGCATCGGCGTAGTGGCGCGCGATCTGCTCTCCTCAGCGCGAGACGCGGCATCGCCCAGCACGCTGCGGCGCCTGGCTACCCTCACACCGGCCAAGCTGGCTGGTTGGCTGCAGCGCCAATGGCGCCAGCGGGTAGGGGGCGAGGCGCTGCGGGTAGGCAGCTTCCGCCTAGGCGGTGAGGCGCATCTGTGGATGTATGACCGGTATTCGCTCAGCCGTGCGCTCCACCAAGTTGGCTTTGTCGATGTGCAACGGCTTGACCCACACACAAGCGCTGTTCCTGATTGGGCGGGTTACCAACTCGATGTACGCGACGGCGCCGTGTTTGATCCAACATCGCTGTTCATGGAGGCACGCAAGCCGCTTGGCGGACTCGCATGAACATCTGCGTGTTCGCCCCTGACATCCCCTACCCACCCAACCGCGGCGGGCGTGCCGACATCTGGCGCCGCATCCTGGCGCTGCGGTTGTTGGGCCATCAAGTGATGCTGGTCTGCTTGGTGGAGCACGACGGCCCGTTGGCGCCCAGCGCGGCCGACCTGGCGGCAGTGGACGCGGTGGTGACAGCACGCTTTTGCTTTCCGATGCGGCGCGGCCACTGGCGCACGCTGCGCCAGTTGGCGCTGGCCTGGCGCACGCCCTGGCATGCGGCTACCCGTGTGCCGCTGCGCAATGAGCGGCGGCAGCTGTGGGTGTTGCTGGATGGCTTTGCGCCAGACCTAATGTGGTTGGATGGCCCCTGGTTCGGCCACTTGGTGTTGCAGGCCCTGGCGCGCTTCAGCCGCGCACGGCTTGCTTACCGGTCGCACAACATTGAGCATCAGTACCTGGCGCGTCAGGCGGCTGTGGCAATGCGCTGGCGAGACCAGATCGCCTGGCGCATGGCCTGCTGGGGGCTGGCACGTTTTGAGCGCCGCCTGATGGACCGTGCCAATGCGGTGTTCGACTGTTCGATGGATGACCTGGCGATCTGGCAAGCCCAGGGCGTGCAGCGCTTGCACTGGCTACCGCCCTTGCCCGAGCTGGCCGTGACCCGCGCCAGTGCGGAAGCTGCCGATGCAGCCGCCGTTGCGGTTGCAGATGCGCCACCGATTCCGGGCGAGGTGGTATTCGTCGGCAACCTGACCACGCCTAACAACGTACGTGGAGTGGAGTTTCTTCTGCTGGAGGTATTGCCGCTGCTGCGCGAGCGGCGTCCAGGCGCGACCGTGGTCATAGTAGGCAGCCAGCCCGGTGCTGAGGTGCGTGCCTGGGCTGCCCAGACCGGCGCCGCGCTGCGTGCCAATGTGGAGCAGCCCATGCGGCACATGCACGGCGCGGCGGTGTTGGTCAACCCGGTGATGACAGGCAGTGGCGTGCAGGTGAAGATGCTGGACATGTTGATGACCGACCGCCCCATCGTCACTACCACGCAGGGCACGCGCGGGCTTCCTGCTGAGGTGGCGGCGCTGCTGCAGGTGGCCGATAACGCGTCGGCGTTTGCCGATGCGGTGTGCGCGGCTCTGCACCAGGGCACGGTGGACATGGCAACGAGGGCGCAGGTTCGTCGGCAGTTCAGCGTCGAGGGCCTGGGTATGGCGCTGCTGCAACTGGCGCCTGCAGTGCCGGCGGGACCGGCAGGGCCTGCAACTGCCAGCCGGTTGGCGCCAAGATGAAGCCACACACTTTGCCGGTGTTGGTGGTGCATTCGTCGGCTGAGCTGTACGGCTCAGACAAGTCGCTGCTGGACTTTGTGCGCCTTCGGCCGGCCCACATGGTGTTGACGGTGGTGCTGCCTGAGCAGGGGCCGCTGGTAGCGGCGCTGCGCGATTGCGGTGTTGAGGTGCTCGTAGGCGAGGTGTGCAAGTTGCAACGTACGATGCAGTCGCCAGCCGGGCTGTGGCAACTGGTGGTTTCGGCGCACGCCACGTTGCAGTTCTTGCGCGGCTTGCATCGCCAGCGGCGCTTTCGGTTGGTGTACTCCAACAGCGTGGCGGTTCTGGGCGGTGCACTCTTCGCCTTACGTTCCGGTTTGCCGCATGTATGGCACGTGCGCGAGATAGCCGCCGGCAAGTCGGCGCTGTCGCTGGTTTTTCGCAAGATGGTGCGTTGGCTGTCGCGGCGGGTCATCTGCAACTCTGGCCAAACCCAGGCATGGATTGCCGACGGCGGGCCAGCCCACACGTCACTCTACGTTACGGTATGGAACGGTGTTGACGTTGCCCCCCCTGGAGCGGATCGGGATGCCGCTCGTCGCAGCCTTGGCGCTGCGCCAGGTGAATTACTCTTTGTGCTGGCGGGCCGCATCAACGGCTGGAAGGGTCAGCAGTTGCTCGTGCAGGCGTTCTCGGCGCTAGTGCGCCAGGATGTGGGGAACGCGCGGTTGGCCATTGTCGGATCACCTTTCGCCGGGCAGGAGCAATGGGCGCAGCAGCTGCAAGCGGCAGTGGCCGCCAGTGGTTGCGCCGCGTTGATCGGCGTCCACCCGTTTCGCACTGACATGGACGCGGTGTGGACCGCCGCTGACGTGGTGGTGGTGCCGTCCACTGACCCCGAGCCCTTTGGCCGTGTAGCAGTAGAGGCCATGGCATTTGCGCGGCCAGTGATCGCCGCCGCGCATGGCGGGCTGGTCGAGATCGTGCAGCACGGCGTGACCGGCCTACTGGTGCCCCCGCGCGATGCTGCAGCGCTGACGCAGGCGATGGCAGCATTGGCGGAAAACCCTGCGTTACGTGCCGACTACGGCTATGCGGGATTGGCGCGGCAGCGGGCGGTGTTCTCGGTTCAAGGTTATGTCAGCCGGGTGGGCGCGGTCTTGGACGAGGCGGCTGGCATGGCGCCGCAAACGGCATGAGAGTCAGCCCGCCCCCGTCGGCAGCGCCAGTATTGCGAATCCTGGGGACCCGCGGCGTGCCGGCCGCGCATGGCGGGTTCGAGACATTTGCCGAGAAGCTGGCGCTATACCTTAGTGGCAAAGGGTGGCGCGTAGTGGTTTACTGCCAGCAGGATGGCCGCGCGCAGTTGCGGGAGGACAGCTGGCAGGGGGTGGAGCGCGTTCATATCGCCGTGCCCGGCAGTGGGCCGCGCAGCACCATTTCTTTCGACTGGTACGCCACTCGCCACGCGGCCGCCCAGGGTGACCTGTGCCTCACACTGGGCTACAACACCGCGGTATTCTGCGCGCTGCTTCGTGTGCGCGGTGTGCCGAACGTGATCAACATGGACGGCATCGAGTGGGCGCGTGCCAAATGGGGCCCGGCGGCCAAAGCCTGGTTCTGGTTGAATGATTGGGCGGGCTGCTGGCTGGGCAACCACCTGGTGGCCGACCATCCCGAGATCAAGCGCCATCTGCAGACCCGGGTACGCGCCAGCAAGATCACCACCATTGCCTACGGCGCCGATGCAATTGTCGCGATGGACGACGCGCCGGTGCGCGCGGTGGGCCTGGTACCGGGCAATTATCTCACCCTAGTGGCGCGCGCGGAGCCAGAGAATTCCATTCTGGAGGTGGTGCAGGGCTTCTCTCGCCGGCCACGCGGCATGCAACTGGCAGTGCTGGGCAATTACAGCCCGCAAAATCCGTACCACGCTGCGGTAAAGGCCGCGGCTGGCCCAGAGGTGGTGTTTCTCGGCGCAATCTATGACAAGCCAGTGGTGCAGGCACTGCGTGCCTATTGCGCTGCCTATATACATGGCCACCAGGTCGGTGGCACCAACCCGTCGCTGGTGGAGGCGCTGGGTGCAGGCAACGCGGTGATCGCCCATGACAACCGCTTCAACCGCTGGGTGGCAGGCGAGGGGGCGGCCTACTTTCAAGGGGCAGACAGTTTTGCAGCGGTGCTGGACCAGCTGGCTTCCGACCCCGTCGCGCTGCCGGCTATGAGGGCAGCGAGCGCGGCGCGCTTTGTGGTCGCCTTCACCTGGCCGGCGATCCTGAGTGACTATGAGCCGTTACTCCGCGCTTGGTTGCCGTCGCGGTTTGGATAATGTGGTTCCTGAACCTGCCGTTGCCGATGACGCCGCGGATGCGGCTGGGAAGAGATGGGGTGGCCCGATGGCACCGACCTGTCGATCTATAGCCAGGACGAACGCGACACCAGCGTCGACAGCCTCAACATCAGGCCACTTGCTCAGCACAATTGGCATACCTCGCCGCAGGTGGTCGCGCAGACCTTGGCCAGATCTCATCAATCCCTAACTGCGGTCCAGTAACCCGGGTTTTGCACTCCGGTCTTGAAATCGCCATTTTTAGAAGTTGGTGGTATTCAGGCTGCAGATCTATCGTTAGTGAGATATTCGGGTCAAGCCCGCTATCAAATTGGAGTCCACCATGCGTCCTTGGCATCGATTCATCAATCCGATCCTCAGCCACTTTCGGCTTCAGCGCGGAATCCATATCAAGCGACTTTTTCTAGATTTGCACACATACCGGAACCTTGATCTAGGGGGTAGCTTGCACTTTTGGCATGAGAGTGGTTTAGTCAACCACGTTCTCTCTGTCGATATCTACAACGTCTCGCACAGCGAGATAGAAACCACGCACGCAAGGTCTGAAAAATTCAAGGTTCACATTTACGATGGTCAGTTGATACCAGAAATGGACCAGAGTTATGATCTGGTCATATCAAATTCTGTCTTTGAACATATTCCACGGGGGGCACGAGCGCAGGTTGCTCGAGAGGCACGACGCGTGGGTAAGCGCGGATTCATCCAGACGCCCGCATTCGAGTTTCCGATTGAGCCGCACTTCGTAATGCCCTTCATTCACTGGTTGCCCAGATCCCTAGGGCGATTGTGTGTGCGGCTGTCGCCCTGGGCCTTGTTGTCGTCGCATCCGCCTGTCGTTCAGGACGCTTACTGGAGCGAGGTCGAGTTGCTGAGCCGCAGCCAACTGGCAGCGCTATTTCCGGGTGAGAAAGTTTCGTCAGAGCGCTTTCTCAGCTTACCCAAAGCTTGGATCATCTGCTGGTAAGTAATATCTCGTACTGGTCTTCCGGTTGGTATTGGGTGACCTTGGACACGCCCCCAAAGTAGTGTTGACTACTAACGGCGCCCGGCGAAACGCGATTTGGATACGTTTTTTTGATGCCCAGCGAATTGTTTCGTCTCGGCCTCATACCTGCGGGAACGTTCCCAGCCCCGGCAGCGCCCAGGCCAGCTCCGTCGCGGAAAGTCCCATCCACGCGCCAAAGGCGCCCGCCAGTTGCGTGACGGCGGTGCTGGGCAGGTAACGCCCGCTGCCGACATCGTCCGCCGTACCCAGCGCCACAGCGGGCATGCGCCCGTACATCTCGCGCCCGCGCAGCGCCGGGCCCACGACGAAATGGTGGTTGCCCCAGCCATGGTCGCTGCCGTCACCGTTGCTGTTGAGCGTGCGTCCAAAGTCAGACGCGGTGAACAGAGTCACGTTCTGCCCCATGCCCAGCGTGGCCAGGGTGTCGTGGAACCAGCGCGCGCTCATCGCCACGCGCGTTGCTAGCGCCGCCTGGTCGCGCAGCTGGTTGTTGTGCGCGTCGAAGCCGCCCAGGCTGACGAAGAACACCTGGCGGCGCATGCCCAGCGCCTGCTGCGCCGCGATCAACTGCGCCACCATGCGCAGTTGCCGCGCCAGCGGCTCTTTGTCTAGCGTCGAGTTTCCTGTCGGCATCACCATCGGCGTGGCGGGCAGGGCGGGAACGTTCACACCAGCAAGCGCGCCGCGCAGCGTGCCCGCGGCCTGGATGGCGCGCTGCATCATGCGCGTGTTTTCTGACTGGAACGGGTTGTTGCCGGCGTCCGCCAGCAAGCCGCGCAGCGCGCCGGCAGCCTGGTCGCTGCCCATCAGCCAGCTGCGGCCAAGCGCATTCACGCCCACCGGCCCTTCGGCGTTGACCTGGTACTGCACCACCCCGGTGCCGGAAAGGAACACCGCGTTGCCGCTGGCCGACACCGTGGTGAACACCGGGTTGGCGTTGGCGGCGGCCAGGATATCGCCCATACGCCCGCCCCAGCCGTTGCGCGCGCCTTCGGGGTTCAGGCTCTGCCAAGCGCTTTGCTGGTCGTTATGGCTGAACAGGCGCGGCGGCACGCCCTGGCCGGCCAGGTACTCTGCTTTGGTGATAGGCCGCAGCAGCGTGCCCACGTTGGCCACCACGGATGCGCGCCCGGCTTCGTACAGCTCGCGCAGCGGCGCCAGTTCGGCTGGCATCGCAAAGGCGCGCCCGCTGCCCTGGGTACTGCTGGTGATGGGCTGCAGCGTGTTGTGTGGCAGGGCAAGCGCAGTGCGCGCACGGGCATATTCGGTGTAGCCGGTGGTGTCATGTGGCACCACCCAGTTGTGCCCGTCGTTGCCGCCATGCATGAACAGGCACACCAGCGCCTTGTAGCCGCTGGTGTCGGCCGCTGTGGCTTGCTGCGCCAGGGCAGAAAGCCCGGCCATGCCCATGGCCAGCGGAACGGGCATCCGCTGGCCGATGCCGCCGGCGGCCGCGGCCAGCCCTGCGGCACTGTGGAAAAAGTGTCTGCGTGAGGCGTTCATGTGTGTGGGTGCTTCGGCGGCTTAGCGTTGGACGAGGTATTCGGGCGAGGCCAGCGCAAGAAACAGTGCCACGCGGGCGCGGTCTCTGTCGCGGGTGGTCGAACTGGCAGGCACGGCGGCCACGGCGTTGACGATGGCGCGGCGCAGGCTGTCGCTCATGCGGCCGGCAAGGAGCGTGGTGTTCAGATAGTCCAGCAGCGGGCCGGGGCCGCTGGCAGCCAGTGTGGTCTCGAAGGCTAGCGTGGCTGTGATGTCCGGGCCGCTGCCGTCCCAGCCCAGACCTCGGGTGACCATGTCCTCGGCCCGGTTCACCCACGCCGCCACGGTCGATTCGCTGGCAATCTGCAATTCCGGCGCCACCATCCCGGCATCGGCCAGTGCTGTATTCGGTGGTACGTAGCCCGGCCGGTAGAAGCCGAACACTGAAGGCGCGTTCAACGGGCGCTGCAGCAGTTCGCCCAGGTCCCATTCCATCAGCCAGTTGCCGCTGGCCGACGTGCCGCCAAAGCTGCGCAGAAAGTGCGCCACCCGCAACACCGGCTCGCGCACCTTGCCGTGCCCGGGCCCGGGCAGCGCCGGCCGCGCTTCCACGTCCAGCAAGATGGCGCGCACCACGGCGGCCAGGTCGCCGCGCACGCCGCGGCCGTTATTGGCAAACCGCTGCGCCACGCGCTGCACGTAGGCGGGGCTGGGGTTGCTGGTAACCAGCCTCTGGATCAGTTGGCGGCTGATGAACGGCCCCGTGTTGGGGTGCATGTGCAGGGCATCCAGCGCCAACTTCAGGCTCTGCGGGCCGGGCGTGCCGGCCGGGATGGTCACCGCCCAGGGCTTGCCGGCAAACAGGCGCTTCTCTTGCACGCTGTGGAAAGCGGCATAGTTCTTCATCGACCGCAGGTCCACGCGCGCGGCCGCTGTGGCCGCCAGGTCGGGGCTGCCCCAGCGGAAGTTGTTGGCGGTCAGCTGCGCGTCGTCGAAGCCCCAGGCCCAGCCTGTGAAGACACGGGCCATGGCCATCACGTCGTCGTTGGTGTAGGTCTCAATGGGGTTGCCAGTGGCGTCCAGCTTGGGCGTGCCATCCGGGTTCAGCTCCAGCAAGCCGATGCTGAAGAGTTGCATCACCTCGCGCGCAAAGTTCTCGTCGGGCATGCGGCCGGCGCCGTCCTCCTTTTGGTTGCGCAGATGCGAAAGGTAGATGCCCATCACCGGGCTCAGGGCCACCTCTTCCAGCAGCGCGCGGTAGTTCCCGAAGGCGTGGCGATTGATGCCGTCAAGAAAGCCCGCGTAGGCACGGCCGTAGTGATGCTGGTTGCTGTCGGCCAGGCTGGCGGTGAAGACTTGCTGCAGCGCAAAGGCGGTGCGCTTGCGCAGTTGGTCGGGCGCCTGCACGGCGGTGCGCCAGAAGGTCTGCACGTTCCAGGTGGGTGTGTAGCTCTTGCCGGTGCGCGGCAGGAAGTCGGGGCCCTGGTCCATCTTGGCCTGGAAGGCGGTGACGAAGTCGGGCGTGGCGGGCAGCCGCAGTTGCTCGTCGATCCAAGTGGCGGTGCCGATGGCCTGCACGCGATCCACTTCGGCGCGCGTGGGGCCGAAGGTGGCCTGCTGCAGGAAGCGCGATGCTTCGCCCGCGCGGGCCAGTGCGGCGGGGTCCGCATTGGTGGTGGCCGGCCAAGTTATCCGCAGGGCGCCGCCCCAGGCCAGGGTGCCTTGCGCGGCTATGACGTCCAGGCCGTCAAAGGCCGCTGCGCCATTGCCGCGGTCGTACACGGCCTGCACGGTGCCGAGCAGCGCCATGGTGCTGCCCTGGGACGCGTAGGCCAGGAAGAGGTTACGGTCTTCGCCGTTGATGAGCGCGTCATTGGTAAACACAATGTCGACGATGATGCCCGGCGCCACCGGCGGCACGTCGATGTTGTAGTCGGTGAATGTGCTGGCCTTGACCTCGATGCTGGCAACAACTTGTCCCGCAACCCGCACCTGAACGATCGGGCCGATGCCACCTGCCAGGGTGCCGCGGGCCCGCAAGACCAACGGCATGGCGGTGACCCTGGTGCTGGCAGCAGCGGCACCGGCGTCGGCCATGTTGCCTGGGGCCGCCATGGCGACTGCGGTGCCTTCGCCCACCCCGGGCGCCGCAGTGGCGGTTGCCGAAGTCGCCGCGGCGGTGGGTGTGCTGCCAACTGCGCCGCCATCGCCACCACCACCGCCACCACCGCCGCAAGCCGCCAGCGGCATGGTGACCGCAAGCGCTATGGCCGCAGCCTTTAAGCGCGCTCGGATGCGCCGGGGCAGTTCCAGGATCGTGAACATGTGCATACCTTCGAAACCAGGGCCCCGCCGCGGGAACATAAGCGGGAGCATTGAGCTTCATTTCGGCCTCGGGCCCGTGATTCTGAAGGTTGCAGATGTAAGCAGTGGCAAGGGGTGTGCATCGCCGGCGCTGTGCCGTAAACCACCACACGCAGCCCAAGGTGCTCTTCAAACAAGTCAAGGTCCCGGCCGCTGTAGAGCCATCGAAAACCATCGACCCAGCACCGCGTTGCGATGCTCACGTCGACCGTGCCGCGTGCGGTCACCCCTTTCGCACGGATCTTGCGAAAGAGCCGCACTGATTCAACGGCCAGGGCCTGGCCGCAAAGCGAGACTTGTTTCAGGCGGCCGCGCATGCGTCGGGCTTTCCCGTGCGCAGCACCCGCCGCGGACACGCAGCCATCGCCGACGCCGCGCGGGCCACGCTGCCGCTGGGCACGCAGGCACGCGTGTCAGCCGGTTCGGGGCGGGCTGCTGGCGTCATAGGCAACCGAGCGCAGGCTTTGTCGGGGCCGGGGCGGTGTCTGTTCATGACACCGTTGCGAGCGGGCTGGATTGGCGGCGACACGACGCCTACGTGATCGTCGGCAAGTCATTTGT
>Ga0105047_10011633_pt1 | contig 14258 bp, 8 predicted proteins | sample MAT04_FD_78384 | JGI IMG/M metagenome (GOLD analysis project Ga0105047, IMG submission 78384) | Freshwater microbial communities from Lake Fryxell liftoff mats and glacier meltwater in Antarctica - MAT-04 (megahit assembly) | ecosystem: Environmental > Aquatic > Freshwater > Ice > Liftoff... | reverse complement strand
TGCGAGCTGTTCGATTTCTCCACCGATACGAGCCATGACGTTTCTCCTCTGTTCAGAACTTCATTGTTGAAGCTGAGATCAGTATGACCAAGCATTCTTTAGCGTGGCTTCAAAAACGCTGACGCCATTTGGGTGGTAACGAACATGTCGCGTGCTCAGCCGTACGGCGTCTTGTAGGTCTCGCCGGCACGGGCAGCCTTCATCAACGGCAACGCAAAATTCACCGGCCGCATACTCCCAACCTCGCCCCCGCGAATGATCGTCGGCACCCCAATCAACTCGCCGTCGTCGTTCGCCGCCAAGCCACCCGAGTTGCCTGGGGAGATCCGGGCGTCGATGTTGAGAAACGCCCGGTTGGTCTTGAGATCGTTATCACCTACCGGCCCACCGATCACGCCAGACGACAGCGTGACCGTCGAGGCCTCTGCCGCGGTCGGAAAGCCGAAGACACTGATCCTGTCTCCTGTGCTTGATGTGTCCGAGTCGGCGAGGTCGATGCTCGTCAGCTCGTCAAGATCGCCGTCCTCGATGAATTGTCCGCCGATGGTCTTGGTGATCTTGAGGACCGCGAGGTCAAGGTAGCCGTCGACGGCCTTGACCTCGGCGAGGTACTTCGGCTCGGCTGATTTGTCGAGACCCGGGGTGACGCTGATCACGATCTGCTGAGGATTGGGCACGACCGTTCCGTCCTCGGTCGTAACCGGATCGAGACCCTCGACGTCGGGGTTGGCCACATGCGCGTTGGTGAGGATCAATCCCTTGGCAGCGTCGACGATCGTGCCAGACCCTTGACCTTTGATCGGGACCTCCAATCCGTCGACCGTAACGATGGCCACCGTGGTAATCAACACCGTGCCACGTGCCAGCTCGTCGTTGTCGGGACCCGCGAATTGCGTGACGTAGATGGCCGCGCCCGCCGCGATCAATGCGATGACGGCGATGAGCGCAACAACGAGGATGGGGCCCTTTTTCTGGGGTGCCTGGCCGGGCCGGCTGCCTTTCGGTACCACGTGGGTTCCGCTGGTCACCATCACGATCCGCTCACCTGTCTCCTCGGACCCGAGCCACGCCGCTACGGACCCCGCCAGGCGGAGTTGGGAGATGCGACGGCCATCGACGAAGGTCCCACTCGAAGAGCCTCCGTCTTCGAGCAGCCAGCCGGTGCCGTCGTGGCGGACTCGTGCGTGGTGGCGCGACACCGTTGGATTGGTGGACATGACGTCGCTGCTCTCGTCTCGCCCAATGGTCGCGATTTGTCCGGGCTGGAACGAATAGGAAACGCCGGCGCACTCCAGGTTGAGCGCGTTGCCAGTGACCACGGTGGCGCCGGCGAGCGCCCCTTCACGAAGCCGCCCCCCGGGCCGATCGGGACTGGCTCCGACAACGACGGTCCCCGCTGATTCAAATCCCGCTACGCCGGAGGTCGGTGGACTTGGGTACGGAGGCGAGCCAGGGAGTTCGGTTCCTTGGCTCTCAACGCCGATGCGCGTGTTGTCGTTTCCAGCAACGGTGAACTCCAGCATCTCGCCGTTCGGAGGTTGGCCCATGGACACCGAGCACACGCCCGAGATGGGAACCGATGAGATGCGCGATCCGTTCAGCCAGACCCCTTGGGCGCTGCCGGTGTCGTGGATGACCCAACCGGTGGCGATGTACTCGAGTTGGGCGTGATGACGCGAGACGTTGGTGTTGACGAGGGCGATCTCGTTGCTCGGTTCACGCCCGAAGCGGACCACGGTTCCGGGGGAGTACGAGCGTTCTCCACCTGACCAGCGAATACGGATGTTGTTGTCCACGAAGGAGCCCCTTTTGGAGAGCGGTCAATTCTTGAATGGCTCGACAGGCTGCCAGTCGATCGTGGCCTTGCCGTCGCCGAGTTGGTACGCTCGGAGGTGCTCACCGTCGGTGGAGAGCACCCACACCAGTTTGTGATCGCACAACAACGAACCGGCCGGGCGGTCGAGGTCGATCGACTTATTTGCGATCTTCAGAGCCGTTTTCGGGGGGACCACCGTCTTACCCGAGAGGACCAACGACACGTTGACCTCGCAGCCGGTCTTTTGGATCGATGCCACTGGCGCGAAGGCGACAGATTCACCAGTGACCTGAGCTTCGAGCTTCCCCTTGGGATCTGGGATGAAGGTGATGACCTTCCCTGTTCCGGTGATCGACACCCGCCGAGGCAGCGCTTCAGTCGGCTGGGGCGTTTTCTGGCCGATCGTCGTAGGGGGCAATGTGGTCGGGGCGGCAGAAGTGGTCGTTCCCGGAGCGCTCTTCGTGGAATTCGATGCCTTGTAGGCGAACCAACCCCCCGCCCCACCGGCACCCAGTCCGACAACGAGTGCCGCGAGGGTGCCCACCAGCAACCTCCGCCTGGGAGTGCGAGTCTCGGAAGCGGCAGGGAGTGGCGCTGAGACGTTGGGGACCGGAAGTTTCGTTGGAGGCGCTGCTACGCCAGCGCGAACCGCGAGGACCATGGTGACGTCGTCGCCGCTGGCGCCAGCCGAATCGGTCAACCATCCCGGGAGTTTGACAGCGACATTGTCGAGCCCGTCGCGGGCCACGGCCTCAAGGAATCCGGTGGCAGATTCTTCGCGCCATCGTTCGCTGGCAAAAGAGTTGCCATAGCCGTCGCTTGCCAGAACCATGAGCGACGGCAGCGGTGAACGAATCACAGCGACTCTCGCATCGTTGGCAGCGTCGGGAAGGCAGAGCGAGGTGGTCTCGCCCCCGACAAGACGGTCATCGGTGGGAATCGGAGCCGTCACGGCGCCACCGGCGTCGATGAGAATCGCGTCGCCGTCGCCGATCTGCAGAAGTCCCATCCACGTGGGCGCCATGATCGACAGAATGAGTGTGCAGCCGTAGGAGATGAAGGGGTCGGTGTTGAGGTTGGCCCCGCCTCGGGTGTGTTCCTCGTCGGTGAACGGGTGGAGTTGATGGTCCTGCTGCACCCGCTCGCGCCAGCGCAGAATGATGCCCGGCGCGAGGCGTGAGGTCAGCGCTTGATGGATGGCTTTGGTATCGGGGGATGTACCCAATTCGGTGAGCAACGCACCGCCAGCTTCGCACGCCACGTCCACCGCGATCGAAGAGCCCGTAGCGCTTCTGACGTAGCGATTCCCACCGTGTCCGTCGGCGACGGCGGCGACCAGTCCCACCGTGCGACCATCAACGGCGAGGGTACGAACAGCATCCTGGTTCGGCATTCCGTTGCGATCGTGCGACGGGCCGCGGACGCTGGCGCTGACGGCCGTCCATGTGGCGGCCGGTGCGCCTCGGGTCCTGCTCACCAGATCAGCTCTGACGGTGAGGAAACCTCATCCTGGCCCAACGGACCAAAGGCACGGTTCGGTGCCACAAGGTTCGAGGCAACTCGAGACGCATGCGTCGATGCCCAGCGGATCATCCGGACGAGTTGCTCAGGATTGTTCGCGGTGACTGGGCCGGTCTCGGAGGAGCCCATGAAGCGCTCGAGGACTTCCATGTCGGCGTCGCGCCCAATTCCAACTGCCATCCGCACCGCCACCCGGCCCATTGGTTCGTCGAGGAAGCGACCGAGCGCCGGTTTGTGGTCGTCGGTGGGCATGCCGTCGGAAATCAGCAGAACTGCCGGAGGGAGGGCCCGTTCCTCCATGTGGGGCGGCCGCAGCTGCGGAGCGAGCAGATCCAGTGCGGCTCCCAGGTCGGTGTAGCCGCTGCTTTCGAGGTCATTCCATTGCAGTTGGTCGACGGGTGTCGGCGCCTCGACGTGCCATCGCGCACCGCTCGAAAATGCGATGGCGCGGACCAACATTCGCGCATGTGGGTTCTGTGAAGCGATGTCGATGAGATGCGGGATCGTTTCGCGGATGGCGTTGTTCAACGCCTGCATCTTTCCGTCCGAGGCCATCGACCCTGAGCAGTCGGCAACAATGAAGAAGTGCAGCGGTCGTGCCGCCAATGTGGATCCCGGCCGCTCGCTCACTTCCTCCCCCTCGTCATTGCGGACCTTCTCTTTCGAAGTCGGTCCGGCTCAGCCCGAATGTCATTACGTGGGCTATGTGTATCATTCCTCGGAGGGGAGAGGCGGTTTTCTGTTGTTGTCCGTTGGATCGCAGATCGTGTTGAGTCGTTCGAACCGCAGGTGCTTCGTTCGCAAGTTCATTGGAGAGGGCAGCCAGGGGAGCGTGTTCGAGGTTGCGTTGGGCGCCGAGGAGCGCCCGGCGGCGCTCAAATGGTATTTTCCGAACACCGCGACCACTGCTCAACGGGCCTCGATTTCTGAGTTGATCGATCGGGGTGCGCCCGACGAACGGTTCCTGTGGCCGAGCGAACTCGTCGAACTCGCCGACGTCAAGGGTTTCGGATACCTCATGCCGTTGCGTCCCGAGTCCTCGGCCGGACTCTCGGACCTCCTGACGGGCAAGATCGATGTCCCCTTCTCGGTGATCTGTACCCTCGGAATGGAACTGGCTGGCACCTTCTTGGCGCTGCACAGCCAGGGGCTCTGCTACCGAGACATCAGTTTCGGCAACGTGTTCTTCGATCCGGTTGCTGGTCGACCACTGATCTGCGACAACGACAACGTCGGGATCGATGGCGTGTCGCCCTCGTTCGTGCTCGGCACTCGCAGATTCATGGCGCCCGAAATCGTCCGACGAGAAGCGACCCCAAGCACCGCCACCGACCTGTATTCGTTGTCGGTCTTGCTCTTCTACCTGCTCATGGTCGGCCATCCCTTGGTCGGTCGCCGAGAACTCGAGTTCGCCACTTGGGATGATCGAGCCGAGAGCGAGCTGTTCGGAGCGAAACCCGTGTTCGTCTTCGATCCTGTCGATCGGGGGAACGAACCCGTTGAGTCCTTGCATGGCTCGGTGGTCGGTAACTGGGAGCTCTATCCGGGGTTCATTCGACAACTGTTCACTCAGGCGTTCACCGTTGGTCTCAGCGATCCGCGAAATGGTCGCGTTCGCGAGAGTGTTTGGCGATCGGCGCTGGCGCGGTTGCGAGATTCGGTGATGCGTTGTCCCGCATGCAGCAAAGAGAACTTTTGGCACGGCACCGAGGGCCGGCAGTGCTGGTCGTGTGATCGACCGTTGGAACGTCCAGTGAGGCTCGAGGCCGGCGCGCGGTCGCTGGTCCTCAACGAGGACACCGTGGTGCTCGGCCATCATCTGTCGCTCAACTATGCCGATGCCACCGTGATCGGTCGGATCGCACGACATCCGGATCGCCCTGATCGGTGGGGCATTCGCAATGAGACCGCTAGTGCCTGGAACGTCACGTTGCCGAATGGTGAGCACACCACCGCCGAGCCAGGCCGGGCGGTTGGGCTCCTGCCGGGCACGACGATCCGCATTGGTTCGGTCACGGCCGTCATCGCCCGCTGACATCCGGCTCGTTCTCGAGTTCCTCATCAGGACTGTCCCGAAGTGAGGATCGCTGCGGCTTGGGTGAACGGCGGGATGAAGTACACCCGTTCGTCGCCCAGGAGTACCGATCGAGTCGATCCGTTCACGGGCCGGACGGCGCTGAGTGGTCCCTCGAACGCAATCCCAACGGGCTTGAGTCGGTCAAGGATCCAACCGTGGCGGACGACAATGGAACGAACCTGAGTTCCCTGAACGGCGACCCAACGGATCGGCGAGAGTCGCCGCGTCAGCCCGACTGCAATGGCGATCACGCCTTGGGTGATCAGCAGGAGCCGTGCTGTCTTCGGTTCGGCAGTGAAGAGACCGACGATTGCGATCGTCGAGACGACCACGAGAATGCCGAAAAGCACGAGGTGGAGCGCTGGGCCGAGCCCGGTATAGCCACCGTAGACTGCGTCAACCGGCTCGCCGAGAAAGCGTTCGACCCTGCGTTTGATAGGCACTGCTTTCTGGCTGACTTTCACCGGCACGATCAGTGGCTTGGGCGGCGTGTAGGCGGGGGGTGGTTGCATTGCGGGCGGCGGCGAATACGCGGGGGGTTGTTGCATCGCGGGCGGTGGCGCATCGGCGGGGGGTGGTTGCATCGCGACTGGCTGCGGCGGGGCAAAGGCCTGCAGTGGTCGGACTGGCAGCGGCCCCGGGGTGGGAGTCATCGCGGGAGTAGGAAGGATCGTGGGTTGCCATAGCGCTGGGGTGGACTCGGCTGCGGCTGGTTCGGGAAGTGCCGTGTTATCGCTCCACCAGTTCGGGTCGGAGCGAGCGCCAACGTGCGGCTCGATCACGGCGGATTCGGGGAGTGCCGTGTCGTCGCTCCACCTGATTGGCTCGGAGGGGGTGCCAACCGGCGGCTCGATCACGGCTGGCTCCGCAACGGACAAAGGGGTGAGGCCCATCGCTGCAGCCCACGTCGTGATTGCCCAGAGGGCGGCGGCGTCAGTCCAGCCGCGAGTCGCAGCTAGCTCCGCGGCAATCTCGCGGTGCCGCTCGGGGTCTGAGCCGGACGCGCCGAGGCGCGTCGGCACCTTTTCCTCGGCCGCCACGACCAACAAGTGCACCTTCGCTCGGAGCGGAGTGGCCTCGCTGGCCAAGATGTCGTTCAAACGCCGCTTGAGGATCGACGGTTGCGCACGCCAATTGTCACCAGCGAGCTCAACGGCTTGTCTTAATGTGGCAGCGAGGTCTTGCTCGTTCATCTTCGTTCTCCACTCGTGATCGAACACAGTGTGTGCCGGGTGGCTTTCAAGGCGCTGAAGGACTGCTTCATGTCGGTTGCCCATCACGTCCGAACGTCGTCGGTGTGCACACCTGAACGACAGTCACCTGACCCTGGTCGATGATGATTCCCCGACCCGTCGTCAATGGCGGTGGGATGGCCGAGAGTCGTGCCCCGAAAATGAACGCATCGTCAGCCGTCGGCTGCAGCAGTACGGCTCGTCGCAAACTGATCAGGTAGCGGATCCACGGGTCGTAGATGGTGGGCAGATCGTTGACCCGTGCCGCGGCGATGATTTTGGGCGTTCTGTCGCCGCCCGATCGCAACAGTTGGTCCAGGCGGTCCGAAACGCCTGGCACGGTCGAGATGCTCTCGGCGTCATCGATGAGGAGTACCGCATGGGGGTCGGCCTCGTCAGCGACACCCTCGAGAACCTCCGCAATGGCCGCGTGATCGACCACCACACGTCGAATGTTGGGATGCGATGGGTCGAGGTCGCGCATTGGGCCCGGTCGCGTGGCGACGACCGTGCAGCTCGTCTCGGGGTTCGCGGCGATGAGTCCCTCGAGAATGCTGAGCAAAGTGGTGCTACGACCTGATTGCAACGGTCCAGCAATGAGGAGGTGGTTTGACCCGGCGCCGAGGCGAACGGCGACCGTGTCCACCTCCGGACCGCCCACACCGATTCCGACGAGATGTGGCAGTAGGGCCGGCGAAAGTGCGCTTCGGTCGACGGAGCGAGGGAGGCGCTCGATCGGATGTGGACGCAGATCGGCTTCGATGTCGAACCATCGCTCCGCGATCTTCGGGACCGAATCCAGGTCGGGAACGCAGACTTGGACCACTGCCGCTCCCGCGGTGAGTGCTCGGCCGGGCGGGCCCATCGGCACCTCGGATGGGCGGAGGCGCAGTTCGAGCAGGCTGTATTCGGCAGATTCGCTCTGACGGAAAAGCAAACGGGTTGGAATCAGGCTGGTCTGACTGAGTCGCAGGTCAGTCGATTGGCTGACGGCGACGACGACGTGAATGCCGACCGCTGGACCGTTCTGCAGCAGCGAGTTGAAAAGTTCGAGTGGCTTGCCCAGATCGATCTGTTCGGAGGATTCGCGAAAGGACGGATAGTCGTCCATCAGCAACACGATCCACGGCGCGGACCCTGAGCTCGATCGCCATCGAACAAAGCTGCTGGCCCCCGCCTCAGCCAACATCTCTCGCCGCTCCTCGACGGTCCTGTTCAGTCGGTTGAGCATTCGGACCAGTCGCTCGGAGTCGCCCACCCCGACCACCGACGCGCAATGGGGGAGGCCGGTCAGCGGGGCCAAGCTCCCACCCCCCGCCTCGATGCCGTAGAGGTGGACGTCGGCGGGTGAATGGTGGGCTGCCAGGTCGATGCCGATGCGGAGTAAGGCCGTCGACTTCCCGAACCCGAGGAGCCCACTCACGAGGGCATGACCGCTCGCCGTGAGGTCGAACATGAATGGATCTTGGCGCTGGATTTCGGGACGATCGATCAATCCCACGAGTGCGACGAGACGATCTGCTGGACGCTCGACGTCCGCGATGTCTTCGGCGTGAAGGACGGCTGGCAGTGGCGGCAACCAGAGCGGGGTGGATGTCGCGATCCCCAAGTCGTTGGCTGCGGCGACGATCCGGTCGACCACCACTTCCATCTCGGTGGTCGCCGCCCGCTGGTCGGGTCCGCGCTCGACCGGCGACGAATACAGCTGCTCGCCTCCGCTGGAACGGACGATCACCGGCGGCGCTTCCCCGGGGAGTGGGCGCGCAATGCGGGCGGCGCGGAATCCTCGAAGGTCATCGCCGGCGCCGAGGCGCACGAAGCCACGGCCGGGGCTCTTGTCGGGCAGCTTGGATGCATCTTTCGTGCCGAGGAGTTCCATCGACTCCGCATCGGTGACAACGCGGAGACAGATCCAGAGGTTGGTGTTGGTCCGGATGGCGTGCGTGATGACGCCGCTCGGGCTCTGGGTCGCCAAGAGCAGGTGGATCCCGAGGCTGCGGCCTTGGGTGGCGACGGTGTCGAGGCGATCCTTGACTTCGGGTTGGCGCTCGACCAGAAGGGCGAACTCGTCGATGACGACGAGCAAGTTGGGGAGCGGTTCACGTCCGGTAGTGGACAGCCGCGAGTAGTCGATGATGTTCGGGACCCGTGCTGCATCAAGCAGTCGCTTGCGTCGATCGATCTCGGCGTCCAACGCGGTGAATGCCCGCATGGCGAGTGATCCGTCGCTCTCGAGGTCGGTGACCATCCCGACGATGTGGGGCAGCCGCTCCAAGGGGGCAAATGTCGAGCCACCCTTGAAATCGATGAGGAACAGCGCGAGCTCAGACGGCGAATGGGTCACCGCCAATGCGGTCAGCAGCGTCTGAAGGAGTTCGCTTTTACCTGACCCGGTGGTGCCGGCCACCATCCCGTGAGGTCCGTCGCGGCGAAACCCGATTGTGACCGGATCGCCCGCCTCGTCGGTACCGATGGCGACCGTCAGCGGTTCAGTTCGCCGCTCCGCCCACGCTCGGCCCACGTCGAGTGTCTCGGTGTCACCGAGGCCGAGGGCGTGGAGCAGTCCGCCGTCCCCGGTACCCGATGATGTCGGTCCAAGCGATCCCAGGGCTACTGCGAGTCGCTCGCTCGTCGCGGTGTCGAGCGAGTCGGCGACGAATGGTCCGACGGGAGCGTCGGGGTAGCTGCCGACCATGGTTCCCCCGCCGTCGCGGTCGAGCTCGATCACAATAGCGAGTCCGTTCGGCAGGTCGCGGCGATCGGTTGCTATCGCCACGACGTGCCCTCGGCCGCTGAGGTCCCGAATGATCTCCTCGACGCCGCCTGTTGAGCGGCCGATGTCAATGATGACCAAGTCGATGACGCTGGCCTCGCGAGTCGAGGTTGGTTCCAGATTGGACCGGAGTTCGGCGATCAACTGGGTGGCGCCGTCGGTGCTGTTCGAGACGCGGGCACCCTGGCTGTCGGGGCCACCGTGGGGGAGCCAGCGGCACCATTCCCACGACGGTGAATTGGCGATCACCCAGAGCCGCAGTTGATGGGGCGCGTGAAGGCACGCCGCCTCGACAACCATTCGTGTCGCCAACGCTCGGGTCCTGGGCCCGTCGCCCGTGATGCCAGCTCCGCCCGCGGTGATGCCCGGACCACACACGGGAACGTTGTCGAGCCAGAGGTACTTTCCCAACACGGCGTCGAACTCGACCGCATAGGGGCTGTCGGCATCGCGGCCCCGCTCGCTCTCGATCAGGATCGAACGCCGACCTCGGCCGATTCTCAATCGCAACGAGTCGACGTCGTGCGGGCGCCGTTCCCACAGGCGAGCTGAACCGTCAGCCACCCATGACGACAACTCGGGAACCTCGGGTGAGAGATCGTGAGCGGCGCCAATCTGCCGTTGCTGTTCGTTCATCAGTTCGAGATCGAGGGCGGCGATCTTCTGCCGATACTCCTGGAGTCGATGCTTTCGACGCGACTGATCGCCGCCGATGCTGGCCCCCACGCTCACAATTCCAATGGCTCCCGCCATCAGCCCGAAGGCCAGGAGTGCCGGGTTGACGATGCTCATCACCAAGCCCACGATCACGGCGCCGACGCCGCCGATGATCTGCCACAGTGTGCCCCGACCGCGAAACGAAGTCGTCTCGGGAGGGGTGGGTCGCGCCACCGTATGGACGCCCGCGGGCCAATGGGTTCGAGGAAGTTGTGTGACTCGACCATCGGTCGAGCGAGGCCAACGCCGGACGGTATCAGCGGGGAACAGGGTCGCATCGCCTCGGCCGAGAACCAACTCCTGGCCTCGTTGGGTGCCGGTTGCCGACCACTCGTCATCAGGGTGAAGAAGGATGCCGTCGGAGGGTCGGTAGAGGAGCCACGACCTCGATTGGTCGGCAGTGAGCGACGACGACAGGGCGGCGGCGACCTCGGCCACCGTCGCCTGCTCGGACGTCTCGAGCGTCAACGTTTCGACGACGAGAGAACCCTCCCGTCTGGCCCGCACGGTGACTGAACCGGCAGATCGATCGGCCTCGCTCACGATCAGGCGAGCAGCCGCGCCTCCCAGTTCGATGACGTCGCCCGAGTGCAATGCCGCTTGGCCGTTGACCGGGATTCCGTTGACCCGGGTGCCATTCGACGTGCTTCGGTTTTCGATGCCCAGCAACGATCCGTCGGAGCGCAGCACAGCGTGGACCCGGGACACTTCCGCTGCCGGAACGACGACGCTGCAACTGCGGTCACGACCGATGGTCATCCCGTCGGTGATTGCCACGCGGCGTGACCCCTCGGCGGTGCGTACGGTCAATCCGGGACCCCTGGAATGAGGGTGGAATCGGATGACCCGGAGGACCATCAGTCGCGTGGCGCCAGCCGTGATGACATCGCCGGCGTCGACTGATGTCGGCCCGGAGATCCGGTGCGCTCCATCGAACGTTCCCGCCGACGAGCCGAGGTCGGTCACGGTGAGCCCAGCGCTATTGGGCTCGACCCCGAGATGTCGCCGACTTGTGGTGGCATCGGACAGTCGGAGGTCCCCATCTCGGCCGACAACGATCGGCCTGTCGATTGCAGCAGTGACGCCGCAGTCCGGACCATCGACGACACGAAGGACGAATCCTTGCGTCACGACGTCATGCAGCTGTCTGGATGCTGCAGATTGCTACGGCTCACTGATTAGCCGGTCCAGCAGGCTGGGGTCGTGGGTTCGTTGTTGCACTGGACATTGATCCACACGGTGGCGACCGATGACTTCTGACCGGTGGCGGTGTTGGTCAGCAGGTAGGTGAAGGAGTCGGAGAACGGGCCATTGTGGTGGGGCGTATATTCGTAACCACCGTTGTTGAACACGATGCCGCCGTGGACTGGCGATCTGACGATTTCGATCTGGTCGTAGATGCCGCCGTCATTGTCGAGCACGGCGAGAGCGGCCGGAAGAATGATGTTTCTCGCGTCGTAATAGGCCGTCCAGCCGTAGTTGTCGTTCCTCGCCACAGGCGCTGCCGGGAGAGGTGTCGTTGTTGTTGTGGTGGTGGTGGCTGGCCCGGTGGCTGGTCCGGGCCCGGTGGCTGGTCCGGGCCCGGTGGCTGGTCCGGGGCCGGTGGCTGGTCCGGGGCCGGTGGCTGGTCCGGGGCCGGTGGATGGTCCGGGGCCGCGCTTAGTAGTGGATCCGGTGGATGGTCCGGGGCCGGTGGCTGGTCCGGGGCCGGTGGCTGGTCCGGGGCCGGTGGATGGTCCAGTTCCGGTGACTGGGGTGTAGGTGAGGGTGTAGGTGACGGGGGTTGCGGTGTTGCCGGCGGGGTCTTTGGCGTTGATGGTGTAGTTGTTGGGGCCGGGGGTGAGGGTGACGCGGAGTGTCCAGGTGCCGGTGGTGTCTGTGGTGACTGTGGTGCCGTTGATGTCGAGGGTGGCGCCTGGCTCGGTGGTGCCGACGAGGTCCGCGTCGGGTGACAGGAGGAGTTGCCCGATTCCTGGTGAGGTGACCGCGATGGCGGGTGCGGTGGTGTCAAGGGTGGCGTTGTACGCGGCGAGTTCGGTGGCTTGCTCGGTTTTCCAGGTGGCGAGTTGTTCGTCGGTGATGTTGGTGGTCGTCGCGATGGTGTATTCGATCGTCGTGGTTTTCGATGGTTCGATCGTGACGGCGAACTGCACGATTGGGTCGGCTTTGATGATGGTGGGTGGTGGAGTCGAGATGATGTTGTTGGCGTCGGGCGTCAACGATTTCGGGATGGCTTCGATGTAGGTGGTGGTGATTTGGGTGGCGGTGGGGTTGTTGAACGCGAGTTCGCCGCGGAGCCCGGTGCTCGTTGCTGACCACATACGGGTGAGTTCGGCACCGGAGGGGAGTTTCTCGACATCAAACGCAAGTTCGGCTGAAGTGCTGGTCGTCGTGACATCGGAGCCGTTCCCTGTCAGCGTGACGATGAGAGCGATCACGATTCCGATCACGAGGATCCCGCTGGCGGCGATCGCGAAACGGGCCCGATTCGACGACGGTGGTGCGGTGGTGGCGACGGTTGCTCTTGGTGGGGTGTTCCACGCCGGCTGGTTGATCGGTGTGTGGCCGGTCAACGGTGGTAGGACGGTGTGGTCGGACAGGTCGATGACAAGACCGTCCGCAGCAGGATCGGGTAGCGATGTCGGGTCGGCGGGGTGTGTTGTTGCCGGCGTGGTGTCGGCTGGGGTGCTCAACGTGGGGGTGGGGGTGCCGGGTGTGTTGAGGCCCAAGCTGTGATGCCACACGTCGATCGAGAACGTTGCGATCTCGTCGGACAGGCCGCGTTCGCGGAGCCGTAGCATTGCTGCGGGGCGGTCGAAGTTCCCGGCGTTCATGTCAACGGGCACCGATTCTTCGGCGGCCAACACAATGGCGTCGATTTCGGCTCGGTGCGGTCGCGCTTGGGAAGCGAGTTCGTCGTTGAGGCACGCCTGCACCCGTTTGGGTTCTGACCCGATGAGTACGCCGAGGTTCCGGACAGTCGCTGTCAACGCGTCGGCCACCACAGTGTCGAGCGTGTCGATGTCCAGTGCGTTGTTGGTCACGGGTTCGGTGTTCATGAGATGCACCCTTTCGATCGAGATGGTAGCTGCGGGCAACGTGCGCCGCACCAGGACCACATCGTGACCCCACACCCTTCAAGAACACTTCAAACTCAGGTATGTCACGCCACCGCCGATCGCTCGGAAGGCGTTCGACCTATGGACGACTCGCAGGGGCGAGGTCGAGATCGACACCACCGAAGTCGCGGCCCATCTCGTTTCGGGGGACTCGGCGCCGATCCCATCTTCGGGACATGTCGTTCGCGGTGTTGTTGGCTACTTGGCCTCGGTGATCACGTCGTTGAGGACGTGGATGACACCGTTCGATGCCGGAAAATCAACAGCGAAGACGACCGCGCCACCGATGGTGAGGCCAACGCCTTGGCCGGCTGTTCCGCAACCGACAGCGTGCCGCCAAGTGTCTCAAGCTTGGTTCCCGCAAAGGCGATCGCTGTGCTGGAATCAACCTTGCCTGGGATCACGTGCAGCTTCAGAATGTCGGTCAGCGCGCCCTTGGGGTCAGCCCTGAGTGCGGCAAGCGTTGCGGCCCCGAGTTTGGCAAACGCTTCGTTGCTGGGTGCAAAGACCGTGAATGGGCCGGGACCAGCGAGGGTCTCCGCCAGGCCTGCAGCGGTCACGAGTTCCACGAGGGTCGAGAACTCAATGTTGCCGCGGACGACATCGACGATGTTCCCTGGCTCGACGCCCACATCGGTTGTGGTTGGGGTAGTTGTGGTTGTGCGTGGTGGGTCGGCGAGGTCGGTTGTGGTTCCGGTGAGCGTCACGATGAGTGCGATGACCAGTCCGATCGCGACAGCGATGAAGTGTGACCACCAGTTCCGCAGCACGACAGCGACGTTTCCGACGATTCCATATCGGGCGCTGTTCGATGTGGTGGCTGGAGTCGGCGGCAAATTCCACCGTGGTTGAACCAACCTTGGAGGAAGCGCGTTCTGCTAAAAGGGGCTGCTGATCGGACGGTCGGCGGGGGGGGGCCTGGCAGTGAGGTTACGACTGGCGGTTCGATCATCGCCGGCGCTGGGGTGGTTGTGTTGTCGGCTGGTGTGCTCAGTGAGGGAGC
>Ga0105047_10011629_pt1 | contig 14259 bp, 4 predicted proteins | sample MAT04_FD_78384 | JGI IMG/M metagenome (GOLD analysis project Ga0105047, IMG submission 78384) | Freshwater microbial communities from Lake Fryxell liftoff mats and glacier meltwater in Antarctica - MAT-04 (megahit assembly) | ecosystem: Environmental > Aquatic > Freshwater > Ice > Liftoff... | reverse complement strand
TTCGCTTACGGACACCGTGCGCGTAGCAATGGACATCTGCTTGTTCTTCATGGATGTCACCAACATCTTCACCCCGAACGGAGATGCTAGCAACAATACGTTCCAACCAATGCTGCGCGGGGTTTTCAATGTCTCGTTGGCGATCTACAACCGGTGGGGGCAGCTGATCCAAACCACTGCGGCACTACAACCGATCTGGGATGGCCGCACGGAAAGTGGCATGCCCGTTCCGGATGGCACATACTACTGGATCCTGGGCTATACGCGCAACGGTGATCAATTGATCGAGGAATTGCGTGGCACAGTGACACTTCTTCGTTGAAGGTCTGTAGCGATCAACGCGAGCGCAGTTCCGCTTAGCTATCTCGAAATACAAAGCGGACCGCTCATCGGTCAGTTCGACATCGTCCGAAGTGCATAGCGCTGCCACTCCCATGTTGCGCAATGGAGCAATTGGGTAGCACCAGGGTCACCTGAATGTGCAACATAGATGATCATGTGAGCCGTAAGGCACTCGCCTCCCGTGTTCGGCACGATCCGGATCTTGGCGTCGGTCTTAAGCAGTCCTCGCATCAATCGGCAAGACCATTCCGCTGTGATCGACATGGCACGACACTCCTTTTCACCGGGTACCACAACCCACAAAAAGACCAGCCCCCCGTTCCACTTTGGAACGAGGGGCTGATCAATTAGAGCTAGTCCCGAAGGATCAATGTTGGATCACCAAGCGCTCGGTGTAGATCTTGTCACCAGCGGTGATATTCACCAAGTAGATGCCACTGGCCAACTCACCGTTCAACTCCAACGACGTGTTCAACACACCATCCTGCGCCGCGATCGTGCGGGCCGTGATGCGCTTGCCGGTCAGGTCGTAGATGTCAACGCTCACCGTGTTCACATCGGCCGCAACCGTGTTCAACGAGATGAACAACTGATCACCACGGTTCGGGTTCGGGTACATCGTGAGGCCACCTTGGCCTTCCACCATATTGCTCGCACCGCCCGCCAAGGTCTGTGGGCAGTTCGTGCTCGTGGTAATGGTCACGCGGCACATCTTGCCCCAGGTCTCGTTCAGGTTCGCACAGTTCGCAGCTTGCGTGATCGAAGCGTTACCCGTACACCATGTGGCACCGCTGTTCTTGCTCACACGCACATCCACATCATAGAACTCCGAGCACACCAAACGGTCCGCTCCGGCCCAGTTCAAGTACAGCGTAGCGCTAACTTGAGGAGGACGTACGATACAACGCTCGCCGTTCCGGAAACGGAACTGGTAACGCACCAAGGAGGATGCAACAATAGGTGAGAACTGGGGGGCTGCAGCAACGATCTTGTTGGACGTGCTGTTAGCGCCACCGAAGGTCTTGGTAACACCGCAGCTGAAATCAGCAAGGTCAAGCACATTGTCTTGCAGCTTCACGAACGGACAAGCCGCACGCGCTGCATCCAACTTGAACAGGCAGGCAGGGCCGAACGATTGGTTCACCCCGTTCGCACGACCACGGATACGCACGTTCAACAACGTGTTGTACGGGATCTCCTTGTTAGTCTCTTGGTTGCCCGGTGCAACAGGTACCAACTTGTTGATCTTGAAGTGGCAAGCGCGCGTAGCACCCGTCCCCGTACCATCCGTTGTGGAATGGCTGCGGAAACGACGGTAGCTGTAGCTGCCGTTCGGGTCGTAGAACCAGAACTCATAACCGCTCGTGGTAGGGCTCGAAGCATAGGCTGCCGTAACGGCAGCATTCTCCGTGGCCACGATGAAGTTGTAGTTCACCCAATCCAAGCGATCGCATGCTGCGAAGATCGGACGACCTGCACCCAAGGGCACACAGAAGCTATTGCCGCTGGCAATACCGCTCACAGACCCGGTGGCGAAGTTGTTCCGGTTGTCGATGATACGCAGGTTGCTCGCCGCAGCGCGCAGTACATAGCCACCGGTGGTCATACCATCGCCGGCGCTATCCAACACACGCAGGTAGTAGCAGCCATCGGGCACGCACGTGAACTCCGTAACGATGCTATTCTCTGCACTGGCGCTCAAAGGACCACCGCTGGAAACGAGGAAGTTGGTACCGTCCTCATACAACTCCCAAGTCGTTTGCTCGGGGTTCGCATCTGTCTGGAATTCCAACGTCAGAGGCGTGGTGCACGCAACCGGTGTACCTGTGCACTCGCAATCACCGTTCACCGTGGCGTTGGAGAACAACGGGCCGAGGTAACATATGCTACCCACCTGACCAGGTGTTTCTGGGCAGTTGTCCGCGCAATTAAGGAGGCCATCACCATCGGTATCAGCGGTGGTAAGAATTGCGGTGAGCACCACAGTGAAATCATAGAACACACCGCTCTGGGCATCCACGGTCACATAGTATGGCGTGTTGGGAGTAGCTACCACGTCCAGAGTACGGCAGTTGTTGGGCGATACAACGTTGCCCATGATGATCTTTCCGACCTCGACGTTATCGGCCACGCGCCGTACGATGAGCAGCGGGTTGTTCACACCCGTAAAACCTAACTGGCAATACTGGACACGAATGATGCTATCGCAAACCGAGGTGGTGTACGAGTAGGTCACATCATTGCCATCACTGTTGATGTTGCCGGTAAAGCCGCCACTGATGAACGTGGAGTAGGTGCTCGTATAACCGTTCGTGGAGTTATTCGTACCGCCCCGCACTACACCGGAAGTCAGCGGGATCGCATTGGAAGTGCCATTACCACCCACAATGAACGACCACGTTGTCGGACAGGTGGCTATCCCAGAGGCGTTCCTAGGCACCACACGCCATGTGATCGTGGTGCCAATACCGTACAGCGCTGCAATGTTAGCAGGTGTGTAGGCAGCTCCTGTGATCGATGTGGAAGCATAGTTGGATGCCACTGGAGCACCTTGGAAGTACACGTCATATCCGGTGGCGCCGAAAGCGGCAGGCCAACTGAATGCAATAGGCGTTGTACTAGCAGCTGAGAATGAAGTATTGTTCTTGGGGAAAGTAGGTTCCGAGATGCACGGCGGAATTCCAGGGCAAAGGACCTGGAACTGCTGGCTACCGCTTGATCCATCATAAGAATCGTGCATGACGTAGTAGTCACCAGCAGTGGCCAAATTGAAATCGATGAACCCGGGTATCGACTGACCGCTACCGTTGCTTGGGCTAAGACCTGAGCCGATGCATGTGAAGGCAGCAGCACCGCAACCTTCTGAGGCAGGCGCAATGAGATATCCGTTCTGAGCATACGTTCCCGATAACGTGTTGTTGGTGATGTTCAGGCGGTATGCACCAGCCTGGAGTGCTGTGATACGGAAGAGCTTCTCAGCACCCGTGGCACCATTGATATTGCCCAAACAGGTAGCAGCCGAATACCCCGCACCCTGATACGCAGGATTGCCTTGAGCATTCTGAACGGACACTACCGTCGTCAACTCAGCACAAGCCAGAACGGTCGCCGTAGCGCATTCCATGGAAGTGAAGAAGGTCGTTGGGAAGGAGTTCGCCGAATAGGTAGGACCAGCGCACGCTTTGCGCACCACCACTTTGTAGGACGTGGTGGTAGATAGTCCGCTGATCGTGTAAGGAGAACTGACGTTCGTCACCACTGTGCTGCTTCCGCTACCAGCGGTTGCACCAGTGCCAGCCGTGAAGCCGGGCGCACCGTATTCCACGATGTAGGTGGAACCTGCACCGACCCAGGACACCTGAGCAGAAGTTCCTTGGATCTGAGCGAGCGTCACAGCGCTCGGAGTTGCACATGTGGGAGCTGGCGCGCATGTTACCGCCGACAGCAGGTCGCCCGTGAACGAACCTTGGCTCGTTGCCCGGAAACGGAACGTCAAGCATCCACCAGCATGGGTGCTGGTAAACACAGGAGGTACAGTACCATTGATACGGTACCCACCTGCTGGCATTCCATTCACACCAGCCAACCCGGAGCTGAGCAGTGTGGAGGAGGTATTGGGGCCATCGTAGACGTAAAGGGATACGTCACCACCGAAGCCATTGAAGCTAAATGCGCTTGATGTAACAGTGACCACATCACCAGGGGTGTTCGGGCATATCGTGGTCGCATTATCCAATGGGTAAGAAGCTCCTGCGTTCGTAAAGTTGAACGGACCACCGCAACCAGCGAGGGTGGTGAAGTTCGTCGCCGACGACCAGTCGCTTATGTCGGAAACACTACACACACCGCGGAGATAGAGGGTATAGGTCGTGCCGCCCACAACACCGGTAACGAGCAGCGGCGAACCGGCTCCCGTGCCTTGGGCAATAGCCGGGGCGCTGGGGAGTGCACCATTGGCCACCAACTTATACTCGTAGCTGGCTGATGTGCCTGTAAAGGTAGCCGTGCCGCCTTGTGTGGAAGGGGCCATCGATATCGCCGTTGGTGCGAAACAGGTGGGTGCTGGGAAACAGGTCACGTCGGAACCCCAAGAATCACCACCGAATAACGTGCTATAATGGAAGGTCAAGCAACCACCCACCGTGCTGGTAAAGGGGCCAGGATTGGCAGCACCATAGTAACCACCCGCAACGGTCGAAGGTGCGCCCAAGGCAGCTTGGCCGCTGGAAATCAGTAGTGATGCTAAGCTGGGACCATCGTGTACGTAGAGCGCTGAGTTGTTGCCTTGTACATCGAAGCTGGTAAAAGTGACTTTCACCACATCAGCAGCCGTTGGTGCACATTCGGTCCAAACACCATCAAGGGCTCCACCACCACCGACAAATGGTGTAGAGCGATCGAATGCTTGCCCGCATGAAGCAGCCGTCTGGATGGCGTTGGGGACGATACTGCCAGCCTGTGAAACGATCCTGCTGGTGACCTGCACCCATGCGCTGAAATCGCCACCACCGCAGTTCTTGCGCACGAATGCGTAGTACACGGTATTGCTGGCAAGACCAGTGGCAACCAGCGACGTGCCGGAAGCACCGCCTCCGGTGATGGGAGAACCCGTGGTCGGACTGTTCACCGTGTTTACCGCGTGATCATAGGTTTCCGAGCCGGACGGCCCGTTCCAAGAAATGGTCAAGGAATTGGAACCTGCCGTTACCAATTTGACTCCCGAAGGTGCTGGGCAGGTCGGTGGGGTCCAACGCAGTGTGGTACCTGCTGCAGGTTTGGTCACGTTGGCCGGGCTGGCATCAACATAACAAGTGCTTGCGACGGAGGCATTGTTGACCAACACCGGCCAAGTCAAAGGGGCCCATGAGTACGGTTGAACAGAACCCGTGCTGACCCGGCTAAAATCGGTCGCTGACGCAGCACCAGTGGCGGAGCCAGTGGCCCCGCGCAGACCTACCTGAGAGGAGAAAAAGAATCCCGAGGTCAACCATTCCGCATTGGGGTTCTTGTAGACCACCTCCACGGTATTACTGGTCTCGTTCAGGCGGATCTGGAAATTGAGTGCATCCGCGTTAGATCCGGTGCGGAAATTCGCCCACTGCACCACGCACACGCGATTGGGGGCTGTTCCGATCGTCTCCACGCGCAACTCGCCCAATGGAGCCGCATCGCGGGGTATCAGGTTGGAGATAGCTAAACCCGCAATGCGGTTGAAACGATCCGCAGCCGGCGAGGCACCCGATGGCATTTGATAGCTCAGGGGAGGGGTGGAGCCAAAGCCACCGTAAGCATAAACCGCAGTAGCCCCGTTGCTGGAATTGCCCAAGCTGATCCAGCCCTGCGCCGCAATGCCGATGCGGTCGAACACAGCGCTGTTGTACGTAAAGTTGAACCCGATGGGATATCCAACTCCTGCCTTTATGAAGTTGTTGGATCCGTTGAAGGAACTGGCGGTCGGGGTCGACGTACCATTCACGAAAACTCCATCTGTTCCCGTAGTGGCGTTTAAGAGCGTACCGCCGGTGATATTGGTATAGGTTCCCGGCACCTGCTGGAAACTATAGGTAGAGACCTGCGCCTGCATGGCGCCAGACAACGCCAAAGCAGCAATTCCCAAGGCCAATGTCCGGCTTCTTGGGCGTGGCAGCCCAGTTAATGTTGAGTAACGTCCTTTCCAATTCATGAGAGAAGGGTTTTTGGTTGTGAGAGCTACAGGGAATACGAACAATGGCAGCGGGCCATTACCGTTCATTGGACGCCGAGCTTTTCGCTAAGTGCCGACAAAAAGTTCATGAAGCATGTACCGCCTATGGTGCGTAACCGTCGGCAGGACTACTTCAACAAGACGGATCTACTGTTGGGGGCGAGAGTGAGAGGCGAAAATGAGAGATGTGAGGTTGAGAATCGAGGCAATGTAAAAGGTTCGTCAATTGAAAATGCAAATTTTCCGAGAATAAGTTTTCACCATTCTCGGAAATTTGCTCAAAAAGCCTCTCTATCAAAGGCATTTCAGATGACGGATAGCCGATCTCGGTGAGATACCGGAAAGTCGATCCATGCCCATGCGCCACAATGTTATGGCGCATCCGTTCGAGTTGACCATATCATAAGACCGCTGGACGGATGATCGCAGTGGACGTTTTCCATGACAACTTCCCATTCCTTCCTGCCGGGAATACGTCTTGAAAGGAGAACCACTCGGGGCCTGAAATTCACAACGTATCAGCTTACCACCCAACCATGGCATGCATTTGCACGTCTTTTGACCGTGGCTCGCTAAAAAGTCCTCTGTTCTTTGTCAGCCGGGGGTACGACATGCTTCATATGGAATCTGTCGAAACTAGGTACAATGTCAAGGAATAGTTCTTAACATTGCCGTTGGCGTACTTCTCACTACGCATCTCTCACTCGTGTCCTTCTCTCATAGCCGTAACATATGGGTCTCTCACATTACCCTTTTGTCCTTGGCATTCTCGGAAAGTGCAGTCCGTCATGGCCGATCGGTCCACAGGGTCCTCTCCCGCTGAACCGCGTTCGCACAGCATGGTGTGACCTATCATGCTTTTCGGCGCATCCTCCAAAGTGGGGAGGTCTATTGCGCGCCATCCCCCTTTGTGTATCACTTCTTCTAGGAGCCGCCCAAAGTGCAGCGCAGTACCAGAGCGACGACCCTTCGGATGCAACTACATCGTTACCGTTCACCACTACAACGGGTGGGGAGGTAGTCATTTGCACGACAGGTTCGGAGTCTGCGGGGCAAACGTTGAACTCCATGACCAACACGGCGCTTGCCATCGTACCTGCCCCATTGTGCGGCACTTTTACATCGGGTACCACCAATGACGTTTGGTTCCGGATCAATGTGCCCGGCGCAGGGGACAACCGTTTCCGCATCACCATCAAGGACGGTGCAGCCAATCCGCTCACCAATGGTGGCATGGCGGCATACACGGCCACATCCGCTGCAGGCCCGTTCACGCTGATCGATTGTGCCATTGGCGGCAACCTCACCAACACGGCAACTAACCCGACGCTTGAGGCCACGTGCATTGCGCCTAGCAGCAAGATCTATCTGCGGGTGTGGGATGAAGCAGCCGTTGTATCCACCAAGAACTTCAATGTGTGCGTACAAGGGCAACTCTGGAGCGACCCCACCCGCCAGCCCATAGCCGACACGCCCTGCGATGTCTACGCCACGGGCACACCCACCATCATGACCGTGGGCGCTGCCATAGCCACCTACTACAACACCTTCGCATGTACCGAGAATTTCCCGTACGACCCTAGCTGTGGCGGTTATCGTGGTGGCGACATATGGTTCAGGACAACGGTCCCTGCTACGGGCGGTATCGCGCTTGTTGCTCAGGTGGGCGCGAATACCGGGCGCCGCATCAGTAGCATGGGCTTTACCGTGTACACGGCCCCGAATTGCGCATCCTACAACCAGTTCAACGAGGTGGGTTGTGTTAACGTCGCACTTCCCGCAACGGCCACCACGATACTGACCTTGAGCTGCCTCCCAGTGGGAAGCTTTGTATGGATCAGGGGATATGCCACGGCGGATGCAGAACTCTTCCCTTCGCGATTCGGCGCCTTCCGTTTTCGGGTGATAGATGCATTAACATCACCGGGAAGCGCCGCGAACAACGACCCTTGCGGTGCTACCGCTATATCCATTGGAGCAGCTGGCAGTTGTTCTACCCTGACAAGCGGTCTATTCACCTTCAATGACAACACCGCTTGCTTTTCCCAGGGGATCCCAGCACCGGGCTGTGGTGTGATCAGCAGCAACACGCGCGATGTCTGGTTCAAATTCACGGCTCCTGCCAACGGTACAGCGGCCATCAAGGTCATGGGCGACACTACGAACGCCATTGACTTCGATGCTGCAGCCGCATTATACACAGCCGGTCCTGGCCTGTGCAATGGTCCATTGACGTTGGTGGATTGCGACGACCGGCATGCACCGCACATCGGCGCCTACATGGTGCGCAACGGATTGGTTCCGGGCCAGACTTATTACCTCCGCGTTTGGGGCGAGGCCGGGCTAGGGACGCAGACGGGCATCTTCTACGTGTGCATCACCAGCCCGGTAGCGCCTGCGGGGTATTGCTTCTATCAGGTGGATCTTACGGCCTTGAATACACAAGGCTCACAGACCATACGCGTGGCCATTGGAACGGACACCGTGGATTACACCACTACACGTGATGCAAGCGAACGCTTCTTGATCGCGATACCCAATGGTGTAACGGCCAGCTTCATTTATTACAACGCGGGAACGAGCGGGCAATACGCCTACAGCATCTACCGGTTCGGCCAACGCAATCCCCTCTATTCCTATACGGGTGGAATAGCAGTGGTCGGGCCGTCACCCGGTCCCGTGTTCCAATACACGGTGAACAACACCTGCGGCCCCATGACGGCCGAGGATGAGGATTGTTTAGGATCCACTCGGATCTGTGGACCCGCTGCGGTAGCCAGCAGCACGCTGGGCAACACCGGTTATATCGCGGACCTGAACGTGACCAACCGGGGCTGTTTGGGCAATGAGTACAATGGCGGCACCTGGTTCGTGTTCCGGGCGCAGGCCAACGGGCGCATCGCGTTCTGGCTTCAAGGAACGATCGCCACGGATGATCTCGACTTCGCGATCTGGGACGCCGGACCGACACCCACGGCCATGCTGCCGTACGTTTCGCCCAGTGTCTGCGTACCGAACGCACCGCCGGTGCGATGCTCCAGTGCGCGCATCGGAGCCCGAACAGGATTGCAATCGGGTGTGGTGGGGCGTTTTTCCGAAGGAGCGGGAGGGTTCGGTTGGCTCTCGCCGCTGGATGTGGTGGCGGACCATGTGTACCTGATGTTCGTGGGCAACCGCATCAACCATACTGCGCCCCGTAACTTCCAACTGAATTGGACGGAATCGTTGGATGAATTCGGTGCGGCGGACAATACCGTGATCAGTTGTGGCAACATCATTCTTCCCGTTCGGCTGCTCTTCCTGACAGCCACACCACGTGGTGGTGAGGTGGATATCCTGTGGGCCACAGGCGCCGAAAAGGACAGTGACCACTTCACCGTTGAACGCAGCAGCAACGGTGTGGATTTCGACCCGATCGGTAGCGTACCGGCCGCTGGCTATTCCAGCACGCGGCAGGACTACCTGTTCACCGATACACGACCGATGACCGGGTACAACTATTACCGCTTGCGCCAAGTGGATACGAACGGCGCTGCCGGTTACAGCCAAATGGTAGTGGCCTTCTTCGGCGATCCGTTGGAGAAGCTTCTGCTTTTCCCGAATCCTGCGAACGAAGTGCTTTACATCACCGGCAAGATGCCTGCTGATGGCACCATGTACATGGTGGTGGCGGACGCTACGGGACGAACGGTGCTGACGGCCACATCGAGCGCTTCGCAGGGCGCGTTCCAACAGCAGATCGACATCTCCGGATTGTCGGCGGGCGCGTACATGATGCAAACGTTCAGCAACGGCATACCCAGCGGCAATGGGCTCTTCGTGAAGCGATGATCTGCCGGAGGGTCCATTGAACGCACGGTTCCCATCAACACCACGCTCTCTCCAGCAGCTAGGCCGTAGTGTACGTTACTGTCAGCCCACCCTCCTACCAAGCACCTTTCCAATATGGACCAAGACACTACATTGCTCCACCGGCTTGGTACTGCCATACATTCGACCCTTCTTTTCGTCATAGCACTTTCGACAGGATCAGCAGTTGCCCAAGATGCATCCCTGATCCGGATCTGGAATGAGCAGACGATCAAAGCCATCCGGAACGATCTGGCCCGTCCGCCGATACATGCGCGTAACCTGTTCCATGCGAATGCTGCGATGTACGATGCATGGGCTGCGTACGACACGAAAGCACAGCCTTGGTTGTTGGGCCGTACGGTGGGTGACTATACGTGTGCATTCCCTGCGCTCACCACGCCTGCGGATATTGAAGAGGCAAGGAAGGAAGCGTTGAGCTATGCGGTGTACCGCCTGCTCCGTCACCGGTTCTTGAACTCGCCGGGATATGCTATCACATTGGGGAGGTTGAACCACCTGATGGACAGTTTGGGGTACGACCGATCCTTCACCGGTGTGGACCCTACCACTGGAGGTGCCGCAGCCTTGGGGAACTACGTCGCGCAGGAGTACATCGCCTTCGGCCGACAGGATGGCAGCAACGAGAACGGCAACTATGCCAATCAGTATTACGCCCCGGTGAACAACGGTCTGGATATGTTACTGCCTGGCAATCCCTTCATGACCGACCGGAACCGGTTCCAGCCCATCACACTGCCCACCTCGATAGATCAATCCGGCAACGCCGTAGCCTCCACGCCTGCATTCGTGGGCGCAGAATGGGGCAATACGGTACCGTTCAGTTTGAACGCTGACCAGTTGAGCAATTACACGCGCGACGGCTTTCCATGGAAGGTCTATATGGACCCCGGCCCACCTGCAGAACTGGATTTTCTGACACCAGATGGCCTCAACTCGTTCTTCAAATGGAACCACTTGATGGTTTCCGTGTGGCAGTCGCATCTCGATCCCGCGCAGCAGGTGAGTTGGAATATGTCCCCTAGCGTTCGTGGAAACAATACGGTGTATCCCACCACACCGGCTGAGTACGCGGACTTCTATGACTTCATAGGGGGAGGTGACCGGAGTACTGGCCATTCTTTGAATCCGGTGACCGGGCAATCCTATGCGCCTAATATGGTTGACCGAGGAAACTATGCACGTGGGCTGGCAGAATTTTGGGCCGATGGCGTAGACAGTGAAACACCACCAGGTCACTGGTTCGAGATCTTACATGATGTGATGGACCTCCCCCAATTCGAACGGCGCTGGATGGGTCAGGGTCCGGTCCTGGGGTCTTTGGAATTCGATGTAAAAGCGCATTTCGCCTTGGGCGCCGCCATGCACGATGCTGCGATCACGGCATGGGGTATCAAAGGCTATTATGATACAGCTAGGCCAGTGAGCGCCATACGCTACATGGGAGATCTGGGCCAATGCACCGACCCGCTCCTACCACATTATCATCCAGCGGGCGTACCTCTTTTGCCGGGCTTCGTCGAACAAGTAATGCCGGGTGACGCGCTGGAAGGTGCAGAGCAGGAGCATCTCAACAAGATCAAACTGTACACCTACCGGGGCCCGAGCTACGTGACCGATCCGGCCACTGATGTTGCTGGCGTCGGTTGGATCCTCTGCGAACGGTGGTGGCCATACCAAAGGCCGACATTCGTCACGCCGCCTTTCGCTGGATATATTTCGGGACACAGCGTTTTCTCCCGTACAGCAGCAGAGGTGCTTGCTTCGTTCACCGGTAGCCCGTTCTTCCCTGGTGGCATGATCGAATATGTGCTGCCTCAGAATGAGTTCCTCGTATTCGAGGATGGACCCGACGAGGATGTACGCCTGCAATGGGCTACCTATATGGATGCCAGTGATGCATGTAGCCTGTCCCGCATCTGGGGAGGCATCCACCCACCAATGGATGATATTCCGGGTCGCAAGATCGGAATGGTACTAGGGCCCCAGGTTGTGGACTTGGCGAACGAGTTATTCGCTTCAGGGCCACCACGCGTGGTACAGGCGACCGTCTCGCAGCCTATCCTAGGTCCAGCCCAAGTAGGAGTTCCCTTCATCCTCGCGCTGCAATTCGACCGCCCCATGGACCCGTCCGTCACGATCACTGTATCCTACCCGCAGGACGATCCCTTGACCAGTGGTAGCATGACCGCTACCGAAATTACGTGGACCGCACCGGACCGTGTGGAACTCGTATCATCGCTCTTGGCCGGTGATCACAACTTGGCGAATATCGATGTGCTCTTAACGGAAGCAAAGGACCTTGCGGGAAAGGCCATGGCGCCATTCGCCATGACACGAGCCTTCAGGATCGATACTCACCAGCCAGTTGCCACTTTAGCAACGGACCGCCCCATCTATAACCGGCAAGACATCGGTGCGAGCGCCGTGAATATCCGAGTCCATTTCGACGAAGCCTGTGACATGGGCACTGCCCCCTTATTCGCACTTACCAGCGCGACCGATCCCACTATGTTCCTGGCCTTCAACGCAAGCTCCAGCGAATGGGTCAACGACCAGGAATACAAAGCTGTTCTCGATCTATTGGATGTACCCGTGGAAGTACCCGAGGTCAATGTAACGGTGAGTGGCTCATCGGACCTGGCCGGCAATCTCCAAGTTTCGTTCGAGGCTCATGGTCTTTTTGCGGTGGACACACGACAGCCATTGACCACCTCGGTGTCCCCGCAATCTTCGGTGCTTGGTCTGGATGATCTCGGCTCTTTGGCCCAAGTGATCACGTTGACGTTCGATGAAGCCATGGACCAGACATTCGATCCACAGATCGGATTCGTCGGTGAGGATCCGCTAGGCACAGCACTAGTCCGCGTTAGCACGCTCAGCGTGTGGGAGGATGGATCAACATGCCATGTGACCTTCAGTTTAGCGAACACCAATGAAGCGTTGACCGATCTCGACGTCCACGTCCTCGGCTTCCGCGATGTCGCTGGGAATGAGTTGAGTGCCGCGACATTCACCGACCTCTTCTCGATCGATACCCAGCGCCCCTCCATCTTGAGCATGACACCTTCAGCAGCGATCATTGCGGATGAGCAAGTGGGTGGGAATATACTCGTGCAGATGATCTTCAGTGAAGCGATGGATCTTCAATCACTTCCATTCGTGCAACCAACGCTCCCATTTCCCTTGGCTGGCACGTTGACCTATTCGCCGGGTTCGAGCACGTGGTCAAGTAACACCACGTTCGACGCTGCCTTCACCGTGATAGATGCCAATGTGGAAGTGGCCGATGTCGGCTTCACAGTAGAGGTCGCGCGGGACGCAGCAGGCAATAGCATCTCCGTTGGAACATCCAGCATCACGAACCTTCTGGTTGATACCCGGAATCCGGTTTTGCAGTCGCTCACGGCCACCCCGAATATGGTGACCGATGCTGATCTGGGACCTGAAGGCCTGACATTGACAGCTACGTTCGATGAAGCCATGGACCAGGATCTGACGCCCTCTATCGTCATCGGGTCTTCAGGCCTTTACAATGGATCTTTGATCTTCGATGCGGTTGCGTCGGCATGGTCCACGTCGACCGTCTTCGAAGCCGTTTACGGTGTACAGGCGTCAGTAGTGGATGGGGAAGGCATCGCCTGTCAACTCTCCGAAGCAAAGGATCTAGTCGGTAACAATATGATGGTGGCGGATGCGGCAAGTGTCCTGAACGTACACCTCACTGGTGTCGGCATGGCGGAGGTCAATGCGCTCGCGCCGCCGACATTCCTTCCCAATCCGCTGATCAGCGGCAGCCCACTCTATGTGCGTAGTGACCATCCGCTCGGCGCGAACGTTATGACGGTCCTTGACGCCCAAGGCAGAACGGTGCTCAGCAAGCGTATCGTTCTTCACGGAGAAGGGCCACAACCTTTAGAGTTGTCCGGATTATCTCCTGGGGTCTATGAGATCCTCTTGAACGGTGTCGAATATCACTTTGCCTCACGTGTGATCGTTGTAGCACCGTGACGGCCTGAGCCTCTCGACCATATTCGCGATCATTGATCACACTACACATGCAAAGCAGTTCAATAGTCAGATCCCCATTGCGCGCCATTGGCCGAACGCTGCTCTTTTTCTCTTTGTCACATACATCAGTCGGTCTCTCCGTGGCGTGCGCACAGGGCTATACCGATGTAGCGGCACAGCAAGGTCTCACGGTCATCGTACCTCCCGGCTCGCTTTACTTCGATTTCGGTACGGGTGTCAGCTTCCACGATATCGATGCCGATGGCCAGGACGACCTTTCGTTCGGCAATCGGAACGGGAATCTCAACTTCTACCGGAATGTGAATGGGACC
>Ga0105047_10011628_pt1 | contig 14259 bp, 11 predicted proteins | sample MAT04_FD_78384 | JGI IMG/M metagenome (GOLD analysis project Ga0105047, IMG submission 78384) | Freshwater microbial communities from Lake Fryxell liftoff mats and glacier meltwater in Antarctica - MAT-04 (megahit assembly) | ecosystem: Environmental > Aquatic > Freshwater > Ice > Liftoff... | reverse complement strand
CGAGCTCCTTGTCGGCAACCAGTTCCTTGAGCTTGGCCAGCACGGTGCGCGGCCCAACTTGGTACGGCAGTTCCGTGACGACGATCCGATCGCCACCCCGTCGGGTCTCTTCGATCTCGGCCACCGCGCGCATGCGGATGGAGCCCCGCCCGGTGCGGTAGGCATCGATGATCCCAGCGCGACCCAGGATCTGGGCGCCGGTCGGGAAATCCGGGCCCTTGACGAACTGCATGAGTCGATCGCAGCGGGCATCCATGTCGAGATCGTGGATCTCGGGGTTCTCCATGAGGTGCACGGTGGCATCGATGACCTCGCCCAGGTTGTGGGGCGGGATGTTGGTGGCCATGCCCACGGCGATGCCCTGCCCACCGTTCACCAAGAGGTTGGGGAAGCGCGATGGCAACACCGATGGCTCTTGGAATTCGCCGGAGTAGTTGTCGGCGAAGTCGACGGTCTCCTCGCCGATGTCTTGCAGCATCGACATCGCCAACGGATCGAGCCGACACTCGGTATAGCGGGCAGCAGCGGGGCCGTCGTCGGGTGAGCCGAAGTTGCCGTGACCCTGGACCAGCGGATGGCGCAGGGAGTGAGGCTGGGCCATGCGCACCAGCGCGTCGTAGATGGCGCTGTCGCCGTGCGGGTGGTACTTGCCCATGACCTCGCCGGTCACGCGTGCGCACTTCATGAACGGGCGGTCGGGGCGAGCGCCAACGTCGTACATGCCCCAGAGAATCCGGCGGTGTACCGGCTTCAAGCCATCGCGCACGTCGGGCAGCGCCCTCGAGACGATGACGGACATGGAGTAGTCGAGGAAGGATCTCTCCATCTCCTCCTCGATCTCGATGGGTTCGATGAGTCCGTACGCCGTGATGGTCGGGTCGTTGGCGTCATCGTCGCCGGGGATTGCAGGAACGTCGTCGTCAGCCATGGTGTCCTCGTGGGGGTCAGTGCGGGTGCGGGCTCATCGATTCACTCAAATGTCGATGAAGCGCACGTCTTTCGCGTTCTTCTTGATGAAGTTCTTGCGGGCTTCGACGTCGTCGCCCATGAGGGTGGAGATCGCCGTGTCGGCGGTCGCGGCCTGTTCCACGGTGACCTGCAGCAGCGTGCGCGACGCGGTGTCCATCGTGGTGGCCTTGAGCTCGTCCCAGTCCATCTCGCCGAGTCCCTTGAGCCGAGCGAACTCCTTGCGGTGGTTGGGGTTGTCCTGCAAAAAGGCCGACTTGGCGTGCTCGTCTTTGAGGTACAGCTTCTCTTTGCCCACCACGGTGGAAAAGAGCGGCGGCTGCGCGATGTAGATGTGACGCTGCTCGACCAACTCTTTCATGTGGCGGAAAAAGAACGTGAGCAGCAAGGTCCGGATGTGGCTGCCGTCGACGTCGGCGTCGCAGAGCAAGATGATCCGGTCGTAGCGGGCCTTCTCCACATCGAACTCGTCGGCCCCGAAACCGGCCCCGATGGCAGCGATCAGTGCCTGGACCTCGGTGTTCTTCAGCATCTTGTCGAGGCGGGCCCGCTCGACGTTCAAGATCTTGCCGCGAATGGGCAAGATCGCTTGGGTGCGGGGGTCTCGGGCGCTGGTGGCTGAGCCGCCTGCGGAATCTCCCTCAACAATGAACAGCTCGCACTCACTGCGGTTTCGGCTCGAGCAGTCGCGCAGCTTGTCGGGCATGCCGGCGCCGTCGAGCGCGCTCTTGCGCCGAGTTGCGTCACGGGCGCTGCGGGCTGCGGCCCTCGCCTGCTGGGCGCTGATGCCCTTCTTGACGATCTTGTTGGCCTCGGCGGGGTGTTCTTCGAACCAGTCGGCCAGCTTCTCGTTGGTGGCACGCTGGACCAAGGTCTTGATCTCGGGGTTGCCCAACTTGCCCTTGGTCTGGCCTTCGAACTGCGGCTCGCTGACACGCACCGAGATGATGGCGGTCAATCCTTCACGAACATCGTCGCCACCAAGGTTGACATCCTTTTCCTTGAGGAGACCCTTGGCCCTGGCGTACTTGTTGACCACCGTGGTGAGCGCGGCGCGGAACCCTTCCTCGTGGGTTCCACCGCCGATGGTGGCGATGCCGTTGGCGAAGCTGTGCAACCCATCGGTCTGGTACCCCTCGTTCCACTGGAACGCAATCTCGACCGAGCTCCCGGGTTCCGACGCCTCGAAGGAGCCCACACGGCTGAACAGCGGGGTCTTGGTGGCATTGACATGCTTCACGTAGTCGACGATGCCGTTGCTGTACTTGTAGGTAACGGTCTCGTTGTCGTGCTCGGGGCGCTCGTCCTTGAACCGCATCTCAAGCGCCTTGTTGAGAAACGCCATCATCTGAAAGCGCTCGAGCATGGTTCGGGCGACGAACTCGGTGGTCTCGAACACGGCGGTGTCGGGCCAGAAGGTCACCGTGGTGCCTGTCCGGCCACGTGGCGCCTCGCCTACGACCTGGAGTCTGGTCTGCTTCTCGCCACCGTCGGAGAACTCGATGTGGTGACGCTTGCCCTCGCGATCGACTTCGACCACGACCCTCTCGGAGAGGGCGTTCACCACCGAGACACCGACGCCGTGCAGGCCGCCGGACACGTCGTAGCCACCGCCACCGAACTTGGACCCACCGCCAACCTTGGTGAGGGCGATCTCGACGCCGCTGATCTTGTGTTCGGGGTGAAGATCCGTAGGGATGCCGCGCCCGTTGTCGGTGACACGGCACCCGCCGTCAGCGAGAATCGTGATGTCGATCAGGTCGCAGTAGCCAGCCATGGCTTCATCGACCGAGTTGTCGACAACCTCCCAGACGAGATGGTGTAACCCATTGACACCGGTGCCGCCGATGTACATGCCTGGGCGCTTGCGGACGTGCGCGAGGCCCTCCAGGATTTGGAAGGAACTGGAGTTGTACGACTTCTTCTCGGACGGCACGCGCGACCTTTCAGGACCAGGAGGCAAGACGGTGGGCGACGGCTCCGACGGTGCCAGCAGCAAGAGTGCCGACTGGCGATCCGAGGCGCTTCACGATGGACGTCATCCTACCACGAACGTATGACAACGAGGACCATCGGTGACCCCATCGCTACCCCTTGAGAACGAGTCCACACAAGGGTTTGTGACCGATTCGAGGAAGCCTCAGGAACGAACGATCCGCGTAGCGACGGAGGTCACGATGCTCGGGCCGACAAGTCGCTCGATGCGTGTGAGAATCTCCGCCTCGGACCATCGCAAGTGGCCAGCCCACGCGGGGCTGTCGACGCCGATCCGGAGGCATCCGGACTCAATCGAGAGGGGATGCGCGTGGGCCACCAGGCTGTCGCCCACCACCGTCTCCCAGTTCTCGTGGATTTGCACGATGGCCTCGGCGCGAGGGGCTCCGAGGCCAGCCAAGACCGTGTCCAGCAGGTCCGGCAGCTTCGCTGGCTGTGGGCCGTCACCTCCGCCATCGGGGGTGGGGAGGCGGGACCAAGGCACGGCGCCAGTGTCCCACCTCGAGCCACCGAGCGTCAGACCCGACGCGCCACTCCCGCCTGCACCTCGATGACCGTCCCGGGCACCGCGCCGGGTGGCAGCCCGCTCGCCGTGGACAGGATCGTCTGGCCAGGAGGAAGCGACCGCAACAACGCGTCGGAGCGGCCGGGGTCGAGTTCGGAGAACACATCGTCGAGGAGCAACACCGGTGAGCTCTCGGTCTGTTCGGTCACCACATGGTGGGCAGCGAGGCGCAGCGCAAGAGCAAGCGATCGCTGCTCCCCCTGCGATGCATGAGTACGTGCGGGAAGACCAGTGATGACAAGGTGAAGGTCGTCTCGATGCGGCCCGACAGTCGACACCCCTCGACGAAGGTCATCTTTGCGTGCCGCCACCAAGGCCGACGCCAGACCCTCGTCCATCCATGGAGCGGTGTAAGACGCCCGCACTTCCGCAGACTCACGCGCCACCTTGTCGTAGGCCTGCCCGAGCAGGGGCTCCAGGTCGCGAACGAGTTCGAGCCGAGCAATGGCCAGCGCCTCTCCTGCGGCAACCAGCTTGGCGTCGAACACATCGAGGGTCAGTTCGATCTCGGCGGACAACCGGCCACCGGATTGCTTGAGCAGTGCACTCCGTTGACGAAGCACGCGGTCGAGGTCGGACTGCATCTGGTCGTAGCGGGGGTGCAAGGCCACCAACGCCTCGTCGAGATATCGGCGACGATCACCGGGCGAGCCCTTCACGAGGGCAAGGTCGTCGGGAGAGAAGACACTGACACGCAGCGCACCGAGCAGGTCTCGGGCCCTGCGAAGGGGTTGCTTGTTCAGCTGCGTTCGGTTCCGACCATTGAGCAGCAACTCTGCTTCGAGCAGCAGAGCTCGTCCCTCCCGATCGGCTTCGGCCCGCACGATGGCTCGCTCGGCGCCCGACCGAATCAAGGCATCGGTCGGGGCGCCGCGAAACGAGCCGAGTGTTGCGAGGTAAGCAACAGCCTCGAGCAGGTTGGTCTTGCCCTGTCCGTTGGGCCCGACCACGGCGGTCAGCCCCGGATCGAACGTGACGTCGGCCTCGCGATAGCCGCGGAAGTCCGTGAGCCAGAGGCGCCGGAGCTGCACCGTGGACGGGTCAGGAAACCCGGACGGGCATGAGCAAGTAGAGGAACTCCTGGGCTTCGCCGGCCCGGATTACCGCAGGCTTTTGGGCATCGACCGTGTCGAGATGGATCTCGTCGCCGGGAGTGACCTCGATGCCGCTGAGCAAGTAATCCGGGTTGAACGCAACCGTGAGGTCGGTTCCGGCGTAGCTCGCGTCGAGCTGCTCGTGAGCCTGACCAACGTCTTGGGTGATGGCCACGAGCTCGAGGCCCTCAGCGCTCATGGCCAACCGAACCGGGGTATTCAGCTCGCGGGCCATCAGCTTGACGCGTTTGACCGCCTCGACCAGGGCCTCGCGGCCCACGGTGAGCCGGTTGGGGTGGCTGGCGGGGATGAGGCCGCGGTAGTTGGGGAACTCTCCCTCGATCAACCGGGTGGTCAGGCGAACGCCGCCCACCTCGAACGCGGCCTCGCGATCGCCCAGTCGCAACGTGACCTCATCTGCGGTACCCAGCAACCGCTCCAACTCGCGCAATGCCCGAGATGGCACCAGCACGCTTTGACCCTCGCCGAGAACCGAAGTTCCCGGGAGGTCTCGCACGGCCAAGCGGTACGAATCGGTGGCGACAAGCCGCAGACCGCCGGCCTCGGCGGCGAGCAGCACGCCCGTGAGGATCGGTCGTGCGTCGTCTGCACTGGCTGCAGGGACCACTTGGCGCAAGGCTCCGGCAAAGTCCTTCGCGTCGAGCGTGACCGCATCATCGGCGGGCATGGCCAGGCGAGGGAACTCATCGGCGGGCAACAGCCGCAGCGAAGACTCAAAGCGTCCGGCCACGATGCGGGCCTCGTCGCCATCGACGGACACCTCGACGCGGGGATCTCCGAGCGACCGCACCAGATCCGCCGAGATCTTGGCCGGCAGTACTGCCACCCCGTCCTGCTCGCCAGCCACGGTGATCTCGATTTCTATGGTGAGTTCGAGATCACTCCCGGTGAGGCGCAAGCGATCGCCCACGAGCTCGGCCCGCACGCCCGACAGCACGGGCAGCGCTCCTCCGCGGTTGGCTACGGCTCGGCCAGCTGAGGCAAGCGCCTCGACCAAGGTGTCACGCTCGCAACGGAACTTCACGGGTGCCGCTCGCTTTCTCCGGAGAAGATGTTGATCAAGATCTGGTGGTGGTGATAGGGCCTGTGGACTGGGGATAAGCCGACAGGTGCGCAGGTCATAGCCATGGTGGCTGCGCGCAGGGCATCCACAGCGTTCCACAGGGCGAGGGGGTGATGGTGCACCGTTCGCGACGGGTGGGCCAAGTTGTCCCCGTTCATCCCCTGCCGCGTCGACCGTCGTCCACAGGATGATCCCCGGCGAACTCGAGAGAAATGCCCAGGGTCCTGTGGATATTGGTGGACAACCTTTGTGACGTTCGACACGGCGCACTTCACGTCAGGCACCCTTGCGAATCTGGTTCAGCAACTCGGTGACCTGGTCGTAGATCTGTCGTCGCTCGCCCATCAGCGCTTTGATTTTCTCGACCGCGTGGATCACGGTGGTGTGATCGCGGCCGCCGAACTCGCGGGCGATGGCCGGGTACGACAGGTCGGTCAGGTCGCGAAAGACGTACATGGCGATCTGGCGGGCGGTCACGAGAGGCCGCTGGCGGCTCTTTCCCTTGATCTCTTCAACCGTGAAGTCGAACATCGCGGCCGTGGCATCGAGGATCACCTGCGGTGTGATGGGCCGGGGCTGTCGGTCGCCGAGGATGTCGTGCAGGTGCTTTTCTGCCTCTTGCAACGTCACGGGGCGCTTGTGCAGCTTGGCAAGGGCCGATACCCGGTTGAGCGCGCCCTCGAGCTCTCGGATGTTGTCGGTGATGTTGACAGCGATGAACTCGAGGACCTCTTCGGGAACCGGGATATCTTCGCCTTCAGCCTTTTTGCCCAGTACGGCTAGGCGTGTCTCGAGGTCGGGCGGTTGGATATCGGTGATGAGGCCCATCTTGAAACGGCTTCGCAGTCGGTTCTCGAGGGTGGAAATGGCATCGGGGGGTCGGTCCGACGACAGCACCAACTGACGGCGACCCTCGTGGAGGGCGTTGAACGTGTGGAAGAACTCCTCCTGGGTCTCCTTCCGGTTTTCCAAGAACTGGATGTCGTCGACCAGCAGGACGTCGACCTCTCGATAGCGGCGCTTGAACTCGGCCGAGGTGTTCAGCCGGATGGATTCGATGAACTCGTTCAGGAACGTTTCGCTGGTGACGTAGCGCACCACGTAGTCGCGGTAGTTCTCCTCGACGTAGTGCTTGATGGCCTGGAGGAGGTGGGTCTTGCCCAGCCCCGCGTCGCCGTAGATGAACAGGGGGTTGTAGGAGCGGCCGGGCTGGCCGGCAACCGACAGGGCGGCGGCGTGGGCAAATTGGTTCGAGGGCCCACGCACGAAATCGTCGAAGGTGCGAGTGACCGGGGCCGGGTCGGTAGCGGGTGGCCCGGGCTGGAAGGGTCGCTGGTGGTCGATGACCGCGGGGCGCGTGCCGAGCTGCGCGTCGAGCGGATCGACGATGGGTTCGTGATCGGCGGCCCCTGGGTGCACCTCGAGCACGATGGTGAGGTTGTCACCGCTCGTGTTGCGGACGATGTCCTGGACGAGTGAGAGGTACCGCCCCTCGACCCGTTCCTTCACGACGGCGCTCGGGACCGCCAACCGGACCACGCCATCGTGCACACCAAGCTCGACGATGTCTTGAAACGTGGAGCGCCAGACGGCGTCAGAGACCTGGCCGCGCAGTGAAGCCTGGCAGTCTGTCCACAGGTGTTTTGTGTCTCCCACCTGCTCGAACCGTCTCTCTCCTGGGCGGTCCACAGGCGAGTCCACACCTGTGGAAAAACGTCACTTTCCCTGGATCTGACCAGGGGATCTCATCGCTACTTCTGATCCGCCGGCGGACCTGGCCGCCAGAGCGGTGTCGAGTCGGCAGGGGGCGGACCGTAGCACCGTGGGAGGGGGTCCGCGCAAGGGGCGCGATGGCTCGACCACGGGTCGGTACGAAGGCGCAGGTCGAGCCGGCTCGGCCTCGCGATTGCTCCGGACCGTGGTGGGGACGTAGCGTTGCCCGGATGGCTCGGCGCTGCGGCGCAAGAGCCACCCGTCGATGTCGAGCAGCCACACTCAGGTGGCGGCCACGAACCGTTGCCCGGTGCACGGTTCCCAAGGAGGATCCAAGTGAAGCGCACCTTTCAACCCAACGTCCGCAAGCGGGCCAAGAATCACGGTTTCCGCAAGCGGATGTCCACGAAGGCTGGGCGTGCCGTTCTGCGCAGCCGACGCCTGAAGGGCCGGGCCAAGCTGTCGGCCTGATCGGTCCGATTCGTGAGCGACGCACGTTTGGGGCAGTCCGTAGCAACGGGATCCGCGTACGTGCTGGCTCGCTTTCGGCGTCGCACCTCGCCGAAGAAGGCGCCCACTCCATCCGGGTGGGTTATGTCATCACCAAACGGGTTGGTGGTGCGGTGGAGCGGAATCGTCTTCGGCGCAGGCTGCGGGCGGTGGTCGCCGACCTGGCCCGAGATCGAGACGATCGGGTGCCGCCGGGTGTACTGGTCATCTCGGCAAGCCCGACCGCCGCTGAACGAAGCCCTGAGGAACTGAGGAACGACGTGGAGAGGCTGCTCGCTGCTCTCGAAGATCGTCAAAAGAGTGTGCGATCATGAGCTTGTTGGCGCGCATGATGCACCGATGTGTGCACCTCTACCAGCGTTTTCGTGCGGGTCGGCCCTCCCCGTGTCGGTTCCAACCGACGTGTTCCACCTACGCCCTCGAAGCGCTCGAGGTCCATGGTGCTGGGCGCGGCACCTGGCTCGCGACGCGCCGCATCGGCCGGTGCCACCCCTGGGGTGGCCAGGGGTGGGACCCGGTGCCGCTGCCGACCTCCCCCGACACGCCTGACCCCCATCATGAACGGACGGTCGCCTGATGTTTGACCTCATCGCTCGCCCGCTTCAGTTCTTCTACGAACTGTGGCCCAACTACGCCGGCGCGATCTCCCTGCTCACGCTATCGATCATGGTGCTCCTGCTGCCCCTCACCTTGAAGGGCACGAGGAGCATGTTGGCCATGCAGAAGCTCCAGCCCGAACTGAAGAAGCTGCAGACGAAGTACAAGGACGATCGGCAGAAGCTCAACGAAGAGATGATGTTGTTCTACAAAGAGAACAACATCAACCCTGTCTCGGGCTGCCTGCCCCTGCTGCTGCAGATGCCGGTGTTCTTTCTTCTCTACAAAACCCTGTTTGAGTTGCTCACCATTGCGCCTTTCGGCCAAGACATGGGTTCGGCGGTGGCACGATCGGTCACGGGAGCTACCGGCGACGGGAATGGGGCTGCACCCGGCATCTGGGAGCGCTTCGGCTACTTCTACCCGAAGCACCTCGAGCAGAGCTCCCAGCTCTACTTGGACCTGAACAACACTCGGGTCATGGAATCGTTCGGCGTCAACCTGGCCGAGTCGGCGTCGAAGGCTTTGCAGGCCGGCATCGGCACGGCACTCCCCTACGTGCTCTTGGTGCTGGCGGTTACGGCAACGTCGTTCATCCAGCAGAAACAGGTATCGGGCCGCGCTACCGGTATGCAGATCAACCCACAGCAACAGATGCTGATGAAGATCATGCCGCTGTTCTTTGCCTTCATTTCATTCACCCTTCCGGCTGGCATCGTCGTTTACTTCTTGGTGTCGAACCTGTTTCGCGTTGGTCAGCAGGCGCTCATTACTCGGACGATGTATCGCGACGACGATGGCCCGGTGTCTACCACTGGGCGCGAAAGTGACAAATCGTCAGTAGAATCTTCGGCGGAAGAATCCAAGCCCAAGGGGCTCTTCGCCCAACTCAAGGAGATCCAGGCACCCAGCCCGGCAAAGGCCAAGCGTGAGGTGCAAGCCTCGACGGCCGCAGCGGGTAAGGGTGGCGGTGCCGGCACAAAGACCGCGGATCGCTCGTCGGGATCGAAGAACTCCACCGCTGGACCAAGTCGGACAGCGCCCAGCGCTGCCAACCGGTCCAAATCAAAGAAGAAGAGGAAGTGATCGCCTGTGCAGTGGGTTGAAACCACAGGGCGCACCATCGAGGACGCCAAAGAAGCCGCGCTGGACCAGCTCGGCATCGACGAAACCGAAGCCGAGTTCGAGGTGGTCGAGGAGCCCAAGACGGGGTTGTTCGGCCGATCTCGGGGCGAAGCTCGCATTCGTGCTCGGGTGGTGCCAAAGGCGCCCCGACCGAAGCAGGAGCGCCGACCCCGCAAACCGCGCGGCACCAAGTCGAGCGGCGCATCCGACGCAGACACGTCGACCGGCGAGGTGGTCGAAGATGCGGGCGCAACATCTCGCCCCGCAACCTCATCCGGTGGCAACCGCCGAGGAGGTCGCAGCCGCGGCAACTCTGAGGCAAGCAGCCGACCCGCCAAGAACCCCCAGGAAGGCAACAAGATGACCGATGAAGAGGTCCCGGTCGGCGAACAAGCCGACATCATCACGGAGTTCCTGGAGGGCTTGCTCGTCGCGTTGGGCGCTGAGGGCACCGTGCAACGGACGCAGGTCGATGACGAAACCATCGAACTGAGTGTTGAGGGTCCTGACCTGGGTCTGCTCATTGGACCCAAGGGGCAAACGCTCACCGCGGTACACGAACTGTCGCGCACCGTGCTGCAGCGGCGGGCAACCGGCCGCCACGTCGGCAGGGTGCGCATCGACATCGGCGGCTACCGCCAGCGGCGTCAAGAGGCCTTGGCACGGTTTGTCCAGCAGCAGGCCGAGGCCGTGCTGGCCGAGGGTGCGGCACGGGCACTGGAGCCGATGAACTCGTCGGATCGCAAGGTGGTGCACGACACCGTCAACGAGATCCCGGGCGTCGTGACGATCTCCGAGGGCGCTGACCCCGATCGCCGGGTCGTCATCGTGCCCGAGGGTGCCGACGCGTGACCGACACGCTGACCGACCTCCTGCAGGAGAGTCGGCGGCGCGGCTTCTTGGGCCCGGGCCCGGTCGAGGAACATCTCGACCACGCCCGGGCCTTTGTCGTTGCTGCGCCTGGCGCGCCGATACGCGCGCTCGACCTTGGCGCAGGCGGAGGCCTGCCCGGGCTCGTCCTGGCCGCAGTGGTGTGGCCGATGACGCAGTGGACCTTCCTCGACGCCCAGCGGAAGCGCACGGACTTCTTGCTCGAGGCGGTGGCGGCGCTGGGACTCGACGAACGCGTCACCGTCGTCACCGAACGGGCAGAGCTCATCGGGCGAGACCCTGCCCACCGCCAGACCTACGACCTGGTGGTGGCTCGGAGCTTCGGTCCGCCTGCGGTGAGCCTCGAGTGTGCCGCTCCGTTGCTGGTCCCCGGTGGAGCTTTGCTGGCTAGCGAGCCTCCTCGGGGTGATCTCGCGGCGCGTTGGCCCGATGACGGGGTGGCGGCACTCGGGGGGCGTCCGGCCCAGGCGATCGCCGTCGGAACACCGCCCACGGTGCATCTCGTCCGCATCGTGCAGGATGTGCCGGTCGGCGACCGGTACCCCCGTCGCGTGGGAATCCCCACCAAGCGCCCGCTGTTCTGACTACTTGGGCCAGCATGCTGTCGCCCGGAACCGATGTGGGCCGCCGGGCCGGTGGCGGGCGCTCGCCCCGCAGCGAGTGGCTTGGCTGTCTCAGCGAGAACGCCGCCCCGGTTCGGTGAGCCCCGTGCACGTCCGAACGGGTAGAGCGGCGGGATCGTGCCCGGCCTGATGCGGGCGGCCGTATCCGGTGGCTGAACCGACCCAATCCGAGGACTCTACGACGAAGCCGCTCTATCTGCTTCAGGGTGACAACGCCGGTGTGGTGCTGGCGTGGGGGCGCGATCGGTCGTGAGCGCGTGACGGGCTCCGCTGGAGTTCATCGGCCCCGGCCTGCGGGTCGTGCCGGCTAGGCGAGCTGATCAGTTTGAGGACCAAGTTTCACGTGGAACCAGGCCCGCCAGGGTCAGGCCACTACGCCGCCGGTACGCGAAAGCCCCTCGGCAGCGACGAGGCTTGTGTCGCGCCGTCATGCTCTGGGTTCTAGATCACCGAAACCCAGGTGCGTCCTGCACACGGAACAGGTCTCATGCTCCTTGGTGACCCGGGACCCAGATGTGTGGTTCGGTCGTCGAGTGCACCGATGGCCGGTCTGCCCCCGGGGGTGCTTGTTTCACGTGGAACGTCTAGGTGTTCTGTGGCCACCCGGTACTCCGAGGCTGAGTTCCGTGGACCCAGGCTCTGACCACCCCTGTTTGGTGCCCCGGTTTCACGTGAAACAAGCAGGAGGTGAGGGCTGCAGGGTCGGGAATCCAGAGGAATGCAGAAACGGTGCTTGACCCCTGGACCGCGGAGCGGAAGGATGGGCGGGTGAGAGATCCTGCGACGAACTCCGACGTGCAGGGCGATGTCGAGGCAATCGATGAGGAGCCACGCGAGAGCGCAGCGCCTCCCGCACCTCAAGTTCGCCCTCCACTGCCTCGGATCATGGCCATCGCCAACCAAAAGGGTGGCGTGGGAAAGACCACCACCACGGTGAACTTGGGTGCGTGTCTCGCCGAGCTTGGTTACCGGGTCCTGGTGGTCGACCTGGATCCTCAGGGAAACGCCAGCACGGGCTTGGGAATCAACATTCGTGGCCTCCAGGCTTCGATGTACGACGTGATCCTGAGCGACGTGCCCATTGAGGACTGCGTGGAAGCCTCCTCGGTGAAGAACCTCTTCGTGGCCCCCGCCAGCTTGGACTTGGCCGGTGCCGAGATCGAGCTGGTGCCTGCGTTCAGCCGGGAGCTTCGCCTGAAGCAGGCGCTCGATGACGTGCGCGAGGACTACGACTACGTCCTGATCGACTGCCCCCCATCCTTGGGGCTGCTCACCATCAATGCCATGGCGGCAGCGACCGAGGTACTGGTACCGATCCAGTGTGAGTACTACGCCCTCGAGGGATTGGGACAGTTGATGCGCAACGTTGGCCTGGTCACCAAGAACCTGAATCCCACCCTCGACATATCCACGATTGTGCTGGTCATGTACGACGCTCGGACCAAGCTCTCGGACCAGGTGGCCAAGGAAGTTCGTGCCCACTTCGGTGAGAAGGTGTGCCGGATCATGATCCCCCGCACGGTCCGGTTGTCTGAGGCGCCGTCGTTCGGCCAGCCCATCACTGCATTTGATCCGATGTCCCGGGGGGCCGTGGCCTACCGGGAACTGGCGAAGGAGGTCAGCGGTGGCCCGGCGTAGCGGACTCGGAAAGGGGCTCGGCGCCCTCATCCCGAGTGACCTATCGACGCCTCCCGACGACGCCGCCTTGCGCGACTTGTCGGTGAGCCAGATCGAGCCCAACCAGCATCAACCCCGCGACTACTTCGATGAGGAGGCACTGGTTTCGCTTACCGATTCGATCCGCGAGTTGGGCGTCCTGCAACCCATCCTGGTGCGGCCGTCGGGGCTCGATCGCTACGAACTGATTGCCGGGGAGCGTCGATGGCGCGCCGCCAAGCGAGCAGGTCTGCAGACGATCCCAGCAATCGTGCGCAAGATCGACGAGACCGCGTCGCTCGAGCAAGCCCTGGTCGAGAACTTGCACCGCGAGGATCTCCACCCACTCGAGGAGGCGGCGGCCTATCAGCAACTCATTGAGGACTTCCATCTCAGCCACGACGATGTCGCACGCCGTGTGGGCCGGAGCCGCTCTGCCGTGTCCAATATGCTTCGGCTCTTCCAGTTGCCGCCCACGATCCAGAAGCTGGTCGCTGAGCGGCAACTCTCGGCCGGTCACGCGCGCGCGCTCCTGGGCACGCCTGACCGTGCCTTCCAAGAGGCGTTGGCCCGCAAGGCCATCAACGATCAATTGACCGTACGCGACGTCGAGGACGCGGTTCGGGCTCGGTCAGGCGCGGCAGCCGATTCCAACGAGGATGGGGGCCCGGCCGAAGGAGCGAAGCCATCAGCGGCGGCCGCCCCGAGTCGCGGTCTGCGCCCGCCGGGTCTCCTGGAACTCGAAGGCCTCTTGTCAGACCGACTCGACACCCGAGTCAAGGTCTCGATGAGTGCCAAGCGCGGCAAGGTCACCATTGAGTTCGCCAGCCTCGAGGACCTCGAGCGGATCTATCGGGCGATGACGGCGCCGCCCGATGCGCCCCCGGACTGAAGCATACGGCCACCCTCTACCTCGGTAGCCGGATTATCCACAGGTGTGGGCAACTATGTGGAAACTCTTTCCCTCAATGACTGCTTGAGCGGGTGGAAACCCTCAATGGGGCTCAAGGAAGTCCGAAAGTAGTGACGAAAAGGCAATAGGGCCGAACCTCCGGGTCATGTCTCACATCTTGGAAGAGTTGGCTGGCGCGACGATGGCCGGACCTCGCGGCCCGGCCATCGTTTCCTACCGGCCCAGGTTGGGGCTACAGGAAGTCGCTCAACTGGTCGAGGAGACCGGCCTTGCCGGAGGCGCCTTGGAAGCGGTGTACCGGTTGACCGTCCTTGAACACGATGAGCGTCGGAATGCTCATGATGTCGAACTGGCGGGCGATGTCGGGGTTCTCATCGACGTTCACCTTGGCGACGGCGATCTTGTCGCTGTTCTCGCTGGCGACCTCATCGAGGATAGGGGCGATCCTCTTGCAGGGACCGCACCATTCCGCCCAGAAGTCCACGAGGATGGGCTTGTCGGCGGTGGCGATCGCTTCGGGGAAGCTG
>Ga0105047_10011627_pt1 | contig 14261 bp, 16 predicted proteins | sample MAT04_FD_78384 | JGI IMG/M metagenome (GOLD analysis project Ga0105047, IMG submission 78384) | Freshwater microbial communities from Lake Fryxell liftoff mats and glacier meltwater in Antarctica - MAT-04 (megahit assembly) | ecosystem: Environmental > Aquatic > Freshwater > Ice > Liftoff... | reverse complement strand
GCACGAACCAGTTCGACCATCTGACGGCGGAATTCAGGCGAATAGGGTAGTCGGGTTTTGGACATGGAGTGCACCTCTGGGAAAAGCTTCAGGGTGTCCACCAAACCGGGTCAATCCCACTACCCTGCGCTAACCTTCCTTAATATAACTTGCAGCCATCCTTATTCGGGCTCAATGCCGGCGGCGCGAATCGCTGCGGTCCACTTCGCCGTCTCCGCCCTTACGAATCTGGCCGCTTCCTCAGGGGAAGATGGCGTGACAGCCATACCCAGAGTGTCGCCAAGGCGCTGCCGCAACTCCGCATTTGCTGCGGCATGGCGCACCGCGGCGTTCAAGCGTGCCACCTGCGGTGCCGGGGTCGCAGCCGGGACCGCCAGCACAAACCATGCGAAGAGTTCGTAGTCAGGCAGGTTCGCCGCCTCCGCAACAGTGGGAACATCAGGCAACTGCGCCGAGCGCGCGCGGGTCGTGACACCCAGCACCCGAAGTTGGCCGCCCTGGACTGCCGGCAGGATCACGGCCTGATCTGCAATGAACAGATCAACGCGGCCGGCAATCAGGTCCTGCACTGCGGCCGGTGAAGAACGGTACGGAACATGAAGCATCCGCACGCCAGCCATGGACCCCAGCATCTCTGTGGCGACACGCTGCGAGGACGAGGCGGATGCGAAGGAAACCCGCTCAGGCTGGGACCGGGCCGCTGTCAACAAATCGCTCAAGGTGCGGTGAGGGCTGTTTGAGGGTACCGCCACCAGGAGTGGCACCGATGCCAGGAGCGAGACCGCCGTGAAATCGCGCTCCATGTCGAAGGGCACGCGGCGGAACAGGGCGTTGGCTGCCGCGTTGGTTGAATTCGTGCCGAACAGAAACGTAAGCCCGTCGGGCGCTGCGCGGGCGACAACCTCCGCGCCGATCAACCCGGAAGCGCCCGCCCGGTTCTCGACCACGACGGGCTGGCCAAGAAAATCGCGCATCCGTTCAGCGAAGAGGCGCGCGACAATGTCCGTGGCACTTCCTGCCGCGAAGGGAACTATGCCCCGCACTGGCGAGGTGGGCCATTCCTGCGCCGCGGCGTTGCCTGCGGCTGTTGCCGGCACGGCGATCAGGAATAGGCGTCGGTCGATCATGTTCGTTCCTCCATCGAATATTGCCGAGATACGGATGCCGCTCGAATCGAGCAAGGATCAAGTCAGGGCCTGCCTCAGGGCTGCATGGGCCAGGGCACTCGCTCGCCCCAGCCTGATCAGGCCTGGCAGATCCTGGGGCCGCCGCATCAGAGCGGCGAGGACGCGGTGCGGCGCCACGGAACCGTCTGGATTGAGGCCACAGAGCGCGGCCTTCGGGATGGCGTCCTCTGCACGGTCGGCGATGGCGCGCAGCGCGGCGAAAGGCACGCCGTGTTCGGCCGCGATCCTCGCGGCGATGCCGCTTTCCATGTCCACGGCAATTGCGCCGGTGCGGCCATGCAGCAGCGACTTCGCGACCGCGCTTGTGAGCGCCGTATCGCTTGCTGCGATGTCGGCGCGCCTGGCCCCGGTGCGCTGTATGAGGAGGTCCAGCCACGCCTCATCGGCGACAAAGCTTCGGCCGCCATAAAGCACCTGCCGGGCTGCCACGAGCGTACCGCTGGGGAGGCCTGCTGCAAGGCCGCCGGCGATCCCGAACGAAAGCACGCCTGTGACGTCCGGCCCGAGCTTGGCCAGCATGGCGCCGAGGCGAACGACCTCTCCGCCAGATACGACGATCCGCGTCCCTTTCGGCAACAAGGCCGCCTCGCTCCGCAGGCCGACAACCACAACGCTTCCGGCTGGCAGGAGAGTGTCACGCATGCAGCGGCGGGGCCATGTCCTTCCAGGGGCCTGCACGCTCGAAGGCATGGGCGGCGCGAAGCAGCATCGCCTCGCAAAAGGACGGCGCGACAAACTGGACCGAAAGCGGCAGGCCACCCGAGGAGAGGCCAGCCATCAGCGTGATCGCGGGATGTCCTGTAACGTTGAACGGCGTGCGCGCCTGGCGCGGGTATGTCCGTTCCACAGTCGGCGTGTCGTCGATACGGCAGGCGGGGTCCATGCTGCTCGCCGTCAGCAGCACGTCGACCTCGCCGAAGGCCGCTTCAACGAGCGCGACGAGTTGCGCGCGGCGCCGCGCGGCGTGCATGAAGTCGACCGCTGGGAGGAAAAGCCCCGGCAGCAGGCGCCGCCGGGTCACGGCCGCGTATTCATCCGCGCGATCCCTGAGCCAAGCCTCGTGGATGACGGAGCTTTCGCCATAGAGGATGGTTCGATTGACTGCGGCGAATTCATCCAGCGGGGCCAAGGTGACCGTCCGGACCTGCGCGCCTTCCTTCGAGAGCAGTTGAGCGGCCGCTTCGACCGCTGCGCCCATCTCAGGGTCCGCCGGCATGTCCGTTTCGTGGAAGTGCCGGACGAACCCGACCCGAAGCCCGCGAAGGCCCAGGCCGAGGTGCCGCTGATAATCCTCTCGTCCAGCGGCCATGCAGTTCAGCATCAACGCAGCATCACGCACCGTACGGGTCAGCGGACCCACGTGATCCAGCGAAAATGCCAGGGGAAACACCCCCTCGCGGGGGACGAGCCCATAGGTCGCCTTGAGGCCGACGATGCCGCAATGCGATGCCGGGTGCCGCACGCTGCCGCCCGTATCCGTGCCCAGCGCTGCCGGCATCATCCGTGCAGCGACGGCCGCACCAGAGCCCGAGGAGGAGCCGCCTGGATGATGCGCCGTGTTCCACGGATTCCTTGCCGGCGGAAAGGGCAGATCGAATGCCGGCCCGCCGATTGCGAACTCATGGGTTGCAAGCTTACCCGGAAACACCGCGCCGGCCGTGCGAAGCAGGCGAACGACAGCGGCATCAGCCGCGGCGACGTGATCAAGGCGCAGGCGCGAGTGACAGGTGGTCGGGTGGCCTTCGAGATCGATGATGTCTTTCAGGCCGATCGGAATTCCATGCAGCGGCGACCGGGGCCCATTGCGGATGATCTCCGACTCGGCTTCACGCGCCGAGGCCTCGGATTCGTCGCGGGTCATGCGGATGAATGCGTCGACGAGCGGGTTCACCTCGGCGATGCGAGCCCAGCAATCGGCAAGCAACTCGACGGGCGATAGGCGCCGGGCGGCTATGAGGGCGGCGGCGTCGGCCAGCGTGAGTTCATGCGGCGCGGTCATTCCCCGTGGGCCTTCGGCGCACGGTAGGCAGGCAAAGGTTCCAGTGTGGGATCTGAGTTGCGCGGAAGGTTCGCCTTGTGGCGCGCCAGGGTTGCCAGGGCTTCCTTGATGTCATCGGGGAAGCGGAGCGCGGTGTCGGCCAGGCCAGCGGCGCCGGCCAGTGTCGTGAAAGCGGCGTGGTCCATGTTCAGCTTCTTGCGGTTTGATCGCGCAGCGTGGCCCAAGCACGGAGGCTAGAAAAGGCGGGGGCGGATGCGGGGGGGGTGCATCCGCCCCCGGAAGTTAGGCAAGCCCGCCCTGCCAAGCAGGACATTCGGCGGATTGCCAGGGAGATATGGGAGGGTCGGGGGGACGCCTCCCGAAGACAGTTTCGTCGAACATGGTTACCAAACAGTTCGCATCCGACGTCGGCCATCAGGTTTCGCCGAGGCTGGCTTTTGGCTATCCATGAGCGAAGGCCGTGACGGCAGGCTGAGACGGAAGGCTGGAGAGAAGCGCATGCTACCGCTGCACGGAATGAAGATCGTCGAGCTTGGGCACTATATCGCGGCCCCGTTCTGCACCCGCCTGCTCGCTGACCTCGGAGCCGAGGTGATCAAGGTCGAACCGCCGGAAGGGGATCCGTTCCGCGGGTGGGGCGCGCAGCAGGACGGGCATTCCGTCTGGTTCAGCGTGCACGGCCGAAACAAGCTGTCCGTCACGCTCGATCTCAAGACTGCGGAGGGGCAGCGTCGCGTGAAGGGGCTTTGCGCGCGGGCCGACGCGATGGTTGAGAACTTCCGTCCTGGTTACCTTGAGCGCATCGGCATCGGGCCGGAGGTCCTCCAGGCTGAGAACTCCAGCCTCGTGATCGCGCGGATCAGTGGCTATGGGCAGGACGGGCCGTATCGGGACAAGCCCGCCTTTGGCGCCATCGGCGAGGCCATGGGCGGGCTGAGGCACCTGACGGCGAATCCTGGCCAGAGCGACTATCCACCGCCTCGCTGTGGCGTCTCCATCAGCGATGACCTGGCAGGGATGTACGCGGCGCTGGCATTGGTCTCCGCCTGCTGGGGGAGGGACCGCGCGGCCCCCGGCCAGCAGAAGGGCCGCATCCTCGACCTCGACCTCGTGAGCAGCGTCTTCTCGCTCATGGAGGGAATGCTTCCGGAGCTTGGGCTTTTCGGCTCCGTGCGCCAACCCGCGGGGGCTGCGATCCCAACTGCCGCGCCCACCAACACGTATCTCTGCGCCGATGGGCGGTGGCTGTGCATCGCCGGAAACTCGGACCTGATCTTCCGGCGACTGATGGATTTGATCGGGAGGCCCGACCTGACGTCGGACCGTCGCATGCAGACCAATGGCGGGCGTTGCGCGCACGCGGATGAACTCGATGCAGCGATCGGTGCGTGGAGCCGCACCCTCGGCGCCCGGGAGGCAGAGGCGGCCCTCGAGGGTGCGGAGGTGCCGTGCTCGCGGCTGTATGATATCGCCGATTGCGCCGCGGATCCCCACTTCCTTGCCCGTAAAATGGTACTATCGGTCGAGGATCCGCTTCTTGGGAAGGTCCTTCACCCCGCATCCCCGTTCCGGCTCGACGGGGTGCCTCCCGAGGCGATGATTCGCTGGCCGGGGCGTGCGGCCGGCGCCGACAACGACCATGTATTCCACGAGTTGCTGGGGGAAATCCGATGAACGTCATGCTCTCCGAGGTCAGTCCGCGCGACGGGTTGCAGCCGATCCAGGCGTTCGTTCCGACCGAGACGAAGATCAACCTTGTGCGCGCCCTGCATGCCGCCGGCATCAGGCGGATGGAAGTGGGCAGCTTCGTGAGCCCGCGAGCGATCCCGCAGATGGCCGACACGGGGGATGTGCTGAAGGCGGCGAAGCAACTGGAGGGCCTCGAATGCACTGTCCTCGTTCCCAATCGGCGTGGGTTCGATGCTGCCGTCGCTGCCGGTGCGGATCGCCTCGGGCTCTTCATGTCCCTCACGGAGGGGCATAATCAGGCCAACCTGAACCGCTCGCGGATGGACAGCTTCACGGACCTCGCGGCCATCGTCCGGGATGCGCCCGCAGGCGTGAAGATCCGCTTCAATCTCTCCTGTACATTCCACTGCCCATTCGAGGGCATCGTGGATGAGGCGGAGGCGCTGGAGTGGGTGGAGCGCGTGCAGGCGCTGAACGCCGAGATGGAGATCTCCCTCTGCGACACCACGGGCAATGCATCGCCCGAACAGGTGCGGCGGATGTTCGTGCAGGCCATTTCCAACTGGGGCCCGCGCTTCGCCTTCCACGGTCATGACACCTATGGGCTCGGCCTTGCCAACATGGTCGCTGCCTGGGACGCAGGCTGTCGCGTCTTCGATGCTGGATCGGGAGGCATCGGCGGTTGCCCATACGCGCCAGGCGCAACCGGCAACACCGCCATGGAGGATGCCGTCTGGATGTTCCGCCGAATGGGGATCGAGACCGGTCTGGACTGGACACGCCTTCTGGCGGCGGCCGATCTCGCTGCGGCCATACCGGGCGCACTCCCGGGGGGCCGGGTGCGCGGCGTGCCGGCTGCCCGCCTGGCGCATTGAAAAAACCGCCGATGGGGCTTGGCGCGAGGCGTTGAAACCCGTAGAGGAACCGCAAGGTGGCACCCCTGGAGGCCACCCGGTCATGCGCGACCATCGCGCTGCACCAAACATACCCAAATAGGAGCGAGTGGCATGGTCCAAACCATCAGGATCGAAGCTGCGGCGCGCGAGCGTGCTGGTAAGGGGGCGGCGCGCGCGACCCGGCGAGAGGGGCTAGTCCCCGGTGTTGTCTATGGGGCGAAGCAGGAGGCCACGCTGGTCGCCTTCGATCCCCGCGACATCATGAAGGAATTGCACAAGGGCGGCTGGCAGTCGCACCTTTACGAAGTGGCCGTGAAGGACGGGCCGACGGAGCGCGCACTCATGCGCGACATCCAGTTCGACCCCGTCACGGACCGCCCCCTGCACATTGATTTCCAGCGCCTGGCACCCGGTGCCCGCATCAAGGTGAAGGTGGCGGTCAGCTTCCTCAATGAGGATATCTCGCCCGGCATCAAGACCGGCGGCGTGCTCAACCTGGTCCGTCGTGACATCGAAGTGATGGCCGACCCCGACGCGGTGCCCGAGAAGTTCGAGATTGATCTGGCCGAAGCCAAGATCGGTGACAGCCTTCGCTGGTCCGCCGTGATGGACACGGCCGGCTGCAAGCCCGTCATCGTCGGCCGTGACTTCGTGGTGGCCACGCTGGCCGCGCCGACCGTCGTCGAGGAAGTCGCCATAGCGGCCCCCGCCGTGGTCGAAGCGACCAAGCAGAAGCAGCCGCCCGGCAAGGCAGCCGCCCCCTCCGGCGGTCCGGCCAAGGCGCCTGCGAAGAAGAAGTAAGCTGAATCGTGCTGCTTTGGGTGGGCCTAGGCAATCCTGGGCCGGAACATGCTCGGCAGCGGCACAACATCGGCTTCATGGCGCTCGACGCCGTTGCCTTCCGCCATGGGTTCTCCCCATGGCGGAAGAAATTCAAGGGGGAGCTTTCCGAGGGTAGCCTCGGCGGCCGGAAGATCCTTTTGCTGAAACCCCAGACTTACATGAACCTCAGCGGCGAGGCGGTGCAGGCGGCAAGCCAGTTCCACAAGATAGCGCCGCCCGAGATCTGGGCTTGGCACGATGAGCTGGACTTGGCGCCTGGAAAGGTCCGGGTGAAGGCCGGCGGCGGCACTGCGGGCCACAACGGCCTGCGTGACATGCAGCGAGCCCTCGGCACGCCGGAATTCCAGCGCGTCCGGCTCGGTATCGGCCACCCGGGCCACAGGGAACGGGTGACTTCACATGTGCTCGGCCCCTTCGCCAAGGACGAACCCTGGGTGGCTGGCCTGCTCGATGCCCTGGCGGACGCGGCTCCCCTTCTCGCGGATGGCCGCGAGGCAGAATTCATGACGCGCATCGCGCTATTGACCCGGGAGACGGACTGATGGAGCCGATGATCATCGACGAGTACTTCGGCGGTCCCGGTCCGGAGGATATGTTGAATGCCGCGGCGGCGCTGTCACAGGCGCTCCGCCAGTTTGCAGCCGTCGAGGCCCAGACCGCTGCCGGACTGCGCGCTTGCCTGCCGGGTCCGGGCGATCCGGGCCCCCTTACCGACATCCGCAAGATGAAAGCCGTTTCGGCCGCGGTTGCGGACGCTGCCAGCCGCAGCGCGCTGATTCTAGAAGCGGCCGATATCCTGGTGGCAGGCGGTACCGTGGCGGATGTGGCTTCTGCCCTGGTCGTGGCCACCAAGCGTGCGGGCTTCGCGCCCACCCTGCTGGTGCCGCTACTCCGCGCGGCGGCGCTGGCGCTGCCGACCGATGACGCATCAGCGAGAATCGCGGCATCGCTTCGGGTTCATGAACTTGCGGCGACCCTGGCCGCCGCCTAGAGCGTGATCGCTTGAGGTGGAATCACCGAAAAGCGTGAATCACGCGGAACTTCAGAAGGCCAGACCATGCGCCGCGCTTCTATCGGCGCGGATCATGGTCTAGCCGATTCTTCAAACTCTGCGCGCAAACCGCGACGTCGCATCAGCTGCATCGGACGGAACAAATGGGCTTCAACTGCGGTATCGTTGGTCTCCCCAACGTGGGTAAATCGACCCTGTTCAACGCGCTGACCCAGACGGTCGCGGCGCAGGCGGCGAACTATCCCTTCTGTACCATCGAGCCCAATATCGGCCGCGTCGCGGTGCCCGATGCGCGGCTGGCTAAGCTGGCGGCCATCGGCAAGAGCGCCAAAATCATTCCGACGAGCCTGGAGTTCGTTGACATCGCGGGGCTGGTCCGCGGTGCATCGAAGGGCGAGGGCCTGGGCAACCAGTTTCTGGGCAACATTCGGGAAGTGGACGCCATCGTCCATGTGCTGCGCTGCTTCGAAGATGGCGACGTGACCCATGTGGACGGCGCTGTGGACCCTCTGCGCGATGCCGAAACCGTCGAGACGGAGCTCATGCTGGCCGATCTCGACAGCCTGGAGAAGCGCATCCCGCCGCTCCAGAAGAAAGCCCGCGGCAGCGACAAGGAGGCCGGCGCGCAACTGGCCCTGATGGAGACCATCCTCCCCGCACTTCAGGCAGGCCAAGCCGCCCGGACCGTTGTGCCGAAGGGTGAGGAGGAGGCCGCCAAGCGCCTGGGGCTGATGACGACTAAACCTGTTCTCTATGTCTGCAACGTGGACGAAGGCGCCGCATCGACGGGCAACGCCCACAGCGCGCGGGTCATGGAGTTCGCGAAAGCCGAAGGTGCCCGCGCCGTGGTTGTCAGCGCCGCAATCGAAGCCGAGATCGCGCAGATGGCCGAGGGTGATCGGGCGGAGTTCCTGGAGACGCTGGGGCTGAACGACAGCGGCCTCGACCGGGTGATCCGAGCCGGCTACGACCTGCTGGGCCTGATCACCTATTTCACCGTGGGTCCGAAAGAGACCCGGGCCTGGACCATCATTCGCGGAATGACTGCGCCCCAGTCGGCTGGCGTGATCCATGGGGATTTTGAGCGGGGCTTCATCGCCGCTGAAACCATTGGTTATGACGAATACGTGGCGCTGGGCGGCGAGCAGGGCGCGAAGGAGGCGGGCAAGATGCGCGTCGAGGGTAAGACCTACGTCGTGCGTGACGGCGACGTCATGCTGTTCCGCTTCAACGTCTAGCGCAGATCTCTAACCCGATTCATACGCGGACGGAGGCCCGAAACGGCTTCCCGGACCGTGGAACCGCGAAATTGGTTCCCGTCGCGATCTGCGTCAGAAATCGCTGACCCGCCCCTTTCGCTCCCAGTCGTTGTAGCGGGTCGGCTCGGGCCCGGCGGGTCCACCATATTCACCTTCCGTGCCTGAAGGCGGGTTCTTGGGCCGATCGAGCTTGGTGAGGGGGGGCGCAGAACGCGGCTTGCCTTTCGGCAGGGGGGGCTTTTCTTCTTCGGTCATCCTCCCGATGTGGGGGCGGAAGGGGATTCGCGGAAGATGTTCAAAACATTCATCCTGCTCGGGGGTCTGACGGCCCTGTTCATGGTGGTGGGCTATGCCATCGGCGGATCCACCGGTGCCCTCGCGGCTCTGGTGTTCGCCGGAGCCATGAACCTCTTTGCGTGGTGGGGCAGCGACCGGATGGTGCTGCGGATGCACAACGCCCAGCCAGTGACGGCCGCAGAGGCGCCGCAGCTTTACCGCATGACGGAGGAGCTTGCCCGGAACGCCGGCATCCCCATGCCCGCGCTTTACGTGATCCACGAGGACCAGCCCAACGCCTTTGCCACGGGGCGCAGCCCGGAAAAGGGCGCCGTGGCCGTCAACACGGGCCTCCTCAACCTGATGAGCGAACAGGAGGTGGCCGGGGTGATCGCGCACGAAATGGCGCACATCAAGAACCGCGACACCTTGATCATGGCGGTGACCGCGACACTGGCCGGCGCGATCGGCTTCCTGGCGCAGTTCGGCTTCATGCTGGGGCGCGGCCGCGAAAATCGCGCCAATCCGATCGCCATGATCCTGCTGATGATCCTGGGGCCGCTGGCCGCGATGTTGGTCCAGATGGCGATCAGCCGGGCGCGAGAGTACGAGGCCGACGCAGAAGGCGCACGCATTTGCGGAGATCCGACCTGGCTGGCGAACGGCCTCGCCAAGCTGGAGAGCGGCAGGGTTGGTCGTGTGAACGAGACGGCCGAGGCCAACCCGGGAAGTGCCCATATGTTCATCGTAAACCCACTCTCCGGCCTGCGGCTTGACCGGCTCTTCGCGACCCACCCGCCGACGGAAGAGCGCATCGCGCGACTCATGGCGCTGGGCGGCACACCCCGACCCGCGGTCGCTGGGAGAGGGTCCCCATGGACCAGCCCAAGCGCCCCCCAAGGCAAGCGCAACCCTTGGGCATGAAGCGGCGCCACCTGCCAAACGAAGTGGCAGCGCGCTTGCGGATGACGAGATGGTAACGTTGGGGCCGCTATCCCCCGCCTTCCGCCGTGGCATGCTCCCTTCGGTCTGATGGACCCAGAGGAGGTGAGATGTTTCGCACTGGCTTTGCCGCGCTGCTTGGCGCCGTGTCGCTTGCGCTTCCGGCGCTTGCCCAGGGATTGCCCCCTGGTCCGCGCATCGCGATTACCGCGGTCACTCAGCCATTGCCGACCTCGGCGCAATACACGCTTGTCGACATTCCGGTCCTGCGGGACGGCCTGCGCTCGCGCAGTGGCGGCCGGATCGAGGTAACGCTCGCAAGCCACGCCGAACGAAACCTGGGGGGCGCCGAAATCATCCGCCTCGTCCGCGCGGGCCAGGCCGAGATCGGTGCGGGCACGCTCACCACGCTCTCCGGCGATGTGCCGATCCTGGATGGGATCGACCTCTCCGGCCTCGCACCCGACATCCGGCAGGCGCGCCAGATCGCCGATGCGATGCTTCCGATCGCCAACCGCGACCTCGAGCGCTTCGGCGTGCGGATCATGGCAATGTACCCATTTCCGGCGCAGGTCGTCTTCTGCCGCCAGCCCTTCACAACTCTGGCCGACCTGCGCGGGCGCCGCATCCGCACCTTTGGCAACTCGCTGGTTGACTACTTCACCGCACTCGGCGCGCAGCCAGTCTCGATCGGCTTCCCTGAGGTGTATTCCTCGCTGGAGCGCGGCGTCGTCGATTGCGCGATCACTGGCACCGGATCGGGCTCCGCCGCCCGTTGGCCCGAGGTGTCGACACACATCAGCGATTTAGCCGTCAGCTGGGCCGTCGCGGCCTATGTGGTGAACGTCGCGTGGTGGAATCGCCAGGAGCCCGCCACGCGCGCCCTGCTGGAATTAACCTTCCAGGAAATGACCGACAAGCTCTGGCAACTCGGTGCTGATGCCACGCGCGACGGCATTGATTGCAACATCGGGAACCGCGCGGGCTGCCGTATCCACAATCTCGCCGCCCGGCCGATGACCGAGGTCAGGGCGACCGAGGCTGACCGTGCTGAGACCCGGCGGATCTTCGAACAGGTGGTGCTGCCGGGCTTCGTGCGCCGCTGCGGTGCGCGTTGTGGCGAGATCTACAACCAAGTGATCGCGCCGATCTCCGGCGTGCGCTTCGGCGGTTGATCCTGCTGCGGGCGGCGGGCGGGCTTCGCCGCGCCATCTCGGCCGTCGCCGCGGGGATGGCCTACCTGGCAGGATGGAACTACGTCGCCTGTGCCTTCTTCATCACTGCGGACATCTTCGGCCGTAACCTTCTTGGCGTGTCTTCCGCCGCCACGGTGGAGGTGACCGGCTACATGCTCGCCTGCGGAATTTCCTGGGCGCTGGCGCATACCTTGGCCCGCCGTGCCCATATCCGGGTGGATGTCTTGGTGACCCGATTGCCCGTCCGGTGGCGCGCGCCGCTGCACCTGGTCTCCCTGCTTCTTCTCTCGGCCTTCGGAGTTTTCCTGGCATGGGCCGGATGGCACCTGTGGGACGAGAGCGCGCTGTTCGACGCGCATGACAATTCGGCATTGCGAATTCCGCTCGTCTTTCCGCAAGGCATCTGGGCGGTTGGCCTCGGGGCGTTCGTCGTGATGTGCGCCGTGCTGCTCCTGGAGAGCATCCTGGCCCTCCTGGCGGGCGAGGGGGAACATCTGGACCGTCTGCTCGGCAGCCGCTCGCTGCGCGACGAGACGGAGGAGGCTCTCTCCGCGGTCGGCATGGCGAAGGGTGGCGAAGCATGATCGCGGTCGTCTTCTTGCTGGGGCTGCTGGGCGTGCTCGTGTTCGCCGCGGCTTCGGGCGCTCAGGCGCTGCCAATCGCCGAGATCCTGATGCTGGTCGGTGTCTTCGTGTTGTTCTTCGGCTCGGGTGTCTACATCGCTGCGGTGCTTGGAATCCTCGCCTTCCTCACAGGCTTCCTGTTCAGCGACCGCCCCTGGTGGAACTTCGCCGGGCAGACCCTCTGGGGACCGTCGTCCAATTTCGTGCTCGTCGCCGTGCCTCTGTTTCTCCTGATGGGCGAGATCCTCCTCCGCTCGGGACTGTCCGAGCGCCTCTACCGCGCGCTGAACATCTGGCTCAACCGGCTGCCCGGTGGAGTTCTCCACACCAACATCGTGAGCTGCGCCGTTTTCAGCGCGATCAGCGGATCGAGCGTGGCGACGGCCGCCACAATGGGCTCCGTCGCCCTGCCGTTCTTTCAGGATACCGCCTACAAGCCGCGCTGGGTGCTGGGCTCCCTCGCCGCGGGCGGGGCCCTTGGCAATCTCATACCGCCCGGGATCACCTTCATCATCTATGGGCTGATCACGGAAACGAGCGTGGGCGCCCTCTACATTGCGGCGCTGCTGCCTGCACTCCTGGTCACGGCGCTGTTCCTGGCGCTGATCTTTGCCCATGGGCTGCGGCATCCTATGGAAAGGCCGCCGGCTGTTGCCCTGATGGTGAAGCTGCGCGCGCTGAAGGACCTGGTGCCCACCATCCTTCTCATCGCCGTCGTGCTCGGCTCGATCTACGCGGGCTGGGCGACGCCCACAGAAGCGGCGGCGCTCGGCGTCGTCGGCGCCATGTTCTTCGCGCTGCTCGAACGACGATTGACGCTGCGAATGCTCAACGCGAGCGCCGAGGCCACGGCGCGCAATACGGCGCTTCTCGGCCTGATCATTTTCGGCGCCTACCTGCTGAACTACATCCTGACCACGATCAACGTGCCCCAGGCGCTGGCGGGCATGATCGCTGACCTGCCGCTGCCGCCATGGGCCATCATGCTCTGCATCATCGCGCTGTATTTCGCGCTGGGCACCTTCATGGAGGGCTTCTCCATGATCATCACCACCGTGCCGGTCATCTTCCCGGTCGTGATCGCGCTTGGTTACGATCCGATCTGGTTTGGCGTGATCATCACCATGATGGTCGAGATCGCCATGATCAGCCCACCGGATGGGACCGTGATGTATGTGCTGCAGGGCATGCGCCCGAAGCCCGGGCCGATCACGGATGTGTTCGTGGGCGTGATGCCCTTCCTGCTGGCCTATCTGAGCGCCGTCGTCCTTCTCCTTATCTTCCCTGAAATCGCGCTGTGGCTGCCGCGCGTCCTCGCATGAACCTCCCCGGAGACATTCTGATGCTGAAGCGCCTTCTGTTGACGTGCCTTGCCCTGATGTCGCTGGCACCGCCGCTCGCCGCGCAGGGGTTCGACCGCCCCATCCGCATCATCGTGCCGATCGCGCCCGGCGGCGGAACCGACGTCTTCGCGCGGCTCCTGGCCGAGATCGTCGGCACGTCGCTCGGCCAGCCCATCGTGGTGGAGAACCGGCCGGGCGCCTCCTCGACGATCGGGACGCAGTTCGTCACCGAGCAGCGCGCCGACGGGTCCACGCTGCTGTTCACGGCGAACTCCCCCATCACCGCAGCCCCGCACGTGATGACCACGCGTTACACGCTGGAACAACTGGAGCCCCTTTTCATCGTAGGGCACACGGGCTTTACGCTCTGCGTCCGGCAGGACAGTCCGATCCGTGACGCGCAGGGCCTGATCGCTGCCATGCGCGCCGCGCCGGGACGCTTCACCTATGGAACGGACGGCGTCGGCGGGAACATGCATCTGGCCGGCGAGCGCGCCTTCCGCGCCTTGGGTCTGGAAGCGACCATGGTCCCGTTCCAGGGCGCTGCGCAGACACTGACGGCCTTCAGCGGCGGCCACATCGATCTCTACGGCGGCTCCATCGCCGTCGCCATGCCAGCCATTCGCGATGGGCGCGCGCGCTGCCTGATCCTGACCCAGCGCGCACAGCACCCGGAAGTCGCCACCGGAAGCGGTCTCGATGCGCTCGGCATCCCGAGTGAGGAGACGCTCATCTGGTGGGGCATGCTGGCCGCGCGCGGCATGCCGGCCGACCGCAAGGCTGCGCTGCTGACAGCCTTCGAAGCCGCCTGGCGAACGGAGCGCTTCCAGACCCAGCTCGCGCGCTCGGGCGTCACGCCGGAGTTCCGCGGGCCTGAGGCATCGGCCGCGCTGATCGCCACGGAAAGCGAGGCGCTGGCGCGGGTCGTGCGCCAGATTGGCATCGAAAGGGCGCGGTGAGTGGAAGCCCGCCCGGTCCGCATCGCCGTCGATATCG
>Ga0105047_10011626_pt1 | contig 14261 bp, 13 predicted proteins | sample MAT04_FD_78384 | JGI IMG/M metagenome (GOLD analysis project Ga0105047, IMG submission 78384) | Freshwater microbial communities from Lake Fryxell liftoff mats and glacier meltwater in Antarctica - MAT-04 (megahit assembly) | ecosystem: Environmental > Aquatic > Freshwater > Ice > Liftoff... | reverse complement strand
GCCTCAGCCGATTTCGGCGCAGGCGTAGCTGTTGATCTCGAGTGCGAGCGACACTTCAACGATGCGGGGCGTCTTCCAGGCCATATCAACATTCCTTCCCGAGGTTCGCCGACCAAATGCCGACGGCGGTAACATGGCCATCTCCGGGCGATCCATCAAGTCGCCCGCTTCACCTGTTGATTTTTGCCGCATGGACCCGGCGCTGCTGGACGCGTGCCCCCCCACGGTCGTAAAGCCGGCACGTAAGGTTTGAAGTGGGGTTTTCGGATGGCGTATCGGGTCGCGGTTGTCGGCGCCACGGGCGCGGTTGGGCGGGAGATCCTCAAGATCCTCGCCGAACGGGAATTTCCCGTCAGTGAGGTCATTGCCCTTGCCTCCCCGCGGTCGACGGGGCAGCAGGTCAGCTTCGGCGACAAGGCCGTGCTGAAGATCCGAAACCTCGAGACCTTCGATTTCACGGGCGTCGATATCGGCCTCTTCAGCCCGGGCGCGTCCGTCTCGGCCATCCATGCGCCTCGTGCCGCGGCCCAGGGCTGCGTGGTGATCGACAACACCAGCCATTTCCGAATGGAGCCCGACGTGCCGCTCGTGGTGCCGGAGGTGAATCCGCAGGCCCTGGCCCGTTTTCGCAAGCGTGGCATCGTGGCGAACCCGAACTGCAGCACCATCCAGATGGTACTGGCACTCAAGCCACTGCATGAGATCGCACGCATCCGGCGCGTCGTCGTCTCGACCTACCAGTCAGTCTCCGGCGCGGGCAAGGAGGGCATGGACGAGCTGTTCAACCAGACGAAGGGCAGCTTCGTGCACGACCAGCCGACCATGGAGCAGTTCACCAAGCCCATCGCCTTCAACGTCATTCCGCACATCGACCGCTTCATGGACGACGGCTCGACGAAGGAGGAGTGGAAGATGGCGGCCGAGACGCGCAAGATCCTCGATCCGGACATCCAGGTCTTCGCCACCTGCGTGCGCGTACCGGTCTTCGTCGGCCATGCCGAGGCCGTACATGTCGAGTTCGAGACGCCGATCACCGTGGCGCAGGCAAGTGCGGCGCTGAAGAAGGCGCCTGGCGTGGCGCTTTTCGACAAGCGCGAGGACGCTGGCTACATCACGCCGCTCGATTGCGTGGGGGAGGATGACGTCTACGTCTCCCGCCTCCGCAAGGACCCAACTGTCCCGCACGGCCTCGCCTTCTGGTGCGTCGCGGACAACCTCCGCAAGGGCGCGGCGCTCAACGCCGTTCAGATCGCCGAGGAGATGAACCGCCAGAAACTGCTGGTGCGAACGCCTGCCTGAAGGAGCTGAATCCGACCAAATAGGACGGTCTTCCTGATTTTCCTTGCTAATGGGAACAAAATAAGAACATAACAGGGCAACCCGGAGGTGCCCTGTGCCAAACGTCGTCATCCTTCCCCTCAAGATCCTCCTCTCCGGCCTGGCGGCGCTTACGATCCTCGGCCTCGGCCAGGGCCTCGGGCTCCAATTGCCAGCCCTGAGCGCCGCGCCGCAAAGCATGGCGGCGTTCCTTGTGTTCCTGGTGGGAATCGCCTTCGCCGGCTTCCTCTGGTGGCTCGCCTCCCGCTGCTTCGCCCTCCTGCGCGACCCCGCGACCACGCCCGAACAGATAGCCGCCCTGCGGGACCTTCCGCTGGCCCTCCCCGAGGGGACGGTGCGCGCGATGCTGGCGCTGATCGTCGGCGTGATCGGCTTGCCGCTGCTGCTCTTCAGCCAGACGCTGGCGCTGAACGACGCCATCGCGGGCTATGTGAACGGCATCATCGCCGGCGTCTTCGGCTACTACTTCGGCGCCCGCTCCACCGGGCCCGAGGCCCAGACCGCGCGCCGCCTCGGCGAAGCGCTGCAGGGCGAGCAGCGCACCAACGAATCCCTCCGCGCCAGCGAAGCCGCGGCACGCGAAGCCGCCATCCAGGCGACGCAGCCGGCCCTCGCCGCCGATGCCATCGCCAGGCTCGAGCGGCATCTGGGCGTGGCGCGCGTGCTGATCCAGCGGATCGGGCCGGCGCTCCCCGCCGGACTGATCCCGCCGCAGGCGGCAGGGCTGCTCGCCCAGGCCGAGCAAGCGCTGGCCGCCGCGCGGACCCTGCCGGACCTCGCGATGCTCCGGGCGGCGACGGCAGGGCTGACGGGGCGGGATGGCCCCCTCCCGGCGTTGCTCCGCGCGGCGGCGCCGCTGCTGCCAATGGCGGGCGGGCCCCTCGCCGGCGTGGCGCTGCTGCTCGGCCTGGGCTGGAACCTTGGCGCGGCAGCCTGGCGCCGGTTTCGCGCCCGGCTGCTCGAGGCGCCGCACGACCCCGCCTTGTTTGAGCCGGGCGCCATCACCCCAGCCTCGGCGGAGCTGCGCCTGGCTTCGGCGCCAGTCTTCGCGCGGCTGTTCACCGCCCGCACGGCCGAGGCGGGCTTCCTCGCCGGCCTGCTGGACGCCTGCCTCCGTCAGGATGCGGCTGAACTCCTCTGGGCGCGTTTCCCCGGCTTCGCCAGTCCCGCCGAGGCCGAGGAAGGCTTGGCCGAATTCCGCCGCGCCCTGCTGGATGATCGGCTGGAAGCGGATCTCAGCGCGGACCTCGTGGCCCGCGTGGGCCATGCGCTGAACGCGGCGGCGCCCTCCCTCCGCCCCGATGCCGCAGCCCGCCCTGCCCTGCCGCAGGCCGGCGCGGAGGACGCGCAATCCGCCCTGCACGCCTTGACCCTGCTGCTCGGCGAACTGCGCGACAGCCACACCGACCCCCTCCCCCTGCTCGCGGAGCTTGCGCCATGAGAGTGTGGATCCTCCTGCTGCTCGGCGGTTGCGCGCCGATAGCTGCGCTGATCGACCCGCCCCTGGCCCAGCTCTCCCGCTGGGAAGGCGCAACCCTGGCGGAGATCGCGGCCGAGCCGGTCGCCTGCCCCGCGGGCCATGCGGCGTGCGGGCCGCTTCACCTCCGCCGCGCCGAAGCCTGCATGGGCCTCGCCATGGCCGCCCGCGCGCCGGGTGCCGCCTGCCCCGCCGCGCGGGATCATCTGCCCTGCGCCGCGCAATCCTATGCAGCCGCGCGCGCGGCTGCGCCCGACCCGAGGCTCGCCGCCGGCGAGGCCCAGGCGCGGCTCTGCCTGGCGGAGCTCCTCCCGCCGGCTGAAGGGGCACGCGAAGCCGCTCTGGCCGCCACTGCCGCCGCTGCCGCGCCGCCCGAGCGCCGCGACCTGCTGGCGTCGCGCGCAGCGCTGGTCGCCGCGCGGCCGGGAGCAGGAACAGTTTCCCAACGCTGTGCTGCCGCCCAGGCCGGGCTGCGCCTGGCCGCCCCCGCCTCGCGTGAGGCGGCGGACCTTGCCGCACGCATCGCCTCCCTTCCCGCCTGTGGAGTCCACCCATGATGCTCGAGCGCCGTCTCGCCTTTCAGCTTCCCATGGCCCGCGGGACCGACGTGCGGACCGCGCAACTGGCGTTGATCCGCGCAGGTGCGCTGCGCGCGGATGCCGACGGCGTCTTTGGCCCGGCCACGCGCGATGCCGTGGTCGGCTTCCAGCGGCGCGAAGGGCTGAACGCCGATGGCGTGATCGGCCTCGCCACCTGGGCGCGACTTGTCGGGCAGCCCGCACTGGTGCGCGAGCGGCCCTGGCGGGAGGGGCTGCGGCCCTTCGTGCCGGCCCTGCTCGAGTGGCACGGCGCGCCGGTCGGCGCCGGGCGCAATCGCTGGCGGCTGACAAAGGCGGGCATCGAGATCGAGGGCGAGGCGCGGTCCCGCCGCAACGCCGCATCACGCGTCGCGACCGCCTGCTGGAGCGCGCATCGGGGCGCCCTCGAACCAGCCGCGCGCCGCTTCGCCGTGCCGGTGGAACTGCTGCTCGCCACCGCCTGCACGGAAAGCGCCGGCCGCGCCGACGCGGTGCGCGAGGAGCCGGGCTACATCACCGACCAAACGACGCCGCACCGCGTCTCGCCCGGCCTGATGCAGACACTCATCGCCACCGCGCGCGAGGCTCTGGCCGATCCCGCGCTCGACCGCGGCGCGCTGCTCGATCCGATGGTGTCGGCCATGGCGGGGGCGGCCTTCCTGCGGCGCCAGGCGCAATCCGGCCGGGCGCCGACGGGCTTCGATCCGCCGCTCGTTGCCATCGCCTACAATGCCGGCAGCCTCCGCATCGATCGCGACCCGGACAATTCCTGGGGCCTGATCCAGACCCGGCGCGGCAGCGGCTGGCACGCGGACAGCTTCAGCGCCTTTCTGGGCGACGCCTACGCGCTCTTCGCCGCCGGCGATCCACCGGGCGAGGACGTGCCGAGCTTCTGGGGGATGCTGTCATGAGCGCCTGCGCCGTGGCGCTCGTGATGTTGCTTGACGCGAGCGCGTCCATCGGACGGCCATGCCGCCGCCTTCGAGGATGCCGCCGTCCAGCGCGGAAGAGGCGCGGGCCTTCGCCGGCATGTTGCGCGGTGCGCCACGCGGCCGGCACCAACTTCGGCGCCGCACTCTCCGCCGCGGAGGAAAGCCTGGCCCGTGCGCCCTGTACCCCCGATGACGAGGTGAACGACCTCGTCTGCGGTTAAGTGCCCGGAAGGGGTCCAGAGACGGCGGGCGACTGGCTTCGCGAAAACGCGGTCACGTCCAGCGATTTCGTGATGGAAGCGCCGGACTGGACAGGCTTCGCTGCCGCAATCCGCCGCAACGTGACGCTGGACCTGGCAGCGCGATAGCCCGCGACGAACGGACTGATCGGCTTCAGGCGTTAGCCTCGATCAGAGCCGCCAGCCCCTCCAGGATCTGCTCCGGCGAGGGTGGGCAGCCGGGGATCACGAGATCCACCGGCAGCGCGGCGTCCACGCCGCCCAGCACCGCATAGCTGCCCTTGAAGACACCACCATCCAGCGCGCAATCGCCCAGCGCCACAACCCAGCAGGGCTCGGCCATGGCGGCGCGCGTGCGAAGCAGGGCCTCAGCCATGTTGCGCGTCACTGGGCCGGTGACCAGCAGGACGTCGGCATGGCGCGGGCTCGCCACGAAACGCAGGCCGAGGCGCTCCAGGTCATGCGCCACGTTCTGCAGCGCATTGATCTCCAGTTCGCAGCCGTTGCAGCTGCCCGCATCCACCTGGCGGATCGCAAGCGAACGGCCAAGCCGCGCCTGCGCCACCTCGTCGATCCGTGCGCGAAGCTCCTGCAGGATTTCGGGCGGGGTGGGCGGCGGCGGGGCATCGGTGACGGGGCGCGAGACGAGGCTGCGCAGCAGCTTGGGAATGAGCATCAGGCCTCCATGCACGCGCTGGCGATAAGGCGGTTGTCGAAGGGGTGGTCCACGGCCACGTCGCGCTGGACCCGCACCAAGAGCAGCGTGTCCGCGTCGGAGAGATGGCGCCAGTCCAGATCCACAGGGAAGGCGCCAGCGGTGGTGGCCTCCAAGCGCGCGCTCACAGGTCCACCCCGCTGTAGCTGCCATTGATGCTTTTGTTGATCAGCGGAAAGTCGGCCACAATGTTGCCGATGACGGCCGCCTCCAGCAGCGGCCAGTGCAGCCAGGAAGGGTCGCGCAGGAAGCACGTCTCGATCAGCCCGCCACCGTCGAGGCGCATCCAGGCCATGCACTCGCCCCGGAAGCCTTCGACGAAGGCGATGCCCTCACCGTCGCGCTGCGGGAGCGGGGTGGTGAGCGCGCCCTCCGGCAGGTCGGCCAGAAGCGCCTGGAGGAACTCGATGGATTGCAGCGCCTCGGCATGGCGCTGGCGCCAGCGCGCATCGACATCGGCGCCGGTCTGCGTGATCAGCGCCCCGGGCGCCAGTTCCGACGTGAGCAGGCGGGCATCGAAGCGGCGCCCGGCCGCGCGGCCAACGACGCCGCCCGGCGCGAAGGCGGCGACGAGGTCCGCCGCCATCGTGCCCGTGCCGAGCACGCGGTCCTGAAGGCTCGCATGGCTGTCGTAGTGGCCGAGCAGCAAGGGCAGCTCCGCCGCGGTCGCGCGCAGCGCAATGAGCAGCGCGCCGATACCCTCCGACGTGGGCGCAAGCGCAACGCCGCCTGGCAGCACGCGGTCCATCATCAGGCGGTGGCCGAAGGCGAGCAGTTGCGCGCGCAGCAGCGCCTCGCGCAGCAGGCCGCAGCGGGCGTGGATCACGGCAAAGGCAGCGTCGTTGGCAATGAAGCCGAGGTCGTTGAGGTGGTTGTGCAGCCGCTCCAGCTCGAGCATCGCTGCGCGCAGCGCCTGCGCGCGTGGCGGGACCTCGACCGCCAACGCCGACTCTGCCGCGCGGGCGAAGGCCAGGCTGTGCGCCACCGTGCTGTCGCCCGAGAGCCGTGCGGCGAAGCGCGCGGCAGCGCGTGGCGAAGCGCCCTGCATCAGCGAGAGCGTGCCCTTGTGCGTGTAGCCGAGCCGGGCTTCGAGCCGGACGATGGTCTCGCCCTGGACGTGAAAGCGGAAATGCCCAGGCTCGATCACGCCGGCATGCACGGGGCCGACCGGGATGACATGCACGCCAGCGCCGGCCGCAGGCAGGAACTCCATGCTAGTCGCCTCCGGCGCCTGGCGGGTCGGCCGGCCGGAGAGCGGGCCGAGCAGCGGCCAGCGCCCATGGTCGAGCCAGGAGCGCCCATCGGTGCCGCCCTCGGCTTTGATGGCGTAGAGGTCGTGCAGCATCCGCTCGAAGATGGCTGCGCCGGGCCGGGCGGGCGAGAGTGCCGCCACCCGGCCCTCGGTGGCCGGGACGGAGGCCAGCAGCACGTCCATGCGCGTCGCGTCGTAGAAGGCCGCATGCGCCATGCCAGGCTCGCCCCAGAGGCCGAGCAGCGTGAGGGAGGGCGTCGCGTGCAGCGCCTCGGACATCGCCGCCCATCGCGAGGGCGTGAGCGTGCGGCGCGGCCAGGGCGTGCAGGCCGAAGCCTCGCCTGCCACGATGATGGCGCGGGCACTCATGACAGCAGCCTCGCCGCTTCGAGCAGCATGGCCGAGAGCGGCGCGGGCAGCGCCATGGCCAGCACCGCGGCCAGCGTGAGATGCGCCCATAGCGGGACCAGCGTGGCGAGGCCCGCGGACATCGGCGCAGGCTGGCTGGTCGGCAAGCCGAAGCACAGGCGCTGCATCGCGTGCAGCAACGCCGTGCCGGCGACAAGCAGGCCGAGGATCAGCAGCGGCAGCAGCCAGGGCGATCGCCGGCCCGTCGCGGTCGCGAGCAACAACTCGGACGCGAAGAGGCTGAAGGGCGGCAGCCCCGCGAGCCCCGCCATCGCGAGGGCCAGGCCCCAGCCAAGCGCGGGGTGCGACGTGACCAGCCCGCCGATGGACGACATCCGCTGCGCGCCCTTGATCCGCGTCGCGCGGCCGATCGCGAAGAACGCGGCGGACTTCACCAGCGAATGGCCCCAGAGATGCAGCAGCCCCGCCATATTGCCGGCAGGCCCGCCGATGCCGAAGGCAATGGCGGCAATGCCCATGTGCTCGATGCTGCTCCAGCCGAACAGACGCTTGGCGTCACGCCGCCGCCACAGCGAGAAGCCGGCCAGCAGCAGGCTCGCGAAGCCCATCACGAGCAGGAAACCACCTGGCGCGATCGTTTCCGGATTGGCGGCGACGATGGTCTTGCCGCGCAAGATCGCGAGCATGGCCGAATTCAGCAGGAGGCCCGACAGGACGGCGGCAATCGGGGTGGGGCCTTCGGCATGCGCGTCGGGGAGCCAGGAATGCAGCGGCACCAGCCCCGCCTTCGTGCCGAAGCCCACCAGGATGAAGACGAAGGCGAGGTTCAGCAGCCCCGCATCGGCGCGCGGCGCCAATTCTCGCAGGATGGCGAAGGAGAGCTGGCCCTCGCCCTCCCCCAGAAGCGGCTGCGCGGCGAGCGCCAGGACGATCAGCCCGAACAGCGCCAGCGCGATACCGACGCCGCAGAGGATGAAGAACTTCCACGCCGCCTCGATTGCCGAGGGCGTGCGGTGCAACGCCACCATCAGCACGCAGGAGAGCGTCCCCGCTTCGATCGCGACCCACATGATGCCGAGGTTGTCCGCCAGCAGAGCCAGGAAATGCGCGGCCATGAAGCCTTGGAAGGCGGCGTGGTACGAACGGGTGCGCGCCGCGTCGAACCCTTCATGCGCGATGTCCTGCGCGGAGAAAACGGCGGTGCCGAGGCCGACGATCGCCGCGATCAGCACGAGCGGCGTGTTCAACGCGTCGGCGCGGAGCCAGCCGCTTCCGCCCGGCGCGGCCATGACCAGCAGGATGGCAACGCCCAACGTGGCCGCCGAGACGGCGATGTTGAGCCGCGCCGCTAGCCTGGGCAGCGCCGCACAGACCGCCCCGCCGAGCAGCGGCAGCAGGACAAGGAGGTGGGTGAGGCTCATTGTCCCTCGCCCCGATGTGGGTCGAGGACGGAGGTGTCCAGGCTGTCGAAGCGCTCGCGCAGGAGGCGTGCGAAGACGCCGGCGATCACGGCGATCACCAGCACCAGGCCCGCCGTCGAAAGCTCGATGACCAGCGGCATCCCCGCTACGCCGACGGCGGCGAGAACGAGACCGTTCTCCAGCGTCATCAGCCCCGCGACCTGCGCGATTGCGCTGCGCCGCGTCACCATCATCAGCAGGCCGAGCAGCACGATGGAAAGCGCGATGGCCAAGTCCTCCCGGGCTAGGGCGCGGGCGCCGGCGGTGGCCGGCAGCACCACGAGGATGGAAAGCGCCACCAGCAGCACGCCGATCAGCATGCTGAGCCCGATGCCCGAGGCGGCCTCGGCCCGGCGCTCGGGGGCGAGCGTCGCGACAAGGCGGCGCAGGAAGAGGGGGATCAGGATCCCCTTCGCGACGAGCGCGATGGCCCCGGTGATGTAGAGCTGCGGCGCCCCCTGCACGTAACCCTGCCACACGGCGGCCAACGCCAACAGCACGCCCTGCAGGGCCAGCGCCTTCACCACGGCCGCGATGCGACGCTGGTAGAGCAGCACGAAGGAGATGAGCAGCATCGCGCCGCCCAGCATGTGTGCCACGTCATAGGGGAGGTCACCGAAGCCCATCATGCCCCCTGGCGGCGATCCGCATCATGCGAGCCCGGTGGAGACAAAGATGAGCGCCGCGGCGAGCAGGGCCAGGATCAGCCCACCGCCGAGGAACTCCGGCACGCGGAAGACGCGCATCTTGGCGATCGCGCTTTCGAACACGGCCAGGGTGAGTGCCAGCACACCCATCTTCATGAGCCAGGCGAAGGCGCCCAAGATCCAGGCCAGCGGGCTGCCGCCGGGCGGCGCCGCGCCGAAGGGCAGGAATAGCGCCGCCAGCAGGCCGAACCACACCAGCAGCTTCAGCGCCGCCTGCATCTCCCACACCGCGAGGTGCCGGCCCGAGGCTTCGAGCAGCATCGCCTCATGCACCATGGTAAGTTCGAGATGGGTCGTTGGATTGTCCACCGGCAGGCGGGCGTTCTCAGCCAGTGCCACCGCCATGAGGGCAAGCGCCGCAAACAACAGGGAGACGCGCAGGCCAACCGGCCCGTCGGTGAAGCCGAAGCCAATTGCCTGGAGGTTGGTATTGCCGATCAGCACGGCGAAAACCATCACGCAGACCAGCAGCGCCGGCTCGGCGAAGACGGCGAAGGTCATCTCGCGCGCGGCTCCCATGCCGCCGAAGGGCGAGCCGGCATCATGGCCGTTCAGTGCCAGCGCAACGCGTGCCAGCGCCAGAAAACCGCCGATCAGCAGCAGGTCCGCCATCGGCGCCAGCAGCATGCCGAAGGCGAAGCTCGGCACCAGCACCGCGGCGCAGAGCGTTGCCCCAAGCGCGACATACGGGGCCACGCGGGAGACGATGCTGGCGCTTTCGGCCAGCACCGGCCGCTTGTGCAGCAGCTTGAGGATGTCGCGCCAGGGCTGCAGAGGATGCGGGCCGCGGCGGCCCATCAGCCGCGCCTTCAGCCAGCGCACCACGCCAACCAGCGCCGGTGCGGCGGCGAGCATCAGCGCGACATGCAGCACCTGCGTGACGAAGCTGCCGAGCACGGCGATCATGCGCGCTCCAGCAAGGCAATGAGCGCCAGCAGGAACACCAGCGTTCCGAAGGCGAGGGAGACGTAGAGGCGCAGCGTCAGCCCGCGCAGCATCTCCGCCTGCCGTGCGAGGGCGCGGCGTACGCGGGCCAGGGGGTAGAGAAGCTGCGTGAAGCCCCGATCCCGCCCCTCGGTCCGCAGGGTGGCGGCCGCGGCCGAACCGGGCGGCTGCGACACGTGCCGCTCATGCATGGCAAGCGCCAGGCCGCCCAGGCTGCGCCGGATCGGCTGGCCAAGACCGGCCGCGCTCACCTGGCTGGCAGGGTCGCCGAACGGAAGATGCGCCGGCGCCGGCATGAACCCGCAATCCCACAGAGGCGCCCGCCGGGGCGCGAGGCTCGATCGCCGCCGCACCGCCAGCACAAGGCCCACCACGGCAAGCGCCAGCAGCACCGTGGCGCCCAGCGCCATGTAGCGCGAACCCGCTTCGCCAATGGCAAAGCCCAGCCCGGCACGCGGCACCAGGGCCTGGGCGCCGAGCAACTGCCGGATCGGCCCGCCCGCCACGGCCAGCATCGCCGCGGCCAGCGGGCCGAGCAGCAGCGTGATGGCCGCGGGCAGCAGCAGCGCCGCGCGCATCAGACCCACGGCGTCCGTGGCGCCGGCGCTGCGCGGCGTGCGCGGCCGGCCGAGGAAGACGAGGCCGACCAGCCGCACCATCGCCGCCGCGCCAAGCCCGATCGCCATGCCGACCACAGCGAGTGCGGCCGCCGCGATCAACTGCACGGACATATCGGACACGCGGAAGGCCTGGATCAGCCCTTGCAGCAGCAGCCATTCGCTTGCGAAGCCGGAGAGCGGCGGCAGCGCCGCGGCGGAGAGCGCGCCCAGTATGGCGCAGCCCGCGACCCAAGGCATGCGATGGATCAGCCCGCCAAGCCGGTCCGGATCGCGGCTGCCGGCTTGGCTGTAGACCGCCCCCGCGCTAAGGAACAGCAGCGCCTTGAAGGCGCCGTGGTTCAGCGCGTGCAGGAGCGCCGCACCCAGTGCGACCGCCGCGAGTGGCAGTACGTCCGATCCGCGGAACACGAGCGTGAGGCCGATCGCCACGACGATCAGCCCGACATTCTCAAGGGTCGAGCAGGCGAGTATGGCCTTGATGTCGCCCTCGAGGTTGGCGCGCAGCGCGCCGAGCAGCGCAGTCCCGGCGCCCAGCGCGATCAGCGGCAGCCCCCACCAGGCCGGCTGCCCGGGGCCGGTGAGGTCGAGCAGGACGCGCAACATGACGTAGAGCGCCACCTTCACCATCGCGCCCGACATGAGTGCCGAAACCGGGGTGGCCGCCGCGGGATGGGCGAGCGGCAACCAGACATGGAAAGGCGCCAGCCCAGCCTTGGAGCCCGCGCCGAGCAGGATCAGCACCAGCACCGCCCCGGCCAGCCACCCCTCGGGCGGCGCCGTGCGGATCGCGGCGAAGCCGAGGCCGGCTGGCGCCATCAGCGCGAAGGCGCCGATCAGCGCCAGGCCGGAGAATGCGGCGAAGGCCAGGTAGATACGTGCCGCGCGCCGCCCCTCGCCCGTCGGATGGCGCGTCGCGATCAGGCCCCAGGAGGCGAGCGACATGAGCTCGAAGCCCAGGATCAGCGTGAAGCCGTCGGCGGCAACCAGCGTCAGCGCCATGCCGGCGAGGAATGCGGGCAGGCCGGCCACCTCGGCGCGGGGCGGCGGCGGCGAGGCGGCGGCGAACAGGCAGGACGGCACCGCGACGACGGCCAGGATCAGCAGGAACCAAGCGCTCAGCGCATCGACCGCAACGAGCGAGGAGGCCCAGGGCGGGCCAAGCGCAAGTGCCGCGACCGCCGCCGGGCCGGGTGCGGCCAGGGCGACCGCCGCAACCAAGGCAAGGCCGGCCATGGCGGCGGCACTGCCGAGGAACACCGCCCGCGCCGCGCGCATCGTGGCGCCCACGGCCGCGAGCGCCAGCAGAGCCACGAAACAGGCGGTGAGGAGCATCAGCACGCCACCACCCCGCCCCTGCTTGTTTGGATTCGCATTCGCATGCGGCACAGCTTACGGGCCCACCCGCCCCGGTGCGAACCCTGGAAAGGCTGGACAATCGGCAAATCCTCTTTAGGGATCGCTCCCGGCGGAGTTTCAGGGCTCCTGCGCCCATCGCCCCTGCGGAGAAGACCCATGGAGTTGCTGCTGGCCTTCAGCCGGGGCGTCGACTGGATGAACGAGAAGTTCGGCCGCGTAGCCGACTGGTGCATCCTGCTGGCCTGCGGCATCAGCGCGGGCAACGCGATGAGCCGCTACGGCTTCAACCTGTCCTCCAACGCCTGGCTCGAAGTGCAGTGGTACCTCTTCGCCGCCGTGGTCATGCTGGGCGCCAGCTACACGCTGTTCCGCAACGAGCACGTCCGCGTGGACCTGTTCTACGGCTGGATGAGCGAGCGCGGGCGCATCTACGTCGACATCTTCGGCCTCGTCGCGTTCCTGCTGCCGGCCATGATCCTGCTCGCCTGGATGACTTGGCCCTTCTTCCTCGACAGCTTCCTGCGCAACGAGGGCTCGGCCAGCCCCGGCGGCCTGCTGCGCTGGCCGGCGAAGCTGCTGATGCCGCTCGGATTCGGTCTGCTTGTGCTGCAAGGCCTGTCCGAGCTGGTGAAGCGCGTGGCCCTGCTGCGCGGGCCGGTCGAAGGCGTCGAGGTCGTCACCGAATACCAGCGCCCTGAGCAATAGGAAACGCGGCACAATGAGTCTCGATATCATGCCGCCGCTGATGTTCGGCGGGCTGGTGGTCTTCCTGCTGATGGGGTTCCCGGTCGCTTTCTCGCTTTGCGCCGTGGGCCTGTTCTTCGGCTTCCTCTCGATCGAGCTCGGCTTCTTCACGACGGCCTATCTCGGCAACATGCCGCTGCGGGTCTTCGGCATCCTTTCCAACGATCTGCTGCTGGCCATCCCCTTCTTCACGCTGATGGGCGCCATCCTCGAACGCTGCGGATTGGCCGAGGACCTGCTGGAGGGGACCGGCCAGCTCTTCGGCAAGGTGCCGGGCGGCCTCGCCTATGCGGTGATCATTGTGGGTGCGGTACTGGGTGCGATCACCGGCACCGTCGCGGCCTCGGTCATCGCGATGGGCATGATCTCGCTGCCGATCATGATCCGCTACGGTTATGACATGCGAATCGCGACGGGCGTCATCGCGGCATCGGGCACCATCACCCAGCTCATCCCGCCCTCGCTCGTGCTGATCGTCCTGGGCGACCAGCTCGGCAAGAGCGTGGGCGACATGTATGCGGGCGCGATCGGCCCCTCGATCCTGCAGATCCTGCTGTTCATCGGCTTCATCGCGGTGGTCGCGATCGTGGCCCCCCACAAGATGCCGCCGCTGCCGCCCGAGGCGCTGATGCCGCGCGGCTGGCCGCTCTACCGCCGCGTGCTGAAGGGGATGGTGCCCTCCATCGCGCTGATCTTCCTCGTGCTCGGTACCATCTTCATGGGGCTGGCCACGCCGACGGAAGCAGGGGCGATGGGCGCCGTTGGAGCCATGGCCCTGGCGGCGATGAACGGCCGCTTCACCTGGGCGCTGCTGCGCCAGGCGATGGGCAACACCATGCGCATTACCTCGATGGTCATCTTCATCCTGATCGGCGCCACAGTGTTCAGCCTGGTGTTCCAGGGCGTGGACGGCTCCCACTGGGTCGAGAACCTCCTGAGCCACCTGCCGGGCGGGCAGACCGGCTTTCTGATCTTTGTGAACATCTTCATCTTCTTCCTGGCGTTCTTCCTCGACTTCTTCGAGATCGCCTTCATTGTCGTGCCGCTGCTGGCACCCGTCGCCGCCAAGCTCGACATCGACCTCATCTGGTTCGGCGTGCTGCTCTGCATCAACCTGCAGACGAGCTTCATGCACCCGCCCTTCGGCTTCGCGCTGTTCTACCTGCGCTCGATCGCGCCGAAGGAGGTGCTGACGAAGGACATCTACCTGGGCGCGATCCCCTGGCTCGGTCTGCAGTTGATCCTGGTGGCGATCGTGATCTTCTGGCCGGAAAGCGTGACCTTCCTGCTCGACAAGGGCACGGGCGTGGACCCTTTGACGGTGACGATTGAAGTGCCGCCGGCGCCTGTCGTCGAGGATGATGCGGTGCCGGTCTTCCGATAGCGGGTGATCACAGCATCGCGAGCGGGCGCTTGCGCCGGGGCGGCGGAAATGCCGCGTCCAGGGCCGCCAGCTCCTCTGCCGTCAGCACCATGTCGCCGCCTGCCGCATTTGCACGGATATGCTCCGGCTGAACCGCCTTGGGGAT
>Ga0105047_10011625_pt1 | contig 14262 bp, 10 predicted proteins | sample MAT04_FD_78384 | JGI IMG/M metagenome (GOLD analysis project Ga0105047, IMG submission 78384) | Freshwater microbial communities from Lake Fryxell liftoff mats and glacier meltwater in Antarctica - MAT-04 (megahit assembly) | ecosystem: Environmental > Aquatic > Freshwater > Ice > Liftoff... | reverse complement strand
GAATTCCGAGCGGATCGAAATTTTCCATATTACAAACAGTGATGCAATTGTCGTAACAGTCGCGTACTACCTCGTATTCAACTTCCTTCCAGCCTTTCAGGCTTTCTTCAACAAGGATCTGTGATGAATATGAAAAAGCGGTACCTGCAAGTTTCAAAAGTTCATCGCGGTTGTAACAGAAACCGGAGCCTTGTCCGCCAAGGGTAAAAGCCGCGCGTACAATAATTGGAAATCCAAGGGTTTCGGAAGCTTTCAGTGCGTCGTCAATTGTAGTTACGGCAATGCTTCGGGGTGTTTTTATATTTATTTTACGAAGGTTATCGGCAAAAATCTGACGATCTTCGGTATCAATAATGGATTGAACCGGGGTACCTAATACTTTAAGATTGTATTTTTCGAATATGCCTGTTTTAAAAAGCTCAATACCGCAATTCAAGGCTGTTTGTCCACCAAACGAAAGCAATATCCCTTCAGGCTTTTCCTTTTCAATTACTTTTTCGATAAAGAATGGCGTAACCGGGAGGAAATATATTTTGTCGGCAACGCCTTCTGACGTTTGTACGGTGGCAATATTGGGATTGATAAGGATGGTGAAAATACCTTCTTCGCGTAAAGCTTTCAATGCCTGCGATCCACTGTAATCAAACTCACCGGCTTCGCCGATTTTCAAAGCACCAGAACCTAAAACCAGAATTTTTTTCATCTATCAACTATTAAAAGCGTAATCAATTCAATTTATCTTTTTACTTCGGAGGGAAGGAAAGTATGGAGATACACGGAGGGTTTTTTTATTCAATTCCAGACAAAATATTAGTATTTTATCTGTGACCTCTGTGCCTCCGTGGCTATTTTTTTTTACGAACCACCTTTAAAAAATCATCAAACAAATACTCGCTATCTGTAGGACCGCTGGAGGCTTCGGGATGAAACTGAACCGAAAAAACATCGCGTGTCTTATGTCGGATGCCTTCGTTGGTTCCATCATTCAGATTCACGAAATAAGGCTCCCAATCAGATGAAAGTGATTCATTATCAATGGCAAAACCATGATTCTGGGAAGTTACCAACGCCTTATTGGTTCCACATTGAAGCACCGGCTGGTTGTGACTGCGATGCCCGTATTTCAGTTTATACGTATCTGCTCCGGATGCAAGTGCAAGCAACTGGTTACCAAGGCAAATTCCGAAAATCGGGATATCCTGTTTCAGCGATTCTGTCAAATGTTTAATAGTTACATCGCACATTTTAGGATTACCGGGTCCATTAGAGAGAAACAAGCCATCGTAGTTTTCGTTTGAATAATCATAATCCCATGGAACACGGATCACAGTTGTATCACGTTTCAGGAAATGGCGGATAATATTGTATTTCACACCGCAATCGACCACTAATATCCGGGTTGAGCCATTACCGTAAACTATCACTTTATCGGTGCTTACGTTTGCCACCAGGTTTTCGTTGTTGGGATCGTGGAATCCGGGATCGTTGTCGCCGAAAACGATTTTTCCCATCATGGCACCTTTTTCGCGTATGATCTTTGTAAGTTCGCGGGTATCGATACCATACAAACCTGGAATGTGGTGTTCTTCGAGCCAGTTGCCCAGGCTTCGCTTTGCGCTCCAGTGACTGTATTGTTTTGAATAGTCGGAAACAATCAAGGCTGTAACCTGTATGCGGTCCGACTCAAAATAATCGGGTAATCCATCAACCATCACAGCTTCGGGTACGCCATAATTACCAATCAGCGGATAGGTGGCAACCATAATCTGACCGGCAAACGATGGGTCAGTGAGGCTTTCGGGATAGCCAGTCATGGAAGTATTGAAGACCACTTCACCGGCAACGGATCCTTCAAAGCCAAAGGATTTACCGGAAAATACAGTTCCATCTTCAAGGATTAACTTAGCAGTGGTTTCTTTCGTCATTATACTGTTTTTCATTTTAATAGCAAGGCAATCGGGGTTTTGGATTTCACTGAGCAAAATTTTTTCAGGCCGAAGCCTGAAACTTTATACCTACCAGGCAGGAATTATGCACTGTGAAACAATTTCACAAAATGAAGGATTGCTAACGGAATCAGCAATCCTCATTTAATTTTTGCAATACGGATATTGTATAAATATACCATTTTGCAAAGGTAAATTAAATATTTATACAGTCGATCAATTATTTCCAATGATCTGCATCAGTTCATCGAGTTTGGGTGAGAGAATAATTTCGGTACGCCTGTTTTTAGCTTTGTTGGATGCTGAATCATTGGGAACCACGGGAAGGAATTCACCACGGCCGGAAGCAACAAGTCGTATTGGATTCACCTTGCCGTTAGCAAGCAATATTTTCACAATGGAAGTTGCACGCATGGTACTCAAATCCCAATTGTCTTTAATCTGATTTTGTCCTGTTAGTGGCACATTATCGGTATGACCTTCGATAAGTATGTTAATATCAGGGTTTTGCTCAAGTACCTTAGCCAAATCTTTAAGTGCTTTTATACCTTCGTTGCTTACATCCCATTTGCCTGAAGCAAACAGAAGTTTCTCTTCCATCGAAACGTAAACTTTTCCATCTTTCATATGTACCGTTAGCCCTTTGCCTTCGAAACCCATGAGTGCATCGGCAACTGCTTTGCGCAACGAATTGGTAATTGAGTCTTTCTTATGTATAGCTGTGAGCAAATCCGCAAGGTTTTTACCTTTAACATCCAGTTCGGCTTGCAGAGCTTTCAAACGGTCTTCGCGGACAAGCAGTTTATCCTGCGAAAGCTTTAGCTCTTTCATAACTTTTTCAGCATCTTCGAAATTTGCCGAAAACTGCGACTTAAGCAATTCGTGTGAGCGATCGAGTTCGTTGTAATCGGCTGTTAGCACACGCAACATGGATCCAAGGCGTGAAGTATCAGCTTTAAGCTGGACGACGTCTTTTTTAAACCGTCCGTTTTCGGAGGTAAGTTCATTAACCTGAGTGCTTAGCTTATCGACCTTTGCATTAAGCTGCTGCTTTCCTCATTGCATTTTGCCGTAAGGTCCTTGTATTTTTTCATTGAAACACAGGAAGTAAAAGTGCCTGCCAGAAGAACTATTACCAGAATCCCGATTGCTTTTTTAACAAATAAATTATTCATAATATGCGTATTAATGTTGTGAAAAATGATTTAAACCTAAAATTCTATTTCCAACAGCGATGGACAATGATCAGAATGCACCGCCCTTGGCATAATAACTGCGCGTTTCATTTTTTGTTCGAGTTCGTCGCACACCATATTGTAATCAATACGCCAGCCCAGGTTGCGGCTGCGGGCACCCGAACGGTAACTCCACCAGGTATAATGGTGTGGTTCCTTTACAAAGTAGCGGAATGAGTCGATAAAGCCGCAATTCAGAAAACCTGTCATCCAATCGCGTTCTTCGGGAAGGAAACCGCTGCTTGTTGCGTTACGAATAGGGTCATGTATATCAATTGCCCGGTGGCAAATGTTATAATCACCCGAAATAATAAGATGCGGCCGGGTTTGTTTTAATTCGAGTATGTAATTCTGGAAATCTGCCAGCCATTGCATTTTGAAAGCCTGCCGGTGATCGCCGGTGGTTCCGGAAGGATGATAAACCGAAATCACACTTTTATCGCCAAAATCGGCACGGATAAGCCTTCCTTCGAAATCGTATTTTTCAATTCCCATTCCATAAACTACCTTGTCGGGTTCGGTTTTGGAAAGTATGGCTACTCCGCTGTATCCTTTTTTCTCAGCCGGAAACCAGTAGGTATGGTATCCCAATGCTTCGAATTCGATAATCGGGATCTGATCATGTTGTGCTTTAATTTCCTGGAGGCAAACTACATCGGCATTAGTGGCCTTAAGCCAGTCGAGGAAACCTTTGCTTATAGCAGCCCGTATCCCGTTTACGTTATAAGTGATGATGTTCATGTATTTTTAGGTCTTTTACAGATAAAACATGCAACTTAGTGCGTATAAGAAAAGGAGTTTAAAATGAGTTTTGCCCACGCGCACCCCATAGTCCCCGTAGGAGAAAGTCCTCGCGCACAGAAGATTGAGTTTGGCGAACTAAACGTAAAATTAAAAAAAATGAGCATATTTATATAAAATGATGAGTTTTCTTAGTGACATTAATTATGATAATGCAAAATTACTGGATTTTGCCGGGCAGTTTTTTCATTCTAGCCATAAGTTATACAGAAATAATTAACAGTGTGTTGAAGGAGGCTTTAATCCCATAATATCAACACTACTCTGAAAAATTGCCGGAACTTAACATTTCGCAATGAAGGGGGGATTTCTGTATTAAAAATAAAAAGAAATTTATTTTCCAGTATGTGATATCTTAACATCAAGTATATTGTACATTTGGTTTTTGAAAAATGAGTCTGATTGCTATGGTGTTATTTATTGGAGTTTTAAAATGACATCAATGTGATACATGAAAGTTAATCAGCCGGATGATGCTTAAAAAGAATGGAAAGGCCGTGGTTTGTTTGAAGATTGTAAGAATTCTTTACAAATCAGCTTTTATATTTTTAATGAATCTTTTAACTGTTTACTCAACTTAAGGTGTGAAACCAATTTTTGTGATGCTTTATTTCATAAGTTTGGTTGTCAGGATTTCCAGCCTGATTTTTAATCCTTTACTATACTATGATAAGCCAGGAAAATATTTTATCCTTTCCATTTATTATCATCCTACTCGTTAATTGATAATTTAAGCAGTATAATACCCATTTTTCGGATTTTGATCCTGCTGAGTTTAAGAATGTCGTGAATCTAATTTTAAATATAACTATAATAAAATGCAAAAAGCTGAAATTGATTGCACTTCCTGTCTGAATGGCTTACCACAACCGGTAATTACAACCGATATAAATGGGATTATTTTGAGCGTGAATAAGGGCGCTGAAAAATCATTGGATATTCAATCCGAAAAACTATTGTTACACAATATTGATGAGTTGTTACTTGTGCCTGATTCTGCCATGGCAATCAGTAAGATAATCAATAATTTAAGTAGAGACGGAGTTCACAACGGGCATTGTATAGTTAAAAAATCCGATGGCGTAAAACACACTGTAAGTTTCTCGTTATCGGGAATAGTGAATATTGAAAATGAGATAGTCGGAGTTATTATTTCAATAAATGAATATCCCGGGAAAAGCATCAGTCTGCATCAGCTTGAAATCATTAATCATACGCTGACAAACCTGAGTGATAATTATTTAGATAATATTAATATAATTACTGCCTTAAGCGGCAAGTTGCTTGGTGCCTCCAGTGCGTTATACAATCGTTTGAATGAAAGCCTTTTATGCTCATTTGGGAAATGGAATACTTCTGATGATCACATTCCGGAAGTTAATCCTGAGGGGCGGATTTGTTTTGATGTTATTAAAAAGGCCATTAACGATGTTTACTTTATCGGTAACCTGCCCGAAAGTACGTATGCTGATTCGGACCCAAATGTTAACCGATACAACCTTAAAGCATATCTCGGCCACTTAGTGAGGTGCAACACTGAACCGGTAGGATCGTTGTGCGTTGTATTTCAGAGTGATTATAAACTTACTGATTCCGATCGCTATATAATTAGCCGGCTTGCTCTTGCCCTGGAAGCTGAAGAAACTTCGGAATCCTTACGGAAAAGTAAAAACCGCTACCGCGAATTATTTGATCTTGCTGTTGAAGGCATTCTTATCGGGTCGGCGGATGGTATTATCACCAAAACAAACAAAAGCCTTCTGCGTATGACTGGCTTTAAAAGCGAAAATCTGGTTGGAAAGCATATTTCGGAAGCAATGTTTACCAGAGAAAGCATTCAGACCAAGCCTTTCAGATTCGACCTTTTGGAGCAGGATAAGCTTGTAATTTCCGAACGGAATATTCTCTGCAAGGACAAGAGAGAAATTACGGTTGAAATGCATTCAAGAATGATGCCCGATCACACTTTTCAAACTGTATTGTTTGATATTTCGGTAAGGAAAGAAACAGAAAAAAAACTGCACCTTTCCGAAACCACATACCGGGGAATTATCAACAGCCTGAATGATGCCATTTATATCCTGGATAAAGACGGGTGTTTTGTAGATGTGAATTCGGGTGCTGAAGAGATGTACGGCTATGAAAAGGAATTTTTTCTTCATAAAAATCCGGGGTTCCTCTCGGCTCCCGGGCTGAATGATATGGATCAAATTTCACGGTTTATTGATGAAGCATATTACGGCAAACCGGTGAGGTTCGAGTTTTGGGGATTACGCAAAGATGGCTCGGTTTTTCCAAAAGAAGTGAGCCTTGCTCCTGGTATTTGGTTCGATCAAAAAATTGTAATTGCCGTTGGCCGCGAAATGACCAAACGTAAACAGGTTGAGGAATTACTGAGAGTAAGCGAAGAGAAGTACCGTATGCTTGTTCAGTATTCGAGTGATCCCATATTCAGTTATAATCCTGATGAAACATACAGGTTTGTAAATGATGCATTTGCCGGTCCTTTTGGTAAAACACCTGAGGAAATTATCGGAAAAACACCTTATGATGTATTCCCTGCTGATGAAGCAGATAAAAGGCTCAGGCTTGTACGCCAGGTTTTCAGCACAGGCGAAAAAGGGGAAATCGAAGTAAAAGTTGTAACTGCAAAAGGTGAAGAAAAATTCTACCTTACAATGGTTGACCCGATTAAAGATTCGGCGGGGAAAATAATGTGGATTACATGTATTTCAAAAGATATTTCCAACCGTAAAAATGCAGAAGAAGAACTGAGGATTAAAAATGAACAGCTCAATGCCATGAACGCCGAGAAGGATAAATTTTTCTCAATTGTTGCGCACGACTTACGGGGGCCAATGAATGGATTTCTAGGTTTAACAGCTATTATGGCCGAGGATATCGAAAGCTTATCCGTTGAAGAACTTAAAGAGATATCCACTACCATGCGTACTTCAGCGGTGAATATATACCGCCTGATCGAAAACCTCCTCGAATGGTCGAAAATGCAGCGCGGAGTAATCAGTTTTGATCCACAGCCAATGTTTTTAAAATCCTCACTAACAAAAAGCATTGAGCTAATGAATGATTTTGCGAATAAAAAAAGAATTGGAATCAATATCAATATCCCTGAGCATAATGTGGTGTTTGCCGATATTCATATGCTCGAAACTATTATCAGAAACCTGGTTTCCAATGCTTTAAAGTTTTCATTTAAGGGAGGTGTTGTTGAAATATCTGCTGAAAAATCTGATAATGAAATGGTTAGTATCACTATTAAAGACAATGGAATAGGAATGAACCAGGAATTAATTGATAAACTGTTTACCCTCACCGAAAATATAAACCGTAAAGGAACAGAAGGCGAGCCTTCAACCGGACTGGGGCTGATACTTTGCAAAGAATTTGTCGAAAAACAAGGCGGGAAGATATGGGCCGAAAGCAAAGAGGGTGAAGGAAGCAGCTTTATTTTTACTTTGCCACAACCTTGATAAAATGGTTGGACTCGTTGCTATTTGAATGTTGGGCAAAATCAAAACAAAAACTTCTGCAACAAATTAAGATTTATGATAGAGATAAAAGATTTAACTAAAGCTTACGACAAAAATAAAGTACTTGATACTATAAGTTTAAAAGTAGATAACGGATCTGTTTATGCACTGCTTGGAAAGAATGGCGCAGGTAAAACAACCTTAATAAATATACTCATTGATTTAATACAACCTGATAGCGGTACAATCTTTATAAATGGGAAAGAGCATAATACCCTTGACAAAGAGGATAAGAAACATACAGGAGTTGTGGGCGAAGACCTTGCTCTGATTGAGGAACTAAGCGCATTAGAGTATTTAACTTTTGTTGGAAAAATTTACGGATTACCCTCCGATATTTTGAAGAAAAGAATTGATGATTTATTTCATTACTTTTTTGAGGATAATCGGGATTTGAAAAAGAATATTTCAAAATATTCAACGGGCATGAAGAAAAAAATTACTTTTTGTGCTGCAGTTCTCCATACTCCGGATACACTAATTCTTGATGAACCTTTCTCGGGACTTGACCCTCTGGTAACCAATCAAATGATTTCCTTCCTGCATCAGTACAAGAAAAATGACAGGGTAATCCTGATTTCATCGCATGATTTAAATTATGTTGAAAAAATAGCTACACATATCGGAGTTCTAAACAATAATCAGTTACAGTTTAATTCAAGTTTACAGGCTTTTACGGAAAACGGTATAACCTCAATTGATATAGCATTATTAAAAATCTTACGTCCTAATGAAAACCAACTATCTAATATTGACTGGGTATGATAGGTTATTTGATCTTATATAAGTTTAAGCATTACATAAAGGGGCTTAAAAATCCCTGGAAAATCATACTGACAATTGCACTCACATTTACTGCTTTTATATATGGTCGATTATATGGGGAAATTTCAAATAATATTGCAAGTGGGGAAACAGACTTTTTAACAGATGAAAAGTTTACAACTTTAATAATTATAACTATTTCAGTTATAACACTTCTTAGAATGGTTTTTCCCGGCTATAATCCTTTAATACAAATATTCCCAAAATATTATCCTCTTTCTAAAGCTGAAATTTATTTCTCCTCTTTAATAAATGATTTTTACAAACCCTATTTCTTCTACTTAGTAGTATTTATTTTTAGTGGAAGTTATTATGTCGAAAATTCAGGATTTCATTTCCTTGCATATGCTTCATTAGCATTAATAAGTTCACATTTAGCTCGCAGATCTTTTCAATACATTGTTGATTTTCGAACAAAAAGCTCATTTCGATTTTTTCATGTTATTGGGGCATTGGCAATTGTATGTTTTATTTTTACGTTATTTACAAATAGCTCCTGTTGGGCACTTCAGGTAATCAGTATAAGTGCAGTAGTATTAATTGTTGGCTTTTTTCAGGAATCTTCAATATTGTCAAGAAGATCAGGAGAAATTAAAAGTAAATCAGGCAAAGTTAACATATACCTAAAGCTACTATTGAACAATAAAAAGGTCAGATTGCCCTTAATTGTAGCACTTCTTTTAAAATCATTAATTTTAGTCGCAGACTTCTTTTTGTTCAAAAAAAAAGGAATACATTTTCTTGATGGGCAGATTGTATTCTGGCTTTTTGCATCGCCATTAATACTTTTCACTTATGTGTTTAACAATGTTTGGGGATTTTGGAAAAACCTTTGGTTAAACATGGAACTTAAAGTTGGAGATTATAAACCTATGACAAGCCAAATTCTTCGCTTAATACTTTTTCCATTTATTATTGACTTATTAATTACAGTACCAATTCTTTTTTTTTCGTGGACTGACTATAAATTTATTTTACTTTTTTATTTTACAACCGCAGGGTATTTAATAATGCTTTCATTTTTATGGTCATTAATTCTTCCGGTAAAAATAAATTCCACATTCCAAATGAAAGGAAGTACATCCCCTTGGAGTATTATTGCATCAATGGGTGGTGTTCTGCTTCTAACAACAATAAAAATTAATCACTGGTTTTATATCCTGATCCCATTGTTCTTTATAATTGGTGGAATAGGATATTGGCTAAGTATTGATTTATATCGAAAAAAGAAATATATAATTGTTAATAAACTAATGAAAGAATAAGCAACATTTGCCTAATAAAGATTGAAGAATTTTAAAAACTATACTTACTCAAATCTATAGCCAAAGAGACGAGGCGAATCACGTTTTTACCAATTAACCTTGAAATTAGAGACACTCAAACTTATAACCATTTCCCGTTAACTATCAATTAACCATCAACTTCCCCCAGCAAACCCTCACGCCTCGAAAATGGCACAGGTTCCCAAACACTTGCCACCGCATTCGTCAAGGCAAGGCTCGGTGTGAATCATTACTTCGGTTTTGGGGAACTGACTTTTAATCATTACTGTAATTTCATCGCAAATATCATGTGCCTGTTTTACGGTAAGATCCTTATTTACAACCAGGTGAAACTCCACAAACCGCTCCGAACCGGCTTTGCGGGTTTTAAAATTGTGGAAGTTTAAAACCTGTGGGTTCATTTTGTTGATAATCAGAGTGATGATTTTCTCTTCTTCTTCGGGCAAACTGGCATCAAGAAGATAAGTAACCGCCTCGGATGTAAGCTTCCAGGCAGTTTTTATAATAAGGCCTGCAACGCCAATGGCTATAACCGGGTCGATCCATTCCAGGTTCAATGCAGGAAAAAACCATTTGCCTGTCATGTAGAAAGCAAGCCCGGTTGCAACACTTGCCGAAGTCCATACATCGGTGCGCAGGTGCCAGCCGTCGGCCATCAGGGCTGCCGAATCAGTTTCCTTACCAACTTCGAACAATTTTCTTGAAATAAACAGGTTTGTAATGGCCGAAACACCCATCACCACAATACCCCATTGAATATTGTCAATAGGTACGGGAAAAATAAGCTTTTGAACAGATTCATAAATAATCCATGCGGCAGCCACAAAAATAAGCAGTCCTTCGATTGCTGCCGAAAGATTCTCGAACTTGCCATGCCCGTAAGTATGTTCTTCGTCAGCCGGTTTTCCTGAAGTTCGAACCGCAAAAAACGCAATCAGGGCAGCAACCAGGTCAACGCTTGAATGAATGGCTTCGGATAAAATGGAAACGGCACCGGTATAAAGTCCGACAATAATTTTAAAAACAACCAACATCGAATTTGACATGATCGACAAAGCAGCAACCCGACTTTTTCTACTGTTATGAATCATTATTAAAGGCTTAAGTGTCAATTCAATTAATACCGGGCATAAAAAATCCCTATGGGTCCAAGGTGTCCCACAGGGTTTTACTCCTGCTGCCGGAGTTTACCGGCCCGGCTGCGCCAAAAATATAAGCCATGACCGCCTGTTCATTTTATGATGCAAAAATATTCAGCTTTTGACAATACTCCAAACGAAATCAAAAAAAATAGAATGATTATAAATATTTGACTGTTTGAATATGAAAATTTAAAACTGTCGGCTAATATTCATATTTTTGCCTGATATGCCGGGAAGCAAATTTTATCAGAGGATTCATTCGTGGAGATTAAGACATATCTCTTCACGGAATTTCATATTGATACTCAGTCTGATTGCCGGTGTCCTGGGTGGGCTGGCGGCTATAATTCTGAAAAATGCTGTTCACTATGGCCATTTGCTATTGAAAAACGTAGTTTCGGGTGGAAGTTTCAACCTACTATACCTGGTACTTCCTTTTATAGGTATTTTCCTTACATTTCTTTTTGTTAAATATTCTGTAAAAGATAATATAGGGCACGGCATAAGCCGTATTCTTCAATCAATATCAAAAAACAACAGTATTATTAAGGCTCACAATATGTATAGCTCGCTGGTAGCCAGCACCATTACTGTAAGTTTTGGTGGTAGTGTAGGACTTGAGGCCCCGATTGTACTTACAGGTTCAGCTATAGGCTCAAACCTTGGACGCTGGCTGCGCCTTGATTATAAAACTATTACTCTTCTGGTGGGCTGTGGTGCGGCAGGTGCGTTGTCGGGTATTTTTAAAGCTCCCATCGCTGCAGTTATATTTGCTCTTGAAGTACTGATGCTCGATCTTACCATGGCTAGTCTGATTCCTCTTCTGATTTCATCTGCTTCAGGAGCCATACTTGCTTATTTCTTTATGGGAAGCGGCGTACTGTTCTCATTCCAAGTTTCGGAGCACCCGTTCACGATGAGTAACTTGCCGTTTTATGCTTTGTTAGGTTTGCTTTGCGGCTTGGTATCCATTTACTTTACCAAAGCAAATATGTCAATTGAAAAGCAGTTCGGCAAGATTCCGAATAGTTTTATACGCATGTTGATCGGCGGTATAATTACCAGTTTACTGGTATTCATTTTCCCTCCTTTATTTGGCGAAGGTTACGAAACACTGAATAACCTCCTGGAAGGAAATGGATTGAAAGTATTGGAAGGAAGTATATTTTCAGCCATGGGCAGCAACTATTTCCTGCTACTGTTATTCCTCATCTTTATTCTGATATTTAAAGTAGTAGCGATGTCGGCAACCACAGGTGGCGGCGGAGTAGGGGGTGTTTTTGCTCCATCGCTTTTTATGGGCGGTGTAACAGGATTTTTTCTGAGTAAATTTGTGAATTTCTTTATGAATGGTCGTTTGCCCGATAGTAATTTTGCCCTTGCCGGGATGGCAGGAGTAATGGCCGCCGTGATGCATGCGCCACTTACTGCCATATTCCTTATTGCCGAAATAACGGGAGGCTACCAGTTCTTTGTCCCGCTGATGATTACTTCGGTTATTGCCTATCTTACCATTATTCCTTTCGAGCCGCACTCCATTTATACCAAACGGCTGGCCGAAACAGGCGAACTGATAACACATCATAAAGACAAAGCAGTGCTGTCGAGGCTTTCGATTGAAAACCTGATTGAAAGAAACTTTATTACAACCGGACCCGATGCTTCCCTTGGCGAGTTCGTGAAACTGGTTGCCAAATCGCAGCGCAATGTTTTCCCTGTGATTGATTCGGAGAATAATTTCCTGGGTGTTATTTTCATAAACGATATCAGGCATATTATTTTTGAAACTGATCAGTACGATACAGTTTTTATGCGGAACCTGATGTTTATGCCCGATACACTGGTTGAGCAAAATGCCACCATGGAAGATGTGGCTCAGAAATTCACCGGATCATCGCATTACAACTTACCGGTACTCAAGGATGGGAAATATATTGGATTTGTATCGCGTGCCAATGTTTTTTCGGCTTACCGCAAGCTGGTGAAAGACTTTTCGAATGATTGAAAGAAGGGGTTGGGGGTTAGGATTTGGGGGTTGGTGCCTTAACAACAATATTCGTGTGTTTTTTGGCAGAATATTTCAAACCAATTTAATAATATCGAATAATGAACAAGGAATAATGAATTTTGAAGTTATGAAGCTACAAAATTAGTGCTGCTATCATCATTATTATTTATTCGATTTCATTTAGGGTATTTACTTCATTATATGATATTCCTTGTTCGATACTTGTGCTGAGCGTTGGTTGGTGAGCGAAGCCGAACCAAGCCGAAGCATTCATTATTCAAATCTTTTTTGGTTCTGGCTTGTCAAGGTTAGGGACCAGGGAAATACTTCATTCTGTGCGCCTGAGGCGGACATCTCCCAAAAAGGAGACCATAAAAACAAATTTGGGAACAAATTGGGACTTGGAATTTAGAAAACTGATTTAACCATAAGTTGCATCGCTTCCTCCAAACTTTCCACCGGAGCCATGCAGGATTTGCCGGAACAAATATAGATCAGGGTTTTCCCTTCAACATAGCGGTTAGCAAAATAAGGCAAATCACTTTCTTTAGTGCTTCCAAAAATCAATGCAGCGGATTTATTGCTTGCCAGTAATTCCCTTATCATCGAAACTGAATCTGACCCAACCACAGCAATTACGTACTTTTCCTTTGCTACTTGTAAAGCAAGTGATGCCCAGTTCGAATATGCAGCGGGGGAGCTAATAAACCGGTTTTCCATAGCCATAAGCATTTGCCGGACTTTCTCCAGATAATCTGAGTTGTCGAGGAAAATGCCAAGGGTATTTAAAACGCCAGCCATGGCTGAATTGCCCGAAGGTATCACACCATCATAAATTTCGATTTTGCGGGCAAACACCTGTTTGTCTTCATTTTCGGAATACCAGAAAAACCCTGATTTTGAATCGTAAAAGTGTTGAACAGCATATCCGGCAAGTGTTTCAGACTCATTCAGCCAATACGTATCAGTGGTTATCGAATATAGTTTCAGAGATGATTCGCAGGCAAATGCATAATCATCCAGAAAAGCATTAATCTGTGATTTTCCGCCTTTCCAGGTATGATATAGCCCGTTATCCGGTCGTTTCAGGTTGCTGAGGATAAAACGGGCGGCCTTTATTGCCGACTGAAGGAAATCATCCCGGCTCAAGGCGACAGAAGCATCAACCAGCGCGCTTATAATTAGAGAATTCCAGGCAACCAGCATTTTGTCATCCAAAGCCGGTCGTGGTCGCGTTGATCGGACTTTCAGCAATTCATTCCTACAAAAACTTGTAAGTGAAGCCAGTTCACCAAATGAAAGAAAATGCTTTTGTGCAAATAAATCATCACTGTCGGGCCGGAGCAGGATATTCCTCCCGTGTTCCCACAAGCCTTCCTTTTCAATACCATAATATTCGCCGGCTAATTCAGAATAATGGCCCAGCGCATCTGCAAATTGCTCAGAAGTCCAGGTGTAAAAAAGACCT
>Ga0105047_10011624_pt1 | contig 14262 bp, 10 predicted proteins | sample MAT04_FD_78384 | JGI IMG/M metagenome (GOLD analysis project Ga0105047, IMG submission 78384) | Freshwater microbial communities from Lake Fryxell liftoff mats and glacier meltwater in Antarctica - MAT-04 (megahit assembly) | ecosystem: Environmental > Aquatic > Freshwater > Ice > Liftoff... | reverse complement strand
GCCCTTGCGGGCGCCGTGGGTGGAGTTGAAGTACTCCAACACAGTGAGGCCTTCCTTGAAGTTCGAAATGATCGGCTGCTCGATGATCTCGCCCGAGGGCTTGGCCATCAGCCCGCGCATGCCGGCCAGCTGGCGCATTTGCGCCGGCGAACCACGCGCGCCGGAATGGCTCATCATCCAGACGGAGTTGGTCGGCTTGCCGATCTCCTGCTTCTGAATCTCGGCCATCATGGCCTTGGCTACCTCATCCGTGCAGCGCGACCAGGCGTCGACCACCTTGTTGTAGCGCTCGCCCGAGGTGATGAGGCCGTCGAGGTATTGCTGCTCGAACTCCTTCACCTCGTTCTTGGTGGTGGCGATCAGCCCTTCCTTCTCGGCCGGGATCATCATGTCGTTCTTGCCGAACGAGATGCCCGCCTTGGCGGCGTGCCGGAAGCCAAGGCCCATCAAACGGTCGGCGAAAATCACCGACTCCTTCTGCCCGCAGTGGCGGTAGACCGCGTCGATCACGTCCGAGATGGACTTCTTGGTCAGCAGTCGGTTGATCAGCGAGAAGGGCAGCGCCGGGTGCTTGGGCAGCAGCGCGCCCATCAGCATGCGCCCCGGCGTAGTCACCACGCGCTCGACGAAGAGCTTGCCGTCCGCATCAATCGACTCGCGGCGGGTAATGATTTTCGTGTGGATCGTCAGCGCGCTGACCGAAAGCGCATGCTCGATTTCGCCTATGTCGCCCAGCATGGGCGGGCCGGCGGTCACGAGCGCATCATTCTCGTACACTGCCTTGTCAGGCATGGCGCGGAACTCGGGCGTGTCGAGGCTGAGGTAGTAGAGGCCCAGCACGATGTCCTGGCTCGGCACGATGATCGGCTTGCCGTTGGCAGGGCTGAGGATGTTGTTGGTCGACATCATCAGCACGCGGGCTTCAAGCTGCGCTTCCAGCGAGAGTGGCACGTGGACCGCCATCTGGTCGCCGTCGAAATCCGCGTTGAAGGCGGTGCAGACCAGAGGGTGCAGCTGGATCGCCTTGCCCTCGACCAGGACGGGCTCGAACGCCTGGATTCCCAGACGGTGGAGCGTGGGCGCGCGGTTCAGCAGAACCGGGTGCTCACGGATCACTTCCTCCAGAATGTCCCAGACCTCGGGACGCTCCTTCTCCACCATCCGCTTCGCCTGCTTGATGGTCGAGGCGTGGCCGTACTTCTCGAGCTTCGAGTAGATGAACGGTTTGAACAGCTCGAGCGCCATCTTCTTTGGCAGGCCGCACTGGTGGAGCTTCAGCTCCGGACCCACAACGATCACCGAACGCCCCGAATAATCGACGCGTTTGCCGAGCAGGTTCTGCCGGAAGCGGCCCTGCTTGCCCTTCAGCATGTCGGAGAGCGACTTCAGCGGGCGCTTGTTGGCACCCGTGATGGCGCGCCCGCGGCGGCCATTGTCGAACAGCGCGTCCACCGATTCCTGCAGCATGCGCTTCTCGTTGCGCACGATGATGTCGGGCGCGCGAAGTTCGATCAGGCGCTTCAGGCGGTTGTTGCGGTTGATGACGCGGCGGTACAGGTCGTTCAGGTCCGACGTCGCGAATCGGCCGCCATCGAGCGGCACGAGCGGACGCAGTTCCGGCGGGATGACCGGCACGACTTCAAGGATCATCCACTCGGGGCGCGCACCCGATTCGGCGAAGGCCTCGATCAGCTTGAGGCGCTTCACCAGCTTCTTGCGCTTGGCCTCGGAGGTCGTCTCCTTCAGCTCGGCGCGCAGGCGCACGCCTTCCTTGTGCATGTCGAGACCATGCAGGATCTCCTTCACCGCCTCGGCGCCGATGCCGACGCGGAAGGCGTCCTCGCCGAACTCATCCTGCTTGGCGACGAACTGGTCCTCGTTCAGCAGCGAGTGCAGCTTGAGGTCGGTCAGGCCAGGCTCGAGAACCACGTAGCTCTCGAAGTAGAGAACCTTCTCCAACTCCTTCAGGCTCATGTCGACCATCAGGCCGACGCGGCTCGGAAGCGACTTCAGGAACCAAATATGCGCGACAGGCGCCGCCAGCTCGATGTGGCCCATGCGCTCACGCCGGACCTTGGCAAGCGTCACTTCAACGCCGCACTTCTCGCAGACGATGCCGCGGAACTTCATGCGCTTGTACTTGCCGCACAGGCACTCGTAATCCTTGATCGGCCCGAAGATGCGGGCGCAGAACAGCCCATCCCGCTCCGGCTTGAAGGTGCGGTAGTTGATCGTCTCCGGCTTCTTGATCTCGCCATAGGACCAGGAGCGGATCTGCTCTGGTGACGCCATGGAGATCTTGATCTGGTCGAAGGTCATTGCCTGGCCCGTCTGGCCCAGGATCTTCATCAGCTCGTTCATGCCGCCTCGCTCTCTTCCCGGCGCGAACGCCAGGCCTTGAAGGGGAATTCTGTCAGCGAAAACCGCGAGTTCAGGACCCGCGATTCTCCAAATCGACGTTCAAGCCGAGCGACTTCAGCTCCTTGACAAGAACGTTGAAGCTCTCGGGAATGCCTGCCTCGAAGCTGTCCTGGTCGCGGACGATCGCCTCGTAGACCTTCGTGCGGCCGGACACGTCGTCCGACTTCACGGTCAGCATTTCCTGCAATGTATAGGCCGCGCCGTAAGCCTCGAGTGCCCAGACCTCCATCTCGCCGAAACGCTGTCCGCCGAACTGGGCCTTGCCGCCCAGCGGCTGCTGGGTGACCAGCGAGTAGGGGCCGATCGAACGCGCGTGTATCTTGTCATCCACCAGGTGGTGCAGCTTGAGCATGTAGATATAGCCCACGGTCACCTTCCGCTCGAACAGCTCGCCCGTACGGCCATCCACCAGCTGCATCTGCCCAGATGTGTCGAGGCCGGCCTTGGTCAGCATCTCCTCGATGTCCGAGATGCGCGCGCCGTCGAACACCGGCGTCGCGATGGGGATGCCCTTCTTGAGGTTGTCGGCCAGTTCCATGAGCTGCTCTTCGCTCATGGGCAGGATGTCGCGTTGGAAGATCTCGTCGCCGTAGACGTCCTTCAACTTCTCCAGCAACTCGTCCCGCACGGCGGAGGATCGGCGAAAATCATCCACCAGCTGACCCACCTCGCGGCCGATATTTGCGCAAGCCCAGCCCAGGTGCGTCTCCAGGATTTGGCCGATGTTCATGCGCGAGGGCACGCCCAGCGGGTTCAGCACGAGATCGACCGGCGTGCCATCCTCGAGGAACGGCATGTCCTCGATCGGCACAACGCGGCTGACCACACCCTTGTTGCCATGGCGACCGGCCATCTTGTCGCCGGGCTGCAGCTTGCGCTTCACCGCCACGAAGACCTTGACCATCTTCATGACGCCGGGCGGCAGCTCATCGCCGCGCTGCAGCTTCTCGACCTTGCTCTCGAAGCGCTTCTGCAGGCGTTCGACGGCTGCGTCGAACTCGCGCTTCAGGGCCTCGATCTCGACCATCGCCGCATCATCAGTCACGGCGATCTGGCGCCAGGTGGATTTGGCGAACTGCTCCAGCACTTCGTCGGTGATCGGCGTTCCCGCCTTCACACCCTTGAAGCCGCCCGAGGCCTTGCGGTTCAGCAGGCGCTCGCGCATCCGGCCGTAGAAGCTACGTTCCTGGATGGCGCGCTCATCGTCGCGGTCCTTGGCGAGACGCTCGATCTCCGAACGCTCGATGGCCATCGCGCGCTCGTCCTTGTCGACGCCGCGACGCGAGAACACGCGAACATCGACGATCGTGCCCGACACGCCGGGCGGCAGGCGCAGCGACGTGTCGCGCACGTCGGACGCCTTCTCGCCGAAGATGGCGCGGAGCAGCTTCTCCTCAGGTGTCATCGGGCTTTCGCCCTTGGGCGTCACCTTGCCGACGAGAATATCGGCCGGATGCACCTCTGCGCCGACATAGACGATCCCCGCCTCATCGAGGTTGCGCAGCGCCTCCTCACCCACGTTCGGGATGTCGCGGCTGATCTCTTCCTGGCCGAGCTTCGTGTCGCGCGCCATCACCTCGAACTCTTCGATGTGGATGGAGGTGAACACGTCGTCCCGCGCGATGCGCTCGCTGATCAGGATGCTGTCTTCGAAGTTGTAGCCGTTCCAGGGCATGAAGGCGCACAGCACGTTGCGCCCGAGCGCCAGCTCGCCCAGCTCCGTGCTCGGACCGTCGGCGATGATCTCGCCGGCGGAAACCCGATCGCCCACCTTCACCAGCGGACGCTGGTTGATGCAGGTGCTCTGGTTGGAGCGCTGGAACTTCCGCAGGCGGTAGATGTCCACGCCCGAGGTCTGGCCGTCATCCGACGTTGCGCGGACCACGATTCGGGCGCCGTCGATCTGGTCGACGATACCGTCACGGCGGGCGGAAATCGCAGCACCCGAATCACGGGCCACGGCAGCTTCCATGCCGGTGCCGACGAGCGGCGCGTCGGCGCGGATCAGCGGCACCGCCTGGCGCTGCATGTTGGAGCCCATCAGCGCGCGGTTCGCGTCATCGTTCTCGAGGAACGGGATAAGCGCGGCCGCGACCGAAACAAGCTGCTTCGGCGAGACGTCGATGGCGGTCACCTCGCCCGGCTTCACCAAGCGGAAGTCGCCGCCCTGGCGCACCGAAACCAGGTCGCTCAGGAACTCGCCGGTCTCTGCGTCCACGTGCGCGTCGGCCTGGGCGACGACGAGCTTCTCCTCCTCCATGGCGGAAAGATAGCGCGGCTCACCGACAATCTTGCCATCCTTCACGAGGCGGTAGGGCGTCTCAATGAAGCCGTACTTGTTCACCCGCGCGAAGGTGGCGAGCGAGTTGATCAGGCCGATATTCGGACCCTCCGGCGTCTCGATCGGGCAGATGCGGCCGTAATGCGTCGGGTGCACGTCGCGCACCTCGAAGCCGGCGCGCTCACGCGTCAGACCGCCCGGGCCAAGCGCTGAAAGGCGACGCTTGTGTGTCACTTCCGAAAGCGGATTGGTCTGGTCCATGAACTGCGACAGCTGCGACGAGCCGAAGAACTCGCGCACGGCGGCGGCGGCCGGCTTCGCGTTGATCAGGTCATGCGGCATGACGGTGTCGATATCGACCGCGCCCATTCGTTCCTTGATCGCGCGGTCCATGCGGAGCAGGCCGACGCGGTACTGGTTCTCCATCAACTCGCCCACCGAACGCACCCGACGATTTCCGAGGTTGTCGATGTCGTCGATCGAGCCGCGGCCATCCTTGAGGTCCATCAGGACCCGCATGGTGGAAACGATATCCTGCTTGCGGAGTGTGCGCAGGTGGTCAGGCGCCTCCTCAAGCGAGAAACCCAGGCGCATGTTCATCTTTACGCGACCGACGGCAGAGAGGTCGTAGCGGTCGCCGTCGAAGAAGAGGCCGCGGAAAAGTGCCTCGGCCGTCTCCGGCGTCGGCGGCTCGCCCGGGCGCATCACGCGGTAGATGTCCATCAGCGCTTCGTCGCGGTTGGTGTTCTTGTCCACCGCGAGCGTGTTGCGCATCCAGGCGCCGACCGATTGGTCGATGGCGAGCGTCGGTAATTCGTCGATGCCGGCATCTTCGATGGCTGCGAGCTTGGCCTCAGTCAGTTCCTCGCCGGCCTCGGCCCAGATCTCGCCCGTTTCCATGTTCACGAGGTCGACGGCGACGTAGCGGCCGAGAAGATCGGTGCGGCCGACCAGCACTTCCGTCGTGCCGGCTTCCGCGATCTTGCGCGCGGCGCGCGGCGTCATCTTAACGTCCTTCTCGGCCACGACGGCGCCCGTCTTGGCGTCGATCAGCGGCTCGAACAGCTTAATGCCGCGGAAGCTGTCGGGGTCGAAGGCGCGCGACCAGCCCTTGGGGCCGCGCTTGAACTGCACCTGGCCGTAGAACGCGCCCAGGATTTCCTCGGAGTCCATGCCGCGGACCTCGGATGGCTCCATCTCCAGGCCCTGCGCCGCACGCTCGCCGCGCTTGGCCTCGGTGGACGCGCTGTCCAGCGCGAGCAGCAGCGTGCTGGCTGGCAGCTTGCGCTTGCGGTCGATGCGGACGTAGCAGATGTCCTTCGCGTCGAACTCGAAATCGAGCCAGGAGCCGCGATACGGGATGACGCGCGCGGCAAACAAATACTTGCCGCTGCTGTGCGTCTTGCCCTTGTCGTGGTCGAAGAAAACGCCCGGGCTGCGGTGCATCTGGCTGACGATGACGCGCTCGGTGCCGTTGATGATGAAGGTACCGTTGTCCGTCATGAGCGGCATGTCGCCCATGTACACGTCCTGCTCCTTGATGTCGCGTACCGAACGGCTGCCGGTATCCTCATCGAGGTCCCAGACGATCAGGCGCAGCTTTACCTTGAGCGGAGCCGCATAGGTCAGGCCGCGCGCGATGCACTCCTCCACGTCGTACTTCGGCTCTTCCAGCTCGTACTGCACGAATTCCAGCCGACCACGACCGGCGAAGTCGTTGATCGGGAAGACCGACTTGAAGACTTCCTGGAGTCCCGTATTCGTGCGGCTGTCCGGATGCGTCTCCATCTGGAGAAACGACGCATAGGACGCGCGCTGCACGTCGATCAGGTTTGGCATGGGCGCGACCTCGGGCAGGCGCCCGAAGCTCTTGCGGATCCGCTTGCGTGCCGTGAACGACTTGCTGATAGCGTTCATGCCTGTCCCGCTTCCTTATCCTGGCTCCCGGGGAGTCCCGATGCCGGCAAAAAATCCATCCCCGCATGCATTTCAAGGGGCACCCTGCCCCCGAAACGGCGAGAGGGGCGGCAATCGCGCTCGATTGCCACCCGCCCCGACTTCTACCAATTCCCCGATCGTGCCGGCGCGGAGCCCCGGCATTCTCAGGACGGACGTTACTTGACTTCGACGGTCGCGCCGTTCTCTTCGAGAACCTTCTTGATCTTGTCGGCCTCGTCCTTCGAGATGTTCTCCTTGACGACCTTCGGAGCGCCCTCGACCAGATCCTTGGCTTCCTTCAGGCCAAGACCCGTAATGGTACGGATCTCCTTGATCACGTTGATCTTCTTGTCGCCAGCGGCGGCAAGGGTCACCGTGAACTCAGTCTGCACTTCAGCAGGCGCGGCGGCAGCAGCCGGAGCAGCGGCAGCAGCGGCAGCAGGAGCGGCGGCGGAAACGCCCCACTTCTCTTCAAGCATCTTGGAAAGCTCGGCGGCCTCCAAAACGGTCAGAGCGGACAGCTCGTCGACGAGCTTTGCGAGATCGGCCATATTCGTGTTCCTTCGATCTAATGGCTTGACAGTGGCTTTACAACCCCACCGCGACATCGCGGCAGGACCAACTCATGAGGAAAGGCAAATCGCAGCCTCTTACGCGGCTTCCTTGTCCGCGTAGGCCTTCAGCACCCGTGCCAGCTGCGCGGCCGGGGCTTGAACCACCCCGGCAATCCGCGTCGCCGGGGTCTGGATCAGACCGACCAGCGATGCACGCAGCGTATCGAGCGAGGGAAGCGCGGCCAGGGCCTTCACGCCATCAGCGTTCAGCGTCTGGGTTCCGAGCGCCCCGCCCAGGATCACGAACTTGTCGTTCCCCTTGGCGAACTCCACGGCCGTCTTCGCCACCGCCACAGGATCCACCGACCACGCAAGCGCGGTGGGGCCCTTCAGCAGCGGAGAAATGCCCTGGAAACGGGTGCCGTCGATGGCGCGACTGGCCAGTCGGTTCTTCGCAACCTTGTACGTTGCCCCGGCGGACTTCATCTTGCGCCGCAGGTCATCCACCGCCGCGACCGTCAGCCCGTTATTCTGGGCGACGAGCACGAAGGAGGTCTGAGCGAAGACCGAAGCCATCGTGTCAACGAAGGCGCGCTTTTCCGTACGGTCCAACGTCACGTCTCCGTCGGTGGCCGGAACCTTGTGGAAGGGCCCCGACCGGTTCACACGGGGGCGAAGGGACCATCCCCCCACCCCGTTCGCCTGTCGTTGCCGGAAAGCCAAGCCATCGCCAGCCGGGAATGGCCCGGCCGGCTGGAATCTCGGTTCCCCGTCTCATGCTGGCGGGTGGGAACACCCTTTAAGTCCCAATCTGCATCGGGACACCTGCAATCTCCGACAGGTTGCAGCGGCGCCCTTGCGGTTTCCCGCCCGACACCGCCTGCCCGCCCTGGCCGTAGCCCGGGCGTATCTCAAGGCCAGCGCCAGTTCAGCCGGCGAGGCTGTTCACATCGACGCTGACGCCCGCACCCATTGTGGACGACACGGCAACCTTCCTGACAAAGGTGCCCTTCGCGCCCGTCGGGCGGGATTTCTGGATCGCATCGACGAAGGCGCGGGCATTGGCCAGCAGCTCCGCCTCGCCAAAGCTCGCCTTGCCGATGCCGGCATGGATGATCCCTGCCTTTTCGGCCCGAAACTCTACCTGGCCGGCCTTGGCGGCGGTGACCGCGCCCTTCACGTCCATCGTGACGGTGCCGAGCTTCGGGTTCGGCATCAGGCCGCGCGGGCCCAACACCTTACCGAGGCGACCGACGAGGGCCATCATGTCCGGCGTCGCGATGCAGCGGTCGAAGTCGATCTTGCCTTCCTGCACGAGGGCGGCAAGGTCATCGGCACCGACCACGTCGGCGCCGGCGGCACGCGCCTCATCAGCCTTCGGGCCGCGGGCGAATACGCCAACGCGAACCGTCTTGCCGGTGCCGTTCGGCAGGCCAACGACGCCGCGCACCATCTGGTCGGCGTGACGCGGGTCGATGCCGAGGTTCATCGAAATCTCGATCGTCTCATCAAACTTGGCCTTCGCATTGGCTTTGGCCAGCGAAATCGCTTCGTTCAGCGGGTAGGCCTTGTCGACCGTAACATTGCCGGCGAGGGCCTTCATGCGCTTCGTGAGCTTTGCCATGATCAGCCCTCCACCACGGTCATGCCCATGGAACGGGCGGATCCGGCCAGCATGCGAACCGCACTTTCAACGTCGGTGCAGTTCATGTCCTTCATCTTCACCTTGGCAATCTCCGCGAGCTGCGACTTCGTCACGCGCCCCACCATCGCGCCCTTGCCCGGCGTTAGACTGCCCTTCTCGACCTTGGCGGCCTTCATCAGGAAGTAGGTGTTCGGCGGCGTCTTGGTGATGAAGGAGAAGCTGCGGTCCGTGAACGCGGTTATGACGACGGGAGTCGGCGTGCCCGGCTCCATCTGCTGCGTCGCTGCGTTGAATTCCTTGACGAACTGCATGATGTTCAGGCCACGCTGCCCGAGCGCGGGGCCGACGGGAGGCGAAGGGTTCGCCTTGCCGGCCGGGATCTGCAGTTTGATATAGCCGGCGATCTTCTTTGCCATGTACTTTCAGTCCTCTCGTATCGGAGAGACCCGCGGTCCTAACGGCCTGGAAGCTAGTTATGCTCCACGCCTCCCGCGTTTCCCTGCGGCCGGGGAGCGCATGCCCCCCACCGGAAGAGCGGCTTCTAGGCGAATGCGGCCGCGCTGTCCACCCCGCCAAGTCACGCGGCGTCACGCCGCTCCACATGGCCGATCGGCTTGGCGAGCAGGAGGGCCGTCGGCTCCGCCGACATGGGCCGGCCGAGCAGCCAGCCCTGCCCCATATCGCAACCGAGTCGGTTCAGGAAATCGACGTCCTGCTCCTCCTCGACGCCCTCAGCGACCACCGGCAGGCCCAGGCTTTCGCCCAGCCCGATGATGGCGGCCACGATTTTTCGTGCGCCCGCATCCGACGCCATGGCCCGCACGAAGCCCGCATCGACCTTAATAACGTCGAATGGCAGCGCTTGAAGCTCGCGCAGCCCAGAATGCCCTGTGCCGAAATCATCCAGCGCGAGCCGGACGCCCATCGTCTTGAGCTCCGAGAGCATCGCGTGGCCACTCCTGAGGTCGCCGAGCAGTGCGCTTTCGGTCAGTTCCAGTTGCAGCCGTCCGGCTGGCAGGCCCGTCTCCCGCAGAATGCGGGCGATCTGCTGGGGCAGCCCATGTTCCGCGAGGTGTAGCGGCGAGAGGTTGAAGGAGAGCGTCACCGGGTTCGGCCAGGCAGCCGCGTCCCGGCAGGCGGCAGTGAGCAGGATGTCCGTCATCGGCACGATCAGCCCATTGGCCTCGGCGATTGGGATGAATTCCGAGGGTGGCACGAAGCCGCGCGTCGGATGGGGCCAGCGGGCCAGCGCCTCGAAGCCCAGCAGGCAGCGGGAGGAGAGGCTGCGGATCGGCTGGTAGTGGCAGAGCAGGATGTCGTTCGCCAGCGCCTCGCGCAGCTCGGCCTCGAGGCGCATGGCGCCGCGGCGCTTGCCCAGGCGGGGGTCCATCTCCTGGCTGAACCGGCGGAAGCGCCCCCGCCCCTCGGCCTTGGCGCGATATAGCGCCGCGTCCGCGCGGCGCATCAGTTCGGACGCATCCTGCGCGTCCTCCGGCGCCAGCGCGATGCCGAGGCTGAGGCCGACGCGGACGGAAACACTGGTCCCTCCACGCCCGACACCATCGGGATGGATGGCGAAAGGCACTCGGACCACCGCCATCAACCGCTTCGCTGCATCCTCGGCGGCGCCGATCGGGTCGGCGGGGTCGAGCATGAGCAGGAGGGCGAATTCATCGCCGCCCAGGCGGGCCGCGATGCCCTGCCGATCCACCTCGCGGTCCAACCGATGGGCGATTTGCTTCAGCAGATCGTCCCCCGCAGCGTGGCCGTAAGTGTCGTTCACCGGCTTGAAGCCGTCCAGGTCGGCCAGGGCCAGCAGCATGGGCGCGCCACTGGCCCAAGCATCGGCGAACTGTCCGCTTTCCAGCGCCTCCGACAGGCCGCGGCGGTTGCGGATTCCGGTCAGGGGATCGCGCATGGCGAGTTCGCGGGTCTCCTCCTCGGCCAACCGGAAGCGGCCCAGGCGCCGGCGCAGCAGGGCGAGACCCAGGGCGCCGAGCGCCAGGCTGAACATCACCGACAGCCCACCCAAGGCGAAGAACTGCGTGGAAGCCTGCGCGTAGATCGGCCGCTGGTCCCAGGCGATACTCACGCGCCCAACCATGGCGCCATCCGCGCCGGTCGCCATGCGCGAGATAACGGGTACCGCGGTCTGGGCCGTCCCGCTCTCGTCCTGCCACCAGGGGCCATACAGCGGCGAGTCGCTGCGCGCCCACCGGTGGACCAGCTCTCTGTCGCTGCGCTCGAAATGCGCGGCGATCAGGGCGGGATTGCGGGCGGCGATCGGCAGGAGGGCAGCGTTGACGCTGGCACCCCGGTTGAAGCGCAGCCCTGGAGCGGCCACGGCCGTAATCAGATCGGTCTGCGCCGTCGCGGCCGCGTAGCTGCGCTGCAATTCTCGCTCCAGCATCTGCCGGGTGACGAGGTAAGAGCCGCCGAGTTCGGCGAGAATCAGGCAGATGGCCGCCACCAGGGCAAATCGGGCATCGAGCGCGCTGCGCCGCCTGGGCATCATGCAGGCCGGCCGAGGAAGGGGCGCAGCATTTCGTCGATGCTGCCATCGGCTTCCAACGCGGCGTAGGCGTCCTGCAGCGTGGGCAGCATGATGTCATCCGTGGTGCGGTTCAGAGCCAGCCAGACGGGGTTTTCGAAGATCGGACGGCCGATTCGGATCACGTTGAGGCCCGTGCGGAGGGTCGGCACCCCGGAAAACCACGCCGCGGCGCGCCCCTCATGCAGCGCCGCCGCCGCCTCCGCCGGGCTGCCCCCCGGCAGCAGCTCTGAGAAACCTTGCTCCCTCAGGTATCCATTATGCGTCGAATTGGCGATCACCGCGATGTGCGGGAGGCGGCGCGCCGCATCGCGCGTGTCCGGCGCCGGCGCACCCAGCGTTCCGAAGGCGGAAGGGTCGTCGAACAGCGTGAGGGCCCAGATGTATAGGTCATCCTCCGGCGGGGTGCGACGGATCGGCATGACGGCGACGGCGGTGCGCGACTGTCCGCGCGCCTCAGCCTCGGGCCAGGGCAGGAAGCGGTAGACGACCTGCAGGCCCAGCATCAGGAAGAGCTCCGCCGACAGCGTCAGGACGAAGTCGGGTTCGGGACCCTGCGCCATGGCATAGGGGCACTGATCCGAGGTCACAATCTCGGTCACGCCACGGGTGGTGGCGAGTGCCAGAGACGCCAGTCGGGGCGTACCGAGGCCCAGGATCGATGAGCCTATAAGCGCGCGACGGCGCATGCACGAGTTCCCTGAACGTCTCGGCGCGCAGAAGACACTGCGAAGCGTTAACGTTGCGTTGACATGGCTGGACGCCCTGCCCGCGCGGACGCATCCTCCATCCCGTGCCTTCACCCACCGCTTCCTCCGGGCCGTCGCGCCTTCTGCTCGGAATCCTGTTCATGCTCACGGCGGGGCTGCTGTTCCCCGTGATGGGCGGCTTCGCGAAGCTGCTAGGCCAGAATTATTCCTCGCTGCAGATCAGTTGGGCCCGCGCCTTCGGGCACGTCCTCTTCCTCTCGGCGCTGTTCATGCCGCGGATGGGCCTTGCGCTTTTCCGCACGAAGCGGCCGGCGCTGCAGTTGTTCCGCTCGGCCATGCTGTTTACGTCGAACTTGAATTTCTTCTATGCGATCAGCTTCATCCCGCTGGCAAAGGCGGCCGCCATCAGCTTGGCGGCGCCGCTGATCGTGGCCCTGCTCGCCTGGCCCATGCTGGGCGAGCGCACCACGCGCGGCCGCGTGATCGCGCTGCTGATCGGATTTGTGGGCGTGCTGGTGGTGATCCGGCCGGGGACCGTGCTGTTCAACTGGGCCTCGATCTTCGTGCTGATCAGCGCCACGGCCTATGGCGTCTACCAGATCCTGACCCGGAGGATCGCGGGCATCGACGCGCCCGAGACCTCGGCGCTGTATTCAGCCTTTGTCGGCGGCTTCGGGATGTTCCTGGTGCTGCCCTTCGTCTGGCAGGATCCGGCCTCGATGCTGGATGTGGGGCTTTTCATTGGCGTCGCGGTGCTGGGGGCACTCGGGCATTACTGCGTGGCGCATGCCTTCGGCTACGCGCCGGCGAACGTGCTTTCGCCCTTCCAGTATTTCCAGCTTCTGGGTTCGGTCGCGGTGGGGTGGCTGCTGTTCAGCGAGTTCCCCGACGCGGTCACCTGGGTGGGTGCCGCGATCATCGTGGCGTCGGGGCTGTATATCGGCTGGAGCCAGACGGGCGGGCGGGCGCGTACATAAGGTACGCCCGCGCGGTTCGGCTCCGGTCTAAAGCTTCTCGACCTGGCTGTATTCCAGCTCGACCGGCGTGGAACGCCCGAAGATGGAGACGCTGACCTTGAGGCGGCCCTTCTCCTCGTCCACCTCCTCGACGTTGCCGTTGAAGCTCGTGAAGGGACCGTCGGAGACGCGGACCTGCTCGCCCACCTCGAAGAGGACGGCGGGGCGGCGGGGCTTCTCGGCGCCCTCGACCATGGCGTTGACGATGCGCATCGCCTCGGCCTCGGTGATCGGCTGCGGCTTGTTTCGCGCGCCGAGGAAGCCCGTGACCTTCGGCGTGTCCCGCACCAGGTGCCAGGTGTCATCGGTCATCTCCATCTTCACCAGCACGTAGCCGGGGAAGAACTTCCGTTCGGTGTCGACCTTCTGGCCGCGCCGGACCTCCACCACCTGCTCAACCGGCACCAGGATGTCGTCAATCCGGTCTGCAAGGCCCGACTGGGCGGCCTGCGCGCGGATCTGCTCGGCGATCTTCTTCTCGAAACCCGAATAGACATGCACGACATACCAACGCTTATCGGCCATCGGCCAAAACCTCGCTTCGTATTCCGGAGCTCGCGCCGAAAGGCGGCTCGAACCCGATGAGATGACCGGTCAGAGCCCGAAGACCCAGCGCATCGCGAGCTGGATGATCTGGTCCACCACCAGGAAGAACACCGCGGCCAGTGACGACAGCGCCAGGACCAAGCCGGTCGTGATCAGCGTCTCCCGGCGCGACGGCCAGGTGACCTTCGCGACTTCGACACGCACCTCCCGGGAGAACTGAACGGGATCGATCTTGGCCAAAATCCGGTTTCCTGAACTGTGCAACGGTTTGGGGAAGCCCCCTGAAAGCATGTCGGCGGCCGTCTTGCAACGTGCCGCCGGTCCGGGACGCCTCAAAGGAGGAAAAATGGCAGGGGCGGAGGGTCTCGAACCCACAACCTCCGGTTTTGGAGACCGGCACTCTAGCCAATTGAGCTACGCCCCTGCAGGCGCGACGATTGCGAACCACCCCCGCGCCGACCCTGATTGCCGCAGCCGGCCCGTCGCGTCAACGCCGCCGGGGGCCTGCTTCGGCAGTAGTTACTTCGCGATGCTGGCGACGACGCCTGCACCCACGGTCCGGCCGCCCTCGCGGATGGCGAAGCGCAGCCCCTCATCCAT
>Ga0105047_10011619_pt1 | contig 14266 bp, 12 predicted proteins | sample MAT04_FD_78384 | JGI IMG/M metagenome (GOLD analysis project Ga0105047, IMG submission 78384) | Freshwater microbial communities from Lake Fryxell liftoff mats and glacier meltwater in Antarctica - MAT-04 (megahit assembly) | ecosystem: Environmental > Aquatic > Freshwater > Ice > Liftoff... | reverse complement strand
GATGCTGGAGTTTTGTCCCGCATACACTCTGTTTTGCATTACTTTTGCCTCCATCACATCCATTTTCCTCCAAGAAACTCACATCAAGTCCAATTGCGTTTCTCTCTCCGACAGGCTGCTAGCGCGCTGGTTTAGTCGAGCCCCGTAATCCGCTGTGCGGTGGTCAGATATTCGATTTGCAAAAAGTCGTTTTTCAAAATACGTTTGGTCATGGTTGCTATCCCAGTCGTTTCAAAAAGTGCCTCTCGTTGACAGCAACGAGAGGCACTTTTTTATTTTGTCAAATCAGCGAAAATCTTACAACCCCTTGTTCAAATGATAGTATAGATCGTTCCAGCGTAGTTTTTCCTTGAACTCCTGCACGCGGGTGTTTTCGTCGATCAACAGGAATTCAATCCCGGCCATATCGGCAAAGTCCTGCAAGTGTTCGGCGGTGACTGAGTAGCTGAAACTGGTATGATGTGCGCCACCTGCGTAGATCCAGGTTGCGGCGGCAACTTTGAGATTCGGACGCGGCAACCACAGCGCACGCGCCACAGGCAGGTTGGGCAGCGGCTCATCGGTCGGGATGACATCCACCACGTTGGCAACCATGCGGAAGCGCTGTCCCATGTCCATGATGGATGCGCCAATTGCGGGTCCGGTGTTGGCATCAAAGATCAAGCGGACGGGGTCAGCTTTACCGCCAATCGAAAGCGGCAGGATGTCCAATTTCGGCTTGGTCGAGGCAATCGATTCGCAAATCTCAAGCATGTGCGCGCCGAGGACTTTGTCACCGCTGGCGCTGAAGTGATAGGTGTAATCTTCCATGAAGCTAACGCCGCCCTTCAACCCTTCGCCCATGACCTTCATCGCGCGCACGAGAGCAGAAGTCTTCCAGTCGCCTTCTGCGCCGAAGCCGTAGCCGTCGCGCATCAAACGCTGGCAAGCCAAACCAGGCAATTGAGGCATGCCATGCAGGTCTTCAAATGTGGTCGTGAAAGCCTTGAAGTTGCCAGCCTCAAGGAAGTTGCGCATTCCAACTTCCATGCGCGCGCCATCTTTTAGCGATGCGTTGCGCTCGCCGCCGGGTCGCAGGGAGGGGATCACATCATACTCATCGAGATAGGCTTGCATCATCTTATCGACATCCGCATCGCTGGCTTCGTTGACCGCCTTGACGAGATCACCAACACCGTAGCCGTAGACATCGTACCCAAACTTAATCTGCGCCTGAACCTTGTCACCTTCGGTCACGGCCACGTCGCGCATGTTATCGCCAAAGCGCGCAACTTTTGCGCCCTGCCAATCAGCCCACGCGGATGCGGCGCGCGCCCACACGCCCAACTGCGCCTGAACTTCGTCATCCTGCCAATGTCCAACCACGACCTTGCGCTCAAGGCGCAGGCGGCTGCCGATGAAACCAAACTCACGGTCGCCATGAGCAGACTGGTTCAAGTTCATGAAATCCATGTCAATCGTCGACCACGGGATCTCACGTCCGTACTGAGTGTGTAAATGTGCGAACGGTTTCTTGAGCAAGCTCAAACCGGCAATCCACATTTTGGCAGGCGAGAAGGTGTGCATCCAGGTGATAAGTCCGATACAGTTTTTGGCTGAATTGGCTTCCAGACACAACTCACGGATCGCATCGGGCGTGGTGAGAACAGGCTTGAAGATCACCTTAACCGGCATGTGTGCCGCAGCGCCAAGCGCCGCGGCGATCTCACGCGAATGTTCCGCCACAGTTTCCAATGTTTTGGGACCATACAAATGCTGGCTGCCCGTTACAAACCAAACTTCATATTGCTTTAGATCAATCATAATTGCTTCTCCTTATATTTTGCACATCTTCGTCCTGAGCGAAGCCGCATGCTCTTGGTTTTGTGCGGCGTAGTCGAAGGACAGTTTGATTGAGTTTCTATGCTTTTATTACATATACGCTTCGACTTCGTTCGGACGATAATGCTGTCTTCGCTTCGCTCAGCGCGAATATATCTTCAATTATTGCCCATACACATTGGTGTATCGCGCGTGCAGTTTATCCACATCTTCCTGTGGAATCACATCTGGCGTGCCAATCTGCAGCGCCATCCAAACTGTCGCGGCGACATCCTCTGTCATCACAGCCGCTTTGACTGCGGCTGTCGCGTTTTTGCCGATGGTGAAGACGCCATGATTCTTGAGCAACACCGCCGGGGATTTGCCAATGCTGTCCACAACGACTTTGCCAATCGCTTCATCGCCGATCAAGGCAAAGCCGCCGCAGGGAATTGGTCCGCCGAACTCATCTGCCATGGCGGTCAGCACGCACGGAATTTCCCTGCCAACCGCGGCAAAGGCGCTGGCATAACGAGAATGAGTATGCACGACTCCAAATACATCGGGGCGATGTTTATAAATATATAAATGGCTGTATACATCAGACGAGGGTTTGAAATCACCTTCGACGACCTTGCCGTCCATATCCATCACTACCATGTGTTCGGAACGCATGTCTTCGTAGCGGATCCCGCTGGCTTTGATGACCACCAGCCCCGTCTCCGCATCGCGCGCGCTGACATTGCCGCCTGTCCACATCACTAAATTATTTTTCGGCAATTCCAGATGCAATTGCACTAAATCTTTTTTTAGTTTTTTGAGCATAGTTTCTCCAAAAAGTAATTACTACTTACCAATTACCAATCACTTCAGCCCATCTACAGCGGCTCTTTCGATGACAAGTCCCTTTTTGTAGCGTTCCATGAACGCCGTAAAACCATCGACGTCCCTTTGATCGGGCGCGATCGTCGTGCCATTTTCGCCTGCAAAGACCTTATCCGACAGATAGGCTTCCAAAGGTTCATTTTTTGCCTTATGAAGCATATAGGAGGCAAGCAATGCGATCCCCCACGCGCCGCCCTCGCCTGCGGTCTCCATCACAGAAACGGGGACATTCATCGCCGCCGCCATCATCTTTTGACCCACTTCCTTTGTCTTGAAGAAGCCGCCATGACCAAGGATTTGGTCGATCTTCACTTTTTCCTGTTCAAAGAGAATATCCAATCCGATCTTCAATGCGCCGAGAGACGAGAACAGATGCACACGCATGAAGTTCGCAAGCGTGAAGCGGCTTTCGGGTGTACGAACGAATAACGGGCGTCCCTCTTCAAGGTGCGTGATGTGCTCGCCCGAAAGATAACTGTAGGCAAGCAATCCACCCGCGTCCGCATCGCCCGTGAGCGCTTTTTTGTATAGAATTTCGTACAGCTTTGATTCACTGATCTCCACACCCAGCGCATTGGTGAATTCCTGAAACAGATCAACCCATGCATTGAGATCGGATGTGCAGTTGTTGCTGTGTACCATGGCGACAGGCTTGCCAGTGGGCGTCGTCACCATGTCAATCTCGGGATACAACTTCGACAGAGCCTTTTCCAAAACGATCATGGCAAAGACGGATGTCCCTGCGGAAACGTTGCCCGTTCGCTCTGCCACGCTGTTGGTTGCTACCATACCCGTGCCTGCGTCGCCCTCGGGCGGACAGAGTGAGACACCCGCTTGCAGTCCTCCCGTGGGGTCAATCAGTTTTGCGCCTTCTGCGGTCAGAACACCTGCAGAGTTCCCTGCAACAAGGACTTTGGGCAGGATGTCCTGTAGTTTCCACGGGATGTGTTCGGCTTTGAGCTGTTCGTTGAATTGCTCGATCCTATGTGTATCGTAATCGTTGGTCTTGCTATCAATGGGGAACATGCCCGATGCTTCACCAACGCCCAACACCTTTTGACCCGTCAGTTTCCAATGGACATAGCCTGCCAGCGTAGTCTGATGGCTGATATCCTTGATGTGGGGTTCCTTGTTCAATATCGCCTGATAAAGATGTGCAATGCTCCAACGCTGGGGAATGTTGAATTGGAACAGATCCGTGAGTTTCTCTGATGCCTCTCCCGTCATAGTATTTCGCCATGTACGGAACGGGACAAGTAGATTCCCATCCTTATCGAATGCCATATAGCCATGCATCATGGCACTGAACCCAATGGCGCCAATGGTCTTGAGTGGGATGTTGTACTTCTCAAGAACCTCTTTGCTGAGGTTGCGATAGCTTTCCTGTAAGCCCGTCCAAACATCTTCGAGGCTGTATGTCCAAACGCCATTCTCGTATCGGTTTTCCCATTCATAGCTTCCCGATGCGATCGGCGTATGATCCTCGCCGATTAGCACCGCTTTGATGCGCGTTGAGCCGAACTCGATGCCAAGGACGGTCTTTCCACTCTCAATTGCTTTTTGGGTATCGTTTTGATTCATGTTCATCTCCTATGATGAGGATGATAGACAATGGGCGACAGACCGTCGTCTATCGTCTGTTCTTATCCTGGATACCAAACCTTGCGCGGGTCATTCTCTGCCCGCACATAATCAAATGCGGCGTCGATCATTTTCTTCAAGTCAACCTCAGGACGCCAGCCGAGTAAAAATTTCGCTTTCGTGTTGTCGAGCCATGTCGAGTGATATTCTGTTTTCACTTCAACAGTGGGAAAGCCGCGAGACTCATTTAGATACTTGCCCATCTCGCCATAGTCCACGGGTTCGTCCATGCTGATATTGAAAAGTTGCTGCCGCGCTTTTGGATGGTCAACTGCAAGCAGGAGCGCGCTGACCAAATCGTCAGAGTGGACAAAATTTCGTTTAACGGGAACAGCTTCAGGATCGAGCATGATCGGGATGGTTTGCGTCCGCATGTATTCATCCGCGAGATTTGCATCCACCAAATCCCGCCAGCGCGGACCGCCGAAGACATCCTCGCCGAAGGAAAGTTGAACCTTGAAATCGTCCTTCTCCATGATCCACGGCGCGCGCAGACAACAGCCATTGAAGTTGTATTGAATATAATATTGTTCGAGCATTGTTTCTTCAAGTACTTTGGAAAGCGCGTAACAGCCAGGATACGCTGAATGTTTTTGAGTTTCTGTAACGGGGATCGGATGCGGATAAACAAAATGCCCCATGCCCGCATCGCCGCCGACCATGATGAATTGTTTGAAGGTGGCGCTTGTGCGGCAGGCTTCGAGAAGCCAGAACAAGCCTTTGACAGCCACGTCCATAATTTGCTCTGGTGTTTCTTTGACGGTTGCCAGATGTAGAACGTGCGTCACGCCGTCCATCGCTTTTTCGACAACATCACGATACTCAATGGAGCCGTGAATATTTTGAACTCGTTCATGCGGTTCAAGTTCTCGGTGATGGCATAAAGCGCGCACTGTGAACGAGTTAAATTTTTGGTCAGCCAACAGGCGCTTAATAAATACCCGTCCGACCTTGCCAGTTGCACCCGTGACTAAAATGATTCCAGCGTTGGACATAAGAATTCCTTACTCAGCTAACATTTTGTCCATTTGCCATTGGCATTACTTGATTCAATGACACTGTTTACAAAACGCACACCCAGAAGCCCATCCCATGAATTTGGGAAATAAAGAGCCAGTGGGTTTACTGGCTTTCCAGATCTGCGGGCGCTGATGGCTTCTGCCGCATCGGAATAAAGATTCGCGAACCCTTCGTGGAATCCCTCAGGGTGACCGGCGACGATTCGGCTGGAACGCGCAGCCAGAGGCAGAGTTCCAGGTCCGTTTGGCGTTCTATTTTGAGATGGAGCATTGAGCGGTTTGAAAGTCAACGCCTGGGGAAATTCCTGCATCCATTCCAAAGTACCTTTGGTTCCGCTAACACGAATGCGGAGGCAATTTTCCACGCCAGCGGCGGCTTGAGTCACCCAAAAATTTCCGCGGGCGCCATTTTCAAATCGAAGCAGGGCCCCGGCAAAGTCATGGACGAGCCGCCCGGGTACGATATTCCCGATCTCAGCAGAAACTTCCGCCAGTTCCAGACCGGTAATAAAGCGGGTGAGATTATGCGCGTGAGTTCCAATATCCCCCATGACCAAAGACGGCCCGCCGCGGGCCGGGTCATATTTCCAGTGAAGCACAGCGGGGACGGGTTTCTCTTCATCAGCTTTTCCGCCTTGCACATATTCAACTTGAATTAAGCGGATCGTTCCCAATTGCCCATCTTCGACCATTGCTTTTGCCTGACGAACCATTGGGTAACCTGTGTAATTATGAGTCAGGCAGAAGACCAAGCCCGTCTCTTGAACCTTTTTGTGCAAGGCTTCGGCTTCTTCAAGCGTGTTAGTCATGGGCTTGTCGCAGATCACATCAAAGCCATGTTCCAAAGCAGACATCGAATATTCATAATGACTGTCGTTCGGCGTCATGATGGCAATTATATCCGCGCCGTCTTTGCGAGCAGACTCAGCATCCAGCATTTCCTGAACGCTCGAATACAAACGGTCAGCGGATAAACCAAGTTCCAATCCGGCTTTTTTCGATTTTTCGGGGTTCGAGGAAAGAATACCCGTGACGATCTGATAACGATCATCAAGTCTGGCAGCCTGGCGGTGCATCGCGCCGATAAACGATCCGGGTCCCCCGCCGATAACAGCCAAACGAAGCCTGCGTCCGAGCATTGATATTACAGGGTTCAAATCCACGTCATTTCTCCTGTGTCAAAAAATCTCTAATAGTTTGAACCACCAACTTATGGTCTTCCTCCTGAGGAAGACCGGAGACAGTGATCGTACCAATCATGCCTGTGCCTTTAACAATAACGGGAAAACAACCGCCATGAGGAGCATAGTCGCTTTCAGATAATAAATACACTTCTTCAATGCGCTTGCCTTTGCTCTTTAGAAGTTGTCCCATATAAAACGAGCTATGACCAAATCTATACACAAGACGGACTTTTCGCTTAATCCACTCATCATTGTCAGCAGATGTTCCAAATAGGCTGGCGTGAAAAAGCTGATGATTACCCCGGGTAATGTCAATTGTTACAGGAAGCCCTTCACTCACAGATCGTTCAACAAGTTGACTACCAATTTGCCAGGCGGTATTCTCGTTGAATTTTGTGAACTGAAGTTCCTGTTCTTCTTGAAGCAATTGTTTCAATATGTCGTCCATGTGATCATCCTTTGACGATATTGGGCAACAACATACAAACGAAAACTTAATTCGCTTTGAGCATGTATTGATATTGTGTTGGTCGCTAATTTATATACTTATTGTTGAATACTTTCTGTAAAAACCACGGCAATTCTATTTAGGACGATCACATATCAATTGAATGTGATCATTACACGTTCTTGTTCTTATTATAGACATCAAAGAAAACTGCCAGCAACAACACCAAGCCTTTGATCGCCTGCTGCCAATCAATCCCAATCCCAAGAATAGACATACCATTGTTCATCACACCGATAAGAAAAGCGCCAACCACTGCGCCGACGACTTTACCAATACCCCCGCTGGCCGATGCGCCTCCGATGAAACAGGCGGCGATAACATCCAACTCAAAGCCAACACCTGCTTTGGGTGTGGCTGTGTTTAGACGGGCCGCAACGATCATGCCGGCCAAGGCAGCAAGAACGCCCATGTTGACGAATGTATAAAATAACAAGCGCGGCGTGTTGACACCCGAAAGCCTGGCCGCTTTTTCATTGCCGCCCATCGCATAAATACGCCGACCTAGAACCGTCTGACTGGTGATGAAAGCGTAAAATGTAATCAGCAGGAAAAGGATCACAAGCACATTTGGAAGACCTTTGTAGGACGCCATCAAATAACACAGTCCCATGACCGCAGCAGTAATCGCAATATTTTTGATAACAAAAAAATAGAATGGAGTTACTTCAAAGCCATATTTTTGCTGATTTTTTCTGGCACGCATATCCAGAACTATCAATAAAGTTGAAAGCAAAATTCCAATCAGGATTGTAGTAACATGAAAACCTTTGTAATGAAAAAAGTCCGGAATAAACCCCGAACTTAATTTTTGGAACTGAGTCGGAAAAGGTCCCACCGCTTCGCCCTGAAGCATCACCAATGTCAAACCCCGAAAGATCAACATGCCCGCTAAAGTAACAATGAAGGCTGGGATTTTTACATAAGCCACCCAGTAACCCTGAAAAGCCCCAACCAAAGCGCCGACCAACAAAGAAACCAGCATGGTCACGCCCCAATTGACATGATAGTTAACCATTAGTACGGCTGCAATTGCACCAACAAAGGCGGCAACTGATCCTACAGACAGATCAATCCAGCCTGCAACAATAATTAACAGCATACCCAACGCCATGATGATGATGTAGCTGTTCTGCAGAACAAGATTGGTAATATTCACCGGCTTCATCAATATGCCATCTGTCTGATATTGAAAAAACATCATAATGACGATGAGCGCAATCAACATGCCGTATTCGCGGACATTATTTTTGAAAAGCGTTGACAGAGTTTTCATTGTTCCACTACCTCTTGTTGTGTCATAATGTATTTCATTACTTTTTCCTGAGACGCTTCACTAGCCGGCATTTCGCCGACGATCTTACCTTCGCGCATCACGTAAATGCGATCACAGACCCCCAAAATCTCCGGCAGTTCTGATGAAATCAAGATGATTCCCTTTCCTTCACTTGCCAGACGATTGATAATGGTATAAATCTCATACTTCGCCCCAACATCAATGCCACGCGTGGGTTCGTCCAGGATCAGGATTTCCGGACCTGCAAACAACCATTTGCTAAGTACAACTTTTTGTTGATTACCACCAGAAAGATTAAGAGCCAGTTGCAAAATACTGGAACACTTAATATTAAGCTTATCGCGATATTCAGTGGTAACAGTCATTTCTTTTGGTTCGTTAATAACCCCACCATCCGAAACTTCTTCCAGATTCGCCAGGGTGATATTATCTTTGATTTGTTCAATCAGGACCAGCCCGTATGCTTTACGGTCTTCAGTTGCGTAAGCGATTCCATTGGAAATGGCTTTATCGATGGTGCTGATATCTATTTCCTTCCCATGTTTATAAGCTTTACCGCTAATACGCGTGCCATAAGCATGTCCAAAAATACTCATTGCCAGTTCAGTTCTTCCAGCCCCCATTAACCCCGAAAGTCCAACAACTTCGCCCTTGCGAACGGTGATATTTACGTTAGTGCTAACTTTGCGATCCTCATGGAGCGGATGGTACACATTCCAATCGCGCACTTCAAAAATAGTTTCTCCGATTTTCGATTCGCGCGGCGGGAAACGGTGTGTCAGATCACGCCCCACCATACCGCGAATGATTCGGTCTTCTGTAATGTTGTCCTTCCGGCAATCCAAAGTTTCGATCGTTGCTCCATCGCGAAGAATCGTGATGGAATCAGCAACTTTGGAGACTTCACTTAATTTATGAGAAATCAAAATGGATGAAATCCCATGCGCTTTGAATTGGAGCAATAACTCAAGCAGTTTTTCACTGTCACTTTCATTTAGTGAGGCTGTGGGTTCATCCAAAATAAGGAGCTGAACCTTTTTAGCCAATGCCTTGGCAATTTCAACCAACTGCTGTTTGCCCACACCCATGTTTGTGATCAGCGTATTAGGCGACTCGTGCAACCCCACTCTGTCCAACAATTCTTTGGTTTTGGAGATAGATTCATTCCAATCGATTACGCCGTTTTTGGCGCGCTCGTTACCAAGGAATAGGTTTTCGGCAATGGAAAGAAAGGGAATAAGTGCAAGTTCTTGATGAATGATGACAAGTCCAACTTCTTCAGATTCGGTGATATCTCGAAAGCGACATTCCTTGCCTTTAAAATAGATATCCCCGCTATATGAACCATGTGGATATACACCGCTTAACACCTTCATCAGAGTCGATTTCCCCGCTCCGTTCTCTCCCACCAGAGCATGAATCTCTCCCTGGCTCACGCTAAAACTCACATTATCAAGCGCTTTTACGCCGGGGAATGTCTTCGTGATGTTGCGCATTTCCAAAATGACATCAGACATGTTCTTCTCGTCCTTGTTTTGTATGGGGTGATAAATGGCAAACTTGTTAATGCTATTCTAATTCAAGTTCTTATAGACGCAAAATAAATATCAAATCATAAATAAGTAGAAAAATAAGATGGTGTGTGAGGGTATAAAGCCCTCACACACCAAGTCTAAAATCTAATTACTTGAGTTTGTCAGCGCTGATATAGCCACTATCAACTACGAGTTCCTGGTAGTTGGTAATGTCAACGCTGAATGGGATCAAGAGGTAGGAAGGAACAATCTTGACGCCATTGTCGTAGGTCTTGGTGTCGTTGATCGGAACTTCTTGGCCTTTCAAAGCCGCATCAACCATCGCAGCGGTTTGCTTGGCAAGTTCGCGAGTGTCTTTGAACACGGTGTAGGACTGTTCGCCGGCAATGATCGACTTGACGGAGGCAACTTCTGCATCCTGACCAGTTACAACGGGCATCTTCAGATCGGCGGTACCATAACCAACACTCTTCAGAGCAGAGAGGATACCAATGCTAAGACCATCGTAGGGGGACAGAACGGCATCTACTTTCTTGTCGGTGTAGTGAGCGCTCAAAAGGTTTTCCATGCGCTTCTGAGCCTCGATGCCGTCCCAGCGAAGCGTACCGACTTTGTCCATGCCCATTTGACCGGACTGAACAACCAATTTTCCGCTATCGATGTAGGGTTGAAGAATAGACATAGCGCCATCATAGAAATAGAAGGCGTTGGTGTCGTCAGGAGAACCACCGAACAGTTCGATGTTGAAAGGACCTTCAGCATTCTTCAGGTCGAGACCTGTTTCAATCTGAGTTCCCATAATTACGCCTACGCCAAAGTTATCGAAGGTGGCGTAGTAATCAACATTGGCGGTCTTGGAGATCAGGCGATCGTAAGCAATCACGAGGATGCCGGCGTCATGAGCCTGCTGGAGAACGTCAGAGAGGGTCGTCCCATCAATGGCAGCAATGACAAGAACATTAGCGCCCTTGGTGATCATGTTTTCGATCTGGGCAAGTTGATTAGGAATGTCATCATCAGCAAATTGCAGATCGGTTTTGTAACCCATACCTTCGAATACTTTGACCATGCTCTCGCCATCAGAAATCCAACGGGTTGAAGTCTTGGTGGGCATGGAAATACCAACTGTCTTGACTTCAGCAGCGGGGGCTTCAGTAGCTGCAACGGGAGCAACAGTAGCGGCGGCTTCTTTTGCGGGAGCTTCAGTAGCGGGAGCGCCACAAGCTGAGAGGACGAGGCTGGCGAGCATCAAAACAGCCAGTAGGTTGTAAAACAATTTCTTAGACATTTCTTCTCCTTGATAATAGTTATAGAACGTTATGTTGGCGTACTTGTGGGGCAAGAACAAAATAACCACCGATCAGTGATGGGACTATCTCACCTGGAAGCATTCACCTCAGACGCCAAACTACCGGGGTGTGCTTCCTTCCTAGCTATGAAATTTTTACTCCCCTTTTTGCCTCACCTCCTTTTTAATGCCGTTTTTGTCTTTTAAGAGATACAAATAACGAGACAGGATAAAAATATTATCAAACTCGCGTTGAACTTTTACGAACAATGAGAGTTGGTTTTATGAATATTGACTGTGCAATGACAGGTTGGTTTTCCTGCCGGGCCTGGATCATCTCAACTACGTTCTGAACAGCTTGTTCACCAAGTAACTGAAGGTCTTGAGAAATTGTTGTTAATGAAGGATAAAAATAAGCAGATTCAGGGATGCCGTCAAAGCCGACTACTGCCAGTTGCTCGGGAACATTAATTCCTCGGCGGGCGGCTTCATGTAAAACGCTCAATGCCATTTGATCGTTGGCGACAAAGACCGCGTCCATATCCGGGAAAGCCTCAAGCAGTTGGATAAACGCCTGCTCGCCGCTGATGGATGACCAGATCCCTTCAGCACAGTGTTTCTCTGGAGCATCAAGTCCAACCGCGTTGAGCGTCTCGCGCCAGCCGCGCTTGCGCTCATCCGCTTCCCACCAGCCTAGCGGACCTGAAATATGTGCGATTTTTTTTCGTCCGCACTCTAACAGGTGCCGTATTGCCATCACACCACCCTGAAAATTATCCGTTGCCACACTGGGGATACCGTTACGCGGCTGCATGGCAATGAACAACACCGGCACAGGGGTTTTTTCCAGGCGCTCGTCAACCCAGGAGTGGTTGTCGCCAATTTCTGGCACCGCCCACAATACTCCATCCACCTGTCTGGCGAGCAGAGAATCAATGACATCATCAATTCTATTCGCATCAAAATTATCAAGTTCTTTCATCAAAAGCATGTAGCCAAGTTCATCTGCTTTATCGGCTATACCGTTAAGAGTGCGAGACGGACCGATATATTTCAAATCATACGTAACAATGCCCAGAGTGTAACTACGCTGCTGACTTAGACTGCGGGCCAGTGTGCTGGGATTATAGCCTAATTGATCCACCACTGCTTCCACCCGTTGACGGGTTCCATCAGAAACATAAGAAAACTTGTTCATCACGCGCGAAACCGTCTGCGTTGAGACTCCCGCCGCTTGTGCAACATCTTTGATGGTGATACGTTTTCTTTTATCGGCTAAAATCAAGTTATTATCCATATGTTATCGATAACATGTTATCGATAACATAATATCAAAAATATTATCCGAAGTCAAGAGGGATTTTTGGTGTGAAGAAATTTTCAGTCGGCGGAGAGCGCGGCTTCGATATAAACGGTCAGCGTCCGCGAGTCTTTTCTATCCAGCCGCACCTCGCAGATTTGCCTGGACTCAGTTGTAAAAACTTGTTGGAGGAAAGCGTTGAAAGTTGGGTGATCAGCCTTGGCCACGAACACATCGAAAAACTTGTTTGACAGCCGAGCGTGTTCAACCCTCAGTAGGCGCGCACAGGTCAAGTTTATTTGGATAATTTCCCCCATTGCGTGCCAGGCTGATAAAACCGAAGTAGCGAGTACATGTACGGGATATCTCCTTGCACTTCCCATTTCAAGTCTCACCTTCTGCCTGCCCGAGCCAATATCTGAACTTCGGCTGAAATTTATTGACATTTCAATAAATCCATGCAATAATGGAAACGTCGGTATCGTTACCGGTATTGATACCGAAAATCGTCTTTTCTGACCTAGGTTTGATATGCAAAATAGAAAACGAGCAGTCACAATTCAGAATGTTGCCAAAACCGCAGGCGTTTCGGTCTCTACGGTTTCCCGTGTTTTAAATGGCAAAGTTGATGTGGCAAGCGACACTCAAGATCATATTCTTGCAGTCATCAAAAAGCTGGGATACACGTCAAATCTGGCGGCACGAAGCATGCGCAGCCATAAAAAGAACCTGATCGGGCTGGTTGTGCCTGATATTGGATTCCCGTACTCCATTGAGGTTATGAAAGGTGTTAACCGGGCGATTGCGGAGTCAAATTTTGATTTATTGCTCTACACAACCGGGGATATTCAGAAGAATGGTACAGATTTACATGAACAACATTATGTCGCGCTATTAAATAATTCCATTACTGATGGTGTAATTATTGCGGCCTCTGCGGCGACAGAATTTACTACAGATGCCCCAATTGTTGCAGTAGACCCCCATGTGTCCAACCCCAACTACCCATCTGTTCAAGGAACGAACTACCAGGGCGCCTTGGATGTCATGCAGTATCTTATCGGATTGGGGCATCGCCGCATTGGTTTTATAAGCGGTCGTCCAGATATCGGAAGCGCAGGACGACGATTAAAAGGATATCGGGATGCATTGGTGAATGCCGGAATTGAGTTGGATGAAGAACTTGTTACACCCGGCGATTTTACCCAAAAAACTGCTCACAAATATACGCACCAACTGCTTACATTGGATAATCCACCAACGGCAATATTTGCTGCCAATGACCAGTCAGCAATTGGTGTATTTCAAGCGGCGGAAGAACTCGGAGTACCTATTCCGGATAAACTTTCAGTTGTAGGGTTTGACAATATATCGGAAGCCAGGTATCTGGGGCTGACAACTGTTGATCAGTTCCTTGCCGATATGGGTTATGTTGCCGTACAAATGCTTATAAAATTGATTAACGGTGAGCCGCTCGGACTTGAAATTCATAAAATGCAGACAAAGTTGGTTGAACGAACTTCCTGTCAGGAATTAATCCGAATGCCTAATAATATCCCTAGGTAGTGAGGATTTTTTTATCCTCTTTTCTGGTAGCAAACCCGAATGGAGAGCAAGAAATTGGTTGTGTGGATCAAACATAAAGATTCCACGGGCCGCAATGATGCTTAACTTGTGTTCTGCTATTTTTTAGTAACTACTCAGCCATAGTTTTGTGACCGCTAGATATGGCAACATGGCGCAACATTGGCGCAGATTCGCCACAGGTAAGGCAACCATATGCAGCCATTCGTAGAAAAATCAGCATCT
>Ga0105047_10011617_pt1 | contig 14268 bp, 13 predicted proteins | sample MAT04_FD_78384 | JGI IMG/M metagenome (GOLD analysis project Ga0105047, IMG submission 78384) | Freshwater microbial communities from Lake Fryxell liftoff mats and glacier meltwater in Antarctica - MAT-04 (megahit assembly) | ecosystem: Environmental > Aquatic > Freshwater > Ice > Liftoff... | reverse complement strand
CTAGTGCCATCCACGTGGCAAGCGGCAAGTGGCAAGTTTTTATTTGTGCTTTATATTATAGGTTATAAAGAAATATTAGGTGTAATTCTAAGGTTTGTCAATAAAACTTAGGTATGGCTATGAATATTAGAAATATTAAGAATTTGGAGTTCGTTTTGTGAATTAGATCACATAAGAAATGTATAACATGGAAACAATAATATCTTATCTATGGGCAAATATGAGATTAAAATAATTTTATGGAAAATAATCTAATAAGGTTTATAATAGAATTACTTTTATATTTTATAAAGTTTATTTAAATAATAATTAAGTAATTGTAAGGAGAAGCAAAATGGAAAAGTATGTTTATGTTATTATTTCAAGAACACCAACTTCTATGGGTAAGATAATTAGAAAATTTTTAAAAGGAAAATATAATCATGCATCAATAAGTTTAGATGAAAATTTAAGCCAAATGTATTCCTTTTGTAGACTGGCAGTTACCAATCCTCTTGTAGGCGGTATTATAAGAGAGAGTGTGTTTACTCTTACCATAGGACTTAAGGATGAGGTACCTATTATTGTATATCGCATACCAGTAACTACAGAGCAATATGAGATAATAAGTAAATTCATATATGATATATATAATGATGAAGAGGTTTATTATTACAATTTCATTCAAGCCCTTGGGCTTGTTTCTAAAAAAAAGCATACTATTTACAAGACCTACATATGCTCTGAATTTGTCATGGAAACCCTAAAACAAGGAGGACTTAAACTTACTCCATTAGAATCTTATAAGATAACACCAACAGATATTAGCTTCATTATGGGTGAATTTATTTATTATTCAGGTAACCTCAAGGACTATCCATTCATACAGAAGATAAAAACAAAAGATGACGATCGTTTCTTTTGTAGAACAGGTCTTCTTTATGAAGGGGTTCATACCCTTAGACATTTTTGGAAGGTTATTTCTAGAAATAGAAAAAGTAAAAAATAGATTTCTTTAAAGTAGTGTAATATTTTGTGTTTTGGTAACACTTAAATATAATTACTTTTATATTTAAGTGGTTGTGAGGAGAGGCAAAATGGAAAAATATATTTATGTTGTTATTTCAAGAACATCAACTTTTACAGGCAAGATGGTTAGAAAGGTTTTAAAAGCAAAATATAACCATGCTTCAATCAGTTTGGATGAAAATTTAAGTCAAATGTATTCTTTTTGTAGATTTTCAATTAGCAACCCTCTTGTTGGTGGAATCGTCAGAGAAAGTGCATTTACTCTTAACATAGGACTTGAAGAAGATGTTGCTATTAACCTATACCGGATACCTGTAAACGTTGAAAAGTATGAATCAATAAGCAAATTCATATATGATGTATATAATGATGATGAGGTATATTATTATAATTTTCTTCAGGCGCTCGGGCTTATTTCTAATAAAAAGCGTATTATTTATAAAACATATATATGTTCTGAGTTTGTCATGGAAGCCCTAAGTAAAGGGGGAGTCCATCTTACAACCTTAGACACCTATAAGATAAAACCAACAGATATTTGTGAAATTTTGAGCCAATTTATTTATTACTCAGGAAGCCTCAACGATTATCCCTTCAAACAAAATATAAGAACAAAAGACGATGAGCATTTCTTCTGCAAAACAGGATTTTTTTACGAATGGATACATACTTTTAGGCACTTTTGGAGGGTTATGTCTAGAGATAGGAATATCAGAAGGGGTAGGAGTGTACCTTAAATTAGGGGGTTTAAAACAATGGATATTCATAAACAAAGTATATTTATGAAGTTTGATTTAAATGAACAAGACTGCAAAGCTATTAGAAGTTTAGAATCAGTTTGTTATGAAAAGCAAAAAATCAATTTGAAATTAGAGCTTGATTTTAAAATGCGCCAAAGTGAAAATTCTATAAAGAATAAAATTATGACAGAGTTTCTTTATTACGAAAATGAAATTTTAGTAGGTTATTTAGGCTTAGGTAATTTTGGGGGAACTACAATAGAAGTTAGTGGTATGGTCCATCCTAAGTTTCGCAGAAAAAGAATTTTTAAGAAATTATTTTTAATTGCCAAAGAAGAATGGCAAAAAATATTACCGACAGAAGTGTTAGTGCTATGCGACCATACATCGATATCAGGTTTAGCTTTTATAAATTCAATTGGAGCTGAATATGCTTCCTCAGAGTACAGAATGTGCTTAAATAAAAAAACTATGGAGGTTGTGCTTGCCAATAGGATAAAACTTAGATTGGCAAATAATGAAGATGCAGATGAAATTGAAGCGCAAACTTCTATTTATTTTGGACACTGTGAAAAAGATGCTGAAGAGGACTTAGAAAAAACATTGATTCAGGTAGATGACAATTTTATTAGCTATATAGCAGAGCTTAATGGGGAAATCATAGGCAAAATTCATACTAGTATAACAGATAATGAGGGCTTTATTTATGGATTTGGAGTGCTTCCGGATTTTCGAGGAAAGGGTTATGGCCGTGAAATTTTAAGTTTAGCACTGGATATTTTAAATAAAAAAGAAGTGGATAATATATTTCTTGATGTTGATAGGTCTAATAAAAATGCATTGGCACTTTATGAATCGTGTGGCTTTGAAGAGATTTCTGTAATGGATTATTATATAATGTTTTAATAGGTTAAGACATATAAAATTTTAAAAAGATGCCACTTGCCTCATAGGTAGCAAGTGGCATCTTTTTACTTTCTCATAATTTCTAGTACCAAGTATGACCTTCAGAACATTCATGATTGCCAGAATGTCCTTCAATTAGTATACATTTTCTTACACCACATTTATCACAAGTATTACTACAATGTGCTGTAGTTTCATCATTATTTGAAGCATTAATTAGTTGACCTTTAACTAATAGTTCCTTATGCATAAAACCGTCATATGGTAAATTTGACATTTTACAACAACTCCTTGTAGTTTATTCTTATAGTTATTATTTGTTTTTTAATGATTTATATTCGTAGTTTAAATATTACTAAAATTCTCAAAATTTAAACAAAACATAATCTGGCTTTAACCTGTTCTTAACCTTCCATGCATATAATGAACATATAAGGGAGGTGAAAATGAGATGAAAAATTTGAATATTTGTATTGATATTGATGGAACAATAACAGATCCTTATTATTGGCTTAATATTACCAATAAATACTTTAACAAAAGTATAACTGAGAAGGAGATAACTAAATATTATATACATGAGGTAATGGACATTAAGCAGAGTGAATATGAGAAATTTTACGATGAAAATAAAATTCAAATTCATTCAGAGCAAAAGCTTAGAGAAGATGTACAAATTGTTATAGAAACGCTAAGTCTTATGCATAATATATATTTCGTTACGGCTAGAGAAAAATCACTAACTATGTTAACTCATTCCTATCTGAGAAAAAATAGAATTCCCTATGATGATTTGTTTGTTTTAGGAAGTCATTATAAAGTGGATAAAGCAACAGAATTAGAATGCAATGTGTTTATAGAAGATAATTATGACAACGCAGTTCAGCTATCAGAAGCAGGATTTAAGGTTCTTTTGTTAGACGCTAATTATAATCGAAAGCCATTAAATGAAAATATAGTGAGAGTTTTTAGTTGGAAAGAAATATATTCAATAATAAATAAACTGTTATTACAGTGCAAGGCAATGTAATGGCAGTTTATCTTATTTTTTGTAAAGCATCATCAATTTATTATTCAAAATTACATCTGTATTGAATCTTCCGGTAAAAGTAGTGGACATTGTTTTAGTGCCTGGTTTTTTTATGCCTCTTGTAGTCATGCAGCCATGTTCACCTTCTATAATAACAGCCACATCTGAAGAGTTAGTTACTATCTGCATAATCTCAGCTATGTCGGTGCCTATTCTTTCTTGAAGTTGCAATCTACGGCCTACCATATCAGCTATTCTTGCGATTTTACTTAAACCAATGATCTTTTTAGTAGGAGCATATGCAACTGAAACTTTCATATTATACATAAGTGCTAAATGATGTTCACAATGACTAAAGATTTGGATATCCTTCATTATTACTATATCAAGGCAATCCTCTTTAATTATTAAATCATCTTCAAAGGTTGTATTAAACATTTCAGCAATTTCATTATTGCTGTAGCACATGCCGGCAAATACTTCTTCATACATCTTAGCTACACGTGCGGGGGTATCTTTAAGACCTTCCCGACATGGATCATCACCTAAAGCTATTAAAATACCTTTTATATGTTCCTCTATTGCTTTTGTATCGATTGCCATAATTTTATACACCTCTCTTATTTGGGTCTCATATAATTTTATGAAGTTGAATTTGAATATTAATTCCATTCATTTTATTATACACCATAAATTCTATAATATTAGTTAGGGTTAGATTCTAAAATACTTATCAATTTTTATATGTTATAATTTTAGACAAACAAAAAAGGGCATTATCCACCCTTATACAAAAAAAACTACCTAAAATGGTAGTTACGTCCTAGTTTTGTTTATAGACAGGATGGTTTAGAACTGTCTTATTTAGTTTTATTATTATTATTATTATTAATTTTACTATAAGTTAGTAGGTATGTCAAATTTCGATGGTATATCTAAGTGAAATCCACAGTTGAATTTCAAATCTCTATTTTAACTTCAGTTTACTTTAAACAATAATTGTGTAATAATATAAAGTTGTGAAAGCAAAATTTTTTATATTATTATGTAAAAGTATTGGTTATAATATATCTAACAAATAACGTTGTTAGTGAGGAGTAAAAATGAAAATAGGATTTGATCAAAAGAAATATTTAGAGGAACAATCAAAGTACATTTTAGAAAGAGTTAATAATTACGATAAGTTATACTTAGAATTTGGTGGTAAGCTTTTCAATGACCTTCATGCAAAAAGAGTTTTACCTGGTTTTGATGAAAATGCAAAAATAAAGCTATTACATAAATTGAAAGAAAAAGTTGAGGTCATTATTTGCGTATTTGCAGGAGATATTGAAAGAAACAAAATAAGAGGAGACTTTGGAATCACTTATGATGTGGATGTTTTAAGATTAATTGATGATTTACGTGCTTATGATCTTGACGTAAATAGTGTTGTAATCACTAGATATGACGGGCAACCAGCAACTACTATTTTCATAAATAAGCTTGAACGCAGAGGAATAAAAGTATATAAACATAGAGCAACTAAAGGATATCCTACAGATGTAGATGCAATTGTAAGTGATGAGGGATATGGTGAAAATCCATTTATTGAAACTACAAAATCCATTGTAGTTGTAACAGCACCAGGCCCAGGAAGTGGAAAGCTAGCTACTTGCCTAAGTCAGCTTTATCATGAACATAAGCAAGGTAGAGCGGCTGGTTATTCAAAATTTGAAACTTTCCCAGTGTGGAATGTTCCACTAAAGCATCCAGTAAATATAGCATATGAAGCTGCAACAGCAGATCTTAATGATGTGAACATGTTAGATTCCTTCCACTTTGATGCTTATAATAAGATATCTGTAAACTATAATCGCGATATTGAAACCTTCCCTGTACTTAGGAGAATTATAGAAAGAATAACAGGAAAAGAAGCTGTTTATAAATCCCCAACAGACATGGGAGTTAATAGAGTAGGCTTTGGAATTATTGATGATGAGGTTATCAAAGAAGCATCAAGGCAAGAGGTAATAAGAAGGTATTTTAAAACAGGTTGTGAGTACAAAAAAGGGTACATAAACAAAGAAACTTTTGAGCGGGTTAAGCTTCTTATGGAAGAGCTTAATCTAAAACAAGAAGATAGAAAAGTTGTTATACCTGCAAGAGAGCGTTCAGCTAGTTTAAAGCAATGCGCGAGTAAAAATGAAACATGCCCAGCCCTTGCAATAGAGCTTAACGATGGAACAATATTAACTAGTAAAAGCTCAGATATAATGGATGCAACAGCTGCTATAATTTTAAATGCTGTTAAATATTTTGCGAATATAGATGACGAAATTCATCTTATTTCTCCAGTTATACTTGAGCCAATTATAAATCTAAAGTCAAAAATATTAGGTAGCAAGAAACCTGCTTTAGATTGTGAAAATATACTAATTGCACTAAGCATATGTGCTGCTACAAATCCAACAGCAAAGGTAGCTATGGATAAGTTAATTATGCTAAAAGGATGTCAAGCTCACTCAACTACAATTATAAGTACAAACGATGAGCAAACTTTTAGAAAACTTGGTATAGATATAACTTCAGATGCTGAATATGCAACCGAAAGTCTTTACTATATATAGAAATAAAAACTGCCACAGAAATATCTTCTACTTGTAACGTGGATGGCACTAATATTCGAAGGGGGGATAACATGTTTAGTCCAATAAAGACCACAAAAGTTTACGAACAAGTAATAGTCCAAATAAAAGATATGATTGATAAAGGTACACTTAAAAAGGGAGATAAGCTTCCCTCAGAGAGAAAGTTAGTTGAACAATTAGAGGTAAGTAGAGCTTCTATTCGCGAGGCACTTAGAGCTTTAGAAGTAATAGGGCTTATAGAGTGTAGACAAGGAGAGGGCAGTTATATAAAGACAAGTTTTCAAGATAATTTATTCGAACCACTATCAATTATGTTTATGTTAGAGGGAACTACCCCAGAAGCAATCTGGGAACTTAGAAAAATCATGGAGGTGGAGGCTGCAGGCCTCGCTTCTAAGAGGATAACTGTTGAACAACTGAAAGAATTAAAAGTGATTACTGAAGAATTTATGAATTGTAGTGATGAAACTGATAATGCTGAAATTGACAACCAGTTTCATTACAAGATTGCAGAATGCTCAGGAAATGTTTTGATTTTTAATATTCTTAAAACAGTTTCAACCCTTGTTGATCACTTTATTGTGGATGCAAGGAAATTAATATTAGCGCATAAAGAGAATAAGGACGTACTTTTTAATCAGCATTATGAGATATATCTATCTATGGAAAAACACAGCTCAGCAGCTGCTAGAAAAGCAATGCGAGAACATTTAGATTTTGCAAATAGATACATGAAAAAAGAAAAATGATTTTGAAATATATTGGTTTATGTAAAACTAAGAATGAAGGTAATAGAAGCTATTACCTTCATTCTTTTATTTTTTTGAATAAAACAAATTTTATTGTTAACTATTTAACTATTCTAGATAATTTTTTTTTAGTATGATATAATCGGTTACAAGATGGTCAGACCATACTACCACAAATGAAATTCGTTGATTTTCTATAATAATGATTGGAGGAAGATATATGGAAATTTTAGTATGTATTAAGCAAGTTCCAGGGACTTCAAAAGTTGAAGTAGATCCAGTTACAGGTGTTTTAAAAAGGGATGGTGTAGATTCAAAAATGAATCCTTTTGACTTATTTGCATTGGAAACAGCACTTAAAATTAAAGAAGAAAAGGGTGGAATAATTAAAGTTATAACTATGGGACCACCACAAGCAAAAGATGTAATTCGTGAGGCATATATGATGGGCGCAGATGAAGGGGCATTAATATCAGATAGAAAGTTTGCAGGAGCAGATGTTCTTGCTACATCATATACAATTTCTCAGGGCATAAAACAAATGGGTGGATTTGATCTTATATTATGTGGTAAGCAGACTACAGACGGAGATACTGCCCAAGTAGGTCCAGAGATGGCTGAGTACTTAGGTATTCCACACATTGCTAACGTTTTAAAGATAATAGAATTAAAAGAAAAATCAGTTATTGTAGAAATGGATATGGCAAATACTATTGAAGTTGCGCAGATTCAATTTCCATGTCTTTTAACTGTAGATAAAGATATATATCAGCCAAGGCTGCCATCATATAGGAAAAAAGTAGCTACAAAAGAAAGAGCAATAAAAATGATAACATTAAACGATTTTGAAGATAAAGATGAAAAGAAATATGGGCTTAATGGTTCACCGACTCAGGTTGAAAGAATATTTCCTCCGTCTGTAAATAACGATAGAGAAACATGGACAGGCAGCGGTGTAGAGCTTAGTTTAAAAATAACCTCAAAACTTAAAGAACTAAAATTTGTATAAAGAAGGGTGGAATACTAATGAGTAAGTTAGTTTGTAACCAAGAGAAAGTAAATGAGTCAAATGTTCAAGAATTAATAAAGGTTTGCCCTTTTGGTTCTATTGAATACAATGATGGAAAAATAGAAGTTAATGCAGGTTGTAAAATGTGCAAGATTTGCGTTAAAAAAGGTCCGACTGGAGTAATGGAATTTATTGAAACAGAGGCTGTAAAGGTTGACAAGAGTTTATGGAAAGGTATAGGAGTATATGTGGACCATGTAGAAGGAGTTATACATCCAGTTACAATGGAACTTATTGGAAAAGCTAGAGAGCTTGCCAAAGTTGTAAATTTCCCAGTGTATTGTGTATTTATTGGTCACAACATAAGAGAAAAAGCTGAAGCATTGCTTTATTATGGAGTTGATGAGGTTTTTGTATATGACTACGAAGAGTTAGAGGAGTTTAGAATAGAACCTTATACTGCTGCCTTTGAAGATTTTATAAATAAGGTAAAGCCATCATCCTTACTAGTTGGAGCTACAACCATTGGTAGATCTCTTGCTCCTAGAGTAGCTGCAAGATTTAGAACAGGACTAACAGCTGATTGTACGATGCTTAAAATGAAAGAAAATACAGATCTTGTACAGATAAGGCCTGCTTTTGGTGGTAATATTATGGCTCAAATTTTATGTCCTAATACAAGGCCACAGATGTCAACAGTAAGATATAAGGTTATGGATGCCCAAGAAAAACAATGTGATGCAAAAGGTAAAATTACTATATGTGAAATAGATAGAAAAAAATTACACTCAAATATCGAAGTATTAAAAGTTACTAAAAAAGAAATTGAAGAAAATATTTCAGATTCAGAGGTAATCGTTGCAGTTGGTAGGGCTTTGAAGTCTGAAAAGGATATGGTTATGATTCAAGAACTTGCAGATCTTTTACATGCTCAAGTAGCTGGGACAAGACCTACAATTGAAGCAGGTTGGATTAATCCTAAAAAACAAATTGGCCTTTCTGGTAGAACAGTTAAACCAAAGTTAATAATAGCTCTTGGAATTTCTGGAGCAGTTCAGTTTACAGCTGGAATGAATAGCTCAGAACGTATATTTGCAGTAAATAAAGACGAAAATGCTTCTATATTCAATGTAGCTCATTATGGAATAGTTGGAGATATATATGAAATAGTTCCTCAATTAATCGAAAACATTAAAAATTCAGGAGCAGAGTATTGTGTTAGTTAATATTACAGTACATAGGTCATAATTTAAACTGGAGTTAAAGAAAATAAGTAGGTTAGGGCTTATATTAGCTAAGGTGTGGGTTCACTAACTTAAGAATCGAGGAGGTACTTTTATGGATTATAAAAAACTTGATGCTACGGATATAGAATTTTTAGTGTCAATATTAGATAAAGATAGAGTGTTTACAGGGGACGAAATAAATGATGATTTTAGCCATGATGAAATGGGTGGAATAAGCAAAATGCCAGATGTATTAGTTGAAGTTTTGAATACAGATGAAGTATCAAAAATTATGAAATATGCATCTAAAAATATGATTCCAGTTGTAGCAAGAGGTTCAGGAACAGGACTTGTTGGAGCATCAGTTCCAATCTTCGGCGGAATTATGATAAATATGTCTAGGATGAATAAAATAATTGAAATTGATGAAGAAAACTTAATGCTAACCCTTGAACCAGGCGTACTTTTAATGGAGATAAGTAAATATGTTGAAGAGTTTGATTTATTTTATCCACCAGATTCAGGTGAAAAATCTGCAACAATAGCTGGTAACATAAATACAAACGCAGGCGGAATGAGAGCTGTTAAGTACGGAGTTACTAGAGATTACATAAGAGGCCTTGAAGTAGTTCTTCCAAGTGGGGAAATACTGAATGTTGGAGGAAAAGTAGTAAAAAACTCTACTGGCTATAGTATAAAAGATTTAATCTGTGGTTCTGAAGGAACTTTAGGTATAATTACAAAAATTATCTTGAAACTTATACCACTACCTAAGAAAGCTGTATCACTGTTAATACCTTTCCCTAATCTTGATATAGCAATAAATACGGTTCCTTTGATAGTTAAATCAAAATCCGCACCAACTGCTATAGAATTTATGCAAAGAGAAGTTATTCTTGCTGCTGAAGAATTCCTAGGGAAAAAGTTCCCTGATAATTCGTCAGATGCCTATCTTTTATTAACTTTTGATGGTAATAGCATAGAAGAAATAGAAAGAGCTTATGAAAGCGTTGCTAATATATGTCTTGAACAAGGTGCTCTTGATGTATTTATAACTGATACAGATGAAAGGAAAGAAGCTGTTTGGTCTGCAAGAGGAGCGTTTCTTGAAGCTGTTAAAGCAACAACTACCGATATGGATGAATGTGACGTTGTTGTTCCAAGAAATAAAGTTGCGGAATTCATTAAATATACTAATGAGCTTCAAAAACAGTTTGATGTAAGAATAAGAAGTTTTGGTCATGCAGGCGATGGTAACTTACATGTGTATGTATTAAAGGACGAGTTATCAGACAGTGCATGGGAATTGAAAATTGCTGAAGTATTTGAAGCAATGTATAGTAAGTCAAGAGAACTAAAAGGCTTAGTATCTGGAGAACACGGAATTGGGTTTGCTAAGAAAGCATATATGCTAGAACAATTAGGACCTGTATATGTAGAGCTTATGAAAAATATAAAATTTGCATTTGATCCTAAAAATATATTAAATCCTGGAAAGGTTTGTCAATAAAAACAAATTATATCGCCATATTTTTTAAAGATATTGGCGATATAATCATAAATTTATGTAGTCGATTTCAGTATTATTACAAATCTTACTAAGTAAAGGAGATAATAAAAGATGAACAATTATTTGTTATTTTTCATAGCACTTATCCCCATTGTATGGCTTATGGTGTCCCTAGGGGTTTTAAAAATGCCAGGGCATAAAACATGTTCTATTACACTTGTAATTACAATAATACTTGCAATCATAGTTTGGAAAATGCCAATCAGTCAAGCGCTTACAGCAACACTTGAGGGTTCAGCGATGGCAATATGGCCAATAATTGTTGTAATAATAGCAGCGGTGTTTACCTACAATCTTTCTATACATACAAAAAGTATGGACGTAATAAAGGATATGATGACAGGAATTACTACAGATAGGAGAATACTAGTTTTAATTGTTGCTTGGGGGTTTGGTGGATTTCTTGAAGCAATTGCAGGTTTTGGTACTGCAGTGGCAATACCTGCAAGTATTTTAGCTGCACTTGGCTTTGATCCTATATTTGCAGCGATAATATGCCTTATTGCAAATACAACACCAACAGCTTTTGGAGCAATAGGATTACCTGTAACAACCTTGGCAAAGGTAGCAGCAATTGATCCCGTTACATTAAGCTATGCAGTTGGAATTCAATTATTTGTATTAATTGTAATTTTACCATTAGTTTTAGTAATGCTCACGGGTAAAAGTGTAAAGGCTATAAAGGGAGTTGTGTTTATTAGTATTGCCTCAGGCCTAGCTTTTGCGTTGCCAGAACTTTTAATAGCAAAATATATTGGTGCAGAACTTCCAGCACTAATTGGGTCAATAGTATGTATTATTGTAACAGTTGTAATAGCTAAAGTATTTTATAAAAAAACTGCAGCTAAAGATACGGTTAATGTATCTATGAAACAAGGATTTATAGCCTGGGTGCCATTTATCCTAATTTTGACTTTTATACTAATCACAAGTTCATTGGTTCCAGCAATTAATAAACCATTATCAGCTATAAAAACTTCACTTCAAATATATACTGGTCCCCATGCGAAACTTAGTACATTTACATGGATTGCTAATCCAGGAACACTTATAATCCTTGCTACCTTTATAGGAGGGCTAGTTCAAGGGGCTAAGTTTAAAGAAATATCAAAAGTATTTATAGATACTTGTAAACAAATGAGTAAAACTGCAATTACAATACTTGCAATAGTCTCACTTGCAAAGGTAATGAGTTATAGCGGAATGATTACATCTATTGCTGTAGTTTTAGTTGCTGCAACAGGAAGTTTTTATCCATTAATTGCTCCAGTTATAGGCGCACTAGGTACCTTTGTAACGGGTAGTGATACCTCTGCGAATGTATTGTTTGGACCGCTGCAAGTTGAAGTTGCAAAAAATCTACATATGAGTCCTTATTGGTTAGCTGCTGCTAATACTGGTGGTGCTACTGCAGGGAAAATGATTTCTCCTCAAAGTATAGCAGTTGCTACAGCAGCTACTGGACTGGTAGGAGCTGAAGGTAAAATATTAAAGGCAACTTTAAAATTCTGCCTTGTATATGTATCTATTTTAGGATTAATTACGTACTTTGGAGCAAAATTTTTTACAATGTAGGGAGGAATATAAATGACTAAAATAAAAATACCATATTCAAAACAATTTTTAGAAATTGAAGTACAAGATAAAAATTTGGCCGCAATATTAGAATCAAAAGCCCATGTTTTTAAAGTAGAAAGCACCCAGCAGGAAATTATAAATAAGGCACTTGATAATCCTATTGGAAGTGAAAAATTAGAAGAGTTAGTTAAAGGAGTGAAAAATCTAGTATTAATAACTAGTGATCACACAAGACCTGTACCAAGTAAAGTAACATTGCCAATATTACTTTCCAGAATAAGAAGTGCAAACCCTAAAATTAAAATAACAATATTAATTGCTACTGGCTTTCATAGACCGACTACAAGGGACGAAATGATCGATAAATTTGGCCTTGAAATTGTAGAAAATGAAGTGATAATAAATCATGTATCAGAGGATTATAGCAGTATGGTAAAAGTGGGAACTCTTCCTTCTGGGGGAGAATTATTGCTTAATAAGATAGCAATGGAAGCAGAACTTTTAATTTCGGAAGGATTTATAGAGCCACACTTTTTTGCAGGATTTTCTGGAGGACGCAAGAGTGTGCTTCCAGGAGTGGCATCAGCTAAGACAGTTATGGCAAATCATTGCTCAGAATTTATAGCAAGTGAGTATGCTAGGTCTGGAGTTATTGAAAATAATCCAATTCATAAGGACATGCTTTATGCTGCAAAGCAGGCAAAACTTGCCTTTATATTAAATGTTGTTATTGACAGTAACAAGAAGGTTATAAATGCATTTGCAGGAGATAGTGAGCTTGCACATGTTGAAGGGTGTAAATTTGTTATGGAACTTGCTTCCGTTAAGGCTGTTAAAGCAGATATTGTTATATCAACTAATGGGGGATACCCTCTTGATCAGAACATATATCAGTCTGTAAAAGGTATGACCGCAGCCGAAGCAACTTGCAAGGATGACGGAGTTATAATCATGGTGTCTGCTTGTAATGATGGGCATGGTGGACAGTCCTTCTATGACAATATAGCAAATGCAAAAAGCCCAAGAGAAGTCCTTGATAGGGTGCTTAAGGTAGGAAGAAGCGACACAGCCCCAGATCAATGGGAATTTCAAATTCTTGCCCGAATACTGGATACTCATACGGTGATTCTTGTTACAGATATGTGTGACCCTGAAATGATATTGAAAATGCATATGAAGCATGCAACTACCTTTGAAAAAGCGCTTCAAATGGCTTTTGAGATAAAAGGAAATGATGCAAAAATAACAGTAATACCAGATGGAGTTTCAGTTGTAGTAAGATAAAAGGTGCCACCCATGTGGCATGTGGCAAGTTTAACTTGTCACATGCCACGTGGGTGGCGCTTCTCATTCTAATATTGTTGCTTTTTTGAATTTAACACCCCAATTGGAAGCTTCTTTGAGTGTATTGAAATATACATCTATAAATTTGCCTTTAACTGCAGAACCTCTATCAGCTGCGATAGCATAGCCGTAACCTTCAATATATAATTTTGTTCCCATCGGAATCACATTAGGGTCTACAGCTACTGTACTATAGCCATTTGAATTTCGCACAGCCTTTCTCCCAGAGGAAGTATACGTATTATTTATTCCATTAACTGCCCAGTAAGCAGTAGTTTTTACATTAAGAGTCCGAGCAGAGGTTGAGGTAGCTTTTACATTGTGAATTTCTGGTGAAGAATCTCCTCTTGAAACGGTTAGGTGTGACAAAGTGCCCTGAGCTATAATTTTATGCTTAGGCTCTTTAACTACTGTTTCTTTAATAACTTTTCTAGTTACTTCTTTGCCATTCTCATAAGTAACATTTATAGTTGTATTT
>Ga0105047_10011615_pt1 | contig 14269 bp, 20 predicted proteins | sample MAT04_FD_78384 | JGI IMG/M metagenome (GOLD analysis project Ga0105047, IMG submission 78384) | Freshwater microbial communities from Lake Fryxell liftoff mats and glacier meltwater in Antarctica - MAT-04 (megahit assembly) | ecosystem: Environmental > Aquatic > Freshwater > Ice > Liftoff... | reverse complement strand
GGGGTTGTCGCTGTAGTCGATGGTTTTGGCGGGGCCCTGCCAGATGATTTCGCCCTTGTGGATCATGGCGATGTCATCGGCGATCTTGCGGGCCGAGGCCATGTCGTGGGTGATCGAAATGGTGGTGGCGCCGAGGCGTTTCACGCAATCGACGATCAGCTTGTTGATGATGTCGGCCATGATGGGATCAAGGCCGGTGGTGGGCTCATCGAAGAAAATGATTTCCGGATCGGCGGCGATGGCTCGGGCCAGCCCCACGCGCTTCTGCATGCCGCCGGAAAGCTCCGCCGGGTAGAGCTTGGCCACTTCGGCTGTGAGGCCAACCTGGCTGAGCTTTTCGATGGCGATATCCTTGGCCTTGGCTCTCGCCATGTTGCGGCCCTGGATCAGGCCGAAGGCGACATTTTCCCAGACGGGCAGGGAGTCGAAAAGTGCGCCGCCCTGGAACAGCATGCCGAAGCGGCGGAGGTAGTCATCGCGGGCGGGGCCTTTCAGCCCCACGACTTCTTCGCCGCCCACCTTGATGGAGCCGGAATCGGCGCGGAGGATTCCGAGGATGCATTTCAGCATCACGGATTTTCCGGTGCCGGAGCCGCCGATGACCACAAGGGAATGGCCCTTGGGCACGGAGAGGTTGACGCCGTTCAGCACGTGCTTTGCGCCGAAGCTCTTGCGCAGGTCTTGCAGGATTATGTGACCGTCAGCCATCGCTCACTCCGAAAACAGCAGGCTGGTGAGGACGAAGTTGGCGGCGAGAATGAGAATGGAGGCGGAGACCACGGCATTGGTGGTGGCGCGGCCCACGCCTTGCGCGCCGCCCTTGGAATTGAAGCCGTGGTAGCAGCCCATGACCGCAATGATGAGGCCGAAAAAGGCGGCCTTGATGAGGCCAGAGGTGACATCATCGAGCACCAGAAAATCCGAAGTGGTCTTGAGATAGGCGTAGGAGTTGAGGCCCAGCGAGCGGGTGCCGACGATGTAGCCGCCCATGATGCCGATGGTATCGCCGATGGCCACGAGGATGGGCAGGGTGATGACCGCCGCCACGAGCCGCGGCCCCACGAGATATTTGAAGGCATTGGTTGAAAGCGTGACGAGGGCGTCGATCTGTTCGGTCACCCGCATGGTGCCGAGTTCGGCGGCAATGGAGGCGCCGACACGGCCCGCCACCATGAGGCCCGCCAGCACCGGGCCGAGCTCGCGGGTGATGCCGAGGGCAACGATGTTTGGAACCAGCGTGCTGGCCGTTCCGGGCGTCGAGCCCTGATAGATCTGCAAGGCCAGGGCGCCGCCGGTGAAGAAGGCAGTGAGGCCCACAACGGGGAGCGAGTTATAACCGATGCGCCACATCTGCTCAATAATCTGGCGGATGTAGTAGGTGGGGGTGAGGCCCTGCACCACGGCATCCTTGAGAAAAAGGCTGACGCGGCCAATTTCCGCGAGGAGGGCAAGCACGGCACGGCCGATGGGCTGGAGAGGGTTCAAGCTTGAGGTCCCGAATCGAGTTCAGAATAGAGTCTGGCATAACGGCTGCCCAAACGGGTGAGCAATTCATAGGATATGGTGCCGGCCCAGCCCGCCGCCTCGTCGATCAGAATGTTGGGGCCGAGGATTTCGGCGCGGTCGCCGCGGGAGACAGGCTGGGGCAGATCGGTCACATCGATGGCCATCATGTCCATGGAGACGCGGCCGATGATCGGGCAGCGCTTGCCGCCGAGGAACACCTGTGGGGGCGTGTTACTGTTGCCGGAACTCAGGGCGCGGGGCACGCCATCCTTGTAGCCGGCGCCGAGCACGGCGATGCGGGTTTCGCGGCCCGCCTGCCAGGTTGCGCCATAGCCCACGGTTTCGCCGGCGTGGACATTGCGGGTTTGCAGAATGGTGCCTTCGAGCAGCGCCACGGCCTGCATGGGATTGGGAAGCGCCGGCGTTGGGTTGCCGCCATAGATGGCGATGCCGGGGCGGACGAGATCATGGGCGTAATCCTTGCCCAGGAAAATGCCGCTGGAATTGGCGAGGCTTGCGGGCACGCCGGGAAGTTTGGCGCGGACGTCGCGGAATGTATCGCGTTGTTTTAGAGTAAGCGGGTGAGTGGCATCTTCGGCGCAGGCCAGATGGCTCATGAGCAGGCTGACGTTGAGGCCTTCCATGGTCGCCGTCTCAGCGAGTAACGCAGTGTATTCGCGGATGGGAAAACCCAGGCGGTTGATGCCCGTATCCACATGAATGGCGCAGGGAAGTTTCCGGCCATAGACCCTGCCGAAGGCCGCCCATTCGCGCGCCTCTTCGGTGGAGATGAGCGCAGGCAGCAAGTTGTTCTGGGCATAGAATTCAGCCTGGCCGGGGAACAGGCCATCGAGCACATAGATCACGGCTTCCGGAAGCACACCGCGCAATTCTTCGCCTTCCTTGGGGCGGGCCACGAAAAAGCTGCGGCAGCCCGCTTCCCACAGGGCGCGCCCCACGGGCTCAACTCCCAGGCCATAGGCATTGCCTTTCACGGCGGCGCCGCATTCGGCCGAGCCCGCATGGCTGTTGAGGTAACGCCAATTCTTCTGGATTGCGCCCAAGTCAATTGAGAGCACAGCACCGGCAAGGTCTTTTGGCGTGGCGGTTGCGGTTTGATCCATTGTCCCCGCGCTTTACGGGGTTTGGGCGGAAGGTGCAAGATTTGCTGCCTACCCCAATTGTCATCCCCGCATTTATTGCGGGGACCCATTTGTCCGCCATCTCTCGTGTTGAACGATGGGTCGCCGGAATAAATCCGGCGATGACAAGAGAAGTTTACGAGAACTGCTCCGGCAGGTAGTCGGCGCGGATGAGGTTTTGGAACTTGGTAAGGCTGGCGTCGAACTGCAGTTCCACGATTCCGGTAGGGCCGTGGCGCTGCTTGCCGATGATGACTTCGGCGACGCCGTTGACCTTGTCCATCAGGTCTTGCCATTCCTGATGCTCGGTGGTGTTGGGGCGCGGCTCCTTGCGGGCGAGGTAATATTCCTCGCGGTAAATAAAGAGCACCACGTCGGCATCCTGCTCGATGGAGCCGGACTCGCGCAAGTCAGCCAATTGCGGGCGCTTGTCGTCGCGGTTTTCAACCTGTCGGGAGAGCTGCGACAAGGCCATGATGGGAACCGCCAGTTCCTTGGCCAGGGCTTTCAAGCCCACGGTAATTTCAGAAACTTCCTGCACGCGGCCTTCGGCAGCCTTGCGGGCGGAGCCGCCGAGGAGCTGCAGGTAGTCGACAACAACCAGACCAAGGCCGCGCTGGCGTTTCAGGCGGCGGGCCCGGGCGGCCACCTGCGCGATGGTGAGGCCGCCGGTGGCGTCGATATACAACGGCAGCGACTGCAACTCGCGGCTGACTTCGACGATGCGGTGGAATTCATCTTCGGTGATCTTGCCCCGGCGGATGCGCTCCGATGAAATGCCGGACTGCTCGGCGATGATGCGGGTGGCCAATTGCTCGCTCGACATTTCGAGCGAGAAGAAGGCGACCACGCCGCCGTCCGTCACCTTCACCGTGCCATCGGTCTGGTGCTCGGCCTTGTAGGCCTTGGCGACATTATAGGCGATGTTGGTGGCGAGTGCTGTCTTGCCCATGGCGGGTCGGCCGGCAAGAATGATGAGATCGGAGGCCTGGAGCCCGCCCATTTTTTCGTCGAGGTCCTTGAGGCCCGCCGAAATGCCGGAAAGTCCGCCATCGCGCTGGTAGGCGCCGGCGGCCATGTCGATGGCATCCGACAGGGCGCGGGCGAAGGGATGGAAGCCCTGGCCATATTTTCCGGTTTCGGCGAGGCCGTAGAGGGTTTGCTCGGCGCGCTCGATCAGGTCACGGGAGGTTTCCTCAACGGGCGTATCGAAGGCCTCGTTCACAATGTCGGTGCCGATGCCGATGAGCTTCCTTCGCTGGGCCAGCTCATAAATCATGCGGCCATATTCTTCGGCATTGATGATGGTGGTGGCGGACGCCGCAAGGCGGGCCAGATAGGCGGGGCCGCCGATTTCCTTCATGGTGGCGTCGCTGTCGAAATAGGTTTTCAGCGTGATGGGCGAGGCGAGCTTGCCGATGCGGATGAGGGTTGAGGCCGCCTCAAAGATGCGGGCATGGACGGCTTCCGAAAAATGATCGGGCAGGAGGAAGGACGAGACACGGTCGCAGGCCTCGTTGTTCACCAGGATGGCGCCGAGCAGTGCCTGCTCCGCCTCCAGGTTGTGGGGTGGGGTGCGGAAGGTATCGTCTGGACCGTCGGCTTCGACGGGACGGAGGTTTGCTTGAGTGGCCATGGCTGAAGGGTAGCAGCTTCTCTAGGTTGAATTGATTCTGAATCAAATTATACGCGTTATTCACAGGGGGAGGCAAAAGGCGGGTTGACTCACCTCCACAAGTGCCTTCCGGCGTTCGCTGGAGTATCGGCGGGCAAGGGGCGCCTAAGGCCTGCTCCCCATTGTTTCTTAAAGAAACAAGTTTTGATTGACCCGAAATGTTACTTATAGTAACAATTGAACATGTACCGGGTCGTCACCACCAAATCCTTCGACAAGGCCTTGGCCCACCTTCCGTTGAACTGGCAGAAGCGGATCGTGACGAAGGTCAAGGAGGTTGCGGCTGATCCTTACGCACCGAACAACAACCTTACGAAGCTTCAGGGCCGTGACGGCTACCGGCTTCGGGTTGGGGACTGGCGTGTTATTTACGAGTTGCAGGACGAGCGCCTTGTGATGCTGGTTCTGGACATGGGGCCAAGAGGAGATATTAACTGATGCGCATTGAAAAGATTACCCGCCGTGGCAAGGAGTTTGCCGTGTTGCCCTTGGATGAGTTGAAAAAACTCATGGACGACGCGGAGATGCTTTCCGATGTAAAGGTCTATGATGCGGCGAAAGCCCGCCTGGCACGCGGCGAGGACGAGGTGATACCGCTCGACATCACCGAGCGCCGGCTTGCCGGGGAAAGCCCGGTTAAAATCTGGCGGGCCTATCGCGGGCTCACCCAGGAAGGCCTTGCGAAGAAATCCAAGGTTTCGCGTCCGATGATTGCAGCCATCGAGTCAGGCCACAAGACAGGTGGAATCGCCACGCTGAAGAAGCTGGCCGTGGCGCTCAAGGTTGATCTGGAACACCTGGCGTAGATTTGTCACTTCTAAGTCTGGTTGGTCGGGCTCCAAACTTTCCAGTTTCTCATCATGCCCGTGCTCGACACGGGCATCTGCCCCGTTGAAAGAAGATGACCGCGTCAAGCGCGGTCATGATGAGAAGGTGGAAAGGGCTCATAAAAAAGGGCCACCGTTTCGGGTGGCCCAATTGCAAATCATGTCAGACGCTTAGCTTGCCGGCGTTTCCAGTTCCTCGGGGACGGCGGCTTCCTCGTCGAAGAGGGCTTCGGCCGCGGCGCGGATTTCGGCGCGGTCGGAGACGGGGCCGGCGAGATTCTCACCGCGCTGCTGGGCTGCGGCTTCATCGGCCGAGCGGGCAACGTTGATGGTGACCTTCACTTCCACTTCCGGGTGCGGGGCAACCGTTACCGTGTAGAGGCCGATGGTCTTGATCGGCGTATCGAGCAGCACGTGGCTGCGTTCGACGGCCACACCGGAGGTCGATGCGGCTTCGGCGATATCGCGGGGGCTAACGGAGCCGTAGAGCTGGCCCGATTCACCGGCCTGGCGGATGATGACGAATGACTTGCCATCCAACCCCTGGGCCTCGGCCTGGGCGCCCTTGCGGCGCGCGGCATTTTTTGCTTCCAGCACGGCGCGCTGGGTTTCGAACTTTGCCCGGTTGGCTTCGGTGGCGCGCAGCGCCTTGCCACGGCGCAGCAGGAAGTTACGGGCAAACCCGTCCTTTACCTTTACGACCTGGCCGAGGTTGCCGAGCTTGGCGACGCGCTCAAGAAGAATGATTTCCATGTTTCAATTCTCCTATTGCAAGACGTAGGGCAGCAGGCCCAGGAAGCGGGCGCGCTTGATGGCCTGGGCGAGCTTGCGCTGCTTCTTGGCGGAGACCGCCGAGATGCGGCTTGGCACGATCTTGCCACGCTCGGAAATGTAACGCTGCAGCAGGCGCACATCCTTGTAATCAATCTTGGGCGCACCTTCACCGGTGAAGGGGCAGCTTTTCCGGCGCCGGAAAAATGGGCGGCGGGCAGTTTGTTCCATAGCCATTAGAGGACCTCCGCCACTGGTTCGACACGATCTTCACGGGGACGGCCACGGCCGCCGCCAGCACCGCCGCGGCCACCAAAGCCACCGCCGCCGCCAAATCCGCCGCCGCCGCCACCACCGAAGCCGAAGCCGCGGTCATCGCCGAAGCTGCCGCGCTCTTCGCGCTCATCGCGCCGGCGCAGCATGGCCGACTGGCCTTCTTCATGCTCTTCAACAGCGATGGTCATGAAGCGGATAACGTCTTCGCTGATCAGCATGAGGCGTTCCATTTCGGCAACTGCCGCATAGGGCGCATCAATGTTCATAAGGGTGTAGTGGGCCTTGCGGTTTTTCTTCACGCGGAAGGAGATGGAGCGGATGCCCCAGGATTCAACCTTGCCGACCTTGCCGCCGCCTGCCGTGATGACGCCCTTGAATTGCTCGACCAGGGCTTCAACCTGGGCCGGCGAGGCATCCTGACGGGCCATGAATACGTGCTCATACAGAGCCATGTTCTGATAACCTTTCTGTTTCTCGTTTCGTTATCCGCCATCCAGCGCAGAGCCTCTGACGAACCAGGGAAAGGTTCGAAAGACCGGTCAAACGTAAGAGCGGAGACACGGGAAGACGGGATTTTTCGCCCTATCTGGCAAGCCAGACCTTCCGTTCAGCCCCCGGCTGGGTGGTCGAAGTTGGGGGGTGTATGGCGGAAAAGGGGGGCGAAAGCAAGGGGGGGTTTGGGGGCGGGGGAGGCAGCAGATACGGCGCAGGAAAGGTCCAAACTGGCGCGAAACTGGATGCAAAAAGTGAGCTTCTGATTGTAAAAATGACGTGAAAAGGCTACAACTGTGCTCTGAGTCCATTCACGTTAATATGTTAACCTGGCTGGTAAGGTGTGGTGAATTCGAGTGTCAGGTTAGGGCGCTTTGGCAGCAGGTGGTTTGCCAATTATGCCGTGGGTGCTTCCCTTGCCAGTCTTGGCGGCTTTAACGCACTGGTTTTGCCTCCGGTCCATGTCCTGACGGGCGTCTGATTTACATTGGTCGAGCTGCTGGGGAATGTCGCTCAACGCGGTTTCGCATTCCTTGAGCTGTGCATAGTAATCGTTCGTTGCCTGATTCCAGCAATTGACCTCGGCTTGGGTCTGCGGTTTCCGTTTCGCGGGTAACGCATCCGATGACAGCGTGAACGCCGCGAGGCTGGCGATGAAAGTAATTTTAAGCGCGGTAGCACGGCTGGTCATGGCAGATTCCTCCGGTCACAAAGTGATTGGCTCATTTTCAATCCGTCGAGAGAACAGGCACGTCCGAATTTGTATCGCCCGGTTGGGATTGAACCGGGGCCATCTGAGCGGCTTTGCGTGTGCACCGTGCATAAAAGGCATCGGCCTTCCTCAAACAACTGTCCACGTCATTGGGATTTTTTTTACCCTCGCCGCAATCGGACCTTTTGTTGTTGTAGGCCGCAGTGCAAATGGCAAAGGCCTCTTTCTGCTTTTTGGACAACGCCCTCGATTCTTGTGAAAAGGGAACCAATAACAGGGCACTGAGAATGGCGCATAACAAGTACTTCATGATATTCTCCCGGAGCTGTGGTCATAATTTATTCTGTTGAGAGGACAGGCGCGTCTGGATTTAAAGTGCCGGGCTGGTATTGAGTAGGCCCCAACCTATCGGCTTTCAAAGTGCATCTTGCATGCTTTATCTGGCACCGGTTTTCGCAATCCCGGATTGCGTTATCGATATCAATCAGGGTATTGACGCAGTTCAGGTTGCAATTCGAGAAGTTAAGATCGCATCGGTCCATTGCCTTTTCTTTTTTTGTTTTTGCCTCTGCGACGCCAAATGAGGCAAACGTGACAATAGCGGCAGTCAGTACGATGCTTGAAAAAAGTCTCATTTCATCCTCGCTCCCAGTATTTTTTGCGTTCGAGCATCTGATGTGAACAGAAGGCCCATTGATGCATTGCAGCTTCTTCATGCCTTGGTGGAATTGCCATTTTGCTCTCTCTTGCATTCTTCACAAAACGAGTCTCCACGGTTATGTCGGCGTTGTGTAGTAAGGCACGAAGCAAATCCAGGCGTTGTCAGAACTGCGGACGCGGGCCTTGAGATCGTTCCGGCCATATTGTAGCCGGCAGGCGTGCTCGACGGAAATGGCCATGCCATTTCGCGAATGCCGCTTCTTGCAGCGCCAGGCGTCACCCACCCGCATGACCCCGGAATTGCCGCCATGTATTGTTTTGCAGTAGTGGTCGAGATTGACGCCGCCCAGTATTCTAGGGTTCTGTGCCGCCGCGGGCAATGTGAACACGCACAGCAAGAGCATCATTGCGCAAGCTGCAGCCTTTGTCATTGTATCACCGTGTCAGACTGCGAAGCATTTCCGGGTTTCTTTTTCTTCGGCGTCTTTCGCTTGCCTGGATCGGCTTCCAAATCCCGCACGGGCGGCAGGGTGTTCAAACAATGCTGGAACGCGCGCTCGCAATCCCTGAAGCAGGCGTAAAGCTCCTGGCTTCCTGGCGGCTGCTTGTCGGCGCAGCGCCAGACGCAGCGGGCGGAAGCGGTGTTGCAGGCGGCGACAGCCGGATTTGCCAAGCTGGGCTGGCTGCCTGCAAGCGAGGCAAAGGCAAGGGCCGCGAGTGACAGTCGGTATCGCATTTGTTTTCCCCGGAACGTCCCAACATACTATCGGCGCGCGGGACTGGCGTCCTCATACGATCAGAGGAGGGATGGGGCGAAAGCGGTGCGATCAATCGAGCAGCGGGCTCGAAAATCCAGCGACAATCTTCACGAGATCAACCTGCCGGTGGGTTCCGGTCTTGGCGTAGAGATGGCCAAGGTGGGTCTTGACGGTGGTTTCTGCAATACCGAGAGCTACGGCAACGTCAGGGACTCCCCCGACTTCGACAATGGCAAGCAAAACCCGAAGCTCGGTGGGCGTCAATTTCCAGGTTCGTGCGATGGCTTCTGCGGATGAGCGGGTTTCCAGCGCTGCCTTGTGAATGAACACTGCAGCGGCGGCCTTGTAGCTGGCGCCTGCGCGGCGCCTTACGCCGGACGAGAGGGGCAGAATATGGGCAGCGTAACGCTCGCCGCCGCGCCCCATCAACATTCGGGCGATGGCCCTGTGGCCTATGGCGGAATCGCCGTGGCTTGCGGCGGCGAGAACGTCTTGCAAAGTCTGGCGGAGCTCAGTGTCCCGTGGCGATAGCAGCCCGCCAGCCGCGTGCACGATATCGCCCGCTGCAATGAGAGCGAAGCCGGCATCATTGGCATGCACAACGCGCCCGTCTGCATCGACCAGGAAAAAACCTGCCGCAAGACCATCGAAGCTGTCGGCGAAGGCTGCGGACTCAGCACTCTTGAGTTCGATCACCCTGCCAATGAGCACGGCGCGGCGCACATGGGGGACGATGAGGCGCATGCGCCGCCGCGTTTCATCGTTGACAAGTCCGTCGCGGGCGTGGCGAAACACTCCGACCAGCGCCATGCCCGCCGCTGATTTGTCAAGCGTGGCCGCGATGTGGTCGACAAGCTCCTGGGGCTTCCCCCATTCCTTGTAGAAACGGGTCTCGAGAAATTCATGGTAGGGCATGATATCGACCGTGGAGAACGGTTCTTCGAGTTCGAAGCAGAACTGGGCGGTACTGCTGGGGTCCAGCTTTACGTATTTCTCGAAATACAACTTGTTGTAGTGTTGCGGAATGCCGCCATCATCATGGAATACGGCGCCGCCCTTGCCGATCGGGTCCTTGGCGTAGAGCGCAGCTGCGCTACCACCGACGAAGCCCGACAAATTTTTAAGTACGGAAGGCCATAAAGCGGGATCAAGGACGCTGTCGTAGATCCCGCCAATCAGAGCGGATACTTCTTCAGATTCCTGCATGGCGCCCCCGCCCAAAGATTGCTCATCTGACAATGGCAGAAACCCGACGCGATGCATAATGCTAAAAAACCCGGGGAAGTATGGGACCCCGCCGGCGCATTGACATGCAGGCGAAGCCTTGCCAAGATTTTTGTACCATGGCCAGCAAAGCAAAATTCACGACGATGGAAGCTTATATCGCGAGCTTCCCGAAGGAGGTTCGGGGCATTCTTCAAGAAATTAGGCGGACAATCCAGAACGCGGCGCCAGGGGCGGTTGAGGCCATCAGCTATCAAATTCCCACGTTCAAGCTGAATGGCAGCAATCTTGTCCATTTCGCCGCATGGAAAAACCATATCGGATTTTATGCGACGCCTTCGGGCAATGCGGCGTTCAAGAAGGAACTGGCGCGGTACAAGGTGGCGAAGGGGTCCATCCAGTTTCCCCTTGATGAGCCCATTCCCTATGACTTGGTGGCGAAAATCGCGAAATTCCGGATGAAGGAAACCCAGGTGAAGAAGAAAACCAAACGCTGAACCAACAAAAAAGCCTCCCGCGAAGGGAGGCTTTTCGTTGCCGTGGTGACTGGCGCGGCAAGGGGAATTGCCGCGCCTTCAGGCAAGGTTATTGCGTTACCGGAGCCGTGGCTGGCGGGGTTGCCGGAGCGGGGGCAGCAGGTGCCGTTTCCATGGCCGGAGGCGTTGCCGCATCAGGGGCAGGGGTCACGGGGGCTGGTGTTACGACATCCGGCGCAGGAACGATGGTGTTGTTCTGTGTCACGGACGGAACCACGGGTGAGGTGCTCGGGGCGTTAAAGAAAAGCATGTAGGCACCGACGACAACCACGATGGCGGCGACGATGATGGCGATGGTTGTACCGGAACTCTTGGTCGACTGGTTGACAGTCACGCCCGTGTGCGGGTCGGTGGTTTTTGATTTAGGGTCAGCGTAGGTTACCATTGCAGTACTCCTTGCGGGGGTTGTTGACTGGGGGTTAAACGGCCTGGCTTGGCATTTGTTCCACCCCTATGCCAAAAAAGCGGAACCCTTCGCCCCATGGGGCGTTCTGCTGTTAACCTATTCAAACCGCAGGAGGATGTGATGCCAGCCAAATCCCAAGCCCAGCAGAAAGCCGCGGGCGCTGCCCTTGCGGCCAAGCGCGGAGAGGTTCCCAAAGCCAAGCTCAAGGGCGCCTCGCGCGAGATGTTTGAGACCATGACGGAAAAGGAACTCGACGAATTGGCAGCCGTCAAACGCGCTAAGCTGCCGGAACACGTCAGCGATGACTAAAGCCATGGATGTGCTGGGGAATGAAGGCCTGATGTTCAAGGGGACCAGGGCCTTCAGCAGTTTCTCAGTCGATGATACGAAGAAGGCAAAGGCGTTTTATGCCGGAACGCTGGGCCTTGACGTGAACGAGGTTCCGGAAGGTCTTGAGCTGCATCTGGCAGGCGGCGGGATTCCAGTCTTTGTCTACCATTCAACCGACTATCATGCGCCGGAACATACGGTTCTCAATTTCATCGTGGACGATATCGATGATGCTGTCGACCAACTCGTCATGCGCGGAGTGCGTATGGAGCATTACGACCTGCCTGACATGAAGACCGATGCAAAAGGCATTTTGCGCAATGAAAATGAAGGGATAGGCCCCAAAGCCATTACCTGGTTCAAGGATCCCGCTGGGCACATCCTGTCGGTGCTGCAGGAAAAATGAAAACCGGCGCCTTTGCAGGCGCCGGTTTGGTATCAGCCATACCTTACAGGTAAGGGGTGTAGCACTTCTTTACCTGGCCGCTATAGGCCACCCAGGTGTTGTTGCGCGGGTTGTATGAGCGGTATTTGTTGAGACACCAGCGGACATGCCGGCTGCCCATGCGGCCACCGTCATCATAGTCATCATCATAATAGTCATTGTCGTAATAATCATTGTCATAATAGTTGTTCGCTGCGATGCCGCCGCCGACGATCAGCGGCAGGGTCCACCAGGGGGTTTCGTAATAACCGCCCCGGTAGAAGTGGCGGCAGTTGTCACTGTAATAATTGCAGCGTTTGCCATAACGCTTGTTCCATTTCCGGTCGCCATCCCAGTTGCTGTGATTCTTTTTGTGTTTGACCTGCAGGATCCCATCGCTGGGGGAATCTGCTTGGCCACTCACCCCAGGCGACACGGTGAGCATGGCGGCGGAAGCGCCGGCGCCCGGGAAAGCCACCGTGCTGAGGCCCAGCATGGTTCCCAAAGCGATGGCGCTGAATTTGTTCGACATGATTTAAACTCCAATCGACCACAATTTGGACACGACAACGCATCGCGATCCTGCATGGTGGCCTAACCCATAGGACGGCAAAGTGTTCCAAATCCGGCGGTCACATTTTGTGTTGATTATCGCCGGCTGGCATTCCACAGGAAAAGCCACACCGCCGCTGACGACAGCAGGCACAGGCCGAGTGCAATATAGAAACCCCATGACGAGCCGGACCAGGGCAGGCCCTCAAAGTTCATGCCGAAGAGGCCTGCCACCAGGGTTGGCGGCAGGAAGGCTGCGGTGAGGGCGGAGAGGATATAGAGCTGGCGGTTGGTTTCGGAGGCGAGCTTGGCGTCGATTTCATCGTGGAAGAAACGGGCGCGGGCCTCCATCACCTCAAAATCCTGATCGAGGTGGGTGAGCCTCGGGACGACGGGGATCAGTCCCTCGGGGAAATTGGGGATGGTGCGTTCGGCATTGACCAGGGCGCGGCGCAAGCTGCGCATGTGGCGGTGGAGCTGGGCCATTTCGCGGCGCGCCAGCATCAGGCGCTTGCGTTCGCCGCGGTGGCGCTCATCGAGCACGTGGTCCTCAATGATTTCGAGTTCGTCGAGGAGGCGGTGGTGCAGGCCGTCCAGCGTGTCGGGATAATTGGCGATGGCGTGGGCGAGGAGCTGGGCGGGCCCCGTGAAAACCATGCCGCGCGCCAGGTCCTTGCGCAACCGTTCAGCCGATTGCACGGCCTTGACGCGGCCGGTGAGGAGAAAGCTTTTTGCCATCAGGAGATGGAGCCAGGCCTGCTCGGTGCAGTCACGGTCAAACTCCTGGCGGAAATCATTGAGGTGGCCGGTGAGATAATCGCCATGGCTTGAAAGATATTGCCTTTGGGAGGTTTCGGCAAATTCCACGGACAGGCCTTGCGGCACCGCAAGGCTTTGGCTGAGCCAGCGGAGGCAGCGCTGGTCACCCAGATTGAGGTGCAGCCATATCCAGCCCTCGCCTGCCAGCACTGCGGCTTCAAGATTTGGCTCCGTGAGGGGAGCGGGGACTCCATCCGCGCCAAAGTGCCAGGCGCAGATGAAGCCCGGTATGGTGGGCGTCGCGGGGCTTACTGCAGCGATGACTCCGGGCATGAGAGTCAGTGGGCGTAATGGGCAGGTATGACAGGTATGTGACGGTCAGGAGAGGTAGCGCTTACGCAGATGTCCGGTGAAATATTTGGCCTGCAGGGTTTCGCCGGTGGCCGCGCGCATGAGTTCGGGGGTTGAAAGGGTTGAGGCCTTTGACCAGATGTTTTTGCGGCGCCAATCATTGACGCCAGAAAAATTTCCCTTGCGGATGTCGTCGTTCACCTTTGGATTCTCGCGCTCGACGGCGGCCCATTGCTGGGCGGCCATCATGGCGCCAAGTGTGTAGCTGGGGAAATAGCCAAATGCGCCGGAGGGCCAGTGGACATCCTGCATGGGGCCATCCTTCGGGTTGTCGATAGTTGAAAGGTGAAGATATTCGCGCATCTTGGCATCCCAGATTTCGGGCACATCGCGGGCCTCCAGATTTCCGGCGATCAACTGCTGCTCGATTTCGTAACGCAGGATGACATGGAGGGGGTAGGTTGCCTCATCGGCATCGACGCGCATAAGCCCGCGCCCGATGCGGTGGACGTGGGATAAAATGTCGTCAAGGTCCCAGCCGGCGATTGAGGCCTCTCCCAGATGTTCGCGCACGACGGGATTGGCCCATTCCCAGAAGGCGGGATTGCGGGCGAGCTGCTTTTCAACAAACAGGCTTTGGCTTTCGTGGGCCGCCATGCCGCGGGCGCGGCCCACGGGCCAATGGCCCCACTCCTTCGGCAGGCCCTGCTCATAGAGGCCGTGGCCGGTTTCATGCAGGATGCCCATGAGGGAAGAGAGGAATTCACTCGTCGTATAACGTGTGGTCATGCGCACGTCAGACGGCACGCCGCCGCAGAAGGGATGGTGCGACACATCAAGGCGGCCATGGGTGAAATCGAAACCGATG